>TARA_R110002012_G_scaffold321705_1_pt1 | contig 41975 bp, 37 predicted proteins | sample TARA_R110002012 | Tara Oceans TARA_R110002012 (sample SAMEA4396515) | marine metagenome | biome: Westerlies Biome; feature: [DCM] deep chlorophyll maximum layer (ENVO:01000326); material: water (ENVO:00002006), including particulate matter (ENVO:01000060) such as... | depth 40 m
CTTTCATAAGATAAATTATAGTTTAACAGGTCTAAAATAGTATTTTAATTTAATTGAGCAGTCTGAAAATACTGTGCATTTATCTTTTTTCGTCTATTGTTCCAATATGTATTTGGTTTACCCTTAATGGGTAAGAGACCCGAAAGCCTTGTTCGTTTTTGCGAAAATAAATTTATCCCATAGGCCAAAAAATAAGCCCCGACCAAACTGTCTGGGGCATTCCATTTTCTCGGAATAATAAATTAAGTTTAAATTACAGGCCATTGTTTCAAAATAAGCACTGCAGTTACACTTCGGTGGAATCTTGAATTAGTTATGCCTACATCTGTTAAGTATTTTTAACAAGCTGATATAAGAGGATCAATACCAGCCAATCAACTATGCAATAAAATGGACCTGCCCTTCTTTTTTCCAAGTTTGGTTTTTTGAAGTTTCTTTTGCATTAATTTGGAATAGGCCAGTTGATTCAATGCGATCTGCTGCAGGTCATCGGATAGTACTCCAGTTTCTTTTGCCTTATCCACCTTTTTAACTTCCTTCATACGGAGTTCGTTACTCTCTGTCTTACTGAAAAAATTAATGTCAAGTTCTGCTAACAATATATCCAAAAGGGTGTGGGATATTTTGTAATTATTGTCATTGGAACTTTTGTTGGAAGTGGGCTTACGTTTGGAGGTAAAGAAGGTAGAAAACATAGGTTATTGATTTGGGTGATATAAAAGTAACGAAAAGAAGTGTATTGTAGTATACTCCAATACATTTTTTAAGGAAAAATCTTACAAATGTAAATTTTGATGGAATGTTTACTGCCTTGAATCGAGATAATACTTCTCACTTTTGATAACGGTTTTATACTTAGTTTTATTAGAAATATTGTTCAAAGGAGGTTTTGGACAAGGGGCCATTGGACATTTATTAGTGAAACTCAATTTTGAGAAGGCAGTAAGACGTACTGAAAATTGCAAGTTGAACTAATCCCGCCTTTTTCGGCGGGATCTAGGTTCAATACCTCGATCCTTGGGTCGATTCCTATTATTGGGTTCAGGGCCTGCCTTTGTCGACAAACAGGCTTGCCCTGAGGTTTAATACCTTTTATTTGGTAAACTCCATGCATTTTAACCAATATACCATGTTTTTGGGTTAGTTTTAACCGAAATATTTTGAGAATAATGGCCTTATCTATATTTTCAACCTATCAAGCCCTATGTCTATGAATTGGTATGTTTTATATGTACAGTCCAGAAAAGAAAAGAAAGTAGCAGAAATGCTGCAGGAAATGAAGGTGCAGGTGTATTGTCCCCATATTAAAGAAATTAGGCAATGGAGCGACCGGAAAAAAACAATAGAGAGCCCTTTATTTAAATCATATGTTTTTGTTCGGCTTCAAGACAGGGAACGGCAGTTGGTTTTTGGGGTTCCTGGAGTGGTAAGATATTTGTTTTGGTTAGGAAAACCTGCCGTGGTGAGGGATGAGGAAATACAAGCCATTAAAAAATGGCTGGAAGAGGATGAGGTAGAAGAAATAACCCTTTCCAAATTGGTCCCCGGGGATGAATTACACATAAAGAATGGAATTCTTAAAAATCAGAAGGCCGTAATTCAAGAAGTTGGGAAAACGCGAATTCGTTTGGTTTTGGCAGGGCTTGGGGTTGTTGTTAATGCCAAGATCAAGGATGTAGTCTAACTTGGTTCTTGGGGAGTTGGTTTTTTTGAAAATATTATATAACCGATTAAATAGCTGCTGATTTCCACTTTTCTTTACTCCCAAGACTATATGAAACATTTTCTGAACAAGTCTAAATTGCCACAAAATCATTGGTGGCAGTGATATTTTTTGTATCCGACCCTGCATTTTGTCGATGATATTGGCAATATACCTTAGGTTGTTTTTTTTATGGATTACAAAGTTTTTATTTATCATAAATATTAAGTTAGGAATTGTTGTTTTTTGAATAATTCGCGGCGATTCATTACATATTTGGTAAATCTTACGGGTCTTATAACAGAAACCTTGTGCCTTAGTTATAAGGTGATTACTTTTATCTCTTGAAATTTTGAAGTTTGCGGAAAGCCGTAATGAAAAAATTTCTGGCCAACTTATTTTTGGCGAATTCTTGGATGATAAGTAATTTACCGTAGCCATATTTTGTGTGGCCCACGGAGCGGAGCGCTACAATTCAATTGAAATTTCCCCCCCAAAAAACTCCGTTAACAATCCCCCACTTATTTGAATATTAATACTAGTCCATGTGCCATAATTGTACGCAATTGTGCTTTGGAGAGGCGGGGGTTGAATAATTTAGAACATATAATATAAACGTATTATGAAAGTTGCATTTATTACCGGGGTAACCGGACAGGATGGCGCTTACTTGAGCGAGTTTTTGTTAAAAAAAGGATATCAGGTACATGGTCTTAAAAGACGGGCTTCCTTGTTCAATACGGATAGAATAGATCATTTGTATCAGGATCCACATGTTGAAAATAGAAATTTTATCCTGCATTACGGGGATATGACCGATAGTACCAACCTTATCCGATTGATCCAGGAAATTCAGCCGGACGAGATCTACAATTTGGCAGCAATGAGCCATGTACATGTATCCTTTGAGATTCCGGAGTATACGGGTAATGCAGATGGACTAGGGACACTGCGTATTTTGGATGCGGTTCGTTTGCTGGGGTTGGAAAAGAAGACCAGGATTTATCAGGCCTCCACTTCCGAACTGTATGGTAAGGTGCAAGAGGTGCCACAGTCAGAGACTACTCCCTTTTATCCTCGCAGTCCTTACGCAGTAGCTAAAATGTACGCCTATTGGATTACGGTCAATTACAGGGAGGCTTATGGAATGTATGCTTGCAATGGCATTTTGTTTAACCATGAATCGCCTATTCGTGGGGAAACTTTTGTGACCAGAAAAATTACACGTGCAACTTCTAGGATAGCATTGGGTCTTCAGGATAAACTATATCTGGGAAATTTGGATGCCAAAAGGGATTGGGGGCATGCCAAGGATTATGTAAGGATGATGTGGATGATTTTACAGGCGGAGGAGCCCGAGGATTGGGTAATTGCCACAGGTAAAACTACGCCTGTTAGGGATTTTGTGCGTATGGCGTTTTCAGAGGTAGGTATTGAATTGGAATTTAAAGGAGAAGGTGAAAATGAGAAAGGTTTTGTTAAATCCTGTTCCAATCCTGAATTCCAACTGGAAATTGGAAAAGAAGTTTTGGCCGTAGATCCCAAATATTTCAGGCCAACAGAAGTAGACCTGTTGATTGGGGATGCTACCAAAGCCAATACGAAATTGGGTTGGATTCCGGAATATGATTTACAGGCCTTGGTTAAGGATATGATGCAGAGCGATGTAAAATTGATGCAAAAGGATCAGCATTTGAAATTTGGTGGGTACGATACCTTTAATTATTACGAATAAGCCTTTAAAATTAGTAGGGGAAATAGGATTGCGCATCATCTAATTATGTTGATATAAGCAAAATGGTCATCAAAATCGCTCTAAAATTAAGGAATGGAGAAAAACGCTAAGATATATATTGCGGGACATAGGGGCTTGGTAGGAAGTGCCATCTTAAAAAACCTGCAAGCCAAAGGGTATACCAATTTTGTGACCCGGACCCATAGGGAGTTGGATTTAACAGATGGGGTTGCCGTTGCAAACTTCTTTAAAGCGGAAAAGCCGGCCTATGTTTTTTTGGCGGCAGCCAAAGTAGGGGGTATCGTGGCCAATAATGTTTACAGGGCAGATTTTATCTACGAAAATTTAATGATCCAAAACAATGTAATCCACCAATGTCATGTACATGGCGTTAAGAAATTGATGTTTTTGGGGAGTACCTGTATTTATCCCAAGAATTGCCCTCAACCTATGAAGGAGGAATACCTTTTAACCGATACGTTGGAATACACTAATGAGCCATATGCCATTGCCAAGATTGCCGGTATTAAGATGTGCGAAAGTTATAATTTGCAGTATGGCACCAATTTTATATCGGTAATGCCCACCAATTTATATGGTCCCAATGATAATTTTGATTTGGAAAAATCGCATGTCCTCCCTGCTTTGATTCGAAAAATGCATTTGGGAAAGGCCCTGGAAAACCAGGATTGGGATGCCATTCGTAAAGATTTGGACAAATTGCCTATAGAAGGTGTTAATGGCAAGGCGGAAGAGGACCTTATCTATAGTGTATTGGATAAGTATGGCATTCAAGAAAAGGAAGATGGCGTTCATTTGGAAATATGGGGTACTGGCAAGCCTATGAGGGAGTTTTTATGGAGCGGGGACATGGCTGATGCCTGTGTGTTTCTAATGAAAAATAGTGATTTTAAGGATTGTTTTGAAGCAGGGACCAAGGAAATTAGAAATACCCATGTAAATATAGGTACGGGTAAAGATATTTCCATTGGGGACCTGGCCAAGTTGATTAAGGAGACCGTTGGATTTAAGGGTACACTCTTTTTTAATACAAGCAAACCGGACGGAACTATGAAAAAACTCACTGACTCTTCCAAGCTGCATGGCCTTGGTTGGAGGCATCTAATAGAGTTGGAAGATGGGCTGGCCGAGGTATATAAATGGTACACAGAATAGCGCTGCTATGGCCTTAATTGGGCTAATAGTCTATGGTGTATAGTATTGCAGGGGTTGGGGCCGGTTGTAGGCCACACTATTTTTACTATATAGCCAATGCCAATAAGAAATCTTTTAAAGTTTACTACTTAACTAATCTATTAAAAGACTCAAGGTGAAAAATTCAATATACATAATTCCTATTTCCTTAGGTTTCCATTTACTCACTATTAATTTAGTGTTGTATCTGTTTACACCGCTGACCTATGAAATAGGTTTCAGTTTTTTATATTATAATATTTCCTGGATTTTGGTGACTTACGGCATAGATTTTTACCCTACTTCAAGAAGGGAGGGGTTTATGACCAATGTTGGTAATTTTGTACGACTGTTTTTAATTTACGGTTTTGTTTATATTACCTCATTTGCCTTTAGGGATTACATTCCGTATCCATTGCCTTATTTGTTGCGGGTCTATTTATTTATATTCATATTGCTCACTGCCTGGCGGATTTTCTTTTTTTGGGCCAGAAGTAAATATAGGGCCAAAGGTGGTAACTTTATAAGGGTAGTAGTAATTGGGAGGGATAAAAATTTAAAGAAAATACGAAAAGTATTTGATGATCCTACTTATGGATATCGTTATGTAGGATTTTTTGACAATGGCAATTCCATCAGCCCCACTTATCTAGGGGATATTAATAGTTCTTTTAGCTATATCTTCGAAAATAGTATAGATGAAGTCTACTGCATGGCATCCAAACTCACGAAATCAGAATTGAAACGACTAATGTCTATTGCGGACAACAGTTTAAAGAAGGTAAAGATAATTCCGGACAACAAGGAACTTATTTCCAGGGCCATGTCCATAGAGCTCTATGAAAGTGTTCCGGTGCTTAATCTGCGGGCATCACCCTTGGATGTTGAAGATGCCAATGGTACCAAGCGGATCTTTGATATTGTTTTCTCTAGTTTGGTAATCGTTTTTTTACTGTCTTGGTTAACACCGCTCATCTATATCCTAATGAAATTTGATTCTAAAGGTCCTTTGTTCTTTAAACAAAAGAGACATGGGGCAAACAGGAAAACCTTTTGGTGTTATAAATTTAGATCCATGACCCAAAACAAGGATAGTGATTCGGTAATGGCTACCAAAAACGATATGCGGATTACACGTTTGGGGAAAATATTACGTAAGACCAGTATAGATGAACTGCCCCAATTCTTTAATGTGCTAAAAGGGGATATGAGTGTAGTGGGCCCTAGGCCACATATGGAAGTGCATACGGCCCAATACGAGACCTCCGTGGATAAATATTTGGTTAGGCATTTCCTAAAACCGGGTATTACCGGATTGGCGCAGATTAAGGGCTATCGTGGTGAAATTGTTAGGCAGTCCGATATTATAAATAGGGTACGCCTGGATATTTTTTACATGGAAAAATGGTCCATTCAGTTAGATATTCTTATCATTTATTACACTCTGGCAAATGCCATCCGCGGAGAGGAGAGGGCTTATTAATGGCCATTGGATTAATAGTGAGGCTTAAGGAACTGGGACCAAGTGGTTTTTCTTATACAAATGGGTGTTATTGAGCATCATCTAAAATATAAACTTTGGTATAATTTTCATATGTTTAAATATTCTTTAACCAAGTCAATTAATATGATAAATAAAAATAGGTGGTACCCCTTCAAAAATAGGGTTTTAGTTATATTGGCAATTCCGCTCTTTCTATCCTGTTCCAAAAGAAACTTGGGCTATTTTAGCAATTATGGACAGGAAAAGGTAATTACGGAGGAATTTTCCTCCACGGCTAAAATGCCTATTATACAGCCTGGAGATCTTCTGGAAATAACGGTGACCGACACCAATCCCATTGCGGCAGCCCCTTTCAATAGGATTTCCGGGGGTAATGGCGGTGCACAGGCATCATCCTCCAATTCCCTAGGCGGGTATTTGGTGGATGAAAATGGAATAATAGATTTTCCGGTCATTGGCCGGGTCAAGATAGGTGGGGTAACAAAAGCTGAAGCCAAATTAAACCTTACCAATTTGTTGACCAATTATCTCGGAAATCCTATTGTGAGTATTCGTTATCTTAATTATAGGATTACGGTCCTGGGCGAAGTTAATAAGCCCAATACATTTACGGTGCCTTCGGAACGGATCAACCTCATTGAGGCCTTGGGTATGGCCGGGGATTTAACGGTTTACGGGAAACGGGAAAACATCATGATTATCAACGAATCCAAAGGTGTCCGTACCGTAGCGCATCTGGATTTAAATGATAAGGCAATTTTGGATTCCCCTTATTTTTATCTTCAACCTAATGACATCGTTTATGTGGAACCGGTGTTAGCAAGAAAGGATCAGGCAAGTTTAACCAGAAGTAATATTTCCCTGGTACTAGGGGTACTATCCTTGGCATCCCTAGTTTATCTTAATTTTAAATAACCTACATAAAATGTTTGAACTAAATCCAAGAACCGTGAATGCTGAAAAAAGAGATTTACGTGACTTTGTACTGCCCTATTTAAAATATTGGTACCTTTTCGTAATAGGAGTTGTTCTATGTTTGGGATCTGCAGTTCTTTATATAAGGTATAGAACGGTACCACTTTATATGATAAGCGGTACGGTATTGATCAAGGATAAGGATAGTGGCACGAGTGCTAATACAGGTGAAGCCTTGGGGAATTTAGGCCTTATAAAACCCTCAGGGAATAAGGATGATCAAATAAGTATTTTAGGTTCAACCAGTTTAATGAAAAAAGTGCTGGATCAATTGGCGTTGAATGTCAACTACCAGATAGAAGGCAAAGTAAAGGATGTTACGGTATATTGGAAAAATCTGCCCTTTTATGTTTTAACCGATGCTAAGGAGCAACCTACAGCTGCTCCGCCCTTTACGATACAACCTAAAGATTCTATTAATTTTTACATTAAGGTTAATGGAGTTGAAAATCATGAGTTGGATGGAACTTGGAAGTATGGCGATACACTAGTTTTGGGGAATGGGCATTTTCAAGTTTTAAAAAATCCACTGTACAGATTGGCCGAAAATCATGAACCTGTAACAGTAGGCTTTGTAAATACTAAAAATTTGGCAGAAGCCTATGTTGGGCAATTGAAAATAGAATCTGCAAATAGGACAGGTAGTTTGTTGAACATAACCATGTTGGATGCCATACCGGAAAGGGGTGAGGATATTGTAAGGGACCTTATAGCCTTGTATGCTGATGAATCTGTAAAATATCAGAATCAATTGGCTGTCAGTGCCATAGAAATTATAGACGAACGCTTAAAGTTGTTGACAGGGGAGATTACCAGTGTGGAGAAGGATATAGCGGACTACAAACAAGAAAATGACCTAACCGACATTAGTTCTGATGCTGCAGTATATTTGCAAAGTGCTAAGGAATCCAACAGACGGTTGGAGGAATACCAGACGCAGATCGATATCTTGAATTCCCTTGAATCCTATATGCGTAATGGAAATGATGAACGATTGGTTCCTAGTTCCTTGAATATCCAGGATCCTACGCTTTCCGCATTGATATCCCAATTCAACGCCAAGCAATTGGAAAAGAATAACTTGTTGCGTAGCACGCCAGAAGATAATCCGTTGGTTGTGAATATTAATAGGGCCTTGGATGATCTTCGGTCAGATTTATTGGAAAACCTAAAAAATATTAAAAACAGTTTGGAAATTGCCCAGAATAACGAGAGGCAAAACTCATATAGGTCAAGAACACAAATTGCCAAGGTGCCCACTGCAGAACGGGCCTTGCTAAGTATTAATAGGGATCAGGGCATTAAGCAGGATCTATATTTATATTTGTTACAGAAACGGGAAGAAGAGGCGCTGTCCTTGGAAGCACCCATCTCCAATACCCGAATTGTGGATGCTCCTAGTGCCACCAATTATCCGGTAAGCCCAAATAAAACATCTATTTATTTGGGGGCAATAATTTTTGGGGTCTTTCTGCCTTTTTCCTTTGTATTTGTTAAAGATCAAATAAATAATAAAATAAGGGATATAGCGGATGTTAATAAATTAACCCACGCCCCTTATTTGGGAGAAATTTCCCATAACGATAAAAGCGGGAGTTTAGTAGTGGGAGAGAATATAACTACCTCGGTAGCAGAACTTTTTAGGCTGATGAGGTTTAACCTCACCTACCAAACTGCAGGTAGGCCCAATAAGGTTATTTTGGTGACCTCCGGTTTACAAGGCGAAGGCAAAACCTTTTTTACGATCAATATAGGGGCTAGTTTGGCACTTGTTGGCCATAAAGTGGTTTGTCTGAGTTTTGATCTACGTGCTCCACGTATGGCGCTTAACCTTAATTTGAAGGCGAAAAAAGGAATCACGGATTTTATATTGGATCAAAAGACTACTGTTGAAGAAATTACGGTTACCGATTCTACAATTGAAGGCTTTTACACCATTGGCGCTGGAAAAGTATTGCCAAACGCAGGTGAATTAATGACCCACCCTAGAGTTGGCCAGTTATTGGAAGCCTTGAAGGAAGAATATGATTTTATCGTCATAGATTCCGCCCCAGTGGGCAAGGTGGCAGATGCCTATGGTTTGGCGCCATATATAGACGCTACGGTTTTTGTGATACGCCAAAATTACTCCAGCAAAAAAGAAGTTGAGATACTGGATGATATTTATAGAAATCAAAAACTGAAATACCCTATGGTGGTATTAAATGACACCAAGGCAAAAAGCAGATATGGTTATGGTGATTTGGCTGGCTAGCCACAAGTAAGAGAAGCACCTTTTTTCAAATTTACACTTTTAAATAATGTCTCAAATATTTAAATACAATCCCAGTTTGGATGGCCTTAGGGGTATTGCGGTAATTTGTGTATTGCTGGTTCATGCTTCTTATGGCGTAATTAGTGGAGGTTTTTTGGGAGTGGATTTGTTTTTTGTGCTTAGTGGTTATTTAATAACTGCAATTCTTCAAAAAGAATATGGGTTGTCCGGGACCATTTCCTACCTCAATTTTTATATGAAACGCATACTTCGGCTTTTGCCTCCTTTGGCGCTTTGTATCTTAATGTATATAGCATATAAGTTATTTGTGCCAAATGTAGGAGTCGAGAACCCTTTGTTGATCATATATTCCAGTCTGTTCTATTTTGTGAATGTTATCCATGAATCCCATTTGGGGCCCATGGTACACCTTTGGTCCCTATCTGTAGAGGAGCATTTTTATCTATTCTGGCCAGTTTTGGTGGCCGGCTTATTGTTTAAGTTTTCCAAGAACAAACAAATGGCGTTTGTCCTCTTTTTAGTTCTTTTAACTTCCTTTTTTAGGATATGGATTTATCATACCAATTCCGTTGATCCCATTCGTTCCGGTATCTTTTCTATTGACTCTTATAGATTTACCTTTTGCAGAATAGATGCCATCCTGCTTGGAGCTTTAGCTGCTATATCCTTGTCGGGTAAAACATACTCGTTCAAAGCCAAAATAAATCCTAATCTAGGGTTGTTACTGCTTTTGATGCCCCTAGCCCTACTAGTTTTGGTTTTGGATGCAAAAGATCCTATTTGGCGTTATGGGGGATTTATGCTCACCAATGCATTGGCGCTATTATTAGTTGTTTTTGCCATTTTCAATCCCAATAATAGACTGTTGGCCAATCGTATATTGCTTTGGTTTGGCCAGCGTTCCTACGGTATTTATGTATACCATTACCTTATATTTGAGGCCTTGGAACCCATGAGAGTTGCTGGGAATACCACAAATTTAATAATCGTTACTTTTTTAAGATTATTCATCAGCCTAGTGTTTGCGGAAGCCTCCTACAGGCTTATGGAAAAGCCCATTCTAAAACTTAAGAAAAAGTTTCAGAATGCAGAGATAAAGAAGGCCGTTATATTTAAAAGAAGTTAGGCTATTCAACACCAACAATTTGGAGTATCCAAAACCAATAATTCGCATTCCTTTGTTTTAGCTCGTATATGATAAAAGTAATTAAGTAATATGCCATTTTTCTAAGAGTTTTTTTACTAGGTAAATTATATTGGGGTTTAAGTATGTTAATAAGTTATTGGGCTATGTGTGGTAAGTTAGTGATTGGCATACTCGTCACAATCAAATGGCAATAATTGAAAATAAATATAAAGCGTAGTACCATAAATTATGGTGCCAGTGCGGCTAGTCACTAAAAATAATAATTTAATACTACCATTATGAAAGTAGGCTTTTACTTAGAATCAAAGAAACTAAAAAAGTTCAATTGGGAAGATATTGCAAATGATACAGTTGCCCTTTCCGGAACCACAGGACAGGCATTCAGGCTAATTTATAATCTAGAAAAGAAAACCAATTGGGAGATTAATCTAATTGATTCGGCTCCAATACCTGATTTTGGTAAGATAAGGACCTTCGTGGCCGAGGACTTTAGTACAGGTGTTGACCAGGCGATAGAAAATTGCTGTGATGTATTGGTATTCACCTTAAGCCCGATTTATAGGGAAGAGGATTTGGAGGTGATGAAAAAGGCTAATGCGGCAAACTTAAAACTGATTGTTTGGTCCAAAAATCAAATTCATGTGCCTTATTTGAAGTTATTCCATGAATTGGATTCAGTAATGAGGATAGCGGGGCCTTCAGCTGTAATGATGAACTGGTACCGTCATAAAAAAGCTTTTAAAAAAATGACCTATATGCATAATGCTCTCTATTTTAACTACCAAGACGTGGAGTCTATACCGGTTAGGAATAAACAATTTGTATATATTGGGGCTTTAACAGAGGACAAAGGATTCCATCGTCTGGCCAAAGTATGGCCAAGTATAGTAGCAAAGGTACCTGAAGCTAGTCTTATTGTTATCGGTAGCTCCAAACTATATGACGCTAATGACGAAATGGGACCATTGGGGATTACCTCAAAACGGTTCGAGGAAAAGTTTATAATTCCTTATTTAGGTGAGACCAAAAGCGAAATCTCTCAAAAGAATGTTACTTTTTTAGGACTTCAATCGTCCAATCAATTGGCAAAACATATTGCCACCTCAGTGGCGGGAATAGTGAACCCCAATTGGGATATCTCACCGGAGACCTTTTGTGTTTCCGCGATTGAAATTCAATCAATGGCTAAGCCAATCATCGGAGGAAAGGTAGGCGGTTTAGTAGAGGTAAGTCAAAATGGGAAGACAAGTCGTTTAGTAGATAGCCATGCGCAACTTGAAAAAGCAATCTTACATTTTTTACATAATCCAGAAGTAGTTGCCAGAATGGGAGTTGCCGCCAAAAAATATGTTCTCAATAAATTTGACAAATCAAAAATTACTGATGAATGGATAGAACTAATTGCCAATATTGATGATTCCAAGATTAAAAAAGTACCTATAACCATGAACGATTCATTCGTTAAAACCGCTGTAAAAGAGGTTATAAGAAATTTTAATGATGTTTTGGGGTAACTTCCTATTTAACTTCAATTGGTATAACTCAAGGAAACAGAAACCAATGGTTCAATATCTCATGGCTAAAATTAATTTTAAAATTAGTGGAAATAGAAATTGTTAAAATGGTAAAATTGAATTTGGCGCTAAATTATAGACTATTAATGATCAAGTTTAATGTCTTAAAGAGAGTATGAAACTACTATCAAAATTTTCCATACAAAATCCCCTTTATATTAAAACCGTAGGATGGGTTAAGATTGTTGGTATTACTGGTGTTGCTCAGTTGGGGGTGCAAGCTTTAGGTCTATTATGTGGAATACTTGTGATTAGATTATTGCCTACTAGTGAATATGCCCTATATACCCTTGCCAATACCATGTTGGGCACCATGGTGATGTTGGCCAATGCCGGAATCCCCATTGCGGTAATGGCAGAAGGCGGCAAGGTTTGGCAAGATAAGACCAAGCTAGGAGAGGTACTGGTTACCGGATTCCACTTTAGAAAGAAATTTGCCATTGGTAGTCTTTTGATTGGTATACCTATTTTAGCTTACCTGCTTTATCATAATGGCGCTAGTGGGTTAATGATAGGACTGATCATACTGGCACTGATTCCGGTTTTTTATTCCCAATTGTCCGATGTGTTATTGCAGATTGCCCCTAAGTTAAAACAGGATATAGTTCCTTTACAGAAGAATCTGGTAGCGGTTAATTTAGGACGCCTTTTTCTTCTGGGACTGTCCCTTTTTTTATTCCCCTTGGCATTTGTAGCCCTTTTATCTGCCAGTATTCCCCAGGTTTTAGGGAATCTCAATCTAAAGAAAATAACCAGAAGCTACGCAGACTGGGGGCAGAGGCCATCCCATGAATTAAAAGGGAAAATGGCAGGGACCGTAAGGCGGGTGCTGCCGGAGGCCATATATTATAGTTTTTCAGGACAGATTACCATTTGGATCCTATCTATTTTTGGAACAACTACCTCCATTGCAGAAATAGGGGCCTTAGGGCGCATAGCCATGGTCATTAATTTGGTATCCATTGTTTTTGGCATGTTGGTTGTACCCCGTTTTGCAAGATTGGCCAACGCATTTAAATTGCTTTTAAAACGCTATGTACAGGTACAACTTTTGGTATTCTTGGTTTTTTGTTTTTTAATATTTCTGGTATATATTTTTGCCACAGAAATCCTATGGGTTTTGGGACCACAGTATGCCAATTTAAGCTATGAACTTTTTTTAGCGGTAATAGGCAGTTGTTTAAGTGTTTTCTCCGGCATTGTGTTTTCCCTATATTCCAATAGAGGTTGGGTCATGAATCCCGTAATTTCTATTCCAATAAGTATTGCCACGATTAGTATGGCTATTTGGGTCACAGATGTAAGCTCCCTTATCGGGGTTTTATGGTTGAATATCATAGTTGGGGCCATTCAATTGCTGATACATAGCGGATACGGTTTCTTTAAGATCTTTAAAATTAAATACGGGCGGCCATAATCTTTTTGCTACTAATGGGGGTAGTCAATTAATTGCTAGAGAATTTCAGAGTTACTATGATAAAGAAGATCCTTGCAGAACTTAAATTGTATACGTGTAATAAAATAGTGGCGAAAATACCAAGTCACCGTTTTAGACTTTGGTTTTATAAAAAGGTCATGAAGTTTGCCATTGGCAAAAAGAGTACGGTTTTCTTGAATTGTAGTTTTGATAGTTCCTCCGGGTTTACTATGGGGAATAATTGTGTTCTCAATGCCAAGTGCAGAATGGATACAAGAGGTACGATTACCATTGGGGAAAATGTTTCCATTTCCGAGGAGGTGGTGGTGCTTACTGCCGATCACGATCCATACACCCCAAATTTTTACGGGAAAATTAAAACAGTAAACATCGACGACTATGTATGGATCGGTACTCGGGCCATGATCTTACCAGGCGTTACGCTCCATAAAGGCTGTTTGGTAGCTGCAGGGGCTGTGGTTACCAAGTCTGTGCCCCCATTTGAAATTTGGGGAGGGGTGCCGGCTAAGAAGATTGGGGTGCGTAACAAAGAATTGCAGTACACCGTAGATTACAGACGATTTTTACAATAGAAATAAATAGTGGTTATTAAGTTTTTTCAAAAATCTTTTTTTGTTTTACAATACAGATATTCGGCAACGTTATCTTCTTTTTTTAGAAGGTCATACTATCGACTTTTGGGAATGCAAATTGGTGGTGGGACCAAAATTCCGAAAATGTATGTTACCTGGCCCCATCAGATTTTTATCGGAAAGAATTGTCAAATAGAGCGTAATATATTCTTTAAATATGATGGGGTTTGGGCTGAGGGAAAATCGATATTGATAGAAGATAATGTTTTTATAGGTGCGAACTGTGAGTTTAATATCTCCGAATGTATTGTTATTGGGAAAGAAAGTATGATAGCATCGGGATGTAAGTTTATTGACCATAACCATTCCACAGAATTACTTCCCAAAAGCCAACGTAAGGGTGATTCATGTAAAAAAATAACTATAGGTCAAGATGTTTGGTTAGGAGCAAATGTTGTAGTTCTGGCCGGAGTAAATATTGGTGATGGTAGTATTGTAGGTGCAGGGGCAGTGGTTACCCGATCAATACCCTCAAATGAGATATGGGGCGGTATACCGGCAAGAAAAATTAAAGATAGAAAGTAGGGTGTATAAAAAACATTCATAATTTATAATGAAATAAATCCAATAATTAAATGAAAAAAATCATTGTTCTGACACCTATAAGAAATGAGGAATGGATATTGGATACATTCCTGAAAACAACATCTTGTTTTGCAGATCACATACTACTAGCAGATCAAAACTCTGATGATAATGGTTTGGCAATAGCTAAAAAGTTTCCCAAGGTAGACATAATACAAAACGATTCTGCTGAATTCAATGAGGCCTCTCGGCAAAAACTTTTGATTGATACGGCCCGGGAAAAATACGGTCCCAACAATATTCTTTTGGCCATAGACTCGGATGAAATAATCACTTACAACGCTTTGGGGTCCAAAGAGTGGGAAACCATAAAAAATGGCGCATCAGGAACGGCACTTTTTTTTGAAAAGCCGACCTTTTATGGTGGTATAGATCAAGTAATACGTTATGAGTCCCAAGGGGGGTGGCCTTTGGGTGTTATAGATAATGGAGCCCAACATAACCCAGATTTTATACACAGTACGCGCATACCGATGAATGAAGACTCTCCAAAACTATTTCTAAAGGAAATGAAGTTTTTGCATTGTAATTTATTGTCTTTACCAAGGCAACGATCTAAAGTGCGGTACTATTGTATTTTGGAGGCCATAGCCAATAGCAAGCCCTGGTATCATAGGCTTATGATGTATCGGCATGATTATGACTATGCCAAACAGGAGGGAGATGGTCTTATGCCTGCTTTAATGGAATGGACCGATGGCTGGGTTAAAAGAGGGATACTTTTTAAAGAGGCCAAGAAGGAACCTTATTATTGGTTTGATCGCGAAGCTATAAAGCTATTGCAAAAAGAAGGACATCGGAAGTTTTGGCTCGAGGATATTTGGGATGTTAATTGGAATAGCGTTGAAGAATATTATGGTTTTGAAAAAACTATAAAGTCACCACCAATGATAATATATTTAATTCGAGAGGTACTTTTCCACACTATGAAGTTGGTATTTTTAATTAAGAAAGGACTTAGGGCCTAGATAAGGGTTAATGGCTAAAAGTAAATTAAAATTAGGGTTTATATGTGGTTGCCTAGAACCCGGCCGTGATGGTGTTGGGGATTATACCCGTAGGCTGGCAGGTGAACTCATTCGGCAAGGACATAAGGCAGCTATCCTTTCCCTTAACGATCCATTTTGTACGTCTGTGGAGCATGGGGAGCAAAAAGAGGATGAAATTACCATTGAGGTCTATAGATTGCCAATGGGTTCGCTGACCACTAAAGAGCGGCTTCTATTGGCGGATGTTTGGATACAGCAAAAAAAACCAGATTGGATCAGTCTACAGTTTGTGCTTTATTCATTCCATGACAAGGGGCTACCATTTTTGCTAGGGAAACATTTAAAATATTTGGGCAGGGGAAGAAACTGGCATATTATGTTTCATGAACTCTGGGTAGGCCTGGCAGATGACGAAAAATATAAGTATCGCTTGTTGGGGGGTATTCAAAGAAAATTAATAAAACGCCTAATTTGTAAACTGGAGCCTAAGGTTATACATACCCAAACGGAGTTGTACAACAAAGAACTGCTGTTTCTGGGTTTCAATTCAGCACGCTTACCTTTAACCAGTAATATCCCCCTTGTCCCTCAACCTAATGATGTTAGCGAAAAGGAATCTGTTATTGGCATGGTGATTTTTGGTTCCATTTATCCGGATGCCCCATTTTTGGAATTTGCCCAAGAAATAGCTTCTTATGTGGATAAAACAGGGCAGAAAGTAATCCTTACGATGATCGGTAGAAATGGAGGAGAGCAAGAAGGCTGGGTATCTGCATTCAAGTCAGTGGGTATTCCGGTAACTGTAATGGGGGAACAGTCTACAGAAACCATTTCAAAAGTATTGCAGGAAAATACTTTAGGGGTAATTTCGACTCCATTCTATTTAATGGAAAAAAGTGGATCCGCAGCGGCCATGCGCTTACATCAACTACCCATAATAAATGTTGCGAAATCGTGGAGACCAAAACGATATTTTGAGCTAAAAAATCCAGAAGATGTCTTGGTTTATAAGCTTAACAATTTACATGAAATTAAAGGCCTAAAAAAAGGGGCAAAGACTGCAAATTCCATAGAATGGGTGGGAAATACCTTTGTAAGGACGTTACAGGCCAATGGGTAGGCCGGAATTAAAAGAATAGACTGGCCAATGTGGCCGCTATAAAACTAGCTAGATTGGTTATGTTTATCTACGAAGTTTACTGGATTGCTTTGAAACTAAAGCATTTTACGTTCATTGTTGGATAGTCATAATTGTGTAAATCACACGGCATGTACCTTAGCCAATCCTTATGTTGACAAAAATTCGGATTAGGTAGCTGCTCAAATCGGTCACTTGAAAATTACACACCTTAAAGGAATGGTAATTGTAGTCCAATAATTATTCTATTAGAAATGTACTTTTTTAACCATTACAGATAAACTATGAAACCAAAAAAACACAGACTTCTTGTTATAGGACCTACATTGGGGGTTTATGGTGGTATGGAGGCCTTTATGATCACTGTGGCCGAGGCGGCCTTGGAATGGCCGGAATTTGAGGTAAGGTTATGTTTTAAATTGGTAAAGGGCTGTACTGTAAGGGACAACTTAAAAAGAGCGGCAGAAAGTAATGTGAAAAGGGTAGATTATGTAGAGCGGAGCTCTCTACAATTGTTAAAAACGATTGCTTGGTGCAATATAATACATATTCAAAATACGCCCCCGGACATTATTTTCCCAGCTAAATTAATGGGTAAAAAGTTATTTCTTACCATACATAATTGGCGTAGAACGGAAAAGAACATACATAATGTATTATGGGGCTACGCTGCACAGCTGGCTGATAGAAGGTGGTATAATTCCAGATTTGTGTGGGATACTTGGGAGCCTCAAGAGAAGTCGAGCCGTAGTGACGCCTTTCCCACGGTTTCCGAATTTCCGAATGGTTGGTGCGAACCTGAAAAGCGTATAGGTTTTATCTTTTTAGGACGATGGATCGAAAACAAAGGGATTGAAGAGATTCTCCGTGCTTATGCGCTGAATGATTTTGATACAAAAGAGTATCCCTTGACCCTTTTAGGTGACGGCCCTTTGAGGCCGTTAGTGCTTGAATTGATAGAAGAACTGGGCTTGCAGGGCATAAATTTACCTGGGTTTGTGGATGTTAAAACCAAAGAACAGTTATTGACATCCTCTAAATGGTTGCTGTCTCCGGCCAATACCAAGGAAGATATGGGACTCACCCCTATAGAAGCACGTAGTGTGGGCGTACCAGCTATAGTAACCCAAGATGGAGGTTTGCCCGAAGCAGGAGGAGAATCGGCATTGATAGCTATTCCAGGTGACGTAAACGATCTTGCCAAATGCATGAGGATAGCCGTGGAAATGGATAAAGTCGAATACCGCAATCGAGCAATAAAAGCAAAAGAATCACTAAAGAATTATTTAAGGCCCATTGATTTTTATAGAAACGCATTCCTGGAGAAAATTTAAATGGAAAGATGTAAAAGTAAATCTATACACATTTGTAGATATTACGGGTATTTTCATGAAAACTAAATAGCGCTGTTCACTTTATTTAAGTTATAAGGTCTAAAAATTAAAAGTTAGCTGTGTTGAAAGTTATTTTATCTAGTTTTTATTAAGAAATGTTTTTTTAACGGTAAATGATTAACGATATACAGGGTTCTATAAAAGCTGCTCAATTTCCTTATTTAAGAAAAATGAAGTATAAAAATTATATAAAGGAAAAGAAATGTTAAAAAGTAAAACTTGTAATCCATAAAATATTATTCATTAAAGAAAGTATGAAGATCCTTATTTCCCATCCAACAAGTAATTCCAATAATAGGGCTGTTGTAAAAGGGCTATCCCAAGCCGCCATGCTGTATGAATTTCACACTTCCATTGCCAGTTTTCAAGGCGATTTATTGGAACGTCTGGGTGGATTTAAACCCTTTAAAGAAATTAAAAGACGGCAATTTGATTTGGAGCTAAAGGATTTTACCCATAGCTATCCTTTTTTGGAGGCAGGAAGAATTGCATCCTTAAAACTTGGCCTGGATAATTTGACCAAACATGAAAAAGGATTTTTTTCAATAGACAAAATATATAAGTCCCTGGACAAAAGGATGGCGCTAAGACTATTGAAGACATCTAAGGATAATTTAGCGGGCATTTATGGATATGAGGATGGGGCGTTCGCTTCCTTTACCAATGCGAAGAAAAGTGGGATACAATGTTTTTATGACCTCCCCATTGGATATTGGCGTACAGCCCGGAAATTAATGAAAATTGAAAAAGAGCGATGGCCAGATTGGGCTTCCACCCTTACGGGATTACAGGATTCTGAAGGCAAATTACAACGCAAAGATGATGAGCTGGCCTTGGCCGATATAATTTTTGTGGCCAGTAGCTTTACGGCCAAAACCTTATTGGATTATACAGGAAAATTGGCGCCTGTTGAAATTATACCTTATGGTTTTCCAACTCCAACGACTTTAAAAAATTATACTCCCTTGAGTGGTAAAAGGAAACTGAAAATTTTATTTGTAGGCCTGTTGTCCCAGCGTAAGGGGATTGCGGATACCTTTGAAGTAGCCAATAAGCTCAAGGATTTTGTTGAATTGACCGTGGTAGGCAGAAAAGTAACCAATGACTGTGAAGTCCTAAATAAGGAGCTATCAAAACATAATTGGATACCTAGTTTACCACATAATGAGGTGCTTAATTTAATGCGTACCCATGATGTTCTGGTCTTTCCATCCATATTTGAAGGTTTTGGACTGGTCATAACCGAAGCTATGTCCCAAGGTACTCCGGTAATCACAACCGATCATACAGTTGGGCCAGATATTATTGCTCATGAAGAGAATGGCTGGCTTATTAAAGCCGGTTCTACCGATGAACTGCAAAAGTGCATTGAAGATATTTTAACAAAACCAGAAAAACTAGCGGATGTTGGAAAGGCGGCAAAAGAAACAGCAGAAAAAAGACCTTGGGAGGTATATGGACAGGAAGTTGCGGAAGCCATTGCAAAATATAATAAAATTATATAAGACAGACAAGTGAAGGAAAGGGAATATAATAAACTAAAATGGGGAATTTGGGCCTACTTTCTGCTGCTTGTATTTGAAGGGGCCTTAAGGAAATGGGTCTTGCCAGGTCTAGCTGATCCTCTGTTGATCGTTAGAGATCCTATTGCACTCTGGCTTATAATTAGGGCATGGCAGCATGGTTTGCTAACATCTAATTTTTATTTGATAGGAATGTGGATAGTTGGTATATTGGGAATAGCTACAGCTTTGGTGTTTGGTCATAAAATTATATTTATAGCACTATTTGGAGCTCGCCTTTTTTTAATTCATTTTCCATTGATGTTTGTTATTGGAGCTCTGTTTGATCGCAGTGATGTGGAAAAAATGGGAAAAGCCATGGTCTGGATATCAATTCCAATGGCCATACTGGTCATAACGCAATTTTATAGCCCACAGTCGGCTTGGGTAAATCAAGCCTCCGGAGGATTGGAAGGAGGGGGGTTTAGCGGTGCAAAGGGATATTTTAGGGGTTCCGCCACCTTTTCTTTTACCAATGGCACTCATCTTTTTTTTGGTTTAGTTGCCAGTTATATTTTTTATTATTGGCTTAACCCCGGAAGAATCAACAAGATTTTACTTATTCTTTCTACCATAAGCATTTTAGTCGTCATACCCTATTCTATTAGTCGCAGTTTATTGTTTCATGTTTTAATAGCTTTTTTGTTTGCCTTTGTTGTTGCCATAAGAAAGGGTAAGTACTTATGGAAAATGATTGTTGGATTAATGACGGTTTTAGTTCTTATTCTATTTATAAAGGATACCGAGTCTGTTCAGTTGGCATTTGATGTGTTTTTTACCCGATTTGATAATGCAAGCACATATGAGGGAGGGTTAGGAGGTACGGTAGGAGAACGTTATTTTGGGCAAATCACAAGAGCTATTGAATGGATAGATCATGCTCCTTTTTTTGGTGAAGGATTGGGATTGGGAACTAACGTAGCTACAATATTTTTAGGCTCTTCCACATTTATTGTTGCAGAGGAAGAGTGGTCTAGATTAATAGGGGAGTTAGGGCCAATATTAGGCATAATGGCAATAATGATCAGACTTTTATTTTCTGCAGATTTAACATGGCGGGCTTATCAATGTATCAAAATGGATTATTTATTGCCTTGGATGCTTTTAAGTTTCGGCCTTTTGATTATTCCACAGGGTCAATGGGCACAACCCACTGCTTTAGGTTTTAGCACTTTAGTTGGCGGATTGATAATTGCTTCATTTAATTTAAATAAAACATAATTTAATAGTAAAGGCTTGCAATCAACATGAATATCATTTTTTTTTCCCATCCCCTGTTTCTGGAACACCAAAGTATGCCCCGTTTCGCTAATATGCTTTCTGAAGGTATGAAACAACGTGGACATGAAGTTGAGGTATGGTACCCACTGGCACAGGCCGTAAAATTTTATCCTTCAGGGAAGATTGGAAAATGGTTGGGCTATTTTGACCAGTACATTTTATTTCCAAGAACAGTAAAAAAACGTTTAAAGTCTGTACATAAGGATTCGCTTTTTGTTTTTACGGACCATGCATTGGGACCTTGGGTGCCCTTGGTAGCCGATAGCCCACATGTTATTCATTGCCATGATTTTTTGGCCCAGAAATCGGCTATTGATCAAATTCCGGAACACAAAACGGGATTTACCGGAAAGCTATACCAAAAGATGATTCGTAAAGGCTTTTCCAAAGGCAAGAATTTTATATCCGTCTCCCAAAAAACAAAGGAAGATCTTCACCATTTTTTGGATACGGAACCCATCATGTCAAAAGTAATATATAATGGCCTTAACGGAACCTTCGGCCCACAAGACCCAGTAGAGGTACGTAAAGCTTTGGAACTTGAATGGGGAACAATACTTGACAAAGGCTATATTTTACATGTAGGAGGCAATCAATGGTACAAGAATAGGAAGGGAGTCATAGAAATATATGATGCATGGCGATCAAAGTACGGTTACGCCTTACCGTTGCTGCTCATTGGCCATTCACCCGATGAAGTTTTGAGAAAGGCCCATACAGAATCCAGTTTTAAAAACGATATCCATTTCCTGACCGGAGTATCTGATAAAACAGTGCGGCAGGCTTATGCAGGTGCTACACTTTTGCTGTTTCCATCCTTGGCAGAGGGTTTTGGATGGCCTATTGCAGAGGCCATGGCATCCGGATGTCCAGTAATCGTCACCAATGAAACGCCAATGTTGGAAGTAGCAAATGAAGCCGGATTTTATATCCCAAAGCGCCCCCATGGAAAAAATGTAGAAAAGTGGGCGGACGAAGCCTGCAAGGTGGTCAATAATGTAGTTATGTTGAATGAAAGAAAGCGAAAAGAAGCAATAGGTTTAGGACTGGCCAATGCACAAAGATTTGACCAAAGAATTGCCTTGGATTTTATTGAGCAAGCATATTTTGATGTTATTGATAAAACAAAGATGCAATGAAAATACTTCATTTAGTTGATAAAATGGATCCAAAAAGAGGTGGTGTTTGCCAAGCTGTCAGAACCATCATTAAAGGGGTGTCGGACCCTGGCATAAGTCATGAGGTGCTTAGTCTGGACGCACCCGATTCAATATTTTTAAAGTCCGATTTATTTACTCAATATGCTATTGGACCAACCAACAACCCATGGAGCTATAACCCTAGGCTACTTCCATTTCTAACCGATAATCTAACAAAATTCGATTTTATTATTCTTCATGGTCTATGGCAATACCACACTTATGCCGCATATAAGGCCATTAAATTGCTTAGACGGAGAATAAAAACAACGGAATTGGAAAACAGTGACTTGCCAAAACTGTTGGTAATGCCACATGGCATGCTTGACCCATATTTTCAAAATGCACCGGAAAGAAAGTTAAAAGCAATACGCAATAACTTATATTGGAAATTTATAGAAAATAAAGTAGTAAATGGAGCTGATGGTCTCTTATTCACTTGCGACACCGAGCGTATCCTAGCAAGGGAAACGTTTGTTCCATACCATCCTAAAAAAGAAATTATAGTAGGATTGGGAGAGGTGGCACCGCCCAAATATGATAAGGGTATGACGGACGAATTTCTAAAGTTCTGTTTGCCGGTACAACATAAACCTTATTTACTTTTTCTTAGTCGGATCCATGAAAAGAAGGGGGTTGATCTACTGATTAAAGCTTATAGAAAAATAATCCATGAGGACCCAGATAATCGACAAACGAAACTGGTAATTGCCGGTCCGGGCCTTGAGACACCATTCGGAAAAAAAATAATGCAGTTAGTGTCGCAAGACGATTTATTACAAAAAAATGTGTTTTTTCCTGGAATGCTTACTGGCGCCGCAAAATGGGGTGCATTCTATGGTTGCGAAGCTTTTATACTGCCGAGCCATCAAGAAAATTTCGGTATTGCAGTTATAGAGGCCATGGCATGTGGTAAACCTGTGCTAATTTCAGATCAGATTAATATTTTTAGGGAAATAGTACGGTCAGGTGGGGCAATCGTAGAAAGTGATACCACCCGGGGTACGTTGGCCTTACTGGAGCGATGGTATTCATTGGATGATGATACCAAAAAGGAGATGGGAAGGAATGCCAAAAAATGTTTTGGCGATTTTTTTGCAATAGATAGGATGCTCAAAAATTGGATGCCGGCGATTTTCCAATCATAATTAACTCTTAGATATTAAAACCCCATTCAAAAGAATAAGAAGATAAAAGCAATTAACGGTAATTAATCATGGAAAAAAATATCATTTCCTTAGCGAGTAAAGACGATTTAAAAAAAACTGTCAACAGTGGTTCCAAAAGGTTACAAAGTATTCAGGTGCTTAGAGGTATTGCCGCCCTTATGGTTGCAATATCACATTTGGGAATCATTGAGACTAAATATGGGTATTCGGGGCAACACCTGTTATCTAATGCGGATATCGGGCAGGCTGGGGTAGATTTATTTTTTCTTATCAGTGGTTTTATCATGGTGGTTACCATGTATAAGCACTTTGGAACTTCGAAGAATATTCCCAATTTTCTTTTGCGGCGTTCTATTAGAATTTATCCTATTTATTGGGTTTACGCTATTGTTATTGTTATTGCTATGACCATTCGACCGGAATGGGTAAATTCTTCGTTTCCAGGAGAAACCCGATATCTAACTTCGTTTTTATTGCTTCCTTCACCCGGAGTGCCAATTATGATGGTAGCTTGGACCTTGGAATATGAAATGTTTTTCTATTTTATTTTTGCCCTTCTGATGTTCCTTCCCTTTCGTAGGTTGCTACCAATTTTGACAGTCTTTTTTGGTGTATTGGTTCTTTTGGGAGAGTTTGTATATACTGAAGGGAATTGGGCCAGATGGGGTCTAAATCCTATATTGCTGGAATTTCTAATGGGTGTAGCTCTTGGTCATTTATACTTAAAAAAGCGTTGGGGGAATGGGTGGCTCTTGACTTTTGCAGGAATTTCGCTTTGGGCCTTAATGGCGTTCTTTTCTCCTAAGGGGTCAATGTTAGGGTTGGGAGATGGATTCTTAGAACGTCCAATTTATTTTGGAATTCCAGCCGCACTAATACTCTATGGGCTCATAAGTTTTGAGAGAAAGAAAGAGATAGGGTTTCCCATTTTTTTGCAAAAAATAGGGGATGCTTCCTATTCGTTATATTTGTCCCATGTACTGGTCCTATCCCTTTTAGGGAGAATCTGGAAGGCCTTTGGCGGTGATCAATATCCAATTAATTATATATTAATTGTTGTTTTTCTAGGTGCCGCCGTATTTGTGGGTTGGCTTTCCTTTGTTATTATAGAAAGGCCAATGATTAATTATTTACAAAAACGTTTATTTAAACCCTCGGAAAAAGCTTTGGCTAAGACCCACGCTTAAGGAGTTTGTTTTAAGAAAATTCTTTCCTATTATAAAGATTACTTTCGTGAAATATCAAGATTTAAGAACTTTTCAGGTCCCACCTTCTTTTCGGGGAAAATCTAAGATAATTGTTCAGTTGTGGTGGATCATTAATGCATCGCTTTTTAGTTGGTCGCCCCAATTTATGTTCGGATGGAGGAGATTTTTATTACGAGCCTTCGGTGCGGAGATTGGAAAAAAGGTGCTTATACGATCTTCAGTAAAGATTACTTACCCTTGGAAACTAAAGGTAGGGGATTTTAGTTGGATCGGGGATGACTGTGTCTTATACAATTTAGGCCAAATCTCCATTGGTAAAAATGTAGCCTTGGCCCATAAAGTGTATTTAAATACGGGAGGTCATGAATATGACAAAGTTACCTTCGATATTTTTTCAAAACCGGTAATCGTAGAAGACCAGTGCTGGCTTACCAATGATGTGTATATAGCCCCAGGGGTTACGATTGGAAAAGGGGCCATTATTGCAGCAAGAAGTACGGTCCTAAAGGATGTGCCCGAGGGTTGCATTTGTGCAGGAACACCAGCTAAAGCTATAAAGGAAAGAATACCAAAATAAGATCCAAAAATAAAATGACAAATATTACTATTACAGGTGGTTCGGGCTTTATTGGCACAAATTTAGTTTCCTATTTATTGGAAAAGGGATATACGGTACAAAATCTTGACAAAAATCCCCCTAAAAATAAAAAGCTTCTTGGGTGTTGGGAATCAGTGGATATATTGGACAACAAAACGCTTAGCTCAAAAATATCAGAGTTTCAACCAGAAATTTTAATCCATCTGGCGGCAGTGACCGATTTGGATGGCTCAACACCAGAATATTATGCTGCAAATACGGATGGCACTGCCAATATCATTGAAATTTGTAATACCCTAGGTTCGTTAAAAAAGGTAATTTTCACCTCATCAATGTATGTTTGCAGACCTGGTTATATCCCTAAAAACTATGATGATTATCAACCTCATACTGCATATGGGAAGAGTAAAAAAGATGGCGAGTTATTGGTAAAAGCAATAAAGGATGTTGATTATAAATGGGTTATTATTAGGCCTACCTCAATTTGGGGACCCTGGTTCGGGATTCCCTATATAGATTTTTTTGAAATTGTTTATAAGGGAAGGTATGTTGATTTTGGCAGGGCATGTACCAAAACCTATGGTTTTATTGATAATGCTGTATATCAGATTCACAAATTAATGGAAGTGGAGAATATTGATGGGCAAACATTTTATATTGGTGATAAGCCTCCAATACAGATATCCGAATGGGGGAATGAAATTTCTATAGAAATGGGAAAAGGCCCAATTAAAACTGTGCCTTTTGTAGTTTTAAAGATAGCCTCAGTTATTGGTGATATATTAATTAAATGTGGTTTTAAATTTCCCATGAGCAGTTTTAGACTAAAAAATATGACAACCAATAACATTCTTCCTTTAGAGAATTTATACGAGGTAGTTGGTGAACCTCCAATATCCAGAATTTCTGGAGTAAAAAGGACGTTGACTTGGTTAAAACAAGAAAAGGGGTATAGTTATTCTTAATTTTTTAGCATCCAATCAACGAGCTTTAATTTAAGAATAGTTCCTTAAAAATAATTAACAACCTCTCAATAACCTTTATACTTTAAGAAGTTTAAACTCTTGCGCAAATACGTTTTTTATATTTTTTTACTTGTTGGAATTGTGCTTATTTTCTATTTAAGCTGGGTGCCAGATGCGTCAATGGCCAAAGCAATAAAATTGCCTACTTGGCTTACGGATTGGGCAGATGATTCCGAAAACGAAACGATTAGAACGGGGGTGCCTTTTTTAGGCCTTGGGCTGCTAATAGGTTTTCATCTTAGGCACAGAAATACCAGTTTTAGGGGTTGGTCTTTGTCATTATTACTGCTCACAATAGTAGGAGTGTTGTCAGAACTGGGGCAGATGTTCCTGCCTTTTAGGTACAGCGATTATCGGGATGTTTTATGGGCTTTTTATGGATCATTGGCAGGATTGTTTTTTGGGCATATACTTTGGGAGATGTTTAACAGAATAACTAAAAAGTAATATTTTGGGTAAAAGAATACTCTTAGTGGGCTACAACTATTCCCCTGAATTAACTGGGATAGGAAAATATAGTGGAGAAATGATGGAGTGGCTGGCCAAGGAAGGATATGAATGCCATGTGCTGACAACCTATCCCTATTATCCGCAATGGAAAGTGCAGGAACCGTATCGATCCAAGCGCTTTTGGTATTCCACAGAAGGGCATTTTAAAGGCAGGGTCAAGGTATACAGATGTCCCATGTACGTGCCCGCGGAACCTACTGGCAAAAAAAGAATGTTATCCGACCTTTCATTTTTCGTTGCTGCACTATTCCAATTGGTGACCTTAATTTTCACCAAGAATTTTGATTATGTGATTTCGGTAGCCCCTTCCTTTCAATTGGGACTTTTAGGGAATGTATATAAGGTGTTTCGAAAATCGAAACACATTTATCATATACAGGACCTACAGATAGAAGTGGCCCAGGAACTGGAAATGATAAAATCGGAAAAAATATTGAATCTACTCTACAAAGTTGAACAGTACATATTCAAAAAAACAGACGTTATCAGCACAATTTCGGAGCGGATGGTAGAAAAAGTAGAAGAAAAGGCCAAAAAGGAGGTCGTCCTATTTCCAAATTGGGTAGACAATACTGTTTTTTACCCTTTGACCGAACAGCAAAAAATAAAAATAGATTATGGATACCGCCCTTCTGATAAGGTAATCCTATATTCCGGGGCCATTGGGGAAAAGCAGGGGCTTGAGGCCATATTGGAGGTGGCGGAGCACTTACTTTCGAATAGGGAAATACACTTTATCATCTGCGGAACCGGACCTTACAAGACTAAATTGGAGACCATGTCAAAAGAGAGGCAATTGACCAATGTTAAATTTTTACCCTTACAGCCCAAGGATAAATTCAATGCCTTTTTAAACATGGCCGATCTGCATTTGGTGATTCAAAAGTCCAAGGCCAGCGACCTGCTATTGCCTTCCAAACTTACCGCTATTTTGGCGGTCGGAGGTTTGGCTTTGGTTACGGCTGATGAGGGGTCCAGTTTACATACCGTAGTACATAAATTTAATATGGGCATTTTGGTAGAAACCGAAAACCAAAAAGCGCTGGAAGCCGGTATATTAAAGGCCATGTCTCCGGAAATTGGTTTGGAGCTCAAGGAGAATGCAAGGGCCTATTCGGAAAAATTTTTATCTATAGACACTATTATGCGATCTTTTAAATATGGTGTTCTCAATTGATATTTGATATTAAAAAATAAGCATATGGATGCGGGAATATTTAAAAGAGTAATTTCCAGGGGAGTATATAGGCCTGAAATTGATGGGTTGCGATTTATAGCCATTATTTCGGTGATACTGTTTCATATTGACGGTTTTTTAAGCCTTTATATGGATAAAACCTCCATTCTTTCAGATATTTGGTTTACCGGACATTTTGGAGTACCCCTATTTTTTAGCATATCCGGTTTTGTATTGACCTCCCAGTTATTAAAATCAAAAAAATTTAGTTATAAGCAGTATCTCATAAGAAGAGTAGAGCGTATAGAACCGCCCTTTTTGATCACTACTTTGTTATTTTATTTTTTGTTGAGTTTTAGGGATGGGTTTGATACCGAAAAAAACTACAGCTTGTTCCGTGTTTTAACCTATACGAGTAACTTTAACACCAACCTAATTAATGTGGTTACCTGGTCTTTGGAGATCGAGGTGGTTTTTTATCTTTTACTGCCTATTCTATATTGGTTGGCCAAAGATGAAATTTGGAAATGGCTTTTTCTTGCAGCCGCCACCTTTGTATTTTCCCAATTCTACGAAATTCAGTTTTTGACCAACTTTTTTCATTGGTTCGTAGTCGGTATAATTTTGGCTATTCTGGAAACTCGGAAAAATACGGTCTTACCTTATAAACTAATCGGAAAATTATTGTCATTGGCCTGCCTAATCCTGTTTTTTGGATTGGCTTATTATGACGAGATATTGGTTGTTAAAATAATCCAGCCTCTGTTGCTGTTTGTATTTTTGTATAGTGTTTTAATACAGGGTTATTTTGTAAAATGGCTATCCTTGGAATTATTTACTATTATTGGTGGGGCCTGTTATATTATCTATTTAATTCACTTCCAGGTCATTTCCGTGACCGGACATATAATGATAGCCTTTATTGAGAATAGGGAATTATTGGCAATTATATTATTAGTCGCAACACCACTCATCTGTTTGATGGCTTTTCCTATTTTGGAAAGACCCTTTATGAAGCGAAAATGGTGGAAGTTGGAAAGTGCCAAGAGGATGATCAAAAGTAAATGGAGCTGATTTCGTGCTTTGACCTATTGAAATAGGGTAAGGGTTAGCCGTAATATTTCAAGGGGTTTTATTAAAAATGAACTATAATGGTGTGTTCCTTAATGCTATCAAGTCCAGATACTTTCCATCTGTGAATGGCTCCATGATGCCCTTCGTCTCCATGTAGGATATAATAGTCATTATTTATTTTTACAATATCACCTTTAATATTGTTTCCAGCCATCTCTGGAACTCCTTTTTGGTCCCACACCCTTTTTCCATCAATAATTTCATTGCCTGCGACCCCGAAAACACCCAATAGTAGGCCATTGTCCAAGACGTGTTGGAATTTGTTGGTCTGCATGTCTTTCCAAAATTCCCCATGATAGTTCCAAAATATACTATGCTCCTTTACCAAGATTATCCCTCCCGGGTATTGTACGCCATTGCCCATATCATAACTTCCGTCAGTAGGGTAATCTCCGGAGTAATCCGGATTGGTTCCTATAGCAGTTTTCCATAAAAAGCCTTCCCCATTCTTTCTGGTGGCGCCTAAGTGATATTTATTGCTTGCGTATTCAGGGTTACTTGAACCACCCTCGAAGGAAATAAGTAAATCTGTTGACGTGTCAGCCCTTGGTGGAAAGTTGTGGCCTACCGTACCCCTATAAGGAGGGTCGTTAGGTGTTAAATCCCCCGTTGAGCCTATTACTTCTTCTCTATCCCAAATAGGATTATTAGAGCCATCAAAGCCAGTTAAAAGTTGTTCTTTCCAATATAAAGGTCCTCTATTGCCAGTTATTACCACTACACCATAAAACCTTCTTAAATTACCTTCCTCGGTTAAAACCATAGACCCGTCTCTGGGCAATACTATGCCTGTAAAACGAAGTCCATGTTCTGCCAGTTCAACTAATTCCCAATTATACGGGCTTACCTGTATTTGTTGAACTGCATAAGTTCTTCCATTACTTAATGTGGTCGCCCATTTTAACCTATGGAACTCGCTATCTTTGGTGTCGTCGAAATTATATGTCCAATTTTTGACAAGTTCCCAATCACCGCCTTCAATATCAACATCGAATTCGAGATAATTTGCAAATACCCTGCTGGGATTGTTTCTATCCACTCCCATTGAACGCGTCCAACATAGATACATAATATGATCATCCAACGTTTCATTGGTATTAAATCTCAGAGACCTATAATTGCCAGCATCACCCACCCATAATTTGCCATCGTCCTGATAAAAAAGGAAAGTTCCCATTTCGGGCTGTGAAGGATTGATAAACATGAATTTAGTATCCGTAACATCCGGTGAGGTAGAATAACCCCCAGAATTCCCCAACGTTCCTGTTGCCGTGCCGGATGAATTAAAGAACCTTACTTGCTGTGTGGAATTATCTGAAACTGCAATTTCCCCAGCATTGCTTATAGCCATTGTCAAAGGCTCGGGCACGGTCAAACTAAGGACCAAGGCATTTATTGAGCCGTCCGCGTTTAAACTGTATTTCCCTACGGTATTAGTGGCATTTATAACCCATAAATATTCTCCATCTACCAGTATTTCTCTTGGATTAACAAGGTCATTTATGACCAATTCCTCACCACCAGTAGTTTTGTCGTAAACATAAATTTGGTTCAATTCACCCCTGGCCACAAATAGATAATCACCGTTTTTTTGTACCGCCATTCCTGTTATTGCGGTAGAATTCCCTGGCATTATTCCAAAGGCAGAAGCATATTTGTGAACGGAGGCCAATATATATTCAGAACCTCCTGAAAAAGCAACCTGTGAATCATTTGTTGGGTTAATGCCGAAAACAAGACTGTTCTTATCGCTATTTAAAACATCCGTTCCAGCAATATATACGATATCCCCATCAGTAGCTATATGATCGGCTTGTATACCAAAATGTGTATTGGCCATTATAGTGTGTTTATCGGAATTTATGTTATCGACAGAAAATTTAGCAAACGCTGGCGGATGTTCATTATATCCGCAGTTGTAATAAATTTCACCATCAATTTGTACCATTCCTTGGATAACTTGAGCATTGTTGAAGATATTGCCCCCCCCGATAGTATTGGAGGTATTGCCTATAGGGGATAGCCATTCATAGACTACATTATTGGAAACTACTTTAATCTCGTAGTTTCCTTTAGCGGCAATATTGCCTTCATCATCCAAGCCATTCCATTCAACGGTATGTGTTCCCGGTTCTTTTTCCACATTGCTCCATAAGGTGCGTACTAAGACCTCGCCCTTATAGACCCCGGCACTTGTTCTGGCAGCTTCGGACAAGGTGTAGGAGCCTTCCAAACTTATTGGTTGGTTCTGTTTGGGGTCCTCCAAGGCATAATGATAGTTCTGGGAGTAGGCCAAACTGCAAAAAAGCAGGTATAATAATGGGAATCTCATTGTCCGGAAATTATGTAGGCATTAGCGCCAATTTTTCGTAGCAGCCCAAAGCGTACATTACCGGCAGTACTTGCCAATAGGGCGGTACCAGCCGCAGTATAGTTTAACTGAACCCCTGGGGCGGCTTTTATGCTTAAAATGGCCCCATTATGGGCTTCTAGGTTAACAACATCACCCACTAACATAGTGGTGAAGTTCTCGGTCAAAGTTAAGGTCGCGCTTGTGGCACATTCTATAATATTGTTAATGTCCGTAGAAGCAATGGACCTGGATAGTGTAAAGGGGACTACCTCTGATTTTAAGGAAAATCCGCTACTGCCAACAATGCTTTCTGCCGTCTTGGAATGTAAAGCGTAAGGTACACTTAACAATTGGCTGGTGCCATTAAGCGCATAAGTGCTGCCACCGTTGATATCTACCAAAGTTTGAATAAAATAGGGGCCCATAGACCAATCTATACCGGAAAAATCTCCTTTTGTACTTACTCCACCACCAATTTCTATACTTACAATCCCATTAATGGTAGTAATGGGATGATGAATTTCTTCATAAACCGTGTTTCCACCAATACTTTCCTGTAGCAGTAGAATTTTTAGGGATATCTGTGTGTTTGCAAGTGCGGTATTATCGGCATTTCTTATGGCCGCCTGATAACTAATGCGGTCGGGAGCCTGTGCCATTGAAAGAAGGCTGTAGAAGATCGTAAAAGCCAAAACAATAATTTTATTCATTACATATTGGATTTAATAAGTTTAAACGTTTCTATTTCTTCCCCTTGTTGGTAAATCACCAAAAAATACATACCTACAGATAATGTGGATAAGGTTATTTCTTCCCCTTCGTAAGTTATACTTCCCGTATTCAATTTATTACCGGCCACGTCATACAATTGGTAATACATTGTTTTGGTGTCTTGATCGCCTAAATTTCTTTGTACCGTTACCCGGTCTACAAATGGATTTGGATAAATAAGCACATCAACTTCCTCGGGCAAATTGTAGTCTGTTAAAGGAGTCCCATAGTCCATTTGAATAACAACATTGGGTATAATACTATTTTCCTGTCCAAGCACAATTTCATTATGTAATGATCCTACAGCAAAGGTGAGGTCTGCCTTGCCTCCATAATCCATACCCGAACCACTAAATATTTGTCCTGTTACCACTACCATATTGTTCTCCTGTCCAACTGCTCCAATTGAACACCCCATTAGCAATAAATACATTAAGCCTTGTTGTGCCCCCATTAAAATTGAATTACTTCCCCTGCGACGTCCAAAAATTGTTTTGGATTTGTGTAAGGACCATATCTTATGATGGTTTCTAAATAAGGTTAAGACTAAAGAAAAGGGCATTTAAAGAGGGGTGTTGGGCTTTGCTTTTACTTGTTTAAACGAATAATTACGACCGAAAGGGCCTTGGGTCAATTATGTAAACTTGCCATGCCAAATTAATTTTTGGACACGGGATGAATTAGCGTACTTAAATATACGCTCACTTGGTATAATTTAGATGTTAACAACCATACATTTATGGCATTTGTTATTAAGGCTCTCCAAAACAACAATATTGTCAAAATCCATTGGTTGGAAATTAATATTTAATAATCCAGATGAAGCAAAAAAGTGACGGAAAGGAGTCAATGAAATATTTGGTATTGAAGTAAATAGAAATTAATACGAACTATTTTAAAAATAACTAGGTAACAATGGTATATTATGAATTGTTTTGGAGGTATTTAGTGGTATGAAGGGCGAGGAACTATGGACCAGGCCTAGTACTAAAATTAAAGGTCGCAGCTGAATTAAAAATAATAAACTAGCACAATTGTTACCCTATATGAGGATTGTCGCCTACTATACATTGAGTATTATTATCTAATATAAACTAAGCTTTTCAATTAGTTCGGTCCCACTACAATTGTTTACTTGAAATCGCCCCAAGTGTAAAGGAGAAGAATTGCGTGTAACTACTTCTTGCGAGGTTGTAAAACCTATGGGGATATTGTTTTGTAGAACAATAGATCTGGTATCATCGTTATAATTTCCATAAGGATAGGCAATGGCATTGATTTGTGGGTAGCCCAAGTCGTTAAGATAATCCTTGCTCCCAGCAATTTCAGCGGATTGAATTGCTTTTGAATGAGATGCCAAAGCGGGATGGGTCATAGTGTGTATGCCCAAACTAAATAATTTGTTATTTGCCAAGACTTCCAATTCGTCATTGTTCATTGCATAGTTCTCGGAACTTTGTGATGGTGAATAATTGCCCCATTGTCGTATGCTATCTATAACTTCAACTATTTTAGTATGCGGAAGCGGCCTTAAAAGTTCCCATATCTTCAAATATAATTTACAACGATAGGTTGGCGGAGTTGCCGGCCAAATCCAGGCTTGTTGTTTTAGTCTAACTTCTTCGGTCAATGGTTCACTTTCTATTTGAAAAGTGTAAATATCTTCGCCAATTGAAAAGGTTAGGCTTGCAGGGAGGTTTTGAGTATGAAGGAAAATGGACTCCAATTCATCCCACCAAAATAGTTGTTGTTTCCCAATAAAATGGGTAGGAATAAAGAATGTAGCGGGGCAATTGTATTTTTCCAGGACTGGTCTGGCATTCAAATAATTATCCCGATAAGCATCGTCAAAGGTCAGGTATACGTTATTCGGTTCAATTTTTCCAACAGTGAGTTGTTCTACAAGATCACTAAGGGGTAGAACATTAAAGTTTTTTTTTAACGCTTTTATCTGCGATTCAAAATTATTTGGGCTCACTGCCAATTGCCACGGGTCTGTTTCAATATCGCAAACCCGGTGATACATGAGAACAAGGGCCTTGGTTTCTTTGGGCCGTAAAAAATCTATAATTCTCTTGATCAACATACTTTCTTTATTTTACGGCACGTACCGTTATTGTTACCTGATAATGTAGATCGTGTTGGTCCAATTGTTCTTTCTTGATCTCGGGAAGCCCCATACCATATAGAAAGGCACTGGCCACCAATACATTGCCATAGGTTTTGATCGAAATTTTATCCTCTGCAAAGTGCTCGCCCATAATTCTTTGCATAGATGCATCAGTAAAGGACCAAAGCCAATATTTACCCCATTCATCCTGTGCAATATGACTAATTCCAGGAACTGTTATCAACAATGTTCCTCCCTGTTTTAAAAGCCTGTGACAAGTTTCAATGGCACCTTTGAAGTCATAGATAAGGTGCAGGGTTTGGGTAAGGACGATACAATCAAAAGTGTTTGAAGGAATATGTGGGGCATTGCTTAAATCCCCAATAAATGTTGCTTGTTCATTGGAATCATCAATATGCAATATGTCGCTCTTTGTTACCTTGTTTCCTCCAAATTTTAGAGTGTATGAATTATCACCTATCTCAAGAACCCGGCCTTTAATTGAAGGAGAACTTTCCTTTAGGAAATTTTCGATATAATAGCGATCAATAGGGCCACCACGATCGTAACCAAATTCTGAGCTAAAAGGCTGGGTCCGGTTTAAGCTACCTAAATTAACTTTGCCAACTAATGGCAACTTTGGCTTCTTTTTTATTTTTTGATATAACTTTCTTAAAATATTCAATAGCCAATTTTTAGAATATTTTGCTTCCAACCGAGTCTTTTGGAATTTATTAAAAAGAACTATGTGGTTGCTTTTCAGGGTTTTCAATTCTTGTTTATCAATTTTGCCATCCTCTTTATATAATTGATCGATCAAATGATCGTAAATTTTTTCAGAATAGTAGGTTTTCCAATTTTCTAGGCCTTTTTCATAAGATATCTTTGCTGCTTTGTCCGTAAGGTTATTCTTTTGGAAGGATAAGACTAGCAATGCACTATTCAACATACCTGTGTAATTTAACGACATATTGTTTTGGTGTAATCGATACACAGCAATTAATCCCGTGTGATGAATAACTGGGTGTAGCCTAGTTATTTTCAGGAACAGGTCATAGTCTTCACAATAACGTAATGAAGTATTGAAATAAAAACTATTAAATACCCAATGCCGATACATTACAGTAGCATGCATGCCTATGTAGTTACGCTCCAACAAATTACAATAATGGTGGGCCGTTACTTCCAGTTGAATGGGCCAACTTTTATCCTCGGGCTCATAGAAGAGCTTATGACCACCAGAAACAAATGCGGCATTGACATTAGACTTTAAATATTGGAGATTGATTTCCAATGCCTGACTCAATAGCCAATCGTCTGCGTCCAAAAATACCAAATAATCTCCGTTGGCATGTTTTATCCCCATATTTCGGGCAGCGGATAAACCTTCATTTTCCTGATGCACGTATTTTACCATGGGGTATTTGCAACATACGGATTTGGTGTTGTCAACAGATCCATCATCTACTACAATGATTTCATGATGTGAATAGGATTGCTGGATCACACTGTCAATTGCCTTGGACAGATACTTCCCATGGTTATAGCAGGGAATAATGACCGAAACTAGGGGTGAAAGTGGATTTATAGTATTTCCCATGGTAAAGTCTAGGGCGTTAATGCTGGTTTGTCCTTGTTTTTATGATAAAATCGTATTCCGGAAATTAACCCTTTTAATTCGCTCCATAAGGTTTGGTATCGAAAATTATAATTCGGGAACCCCTGATAAAGTAGGGAAATATAATATATGGGTAGTTCATAATACAAATATTTTTTATAACCAACTTTTTTGTGTTGGGCATGTTGTATAAGTACGGATGCAGAATGTCCACGCATATAGCCAAAAAGCTGCTTGTGAAGTTGATGCATTTCCCTTCGGTGTTCATGATAGACAAAGGCTCTAGGGTTATAATGGATAGTCATATTGTTGGCCAACATCCTAAACCATATTTCGGAATCGCCACTACATCCGGCAGCACCAACATCCAATCTATCATCAAAATAGTTAACTTGCTCGATAGCCTTTTTCCTAAAGGCCATATTGGCGCCGGCACCAATTTCCCAGACTTTTGGTACAGTTGAAGATTTATAAATGTAATCACTGGTAAAATATACATCTTGATAGCCTTTATTAAACCCCCAATGTTTTTCAAATATCTGTTGACTTTCAGTGTCAAGGGAAGACGCTATTACTAGACCTGTCATCGCATCTATGTTTTCCTGCAAAAAAGTTTCCCAAATGCGGAAAGACCACAAGGTGTCTACCCTTACATCGTCATCGGTATATGCCACTATGGGATACTGGGCTACCCGTGCCCCAGTATTTCGAGCAATATCCAATCCTGGTCGGGGTTCTTTACAGTAAGTAACGCCATTGAATAAATCTGCCGTCAACTTTGTACTATCATCCGTAGGCGCATTGTCTACAACAATAATTTCCCGTGGCATACAGGTTTGCATGCTTAAACTATCAAGACATTTTTTTAAACTTTCACTACGGTTCCGGGTACAGATCACAACGGATATAGCAACCTCAGCAGGTACGTCCATGAACAAATAGGATGAAAGGATGTCCTCCATTACCCTTGAAAAATTTAAGAAATCCTTGGTTTTAAAGGCTTCTACTAAAGTGTTTATTTGTTGCTCCTTGGCATTGTAACCTGTTAACGTTGGAACAATCGCATTTAGCATTTCCTTGGTAAAATCAGCACTACCGCCTTCCTCAATGTACAAATGTCCGAGCGGTATTTTGCCCCACCAAAAAACATAGTAATACCTATTGCCTATTTCTGGAATAGGAACAAGTAATGTACCTTTTTCTTCCAATGGAACATGATGCGTAATGTAAGGAGATCCGTTTGGCATATGTATAGATTTAGTCAAGATGCTTTTTTAATAAACTTCGGTACGGGTCAGTCCATATATGTAGTAACAAAACGACTATTCTTGAGACTACATGCCTATCTATATAAATGCCTAAAATGGCTTTGATTTGATTATAGGCGATCTTATTGTTTTTATGGGAATACCAAGCCCCGGAAGTTTCATTCAGTATCCAATAAGTATAGTTTTTTTTGGCCGTTTTATGCATTCTGCGTTGATCTTTTAGGGGTAGATAACCTATTATTACCGATATGACTTTTTCGATATCCTTGACGTTTTGTCCAGTTAGGTAACTGCGCCAAGTAATAGAACTCTTATGTTCCCTATATTCGGCCAGAAATTCTGGGATATAAGCCGTCTCATAATCTTTGGCTATCCGGGCCCACATTTCCCAATCTTCACCATAATGCACTAAATAAAAGCTTCCTAATTTTTCATAAATTTCCCGTTTTACGGTTATGGCCACATATTGCAGACGGGGATGCTCTGCCAGTTTATGTAACCAGTCATCCAATAGGCAAGGTTCTGCGGCCTCTAATCGGGATTGATGTAAAAATTTACCCTCGGTATTTATATGTTCCCATGCGCAAAACGCAGCTCCTGCCTGGGGGTATTTTTCCAATATATCCGTAATGGATTTGTAATAACCTTGCTTAACCCTATCATCGCCATGTAACAAGTGTATGTATTTTCCTCTAGAGCGATTGATACAGGTTTCAAAATTTCTTAAGCTTCCCACGTTTGTTTTCTGTCTGTAATAAGCAACCCGACCTTTACCTATCCTATTTACCAATTCTTCTACATTGGCATCGGTACTGCAATCATCCACAACTTCAATCTGCATTACAGCTTCACCCAAATCTTGCTGTAACACACTCTGTATGGCTTCAGTTAAATATTGGGAACAATTATAGGCCGGAATCATTACAGACCACATCGGGCGTGGCAACCCATCGGTAATTGGGGCAATTGGTGGGGGCGATGTAGGTATTCTTTGCATATTTTATCTAATTAACCATTTCCGACAGCGTTTAATACTAAAGGAAAATCTGGCCGTACATATCCCCACCATTTGTCATACCAATTAATGCTCTCTCGATAATCTGCGATGTCGAACATTAAACATTCATTATATGAAAATAATTCAGAAGAAGTGTCCTTTGCAAAATGAAGAGTAAATGTGTAGGACCCATCATTAAGGAAGTTTCCCGGGATGGTGCATTCCCCTTCAATTATGCCTTCACTGTACACTGCTGGTTTTGATGGAATATCAAATATACACTCACCTTCTAAGGTAAATAGTAGTAGGTCTGTTGACAAAACTATTTTATCGCTTGCATTATAGAAGCGAAATTTAACCGTTAAGGCTGTTCGGATATCTATCACTTCTGTTGGGTCATTAAGGTGTGGTACCAGTTCTACATAGAGAACCCGGATCATATCATTACCTGGCGCTTCGCTAACGGTTGCAAATTCTTTAATCCAACTTTTTTTGTGCAGAACACTTAAATAGCTATTAACAACTGATTTTGTATTTCCACTTCCACGTACACTCCCTTTATCTAGCCACAAGGCTTTTGAACAAAGATTGTTTACAGCCTGCAGATTATGACTAACGAATATTACCGTGCGCCCACCCTGGCTGGAGGCTTCGTTCATTTTTCCCAAACATTTCTTTTGAAATTCGGCATCACCTACCGCCAAAACCTCATCTATAATAAGGATGTCCGGCTCTAAATGTGCCGCTACCGCAAAGGCCAATCTAACATACATTCCCGAAGAATATCGTTTAACAGGAGTGTCAATAAATGATTCTACTCCGGAAAAATCAACAATTTCATCAAATTTCTTTATTATCTCCGCTTTTTTCATTCCCAAGATATGACCGCTAATGAAAATGTTCTCCCTCCCGGTAAGTTCGGCATGAAATCCAGTTCCCACCTCCAGTAAACTGCTAATGCGCCCACGGCCGCGAACAATGCCTTCAGTCGGTTTTATGATACGTGATAATATTTTTAATAATGTTGATTTTCCAGCCCCATTGCGGCCAATAATCCCTAGAGCCTCCCCTGTTTTTAATTCAAAGTCAACATTTTTAAGTGCCCAGATCATCTCGGCATTATCCACTTTCTTACCGCCCCTAATATATTGGTTAGGGTCTTCTTTGTTTAGAATATTGCGCTCCCACCACCATTGCATGTCCCGGCGTAATGATCCAGAACCTATAGCTCCAAGATGGTATAACTTTGAAATATTTTCAGCTTGTATGGCAAACTCAGACATAATTTCTATAAAACATCAATTAATTTATCACTCATTTTATTAAAAAGCATTACCCCAAAAAAGACGATAACCCCCATAAAACCAATACTATAAAGAAGCTGGAGTACATTTGCGCTTCCTACGCCAATAAATGCAAATCGAAAATATTCAAAGAGGGCCGATAATGGGTTGATATCGACTAACCATTGAAATTTTTGGGGAACCATACTTAATGTGTAAAAAACCGGACACATAAACATAAGCAAACGTATTAGGACCTGTATCAAAGAAAAAAGATCCCGGTATTTTGCCGTTAGGACGGAGAATATTAATCCACCTCCAAATCCTATTCCGGCTGTAATAGCGATCACTGGAAAAATCAGAAGCCCTTGACCGGCGTTAAAATCGACCTGCCCATTAATTAAAAAGAAAATATACACTGCAATTAATAAAAGCAGCTGTATGCCAAATAAAATAATTTGTAACCATAGGGTAGAAAGTGCCACTATAATTCTTGGGAAATACACCTTGCTGAAAATTTCGGCATTTTGGAAGAAGGTCTTGGATGTTTGTAAGAATATTTCTGAAAACAGATTCCAAAGGGTTATACCTATTAAGTTAAACAAAAAAGGCGATACGCCTCCAGTAGGAATTCCTATTACTTTGTTGAACACAATAACATAAGTTAGAACGGTGAGCAATGGTTGAAGTAGCACCCAAAATGGGCCTAGTAGCGTTTGCTGATATAATCCTAAAAATTCTTTCCTGGTCAATTGCAGTATCAGATCCTTGTACGCGTATAATTCTACTACACTTATGTTCCACCACGAGGTCTCCGGTCTAATTTCCCACTCCCAATTTTCATTTGGTTTTTTAATCATGTTACATGGGTATTTATGTAGTCTTCAGTTTTTTTCTTTTTTCTAATTCGTAGCATATCTTCAATTTGTTTATATCTTATGATATACATGGTATAAAATCGAATTATCCAGTACAGCGTCTTGATGTCCTTATTCATACCCCAAGCCCCGTAAATCTGTTTAAATGCTGCTTTCTTGTTGTTGAGTAACAGTCCATTACCGACTTTTACACAATAATTGGCATAATATGCTAAGGATGCTTTTTTTATTTGAGATTGCTTACACTCTGGTAAGTAGTTTTGGATAATATCTATTACCTTCTTTATGTCCTTTATGTTTTCACCCGAATTAAAACTCCTATGGCTTATGCCAATACCATGGCCAACCCTATAAGACGCTAAATATTTGGGTGAATAAGCCACGGGAAAATTGGCGCCAATCCTTGCCCACATCTCCCAATCCTCCCCGAAATGGACAGCATAAAAACTGCCCAATTTCTCATAAGTAGATCGCTTAACTACCATTGCCGGTGGTTGGAGAAGTTGTTTAACGGCAATTTTATCCAAAAAATTAGGTATTACCCCTGGGCTCTCCAAAATACATTTATTTTGAATGGGTATAGTACTGCTTTTATGATCAATATAGTTGAAATTTGTAAAGGCTGCACCGGCTTCTGGATAATCACGGAACAATGTCCCAATCTCGTCGTAAAACCCTGCTTCTATTCTATCATCGCCATGCAGTAGATGTACGTACTTTCCTTTTGAGCGATTGATACAGGTTTCAAAATTCCGTAAACTTCCCAAATTTTCTTTTTGCCTGTAATAACCAATTCGTCCTTTACCTATTTTTTTGACGAGACCTTCAACATCACCATCGGAACTATAATCATCAACAACTTCAATTTGCATTAACTCGCTGCCTGCATCTTGCTGAAGTACACTTTTCAAGGTCTCTTCTAGGTAATCAATACAATTGTAAACAGGAATCATTACTGACCAAAGGGGGCTATTGGTGCTAGAGTAAGATTCGATTCTTGGAGGATAGTCAGGTGTGCGTATGGACATATTTCCCCTATTTAAGAGTGCTTTTGATTATGAACCGGATGATATTATATTGCTGCCACACAATATCCACTCTAAAATTGGTAATAAAAATTAAGTATACCATGAAATTAGGAAATATAGGTTTATAATTGTTAAATTCCTAAATTCAACCACTTGAAATTTAAGAATCCGATAGGCATTTCTTGAATAAATTCAATAGGGGATAGCACATTTACAGATTTTTATTCTTGGGTGCTTTCATAATTTTTGAGTTGACTAAGAACTTTTTTCTACTGGATAAAAAATTCCTTTTCTTAACTGAGATAAATTTGGCTTAGCGCAAAGAACAATAAAAAAAAGTTTTTTGGTAAGGTTATAATGTCATTAAAGGATGGGTCACAGCAAGAAATACCTCACTTTGTTCGGTGAGTCCCGTTCGAACATGTTGAAAGTGGAAAAGCCGGCATCTTATGCCGCATTTTTGTTTTGTCCGCTTTTGCTCAAATAAATTTGGCTCGGCGCCCAAAACAAAAAAGGCAGAGCTT
>TARA_R110002012_G_scaffold258598_2_pt1 | contig 41873 bp, 39 predicted proteins | sample TARA_R110002012 | Tara Oceans TARA_R110002012 (sample SAMEA4396515) | marine metagenome | biome: Westerlies Biome; feature: [DCM] deep chlorophyll maximum layer (ENVO:01000326); material: water (ENVO:00002006), including particulate matter (ENVO:01000060) such as... | depth 40 m
GCCGGCCGCCGGAGCTGCCGACGGGCGGGGCGATGCCATAGGCGCGCAGTTTCTCGCGGCCCTCGTCGGTGATCCAGTCCGACGTCCAGGCCGGCGAGATGACGCGCTCGATTGTGGAGTCGATTCCCGCACTTAGCAGCGCGGTCTGAACCGCCATCTCAATGGCGATTACCGCCGGGCAGCCGGAATAGGTCGGCGTCAGCCTGACCACGATGCGTCCGCTCTCGTCGCGGCTCACCGAGCGCAGGATGCCGAGATCGGCCACGGTGACGCAGGGCACTTCCGGGTCGGGCACGGCGCTTGCCACCTCGAGCGCGCGGGCGAGCTCGAAGTCTGCAACAGGCGTGGCCTGGTCCCCGGAAATGGTCGGCGTCTGGCTCACAGCATCTACCAGGTCTGGCCGGGATAGGCGCGCTGCATGAACTGCAGCTCGGCCAGCAGATGGCCCATGTCCTCGCCGTGAATGCCGTCGCGGCCGCCCTTCTGCATGGTGCGGATCTCCGGCAGCTCGAGCTTTGCGGCGCGGAACACGGTGGCAATGGTCTCGTCCCATTCGGCGCGCAGGCTCTCGGGATCGGGCAGCAGACCCGAAGCGATCGCCTGTTGCCGCGCGGGCGAGGCCATGAACAATTCGCCGGTGTAGCGGTGCAGCTCGTCGACAGCGTCCGCCATGCGGGCGGCACTTTCCTCGGTGCCGTCGCCCATGCGGATCACCCATTCGCCGGAATGGCGCAGGTGATAGGTCATCTCCTTGTCGGCCTTGGCGGCAATGCCGCGCAGCGTCTCGTCGGACGAGGTCTGGGCAATGGCGCGCCAGAAGGGCTGCATGAAGGCTGCGAAATAGAGCTGGCGCAGCATGGTGTGGGCAAAGTCGCGGTTGTCGCGCTCGACCAGCAGGCAGTTCACATAGTCGCGTTCGCGGCGCAGAAAGGCGAAATCATCTTCTGAGCGGCCCTTGCCCTCGAGTTCGCCGGCATGGGCATAGAGCGCGCGGGCCTGGCCAAGCAGGTCGAGCCCCATATTGGCGAGCGCCAGCTCCTCCTCGAGCATCGGCGCATGGCCGCACCATTCCGACAGGCGGTGGCCGAGGATCAGGCCGTCATCGGCGATCTCGAGTATGGCGCGCAGGGCGGCGTCTTCAGCGCTAGCGATTGCTGTGGCCATCACATGTGCCCCACTTCATCGGGGATGTCGTAGAAGGTCGGGTGACGGTAGATCTTGTCGTCGGCGGGCTCGAAATTGGGCTCGGCGAAGGACGGATCGGAGGCGGCGATGTCCGACGAGCGAACCACCCAGATCGAGTTGCCTTCACCGCGCCGTGTGTAGACATCGCGGGCCGACTGCAGCGCCAGCGCGGAATCGGCTGCATGCAGCGAGCCGACATGGCGGTGGTGCAGGCCGTTGCGAGGACGGATGAAGACTTCCCAGAGCGGTGTGAGTTCGGTGGTCATTCTGCAGCCTCCCGGGCAATCGGTTTCATGTCAGCACGCTTCTTTGCATGGGCAAGCGCTGCCTCGCGCACCCAGGCGCCATCGTCCCAGGCCTTGTTGCGGGCGCGCAGGCGGTCCCGGTTCATCTGGCCGTCGCCCTTGACCACCGCCTTGAATTCGGCCCAGTCGATCTCGCCATGGTCGTAGAGTTTCGTCTCTTCGTTCCACGTCAGGTCGGGGTCGGGTATACTGAGGCCGAGATATTCGGCCTGCGGCACGGTGGCGGTGATGAATTTCTGGCGAAGCTCGTCGTTGGAGAAGCGCTTGATCTTCCAGGCCATCGACTGGTCGGAATTGGTGCTGTCGCTGTCGGATGGTCCGAACATCATCAGCGACGGCCACCACCAGCGATTGAGCGCGTCCTGGGCCATTTCCTTCTGCTCCTCGGAGCCCTTGGCCAGCGTCATCATGATCTCGTAGCCCTGGCGCTGGTGGAAGCTTTCTTCCTTGCAGACGCGGATCATGGCGCGGGCATAGGGACCATAGGAGCAGCGGCAGAGCGGGATCTGGTTCATGATCGCAGCGCCATCAACCAGCCAGCCGATGGCGCCGATGTCGGCCCAGGTCGGCGTCGGGTAGTTGAAGATCGAGGAATACTTGGCCTTGCCGGAGAGAAGCTCCTCGGTCATCTGCTCGCGGGAGACGCCCAGCGTCTCGGCGGCGGAATAGAGATAAAGGCCGTGGCCGCCTTCGTCCTGCACCTTGGCCAAGAGCGCGATCTTGCGGCGCAGGCTCGGCGCGCGGGTGATCCAGTTGCCTTCGGGCAGCATGCCGACGATTTCCGAGTGCGCATGCTGGCCGATCTGGCGCACCAGCGTGCGGCGATAGCCCTCGGGCATCGGGTCGTTGGGTTCAATCTTTTCCTCGCGGTCAACTCGCGCCTGGAAGGTCTTGAGAAACTCTTCCGATTCCGTGGTGCTTGAATCCGCGCCGATCAGGCCCTGACTGTACATATCGAGATCCTCCGCTGTAGAGGATAATATATGTTACAAGCTTGAAGAATGTCAAGATAAACTTGTAACACGTTTGCCGTGGGCGGAGCTCAGGCTCAGGACGGTTGAAACCGGCGGGCCAGGCGCGGGTCGGCCGCTGGCAGCGTGCCTGACGGGGTGGTGGCATTGGCATCAAGCCAGGCTTCGGAGGCGGGCAACAGCCGGGCATAGATGGCCGCGACCAGCGCCCGGGTATCGGGCTCGGGATCCTGCGGTTCAACCAGATCGGCGGGAACCGCCAGAACCCGCAATTCGACGCGGCGCCATTCATGGATCATCAGGCAGCGCAGCGCCATCGCGTCCTCGGGTGAGGGCGGGGCATTGGTTTCAAGCGAGGTGCCGACCGGTGCATAGGCTTGGCGCAAAGCTTCCATCTCGTCGGCCTGCCGCGCCAGTGCGATCTGGTCGCGCACGGCGGTGCCGGGGGCAAGTGTCTGCGCCTCGGCCAGCGTTGCGCCCGGCAGGCGCAGGGCCGCGGGCAGCCCGGAGGTTGGGGCGAAGCAGAGCAAAACCTGTGGTGAAATCTGTAGCGCGCCTGTTGTCTCGAGCGCCTGCAATTTGGTGTCTGACAAGGGCTCGGGCGTGATGATCAGCGTTTTAGTTGTTTCGGGGGGAAGCAGCGACGAGGCGGCGTAGATCCGGCGCTCGGCGGCGCGTACGGTTTCCCCGACATCGCCCGAAAGCCGGTAAAAACTGTTGCGGCCCTCGCGCGAGCGCTCGATCCAGCCATCTGCCGACAGCCTCGAGATGGCGGTGCGGACGGCGCCTGCGCCAATCCCGAGCCGTTGCATCACGCTCTGCACCGTGCCGGCCGACACCACGCCGCCGCGCGGGCCGATGGCGTCACCGAGGAAACTGACAATCAGCGACCATGCCGAGAGTCGCTGCGCGGCTTGCAGCGCGGTGAGGCGGTCGGCGATGGTCTCGGCAATCGGATCAGGATCTGGCATCGGGGAAAGGGAATAAACGGATTTGGGCATGGCGGGAAGAGAAACGCTTGCTTCTTTCTTGCAAAGTGAGTGCAAGGGTTTGCTAGTATCATTGTTTTTTCCGTTACAAGATGAGTAAGTAATCAAATCGCCTATCGTGCAGTAGGGAAAGAAAAATGTGTGAGGAGTATTTGTTGGATGAGTGCTGTATCGAACCAAATAGCGAGTGGCCAGGCCGGTTGATTGCGACCTGTAGATCCATAAACGCGAAATTGTATCGCTATAATCGCAAGCAAAAATTCCGAGAACGCGAAAAAAAACGTTGAACTAGTTCTCTCTTCTGGAGAAACCGCCACGCTTATTGACTCCCACTTGGGCATTGGGGGAACTCGTATAACCCAAAGCCGGTCTGTAGCATATGATGAAGTAATTGCTAGCTATCTCTCAATCGGGCACAGTAAATGGTTGGAAGGTGATAGGATTTCTGTTTTTGAGTTCTGTATCCCCGCGGCTCATAAGTCATTGTCCTACGAGGCCCATTTGGAAAGCGAAATCGAAGGAGACGACGCATCCACAATCTATGTTGATAAGCTACACGAAAATCGCCTCGATATCGGCCGTATTAGACTGGATGGCTTTGACGTTTCGCTTTCTAAAAGAAGAACGCTCGGGATCGTTTCCAAAGATAAAATTGGTGCGGAACCGACTTGGATAGCGATCCACTACCACGAGCCGGTTGTGATCGAGCGGGCTATGCAATTGCCGTTCCATATTCGTGTTTTCTTCGAACTCTCCGTTGGTTACCCCCTTTCAATGAGGGGGATCGGACTGAAACGATACTGCGAAAAGAGCCCGGTTTCCGAACGGGATGATTTTAGCGATTTTGAATTATACATAGCTGCGGAGCATGTGACGAAACTTGATCAGCAGAGACATAACTTTCCAGTCTTTAAGATCTGGCTGCCTGAAGATCGCGAAGTTGCTTTAGATGCTCTCAAGATTTGGCTTCAACGGAGAGACGATTGGGAGGTTGCGTACTGGTTGGCTTCTCAATTTGCTCACGGAGGTGATGAAGTTAATCGTAGTAATATGTTGAGGGCGATGGCTTGGTTTGAAGCCATTCCTGACTATACGTCTGACAATGTAATCAAAAAAAGTCAGCTGAAGCGCTTCATAAGAGAGTGCCGTGAACTGGATAGTTTTAAAGAACTGTCTGTTTCCAGAATAAGGCTCAATGAAGTGCTTAATGAGCTTTGCAGGTTGCCATTAAATGAGCGAATTGAGCACGCTGTGCGAGATGTCAACGATCTCATGGAAGCTGATTTCTTGCCCGCGGCGTTCTCGGAAGCGTGCAAAAATGCAAAAAGATTGCGAGATAAGGCCGCCCATGGTGGGGATGATGCACTTGAGAGAGAGTTTCGCGATGTCGTCGTCGCTACAGCCGCTATTGAGACGTTGGCTTTGTTGGCGACGGTCAGATCCTTGGGGGTTGATTCTCGGAAAATTAGGCAAATTACGGAGAGAAACAATCCGCATCCATACGCCAGTTATTTCTCTTGGGATGACACTACCGAAACATAGTAGTGTTGGGTCAGTATGCAGTTCCTGCGCCGTCGCACCTTCGCCGAAGTCGACAGGTCGCTGCGCTTGGCAAAATAGTGGCCTCTTGAGGCGGAGGTCCCGCCATTCGCCTACCGGCTCTTGGCTATTGCCATTGAGGGCTTGACCAAAGTAGCATGGATAGAATTGCCGTCGCTTAACGCCTCACTGCCGCGTGAAGACCACGCCGAGATTGTTGGCGGGCAGTTCGGTGACGGATGTGAGGGACAGACCGGATTGCTCGGCGAGGCTTTCTACGTCTTCCAGCAGGCGGATGCCCCATTCGGGGTTGCGAGCGCGCAGGCTGGCGTCGAACTCGACATTGCTGGCAACGAGCGGCTGCCCCTGACGCCGGTAGGGGCCGTAAAGGATCAGCGGGCCGCCAGCGGGCAGCAATCGACCTGCGTGCCTGAGCAGGCCCTGTGTGGCGGGCCAGGGGCTGATATGGATCATGTTGATGGCGATCATCGCGTCTGCGCGGGTGATCGGCCAGCTTTGGCTTGAAGCGTCGATGTCGAGTGGTGGCAGAACATTGGTGATGGTGTCGTCTTTTACCCGGTGTGCAATCGAGGCGCGGGCCTCCGGCGATGGGTCGGAGGGCTGCCAGACCAGCTCGGGAAACAGCGCGGCGAAATGAATGACATGTTCGCCTGAGCCGCTGGCGAGTTCCAGCACGGTTCCGTTTTGCGGCAGTACATCGCGCAGCAGATCAGCGATCGGGTCGCGGTTGCGCAGAGCAGCGGGGCTGGAAAACCTGGGGTCCTGAGATGACATTGCGGGTCCTTGCCGATTGCGAAGAGAGATAAAGCGTTTGACCACACATGGTGACAAACAGCCAGTCTACACAGATTGGCAGGAACCTGGATCTGAAAGGTCGATTTACAGGCCGAAAAAGGAGCCTCTTTGTTCGTTCAATGAATGCATGGAGACAGCGGAAAGAGGCTGCGAGGCCCGGTGCTGATGCCGTTTGACCGCATCAGGCCCCGCAGTGTTTGCTCAGGCGGACTGCATGTTCAGTGCCTGGCCGTCGAGGCGGCCGGTGGTTGCGGCTTCCGCCAGCAGATAGGCGACATCAGCGCGCGATGCCTTGGCGGTCTTGTCGACCTCTTCGCCCAGCACCACGGCCTCGCTGCGCCCGTCATTGGTGAGCGCCACGGGGCGCAGGATGGCGTAGGTGAGGCCAGAAGCCTTCAGGTGCTCGTCGGCTTCATGCTTGGCCTTGAGATAATGGGCCAGGTCGCCTTCAGGGTCGGACTGGTCAGCGCCGACGGAGCTGAGCATGACAAAACGGCTGACGCCGGCTTCCGCGGCCAGATCGACCAGGCGCTTGGCGCCATCGCGGTCCACTTTGTCGGTCATGTCCGGGCCTGTCGATCCACCGGAGCCTGCGGCAAAGACGACGACATCCATGCCATCGCAGACGCCGGGTTTGAGGTCCGTCAGGTCGCCATGACGCAGTTCGACAGCTTCGGGCAGGTCGCTGGTGTCGGAGCTTTCACGCACCAGTGCGGTGGCGGTGTGGCCCTGGTCGACAAGGTCTTTTACAAGTCGGGTTCCGGTCTGGCCGGTCGCGCCGGCAATCAAAATGTTCATCATCATTTCCTTGCTTTAAGACTGGAGCAGGCCTGCTGAAACTGAATCAGCAACACGCACCAACCTGTTGTATTCAATAACTTCCTGTCCTTAGCCGGTTCCCCGGCTTGCGCCCGCCTCGCTCAGTCGGGCGGGGCCATCGGACCCGCGGCATCGGTGGCGGCGATGTAGCCGGGCTGGCTCTGCAGCGCCTGCCAGTAGGCCGCGATTTGCGGGTGGCCTTGAAGCAGTCCGAGCTTGTCGAGCAGCGCCAGAAGATAGGAGATCTGGATATCGGCCAGCGTCAGCTGGGTGCCGAACAGCAGCGGCCCATCGCCCAGTTCGCGGGCGATGTAGGCGAGCTGCCTGTCGAGCGCGGTCTTGGCCTGTTCGGGGATCTGCTCGCCCTGGAACGCCGGCATGATGGCCTTGACGGCCACCGGGGCGAAAGACGATTCGACATAGTCGAAGAGCGCTTCGTGGCGCCAGTAGTCCCAGGTTCCGGGCGGCGGGCGATGGCTGTGATCATCATACTTGGCGACCAGGTAACGCAGGATCGTCGCCGATTCCGCGATCAGCTCGCCATTGTCTTCAATCACCGGGGATTTGCCCAGCGGATGAACATCGGACAAGGCCTCGGGGGCGCGGAACTCCTCGGTGCGGTCATAATCAACGCGCTCGCAGGGCTTCCCGAGATCTTCGAGCAGCCAGAGCACGCGGGTGGCGCGGGAGTATTTCAGGGCGTGGAGCTTGATCATGGCAGGAAGATCGCCTTCGTGTTGACGAATTCCTTCATGCCGAAGCCGCCATGCTCGCGGCCATAGCCTGAATCCTTGACGCCGCCGAAGGGCATGTTCGGATCGGCCGCGCCGAAGGAGTTGATGCGGATCATGCCGGTGTCGAAGTGGTCGCGGGCGAGCTTCAGCGCCCGGTCCTCGTCTTTCGAGAAAATACCACCGCCAAGGCCGTAACGGCTTTCATTGGCGAGGCGCATCGCGTCTTCATCGTCCTTGGCCCGGATGATCGAGGCCACGGGGCCGAAGATTTCGTCGTCATAGGCAGGCATGCCCGGGGCGAGGTCACCCAGCACTGTGGCCGGGTAATAGGCGCCGGTGCGATCGGGAGCTTCACCGCCGCACAACACCTTTGCGCCGTTGGCAACGCTGTCATCGACCTGGCTCTTGACCGTGTCGAACTGTTCCTCGCTCGACAGCGGGCCGAGCTGGCTGTTCTCGTCGGTCGGGTCACCCATGGTGATCTTCTTCATTTCGGCGACAAAGGCGTCGACGAAGGCGTCATAGACCTTGTCGGTGACGATGAAGCGCTTGGCTGAAACGCAGGTTTCGCCGTTGTTGTAGAGCCGGCCCATGACCGAATACTTGACCGCGGTCTCGATGTCGGCATCCTCGAGCACCAGATAGGCGTCGTTGGAACCGAGCTCGAGCACGGTCTTCTTCAAGGCCTTGGCGGCTTCGGCGCCGATGTGGCGGCCGGCGCCGTCGCTGCCGGTCATGGTCACGCCGCGGACTTTCGGGTGGGCGATCAGCTTGTCGGAGGTGTCGTGGTCTATCAGGACAACCTGGAACAGGTCTTCGGGCAGGCCCGCCTCGATGCACAATTCGCGCAAGCGCAGGCCAGAGCCGGTGCAGATGCTGGCGTGCTTGAGCACGCATCCATTGCCGGCCATCAGATTGGCGGCCAGCACGCGGACGGGCTGGTAAAGGGGGAAATTCCACGGCTGGATCGAGTAGATCACGCCAATCGGCTGGTAGCTGACCACGCCGCGCTTACCCTTGGCGCCATGGGTGCGCTCTTCGTCGGCCAGCGCCTCCGGACCCTTCTTGGCGGTGTATTCGAAGATTGCTGCACAGATCTCGACTTCCGTATGACCGTCTTTCAGCAACTTGCCGGTTTCCCTTGTCATCAGGGCGGCGAGTTCATCGGCGTTTTCGCGCAGCTTGTCGGCGATCTGGTTGAGGTAGGGCGCGCGCTCCTTGTGCGACAGCTTGCGCCATTCGAGAAAAGCCTCATGGCTCGCCTCAAGCCGCTCGACGGCCTCGGCCTCAGACATCCGGTCGTAGGTTTCCAGCTCTTCATAGGTTGCCGGATTGATGGTGGTGATTTTGGACATGCCAACTCCTTGTGGGAACTTGACCGACCAACGAACGCGACGGGCATTGGTTCCGAAGCGAAGTCGTGGACGGTGCGAGGGGCTCTGTGAGGGAGATGCCCTTGAGGTCGCGTGTGGTCTCGAAGAGGCATGCCGGATGATTGTGAGAGACGGCAAGTTACTCTATATTGTGGTCATATGTGGTTACAATTGGAGGGCTGCCGATGTCGAGCGTTGGTGTAAAGGACGCGAAGGCCGGGCTTTCTGGCCTCGTAGACGAAGCTGCGTCGGGCGCATTCGTGACCATCACGCGCCACGGCAAACCAGCGGCGGTGCTGGTCAGCGTTGAGGCCGCGGAGGCGGCGAAACGAGAGCTCGGCAGAAAGGGGGCAAGCCTAGTTGCCCATCTGAAGCAATTTCCGGGTGATATCGCTGCAGATGATGAGGTGTTTGAGCGCAACCGCACGCCCTCGCGCGAGATCGAGCTGTGAATGGGTACCTCTTCGATACGGATGTGATCTCGCTGCTCGCGCCGCGCAGGCCCGGAGTGCCGGAGGGCTTTGCGTCCTGGGCCGATGCGCAGGACCGGTTGGGACAGTTGTATCTGTCTGCCGTTTCAGTCCATGAGCTGGAAAAGGTTGTGCGGCTTTTGGATCACCGGGGTGCCGTGCAGAAAGCGCGGGCGCTGGGAGGCTGGTTGCGAGCGCTGGTTCGGCGCCACGCTGATGTGATATTGCCGGTGAACGCGGAGGTGGCGGAGATTTCCGGCGAACTTGAGGCAAGAGCGGTTGCCAATGGTTTCAATTCAGGCGCGTCGGATGCGATGATTGCGGGCACTGCACATCGGTACGGGCTGGTGCTGGTGACACGGAACGTGAAGCATTTCGAACCGTTCGGAATTGCAGTGACCGGGCTGGAGGGGTTGGTCGTCTAGGCGAGCAACATTTCGAGACCAGAAAGGGCGGTGTCAAGTTGAACTCGATGGAGCGGGGTTGGGCAGGTCTTACTCTTGCTGCCGAGAGCTACAACTCCGCCCGGTGCTCGCGCCAGATGATGAACACGCCGCTGGCGATGATCACCGCGGCGCCGACGAAGGTGAGCGCGTCGGGGATTTCGGTCCAGAAGATCCAGCCGAGCAGGGTGGCCCAGAGGATGGCGGTGTAGTCGAGCGGGGCGACGACGACGGCGGGGGCGAGGCGGAAGGCCTGGGTCATCAGGGTCATGCCCGCGGTGCCGAAAATTGCCACGGCTGCGAAGAGCCAGAGATGCTCGGGCCGGATCGGGATCCAGACGAAGGGGACGATGAACAGGCTGAGCGCGGCGCCGGTGGCCGTCATGTAGAGCAGCAGCGTCCAGACGCTTTCGCGCGTATCCACCCAGCGCGCCGAGAGCATCAGCAGCGCATAGACGAAAGCGGTGGCAACCGGGAGCAGTGATATCGTCTGGAAGGCCGAGGTGCCGGGGCGGACGGCAATCAGCACGCCCGCGAAGCCGACGATGACCGCCAGCCAGCGGCGCCAGCCGACGGGCTCGCGGAAGATCAGCGCAGAGAGCGCGGTGATGAACAGCGGCGCAACAAAGATCAGCGCCGTGGCTTCGGCGAGCCCCAAATGCTTGAGACTGGTGAAGAACATGATCGTGGCGGCAATCCACAATCCGCCGCGGAAGAGATGCGCCACGGGCCTGTGCGAGCGCAGCGCGGCCAGACCACCCATTTTCCAGGCGATCAGAATGGCGAAGGGCAGGGCAATCACATTGCGCAGAAAAAGGATCTGAATGGGGGAATAGAGGTCGGTCAGGGACTTCGCCAGCGCGTCGTTGACGCACAGGCTGACGACGCCGACGCACATCATGATGATGCCGATGGTGGTTTGGGTTCGTGGCTTTCCCGGTGTCTGCAGCAAGATGGTTCCCCCCATGAATTGCGGAGTGAACCTAGCAGGTTTTTCCGTTCTGTCAGCACCTGGCCTGCGACCTGGCCGTGTGTTTCCGGCCTTGTCACACTGCCAGAAAGCGACGGAAACGGAGGTAATGCGACTATCGGCGGCCGATGGCCTCAGCCGGTGGTGAGCGGCAGCGACAGACGGCAGGAGAAAGTCGGTTCCAGCTCGGTCGTGACCTTGCCGCGCCACTTGGATTCAACCAGCTGGCCTATCAGCTTGGCGCCGAAACCGGTGCTTGGCACCGGCGCGGCCGGCTGCCGCTTGCTGTCTTTCCAGGTCAACACGAATTCCTGCCGGTCGTCTCTGGTTTCGACGCTCCAGCGCAATGCCACCCGGCCTTCGTCACTGGCGAAGGCCCCGTATTTGTTGGAGTTGGTTGCCAGTTCATGCAGGACGAGCCCGAGATCGAAACAGAGATCTGCAGGCAGCACCACGTCACGGCCGCTGATTTCGACCTGGTCCACGAACAGATCCAGCGTCTGTGCCACCAGATCCCTGACGCCACATTTGGTCCAGCCATTGTTGGAGATGAGCAGATTGGCTTTCGACATCTGCCCGAGCCGCTGCTCGAACTTGGATTTGGCCTCGGCAAGACTATCGGAATTGCGCGCCGTCTGGCTGAAGATCGAGGTGACGACCTGAAGCATGTTGCCGGAGCGGTGGGCAATCTCGCGCACCAACAGGGTCTGATGCTTGATGGATTCGTGATGGCGATGGCAACTGGCGATCAGGTTTGCGACCGTCTGCAGGAAAGCAATTTCGCCTTCGTCAAAGTCGCGCCGCCGCGTGTCGTGAATGCCGATGACACCGAAGGGGCGCGACGTGGTGCCGGCAATGGTCACACTCATGCCAGAGCGCACACCGTGGTCGTGCATCAGCGTTGAGCCGTTGAACCGCGTTTCGGTGTGAAGATCAGGTACTACCACGGGGCCGTTGACCGAGAGAGTGTAGCCGGCCTGGGAACCCAGCTCGACGCCGACGATGGCCTTGCCGACGAGGCCCGGCTTCCAGCCGACACCGGCGGCGAGCCAGAGATGGTCGGCCTGATCGGCGAAAGGCAGGATCTTGACCAGCGGCGCTTCCAGCACTTCCGCCACGCGCGCGGCGGTCTGATCCATGAAGGTCTGGAAAGAGCCTTCGGCCAGCGCCAGAGCGCCGATCTCGGTGAGTGCCTTTTGCCGGGCAAGCTGCCGCGTCTTCTCCCGGGCTTCGCTGAGTTCGGCAGTGATGTCGCGCGAGATGACGAGATAGCCGGTGGGCGCGCCCTCGGCATCATTGATGAGAGAGAGAATCTCGTCCCAGGTCGTCGTCTTGCCGGACATGGAGACGAAATCGGCAGTGAAACGGCCGGAGCCGGTTTGCTGCGCGGAGTGTGCCGCTGCGACGGCCGCCTCGCGATCTGTTGGCTGCCAGAAGTCAAAATAGTTCTTGCCCAGCGCCTCATCGGAGGAGGCCAGTTCCAGGCTGGAGCATCCGCAGGGATTTATCGAGCGCAATGTGCCGTCCAGATCGAGCAGCTTGATGCAGTCCTTGGAATTGCGCAGGATCGACTCGGTTAGCTGATTGCTGGCGTCGCGGTCGCGCTCGCTCTGGCGCTGCTCGGTGACATCATCGATGGTGTTGATGGCACCGACGATCTGGCCGGCGTCGTCGAGGATCGGCCGGGGCGAAATGCGCACCCGCCGTTGCAGGCCGTCGAGGCGCTCGACGAGGATTTCCCGGTTGTCGACAGACTTGCCGGTCTTGACGCAGACCGCCATTGGACAATCTTCGTGTGCGAGCGGCGACCCATCGAGGTTGCGCATGCGGAAGGAGCCGCACCACCGGGTGACGCCAACTTGCGGCTCACTGCCCCAGAGCGTGGCGGCGGCGGGATTGTAATAGGTGATGATGCCATTGCGGTCAGTCGTGTAGACCGCGTTGGCCATGGCATCGAGCAACGGACGGGATGTTTCAAGACCCGTGCGTTCGGAAAGTCTGGATACGGTCGTCTGAGACATGGCCGACAATCCTCATGCGGCACGCGGCGGCCCGGGGGCAGGCCGCCGTGCAACAGTTCTAATATGCACCAGTCGTCGAAGGATTCAATGATCTTTTTTACTTGCAGCTGTCAAGCCCGGATGACGCAACCAGCCGCGCGCCGGGTCAACCGTACTGGTTCATCGTGTGCAGCTCGTATTCGGCCACATCGTCGCCGTCCTGGTTGATGACGGCCACATTCCAGCGGACTTCGCCGTATTCCTCGGTGCGGCGGGTCTTGCGCTTGACGGTGAGGATCACCGAAATGGCGTCGCCGGGCGAGACCGGTTTCATGAATTTCAGCCCGTCGAGGCCGGTATTGGCGAGCACCGGGCCGGGGTCGGGCGAGACGAACAGGCCGGCTGCGAAGGACAAAAGCAGATAGCCATGCGCCACGCGGCCCGGGAAGAACGGATTGGCCTTCGCCGCTTCCTCGTCCATATGGGCGTAAAACGTGTCGCCGGTGAAATGGGCGAAGGTCTCGATATCTTCCAGCGTGACTGTGCGCGGGCCGGCTTCGATGGTGTGGCCGATCGAAAGTTCGTCGAAGGTTCGGGTGAAGGGGTGCGCCGACGTTTTCGGCCTGGCTGCGCCCTTGATCCAGGTGCCGGTGATGCCGGAGATGATGTCGGGGCTGCCCTGAATGGCGGTGCGCTGCATGTAGTGCATGACGCCGCGAATGCCGCCGAGTTCCTCGCCGCCGCCGGCGCGTCCCGGGCCGCCGTGAACCATGTGCGGCAGCGGCGAGCCATGGCCGGTGGCTTCCTTTGCGCTGTCGCGGTTGTTGACATAGATGCGTCCATGGGCGGCGCCGGCGTCGATCAGCAGCGAGCGGGCGACGGCGGGATCATGGGTGATGACGGAGGCAACGAGGCTTCCCTTGCCACGGTTCATCAATTGCCCGGCATGGGCCAGATCGCGGTAGGGCATCAGCGTTGCCACCGGGCCGAAAGCCTCGACAGAATGCACGGCTTGCGCGGCATCGGGATCGTCGCAGGCAAACAGCATCGGGGCGACGAAGGCGCCTTTTGCCTTGTCGGCGCCATCGACCTCGAACGTGTCCGGGTCGCCTGTGAGCTGACGGCATTCGGCGGCGATCTGGCGGGCCTTGTCGAGCACGTCGGCCTTTTGCGCGGCGGAAGCCAGCGCCCCCATGCGGGTGGTCTCCAAGGCCGGATCACCGATACGGATGCTGCCGAGTTTCGCGGCAATGGCGTCGCCGACCGGGCCGATGAGCGATTCAGGTACAATGATACGGCGGATGGCGGTGCATTTCTGGCCCGCCTTGGCGGTCATTTCGCGCACCACCTCCTTGACCAGAATATCGAATTCCGGGCTGCCTTCGGCGACGTCGGGGCCGAGCACGGAGGCGTTGAGACTGTCCTGCTCGGCAACGAAGCGGACGGAGTTTTCGAGCAGGATCGGATTGGAGCGCAGCATCAGGGCGGTCTTCGCCGAGCCGGTGAAGCCGACCACGTCCTGGTAGTCGAGCCGGTCGAGAAGATCGCCGAGACCGCCGGAGACCAGCTGCACCGCGCCCTCGGGCAGGATGCCGGATTCGATCATGCGGCGGACGCATTGCTCGGTGACGTGGCAGGTGGCCGTCGCCGGTTTGACGATCGCCGGCATGCCGGCAAGCAGGGTAGGGGCGAGCTTCTCCAGCATACCCCAGACCGGGAAGTTGAAGGCGTTGATGTGGACGGCGACGCCCTGCAGCGAAGTGGCGACATGCTGGCCGACGAACGTGCCGCCCCGCGAGAGCATTTCCAGATCGCCGTCGACATAGATGTGCCCATCGGGCATTTCGCGGCGGCCCTTGGAGGCATAGACCAGCATGGTGCCGATGCCGCCATCGATGTCGATCATCGAATCCGGCCTGGTGGCGCCGGTGGTGTAGGACAGGGCGTAAAGTTCGTCCTTGAATTTGCCCAGTTCCAGCGCCAGCGCCTTGAGCATCCGGGCGCGGTCATGGAAGCTCATGGCCCGCAGCGCGGGGCCGCCCTTTTGCTTGGCGAAATCGATCATGGCCTGGGTGTCCAGCGCGGCTTGGCCGGCGATGGCCAGAGGCTCACCGGTGACCGCACTGGCGATCGGGCGGGCGCCGTCATCGGCGGCCAGCCACTGGCCGGCGAGATAGCTGTGTACGTTGATCAGGCCCATGTCTCTCTCCCTTTGGCGGTGAACCGCCGTCCGTCGTGTCTCTGCCGGGGCAGGACGACTATCCCTTGAGTGTTTCCGCGGCCTTCCACGAGCCGGGGCTTTGCGCTTCGATGGCGGCGAAGGCCTCCCGCATCCGCTCAATCCCTGTCTCCTCGGCCCAGAACATCGGTCCGCCGAGATGTTTGGGGAAACCATAACCTTCGGTCCAGACAATATCGACAGCCGTGTCGCTGGTGGCGATGCCTTCCTCGAGGATCAAATTGGCCTCGTTGACGATGGCCGCCATGATGCGGATGATGATCTCGTCAGCGGTAAATGTCTGTTTCGCGGTGCCGTGCTCTGTGCGCCAGGCAGCGACCATGGCCTCGATTTCGGGATCGGGCTGACCGGCGCCGCCGGTGTGATCGTACCAGCCCTTCTTCATCGCGCTACCACGGCCCTGACGGCCCATTTCACACAGCTTGTCGGCGATGTCGACATAGCGGCCGGGCCAGGTACCGGCCGCCAGCTGGCGCTTGCGGTTGGCCCAACTGATCTGCAATCCGGTGCGGTCCTGCAACTCGTAAGGGCCCATTGGCATGCCGAGCGTGCGCATGGCCTTGTCGACATCATAGGGCGATGCGCCATCGGCGACCATGTAGTCGGCCTGGCGGCGGTAGGCCGAGAGGATGCGGTTTCCGATGAAACCGTCGCAAACGCCGGTCTCGACCGGGATCTTGCCCAAGCCCCGGGCGAAGGCAAAGGCGGTAGCCATAGTCTGATCGGCGGTGGCGGATGTGCCGACGACTTCGACCAGCTTCATGATGTTGGCGGGCGAGAAGAAATGCAGGCCGAGAAATCGGCCCGGGCCGGGCATGCCTTCAGCAATCATGTTGGGATCGAGATAGGAGGTGTTGGTGGCGACCAGGGCGGTTTCCGACATCACGGCGGCAAGTTCAGCGAACACCGCGCGTTTGACTTCCGGATCCTCGAAGACGGCCTCGATGGCAAGGTCGGCGTCGAAGGCTGTGGCGTAGTTGGCGCCAGCGGTGAGATTGGCGCGCCGAGCATCAGCCCTGGCTTCGGTGATACGGCCCGAGGCGAGGTCCCTGGCTATGATGGCTTCAACGCGACCACGGCCGGCCTCGGCGCTTTCGGTGTCGCGTTCGAGCAGGGTGACGCGGTGGCCGGCGGCGAGGCTGGCGGCTGCGATGCCTGCGCCCATCAGGCCGCCGCCGACAATCACGACATGGTTGATTTCAGCGGGCTCAAAGGTTTTCAGACGGTCCGGTCGTGTGACCGAGCGGCTGGCGAAAAACAGCCGGCGCAATGCACGCGACTGGGCGCTCTGGCGCAGATCGAGATGGGTCTGGCGTTCGATGCTGCTGCCTTCACTGAAAGGCAGGGTAGCGGCCAGCGCCGTGGTTTCGAGTGCGATCATCGGGGCGTTGGACCCCTTGGCTGTTTTGGTGATTTCCGCCTTCAGCGCTGTGAGGTCGACGTTCTCGACCGTGCGCTCGGAGCTGCTGGTTGGACGGGGCGGGAGGGTGTCGCGGAACCCTTCCAGCGCCGTCATCGCATCGCCGGAGAAGACCAGATCCAGTCCGCCGAATTCCTCGAATGTCCGGGCGTTGACCGGCTTGCCGTTGGCGGCCATGCGGGCGGCGCGCTCCAGCCCGATGACGCGGGGCAGGCGCTGGGTGCCGCCGGCGCCGGGGATCAGGCCGAGATTGACCTCGGGCAGTCCGAATTTGGTCTTTTCATCGGCGATGCGCCAGGCGCAGGCGAGTGCCAGTTCCAGCCCGCCGCCGAGCACGGTTCCGTGCATGACGGCGATGAAAGGCGTTTCGCTGGCTTCGATGGCGTTGAGCACGTCCGGCAGATGCGGCAGGGGCGGCGGGCCGGCGAATTCGGAAATGTCGCCGCCGGCGACAAATGTGCGACCAGCGCAGACAATAGCCGCGGTCTTGCACCCGGCATCGTTGACCGCCCGCACGGCGTCCATCAGGCCTTTTCTGACGCTGACCGAAAGCGGATTGACCGGCGGGTTGTCGATGGTGACCAGGGCGTGACCATTGCTGATTGAGACCTCAACCACCTTTGCGTCCGGACCTGAATGCGAGGTGGCGGTGCGGGTGGTCATGGGGTCAGCTCCTGCGCAAAACGGCGAAATTTTAGGTTTCAAATATCGGCTGATTATTAATTGACCAACCGGTCGGCTTATGCAACCTTAATTTTCAGGAGGACCCTGACAATGAGTGAATCGGTGACACATTCCTGGAACGGCGGCGTGCTGGAAATCACGCTCAACCGGCCGGATCGACTGAACTCTTTCAATGAAGACATGCATGGCGCGATGGCCGTGTGCCTGGAAATGGCGCGCGAAGACGAGCGCTGCCGGGCGGTGCTTTTGACAGGTGCGGGGCGGGGCTTTTGCGCCGGTCAGGATCTCAGTGCGCGCGATCCGAAAAAGATGTCGGGTCCGCCGGATCTCGGCGAGACGCTGACACGGTTTTACAATCCGATGATCCGGCGGATCCGGGATCTTCCCAAGCCGGTGGTCTGTGCGGTCAATGGCGTGGCTGCGGGGGCGGGCGCCAATCTGGCGCTGGCCTGTGACATCGTGCTGGCTGCGCGCAGTGCAAGGTTCATCCAGTCCTTTGCGCGGGTTGGCCTGATCCCCGACGCCGGTGGATCCTGGATGCTGCCCCGGCTGATCGGCGAGGCGCGGGCCAAGATGATTGCCATGACCGCCGAGCCGGTGTCGGCCGAAAAAGCGGCCGATTGGGGCATGATCTGGCAGGTGGTCGATGATGCCGAGCTGATGGCCGAGGCGCGGGCACTGGCCACGCGGCTGGCCGCAGGGCCCACGGCAGGGCTGGGGCTGATGAAGGACCTGATCCAGTCGGCTGCGGGACAGGATCTCGATGCGCATCTCGACATGGAAGCGGAGTATCAGCGCAAGGCCGGCGCTTCCAATGATTATGCCGAAGGTGTGCGGGCGTTTCTCGAAAAGCGCGAGCCGAATTTCGGCGGCCCGAAATGAGCGGCATCTCCGATCAGGAGCGGGCGGTGCGTTCTTCAGAAGCCATGCTCAAGGATGATCACACCACCAAGGGCATGGGCATGAGCGTCGAGGCGGTCGCGCCCGGCATGGCGACGTTGTCGATGGTGGTGCGCAAGGATCATCTCAACGGTCATGGCTCCTGCCATGGCGGCGCGATCTTCACGCTGGCCGACAGCGCCTTTGCCTTCGCCTGCAACAGCCACAACAGGGTGACTGTGGCGCAGCATTGCTCGGTGACCTTTCTGGCGCCGGGGCGGGAAGGCGACCGGCTGACGGCGACCGCGCGAGAGGTGACGCTCGCCGGACGGTCCGGGATCTACGACGTGACGGTGAGCCGTGAGGACGGCGTTGCCATTGCCGAGTTCCGCGGGCTGTCGCGGACGATTTCGGGCACGCATTTTGAAGAGCCGGACGCCTGAGTTGAGGCGCCGGCAAGATTTTGGGAGAGGGCGCGTGAGCACTGCTGCGCTGCTCGAGGAGGCAGGAGGCCCCTATGCTTGATTTGACGCCCGAGAGGGCAAGCCTTGATCCGATCGAAACCGCGTCGCGCGACGAGATCGCTGCGCTGCAGCTCAGCCGCATGAAATGGTCGCTGGCTCATGCCTATGAGAATGTGCCGCATACAAAGGCCGCGTTTGACGCCAAGGGCGTGCATCCGGATAATCTGAAGACGCTTGCGGACCTGTCGAAGTTTCCGTTCACGACGAAGGGCGACCTGAGGGACAACTACCCGTTCGGCATGTTCGCGGTGCCGCGCGAGAAGGTGGTGCGGGTCCACGGTTCGTCCGGCACCACCGGCAAGCCGACAGTGGTTGGCTACACCGCGGGTGATATCGACATCTGGTCGGATCTGGTTGCGCGGTCGATCCGGGCTTCGGGCGGACGTCCGGGCGATATCGTGCATGTGTCCTATGGCTACGGGCTGTTTACCGGCGGGCTTGGCGCGCATTACGGCGCCGAGCGGCTGGGGTGCACGGTGGTGCCGATTTCAGGCGGCATGACCGAGCGGCAGGTGCAGCTGATTACCGATTTCAAGCCGCAGGTGATCATGGTGACACCGTCCTACATGCTCTCGATCCTCGACGAGTTCCGCCGCCAGGGGCTGGATCCGCGCGAAAGCTCGCTCCGGGTCGGCATCTTCGGCGCCGAGCCGTGGACCAATTCGATGCGCAGCGAGATCGAGCAGGCTTTCGACATGCATGCGGTCGATATATACGGGCTGTCGGAGATCATGGGGCCGGGCGTGGCCAACGAGTGCGTCGAGACCAAGGACGGGCTGCATATCTGGGAAGATCATTTCTACCCCGAGGTGATCGATCCGGTGACCGAAGAAGTGCTGCCCGATGGCGAGATCGGCGAGTTGGTGTTCACCACGCTTTCCAAGGAAGCGCTGCCGATGGTGCGCTACCGCACCCGCGACCTGACGCGGCTGCTGCCCGGCACCGCGCGCTCGATGCGGCGGATGGAAAAGATCACCGGCCGCTCGGACGACATGATCATCCTGCGCGGCGTCAATGTGTTTCCGACCCAGATCGAGGAGCAGATCCTCAAATGCGCAGGCCTGGCGCCGCATTTCCAGATCGAACTGAGCTCGAGCGGGCGGATGGACGACATGACCGTGCATGTGGAATGCACAGCAACAAGCGCCAGCGAAGATGCGCGCACGGCATCGGGCAAGGAACTGGCGCATCACATCAAGAGCGTGGTCGGGGTGACCGCCCGGATCAATGTGGCCGAACCCGGCAATGTGGCGCGTTCCGAAGGCAAGGCCAAGCGCGTGGTCGACAACCGGAACCGGACCTGAGCCCATGGCCCGGACCATTGCCAAGGATCATGAGGCAAAGCGCGAGGCGATCCTGAAGACCGCCGCGGAGTTCTTTGCCGAGCAGGGGTTCGACCGGGCTTCGATGGGCAAGCTGGCCGAGGCGTGCGGCGTGTCCAAGGCGCTGATCTATCACTACTATCCGTCCAAGGATGCGCTGCTGTTCGATATTCTCGACACGCATCTGACGGCGCTGGTGGAGGTGGTGGAAGCCGCTGCCGCGGAGCCGCGGTCTGCGCCTGAGCGGCTGCGGGTTCTGATCCGCGCGATCCTGATCGCCTACCGGGACTCCGATGCCGAACACAAGGTGCAGCTCGATGCGCTGTCCTCGCTGCCCGAAGACAGCCAGACGCACCTGCGGGCGCTGCAAAGGCGGCTGGTTGCCTGCATGTCTGACAGTGTGCGGGCGATCGAACCGGAGCGGTTTTCAAGCCGGCCGGAGCTGGTGGGGCCGGTGACCATGTCGGTGTTCGGCATGCTCAACTGGTTCTATCTCTGGTACAAGCCCGGCGGGCCGGTCGACCGCGATGCCTATGCCGACATCGTCACCGAGCTGGTGATCGGCGGGCTACCGGCAGTGTGTGGGAGTGAAGCTGGTTAATCGGGTGATGGGGTGCGACCCGGGCGTCGTTGCGGGCAGGCAAGCTCAGCTTTCAACAATTTTACGCGAGCTCCGACGGAACAGATACCAGCCGACCCACAACACCGCGTAGAGCGCCAGTGCCGCGTAGATGGCGGGTTGCGGGCTTTCGGGTGAACTGATCGAGCCGGCATAGGAGGCGATTGCCACGTAGGGCAACGTGCTGAGGCTGAAATATCCAAGATACCGGGGAAACGGCATCCTGGTGGCGCCTGCCATGCAGGCGGTCACTTCGGGGACAATCGGGGCTGCGCGCGACAGCAAAATCATCGCCGGGCCGTTGCGGCTGAAGGCTTGCGCCATGTCAAGCCGGTCGTTCTCGTTGCGCAGCAGAAACGAGGTGACCCGGTCGCCCCAGATGCGGCTGATGCCATAGCCTGAAAATGCGGCCAGCGACATGCCCATGAAGGCTGCTGCGGCGCCGGCCGGGAAACCGAGGAAAAATCCGCCGAGAATTGTAATTGTGAGCGTCGGCACGGCGACAAACAGGTCGAGAAACAGCAGCAGCACCACGGTTCCTGCAAGCCAGAGCGGATCGACACGTCCGGCCAGTTCGAGCCAGTGTTTGACATTCTCGACCGTCAGAATGCCGAGGACGCGCCCCATGATGAAGGTCAGGGCGAAGGCTGTTGCAAGAGACAGCATGACTTTGATCAGTGGTTTCATGTGATTAGCCTGCCTTCATGATTTTATGTGCGAGGGTGGGAGAGACGCGCTGGATCAGCCGCAGCAGCTTGACCTTGCCGACATCGATGTTGGCACCGGGCTTCTGCATCCCGCGGATGATCTCGGAAGCTGCGTTCTCTGCGGAAATTTTCGCAGCACCCCGGCCTTTGGTCATGGCGGTGTCCACCAGTGGCAGGAACACCTGCTTGACCCCGATGTTTGTGTCTTCAAGCTGATAGGCCAGCGATTGCGAGAAGATGTTGAGGGCGCCTTTGGTTGCGCAGTAAACGGCCGAACCGGTCTTTGGCACCAGGCCCAGGCCTGAGTTGATGTTGACGATCATCGACGGACTGGATTGCCGGAGATTGGGCAGCAGCAGGTAGATGAGGCTGCACACGGAGGTGAAATTGATATCGATCTCCCGCTTTATGGTCTCGTAGCGGAAGTCCTCGGCAAGGAAATGCGGCGTGTATTGCACCGCCGCGTTGTTGATCAGGACATCGATTTTCCGGCCGCTGCGGATCAGAAGATCAGCGGCAGTCTCGACCGATTGCAGATCGGCCAGATCCGCCTCATAGACATGCACGACAGGCAAAGACCGGCGCAGATCGTCCAGTCCCGCGGACGGGCGGGCGATGACAGAGATTTCATTGTCATCGTGGAGCTGTTTCAACAGCTCCAGCCCGAGCCCCGATGCGGCCCCGGTTATGACGATGTGTTTGCCGACGAGGTTCATGAATAATTCCCGGTGTGGCTGGTTCACGTTCAATATTCGTGCACACTAGGCAGGCGTTTCGGTCGTGGAATTAACCCAAGTCAAAACCCATGGAATTAGGTAGATTCATTACGGAAAACGGCACGTCTCTCTCGAGAGAACCGGGGCAGCATGTGTTCCGGCAGGGCGATCAGAACGCGTCGCTGTATTTCGTCAAGACCGGATTGTTGAAGGCCTATTACCTGTCGGCGGACGGCAAGGAGAACATCAAGTCCTTCATCCTGCCGGGCGACCATATCGGCAGCCTGATGGCGAACCATGCCGGCAAATCCTGCAGCTTCAGCCTGGTTTGCCTGAAACAGTGCGAGCTGATGGCTCTGCCGTTCCGCACCCTGTACCAGTCGGTGCGAACCGACCCTGACATCTCGGCCGCTATTGTCGACCTCCTCCTGTGCTTTGCAATGAAAAAGGAAGTCCGCGAATACGAGCTGCTGTGTCTTTCGGCCGAGGACCGCTACAGGAGGCTACTCGAGAACACGCCTGAGATCCTCAAGCTCGTCACCCAGAACGAGATCGCCCGTTACCTCGGCGTTACGCCGGTCGGTCTGAGCCGGATCAAGAAGCGCGTGATGGCCTGAGACAGGGGCCGGGGCAGGGACGCCACAAGTCCCGATCTCAGGCACGGATGGGTACGACATTGCCCATTGGGACTTGCCAGTGGGCAATAAACTGCCACTATCCATTGCCGGATCTGACCGAAATCGCAGAATTCCTGTACAGGGGAATTTGGCACGCGCATTGCTGGCGGAAATCCGTATTGAGAGACGCAGAAGCCAAGTGCTTCGTGTGAAAACAACCGGGAGGAGACCCACATGATCAGCATCAATCGAAGAAGTCTTGTCACTCTTATGGCAGCCACTGCCATGGGCCTGTCGCTGGCACCCGCAAAGGCCAGTGAATTCGTCAATATCCTGACCGGCGGCACATCGGGCGTCTATTACCCGCTCGGCGTCGGCCTGTCGAAGATCTATGCCGAGAAGATCGACGGCGTGCGCACCCAGGTGCAGTCGACCAAGGCGTCGGTGGAAAACCTCAACCTGCTGCAGCAGGGCAAGGGCGAACTGGCCCTGGCGCTGGGCGATTCCGTCAAGCTCGCCTGGGAAGGTGATGCGGAAGCCGGTTTCAAGGCGCCGCTCGACAAGCTGCGCGGCATTTCAGCCGTCTATCCGAACTACATCCAGATCGTGGCTTCGAAAGAGTCCGGCATCCAGAATTTTGCAGACCTCAATGGCAAGAGCCTGTCGGTGGGTGCGGCCAAGTCCGGCACCGAGCTGAACGCCCGCAAGATCTTCGGCGCAGCCGGCATGTCCTACGACGACCTGTCGAAGACCGAGTATCTGCCATTTGCGGAATCGGTCGAGCTGATCAAGAACCGCCAGCTGGATGCGACCTTGCAGTCGGCCGGTCTCGGCGTGTCTTCGATCAAGGACCTGTCGACCTCGATCGACATCCAGATGGTCGCCGTGCCGTCCGACGTGGTGGACGCGCTTGGTGCGCCTTACATCTCGGCAACCATTCCGGCCGGCACCTATAACGGTCAGGACGCCGATGTGCAGACCGTGGCCGTGGTCAACTTCCTGGTCACCCATTCCGAAGTCAGCGACGAGCTGGCCTATCAGATGACCAAGCAGCTGTTTGAAAACCTGCCCGAGCTGGAAGCTGCCCACAAGGCTGCCACGCAGATCAAGCTGGAGAACGCGCTCAAGGGCATGCCGGTGCCGCTGCACCCTGGTGCCGAGCGCTACTACAAGGAAAAAGGCATGATGTAAGACCGGGCCAGAAGCCGGGTTACATCGCCAACTTACCGTGGCGGCATCACATCTCGTGAGCCGCCACGGCAGTCGTGTTTTGGGGGAGAACATCGCATGCTTCATGATCAGACACCGCACCAGGTACCGGAAGATCAACCCGATCTGGGTCTGCATGATCCGCTGGCCGAGAGTTTTCCCTCCACGCCGGAAGGGCGGCTGCTGTTCTGGCTGGCGCTGATTTTCTCGGTGTTCCAGATTGCCACGGCGGCGCACATTATCGATCTGACCAGCCAGGTGGTGCGCGCCATCCATGTCGGCTTCCTGATGCTGCTGACCTTTCCGCTGGTGGTGCTGGCGCGCAAGTCCGGCCCCGCGGTCAAGACGCTTGCCTGGATCATGGCCGGGCTCGGCGTCGTGGTCGCGGTTTACCAGTGGTACGAATATACCGAGCTGTTGTTGCGCGCCGGCGATCCGCTGACCCGCGACATCGTGCTGGGCGTGATTGCGCTTGTCACCGTGTTTGCCGCGGCCTGGGTGATCATGGGCCCGGCGCTGCCGATCATTTCAGGTGCGTTCCTCGCCTATTGCCTGTTTGGCGAATACCTGCCGGCGCCGTTCGATCACCGCGGCTATGATTTCGCGCAGGTCATCGATCACATGGCCTACGGCACCGAGGGCATCTACGGCATTCCGATCTTCGTGTCGTCGAGCTTCATCTTCCTGTTCATCCTGTTCGGCTCTTTCCTGGAAAAGGCCGGCATGATCCAGCTGTTCACCGATGTGTCGCTGGGCCTCGTCGGCCACAAGCGCGGCGGGGCGGCCAAGGTGTCGGTGATCTCGTCCGGCCTTATGGGCACGATTTCCGGCTCGGGCGTGGCCAATGTGGTGACGACGGGGCAATTCACCATTCCGCTGATGAAGAAGTTCGGCTACCGGGCGGCCTTTGCCGGCGGGGTGGAATCGACCTCGTCGATGGGCGGGCAGCTGATGCCGCCGGTGATGGGCGCGGTGGCCTTCATCATGGCCGAGACGCTGGGCGTCGAATATTACGAAGTGGTGCAGGCGGCGATCATCCCTGCGGTGCTCTATTTCGCCTCCGCCTTCTGGATGGTGCATCTGGAAGCGGGCAAGCACAATCTCGTCGGCCTGCCGAAAAGCGAGCTGCCATCGCCAATGAAGGCGCTGAGAGAGCAATGGTACCTGGTGCTGCCGCTGCTGATGCTGATCTACCTGCTGTTTACCGGCTACACGCCGCTGTTTGCCGGCACGGTCGGACTGGCGCTGACGGTGCTGCTCATTCTTGGCGGCTCGGTGGCACTGGGGCTGCCGGCAGGTGTGATCCGGATCATCTTCTGGGTCGGGCTTGGCCTGATCGCGGCGGCGTTCCTGCAGTTCGGCATCATGGTGATCCTGGCCGCCGTGCTGGCGCTTGTGGCCTGGAACGCACTGTCGAAGGGTGGGCGCGAAACGCTGGCGATCTGCCGGGATTCGCTGGCCGAAGGCGCCAAGACGGCGCTGCCGGTGGGGGTGGCCTGTGCGGTTGTCGGCATCATTATCGGCACCATGACGCTGACGGGGGCGGCCAACACGTTCGGCCAGTTCATCGTTTCTGTCGGCCAGAACAGCCTGTTCCTGTCGCTGGTGTTGACGATGATCACCTGCATCGTGCTTGGCATGGGCATTCCGACGATTCCCAACTACATCATCACCTCGTCGATCGCAGGGCCTGCGCTGCTGGAGCTCGGCGTGCCGCTGATCGTCAGCCACATGTTCGTGTTCTATTTCGGCATTCTGGCGGATCTGACGCCGCCGGTGGCGCTCGCCTGTTTTGCAGCCGCACCGATAGCCAAGGAGAGTGGGCTGAAGATCTCGACGGAGGCGATCAAGGTGGCTGCCGCCGGCTTCGTGATCCCGTTCATGGCGGTCTATACCCCGGCGCTGATGCTGCAGGACGGCGGACCTCTCGCCGACCAGATCGGCTATGTTCCGGCGGTGATCTACATCGTTGCCAAGGTGGTGCTGGCGATCGGGTTGTGGGGGGCTGCGGTGATCGGCTTTCTCGGCGGCCGGCTCGGCTGGCCGCTCCGGGCGCTCGGCATGGTGGCGGCCTTCACCCTGGTTGCCGCGCTGCCGCTGACCGACGAAATCGGCTTTGCGCTGACGGCGGTGTTTGCGTTGCTTGCCTGGCGGCAGATGCGCGTGAGCGCGGAGACCGCCTAGATGGGGATGGCGTTGTGTGTCGCGGCCGCCGGCAAGGTGATCGCGATCTCCACGACGCTGTTCACGCTGTCCTGGACCCATTCGGTGGAGAAGACCGAGTGGGCGGAAAGCTGGCAGGTGACGCCGCAAGGGTTGGAACTGACACAAGCGCGGGTCAAGGGCTCTGGCGCGGGAATGGATCCGGGCGAGGGGGCCCGGCTCGAGGATGGCTGGTGGGTCTGGTCGCCGGATTTGCCAGTGGTGCCCGCACTGGTCCTGGCGTCGTCGGGGGCTACCGTTTCGGCCTGGACACTGTGCCATTCCGGCGGCTGCCTGGCGCTTGGCGCCAGGGCGGATGAGCCGGTGCGGGTCGAGGCCTGCCAGCGCTGAAGTGTCGCTTTGCCGCGCCCGGTCCGTGACACTACACATAGCATGATTGCAATGTTAGGGTGATTCCTTGTCCGGGCAGATCTGCTATGATCGCGGTGCGCGGGGGCGGAGCGAAAGGGCGGCATCATGGGCAGGTTTTCATTTCCAATGGCTCCGGGCCGAGCCGAGGCCCTGGGCGAAATTCACGCGCGGCCGTTCGCGCTGGTGGGGCAGTCGAGGGTTATCTTTCAGCTGGCGTTTCTCACCGATGGCGGTGCGGTGGTCGACCATGCGGTGCTGGCCGAGCTTGCCCGGGCGCGCGGAGTGGCAGTGCCGCGCCGCGATACCGCGCATTTCGCCATGGCATGGGGCCAGGGCACGTTGCGCTGGGAACGGCACTCGGAGTTTTCGACCTATTTCTGGGATGCGCCGGCGCCGGCGCAGTTTGGCGACGCGGTGGAAACACACCCGTTTGGCGACCAGTTTTCGCCGCCCGGCAACATGATCTCGGGGATCAGGCTCGAGGTGCGGGCCGACAGCGCTGAGACCAAGGCAGCTCTGGAAAGTTTCGATCCTACCAGCCTGTGCCTGAGCGAGGTCAAGGGCGGGCGGGCGCTGATTGCCACCGATTTCCGCCAGGACGGCGACGGGCTGACGCGTATTCTTGTGATCGACAAGGGGATGACCGATGCCGGCCGGGGGGCCGTGGTGCAGCGGCTTCTTGACATCGAGACCTACCGGACGCTTGCCGCTATGGGGCTCTCACTGGCGCGCTCGCTGTCGCCGGAGATGCGGCGGATCGAGGACAATCTGACCAAGATCACGCAAGCCATGAAGAACGGCGCGCGGGAAAATGCCGACAGCCTGCTGGCGGAGATCACGGTGCTTGCCGCCGAGCTGGAAGCCAATGCGGCGCTGAGCCTGTTCCGCTTCGGGGCCAGCCGGGCCTACTACACCATCGTGCGTGAGCGCATTGCCACGCTGGAGGAAACGCAGCAGCCGGGCTACGAGACGATCGGGGCCTTTCTGGAAAAGCGGCTGGCGCCTGCGATGCGGACCTGCCAGTCGATCGAGGAGCGGCAGGCCAACCTGTCGCGCAAGCTGTCGCGCGCCACAGCACTGCTGCGCAGCTGGATCGATGTCGAGCTGGAGCGGCAAAACAGCGCCTTGCTGAGTTCGATGAACCGCCGGGTGAAGCTGCAATTGCGCATGCAGCAGACGGTGGAAGGGCTCTCGGTGGCGGCGATCTCCTACTATATCGTCGGCCTGTTCGGCTATCTCGCCAAGCCGCTCGATGCCCTGGGACTGCCGATCAAGGCGGGCATGCTGTCGGCGCTGTTCGTGCCGGTTGCGATCGGGTTCACCTGGATGGTGGTGCGGTCGATCCGCAAGCACCATGATGTTGAAACCGACGCCGGGGCTGCCGAGAAATCGTGAGCTGCCTGTTTCGCCGGGAACCTTGAAAGGGTGACCGGACACGAAAAAGCCGCCCCGGAGGCGAGGCGGCTTCGCTTGTCAGAGCCGTTGATGGATCAGAAATCCATGCCGGACGGCATTGCCGGTGCCGCGGCTGCGTCCTTCTTCGGCTTTTCGGCGATCATGGCTTCGGTGGTCACCAGCAGGCCTGCGACGGAGGCCGCGTCCTGAAGTGCCGTGCGCACCACCTTGGCGGGATCGATGACGCCCATCTTGAACAGGTCGCCATATTCGCCGGTCTGGGCGTTCCAGCCCCAGGCGCGGTCGGTCTTCTCGCGCAGCTTGCCGACGATGATCGAACCTTCCGCACCGGCGTTCTGGGCAATCTGGCGCACCGGCGCCTCGATGGCGCGGCGGACGATCTCGATGCCGACGCGCTGGTCATCATTGGCAGGCTTGAGGTCGTCGAGTGCGGAGACAGCGCGCAGCAGGGCCACGCCGCCGCCGGGCAGGATGCCTTCTTCCACTGCAGCGCGGGTGGCGTGCAGGGCGTCGTCGACACGGTCCTTCTTTTCCTTGACCTCGACTTCGGTGGAGCCGCCGACACGGATCACGCCGACGCCGCCGGCGAGCTTGGCCAAGCGCTCCTGCAGCTTCTCACGGTCGTAGTCGGACGAGGTTTCCTCGATCTGCGCCTTGATCTGGGCGATGCGGGCGTCGATCTCGGCGCGTGAGCCGGAGCCGTCGATGATGGTGGTGTTTTCCTTCTCGATCGACACCTTCTTGGCGCGGCCGAGCATTTCCAGCGTGACGTTTTCGAGCTTGATGCCAAGATCCTCGGAGATCACGGAACCGCCGGTGAGGATGGCGATGTCTTCGAGCATGGCCTTGCGCCGGTCGCCGAAACCGGGCGCCTTGACGGCAGCAATCTTCAGGCCGCCGCGCAGCTTGTTGACCACCAGCGTCGCCAGTGCTTCGCCTTCGACATCTTCGGCGACGATCAGCAGCGGCTTGCCGGACTGCACCACGGCCTCGAGAACCGGAAGCATGGCCTGCAGGTTCGACAGCTTCTTTTCGTGGATCAGCACGTAAGGCTCTTCCAGCTCGACCCGCATCTTGTCCTGGTTGGTGACGAAATAGGGCGAGAGATAGCCGCGGTCGAACTGCATGCCTTCGACGACTTCGAGTTCGGTTTCGGCGGTCTTGGCCTCCTCGACGGTGATCACGCCGTCATTGCCGACCTTCTGCATGGCCTCTGACAGGTAGCGGCCGATCTCGGTGTCGCCGTTGGCGGAAATGGTGCCGACCTGTGCGATTTCGTCGTTGTTGGAGATCTTGCGGGCATTGCTCTTGAGGTCCGCGACGATGGCGTCGACGGCCAGATCGACACCGCGCTTGAGATCCATCGGGTTGAGGCCGGAAGCCACCGCCTTGGCGCCTTCCTTGACGATGGCCTGGGCCAGCACGGTGGCAGTGGTGGTGCCGTCTCCGGCGAGGTCATTGGTTTTGGACGCCACTTCGCGCAGCATCTGCGCGCCCATGTTCTCGAACTTGTCCTCGAGTTCGACTTCCTTGGCAACCGACACGCCATCCTTGGTGATGCGCGGGGCGCCGAAGGACTTGTCGATGACGACGTTGCGGCCTTTGGGCCCCAGTGTGACCTTCACCGCATCGGCGAGAATGTCCACGCCGCGCAGCATCTTCTCGCGGGCATCGCTATGAAACTTGACGTCTTTTGCAGCCATTTTTCGTTCCTTTCAAATCTTCCCAAGTGGCTCGGCAGCAAATCAAGCTGCTGCCTTGACTGCGGCTTCCGCGTCGAGAATGCCCATGACGTCGGATTCCTTCATGATCAGGAGATCTTCGCCATCAAGCCTGATCTCGGTGCCGGACCATTTGCCGAACAGCACGCGATCGCCCTGCTTGACGTCGAGTGCTACGATTTCGCCCTGGTCATTGCGGGCGCCGGGGCCGGTGGCGATGACTTCGCCTTCCTGCGGCTTTTCCTTGGCAGTGTCGGGAATGATGATGCCGCCCTTGGTGCGCTCGTCGCTTTCAACGCGACGGACAAGGATACGGTCATGCAGAGGTCGGAATTTCATGTTTTCCTCCTGGACAAACATAGTATTGGCTCCCATCCCGCCCGGAGCCGATGGCCTCCCGGCGGAAGCCAGACCCTTTCACTTGCGGCGTCTGGCGGCAGACGATTTGGTTTTCGAAAAAAGTGTTTTCAAGAGGTTTTCCGAAAAAAATCAGCACTCGCGCAAGGTGGCTGCTAACAGATTGAAAACGAACGATGATTGTCGATTTCATCTTGCCAAGATATCGATCTTTTGGTGTTCTTTTGCTGTCAAAGCACAGGAGGTCCACACGGCAATGGTTTCACCTGAGTTCGAACGGCAGATGGATGGATATGGGCTGACGACCGCGCATATCTTCTACCGGCTTCCCGATTTTCAATCCCTGCTGCAGACCTATGTCTGGCAGGATTATGATCTGGCCCCGGATTTCCCGGGCATGCGCAAGTTTCTCGACTTCTGGGAAGCAAAGCTTGATGGCAGGCTCCACTCGGTCAGATATGCCCACCAGAAGCTGATCGGGCCGAATGAGTGGCGTCGGGTCGACGGGGAAATCCTGTTGAACTGAGCTGCTTTATGGCGGTCGCGGCAGGCAAGGCCTGATCTCAGGCCTCAAGTGCTGCGCGCATGCCTGCCTCGCAGAACCTGACCAGCTGGTCGGCGAGCTGATCCATGGCCTGCCGGTTGCCGCCAGCCAGGGCCTCGATGCGCCAGGACGATGTCGACAGCGACAGCATGGCGGAGACCGAGAAGATGAAACTGACCGCGATGGCGGAGCTGTCGGTGCGCGGGAACAGCTTTGCGATCTCGGCGATGAAGACACCGGCGGTGGGGTCGAAACAGCGCTCGGAAATTGTGTGCCAGCGGGCATCGGCAGAGACCATCGCCACAAGCCGCGCATAGGCGAGCCATTGCGGGTCGCCGGCGCCGGCCTTTTCCAGATAGGGCCGCAGGAAGGCGGAAAGCACGGCCTCAAGCGTGACCGGTTGCTGCCTTTGCTTCAGGGTCGCCAGAGCATCTAACCGCAATTGAGAGAGTTCCGAAGCGCGCCGCTCGACGACGCGCTCGAACAGGGTTTCCTTGCTGACATGGTGGAAGCTGATCGAGGCGATCTGCGCGCCGGCTGCCTTGGCGATGTCGCGCACCGAGGCGCCCTCGTAGCCGCGCTCGGCAAACAGACGTTCCGCAGCATCGAGGATGCTCAGGCTGGTGGCGAGCGAGCGTTTCGATACCGCGCGGCGGCGCGGCTGGGACGGCGGGACGGAGCCTGGTGCTTTCGAACTCATAATTCATCTTGCCTTAAATTGAACGATCGTTCAATATTATCGCGAGGACAAGATTCCGCTGAATCCAGGGAGGGGGACAGATGGACATGCCACTGAAGAAGGCCGGCGCAGATCCGGCCACTGCAAATGATTATTCCAGTCAATATGCGCTGATCGGGGCCGGGCCGATGGGGCTGGCGATGGCCAAGACCCTGATCGAACAGGGCATCGGCTTTACCGGCTTCGAGCTCAATTCCGATGTCGGCGGGTTGTGGGACATCGATGGTCCGAAGTCGACCATGTACGAGACCGCGCATCTGATCTCGTCGAAGAAGATGACAGAGTTCGCCGATTTTCCGATGGACGCCGAGGTGGCCGAGTATCCCTCGCACCGCGAGCTGAAGAGCTATTTCCGCAAGTTTGCCGAGCACTTCGGCATCTATCGGCATTTCCGCTTCGAGACGGAAGTGCTGTCGGCTGTGCCGCTGGGCAAATCCGGCGAAGGCTGGCGGGTGACCTGGCGGGAGGCCGATGGCACGGAGCACAGCGCCGAATTCGCCGGGCTGCTGATTGCCAATGGCACCCTGTCTGAGCCGAACATGCCCGAATTCAAGGGCAGCTTTTCAGGCGAACTGATGCATTCCAGTGCCTACCGCGATCCGGAAATCTTCAAGGGCAAGCGGGTGCTGATCATCGGAGCAGGCAATTCGGGTTGTGACATTGCCGTCGATGCCATCCATCACGGCAAGAGCTGCGATATCTCGATGCGGCGCGGCTACTATTTCGTGCCCAAATATGTCTTTGGCCGGCCTGCGGACACGATGGGCGGGGCTATCAAGCTGCCGATGTGGCTCAAGCGCCGGGTCGACGGCATGATCCTGAAATGGTTCACCGGCGATCCGGCGAAATACGGATTCCCGAAGCCCGACTACAAGCTTTATGAATCGCATCCGGTGGTCAATTCACTGATCCTGTTTCATGCTGGCCACGGCGACATAACCGTGCGTCCGGATATCGACCGGTTTGAGGGCCATACGGTGCATTTCAAGGATGGCAGCCAGGCCGATTACGACCTCGTGCTGGCGGCGACCGGCTACAAGCTGCATTATCCCTTCATCGAGAAATCGCTTTTGAACTGGCAGGGCGATGCGCCGCATCTGTTCCTGAACTGCCTCCACCCGGAGCGGGATGACCTGTTTCTTCTGGGCATGGTGGAAGCCTCCGGGCTTGGCTGGCAGGGCCGGCACGAGCAGGCGGAAATGGTGGCGCGCTACATTACCGGGCTCAAGAAAGGCATCATGGCGGCCAAGGCCTTGCGCGAGGAAAAGGCTGCCGGCTTCACCCGCGCGACGGGGGGCATGAATTATATCGACCTTCCGCGGATGGCCTATTACGTCGACAAGGCGACCTACCGCAACGCCGTTACCAGCTGGATCGCGGCACTGAAAGGCGGCGGGAAATGACCGATATCGACACGATACGGCTGAATTTCAGCCCTGAAAGCCTAATGCTGCTCAATGCCATCCTGGCCATCGTCATGTTCTCGATCGCGCTGGATCTGAAGCCATCGGATTTCAAGGCTCTTGCGCGTACCCCGAAAGCCTTGCTGACCGGCATGGTGTCGCAGTTCCTCGTGCTGCCGGCGATGACCTTCGCGATGCTGATGCTCACCAATCCGCAGCCCTCGATTGCGCTGGGATTGATCCTGGTGGCGTCCTGTCCGGGCGGCAATATTTCCAATTTCATCACCCATCGTGCCGGCGGGAACACGGCGCTTTCGGTGTCGATGACCGGAATTGCCACGGTTGCGGCCATTGTCATGACGCCGTTCAACATCGCGTTCTGGGGCAATCTTTACGAACCGACGCGGGCGATCCTGCGGCAGACGACACTGGACCCGGTTTCCATAGCCATCACCGTGTTCTTCATGCTGATCCTGCCTCTGGCGCTGGGTATTCTGACCAATGTCCGGCGGCCGGAGTTCGCGGCACGGATCCGCAAGACCATGCAGAGAATCTCGATGGCCATCTTTGTCGGCTTCATTGTCGTGGCGCTGGCTGCGAACTGGGGTTTCCTGCAGTCACTTGCAGTCACCGTTGCGGGCCTTGTGGTGCTGCACAACGCGCTGGCGCTGTCGAGCGGCTACCTCTCGGCGACCGTGATGAAGCTGTCCCCCTATGACCGCCGGGCCATCACCATCGAGACCGGCATTCAGAACTCGGGTCTCGGCCTGGTGCTGATCTTTGCCTTCTTCGGCGGGCTCGGCGGCATGGCGGTGGCCGCAGCGCTGTGGGGCATCTGGCATGCGATCTCAGGCCTTGCGCTGGCCACGCTCTGGTCGCGCCGGGAGGCGCAGCGATGAGTCGTGTGCTGGTGACCGGCGCTGCCGGGGCGGTGGGACAGGTGCTGCTTGAGGAACTGGCATCGGCCGGGATCGAGACGCTGGCCACGGATGTGCGCAAGCCCGGTAAACTGCCCGAAAGGGTCGGTTTCGAGACGATGGATGTGCGGAGCGGAGATGCCGAACGGGTCATCGGTGGGTTCAAACCGGAGGTGATCGTTCATCTGGCCTCGATCGTCTCGCCATCGCGCGGGATGACCCGAGACTTCGCCCATGATGTGGATGTGAAGGGCACGAGGAATGTGCTGGACGCGGCGATCCGGCACGGTGTCAGGCGTCTCGTCGTCACCTCGTCGGGTGCTGCCTATGGCTATCATGCCGACAATCCGGTGCCGCTCAGCGAAACGGATCCGGTGCGGGGCAACCGCGAATTCGCCTATTCCGACCACAAGCGGCAGGTCGAAGAAATGCTGGCCGAGCTGCGCGCTTCGCATCCGGGGCTGGAGCAGGTGGTGCTCAGGGTGGGGACCGTGCTCGGAGCCGGGCTTGAAAACCAGATCACCGAGCTGTTTCACCGGCCCAAGCTGATCGCGGTTCAGGGATCGGACAGTCCGTTTGTCTTCATCTGGACGGTCGACCTGGCGCGCATTCTGTTGCGTGCCGCAGGCGAGGGGCCGGCGGGTATTTTCAATGTCTGCGGCGATGGCGCGATGTCCGTGCATGAGCTGGCGAAAGCACTTGGCAAACCGGTGATGGCGCTGCCTGCCTGGGTGCTGAAAACGGCGCTCGGGATTGCCCGGCCGCTCGGCCTGTCGCGCTACGGGCCGGAGCAGGTGCGGTTTCTGCAATACCGTCCGGTGCTCGACAACACGGCACTGAAGAACGAGTTTGGCTATACGCCCGAACTGACGAGTGCGCAGACATTCGATCTGTGGCGCAAGGCGGCCGGGTTATGAGCCGCGTCGCGGTGATCACCGGCGGGGCCGGTGGGCTGGGGCAGGCGTTTGCGCGCCAGTTGCTCGGGGACGGCTGGAGAGTTGTGCTGATCGACCTGCCGGGCGCATTGGCAGGCTTGGAGGATGACGCCGAGGGGGTGGAGCGGATTGCCTGCGACCTGACCGATGAAGCGGCGGTTGCCTCGGTCTGTGCCGAGATCTCAGTGCGGCACCCGGCGCTTGATCTGGTCATCCACAATGCCGGCGTGACCCAGATCGGGCTGTTTGACGAGACCACGCTGGCCTCGCAACGGCTGGTGATGGAGATCAACTATTTCGGCTCGGTGCGAATGGCCGCGGGTCTGCTCGACGCGGTGCGCAAGGGGCGAGGGACGCATCTGGCCATCTCGTCGGTGGCAGGCTTTGCGCCGCTTTACAAGCGCACCGCCTATGCGGCGAGCAAGCATGCGCTGAACGGCTTCTTCTCGTCGCTGGCCTCGGAAGAGGCACAGCACGGGGTGAATGTGGTGATTGCAGCACCTTCCTTCGTGGCCAGCAATCCGGGGCGGCTGGACGCGGGCGAGGACGGCATCGGCAGGCCGGGGGCTGCGACGGACGGGTTTGACGAAATGACGCCCGAGCAGGCTGCCGGGATCATTCTGGCTGGCTGGCGCCGCGGCAAGCGGTTTATCCCCGTGGGCCGGGTGGCGAGCCTTGGCTGGCGTATCAACCGGTTGTCGCCACGGCTCTACAGCTGGCTGATGATGCGTAAGATCCGTCCCTGAGACATCTTCTCCTGCCTTAAGGCGCATTGCCATTTTTCCGTTGCGGCGCGATGGTTTGGGCTTGAGTCCTGGGGGAGAGAATCATGAATGTCGCGGAATGGCTGGCGCGCAGCGGCCGGAGATATCCGGGCCATCCGGCGCTGTTTTCGGGTGAGACACAGCTCACGGATTATCAAGGCTTTGCGCGGAGTGCGGCGGCCATCGGCGCGGGGTTGCGCGGGCGTCATGGCATCGCGCCCGGCGACCGGGTGGCGATCTTTGCCAGAAACACACCGGCCTATCTGGAGGCGATGTTCGGCGCCTGGTTTGCCGGGGCGGCGATTGTTCCGATCAACGCCAAGCTGCATCCAAAGGAAGCTGCCTATATTATCGAAAACTCCGGGGCGTCGCTAGTCCTTGCCACGGCGCCGCTGGGTGGCGAGCTGGCAGGGGCGCTGGCGCAACCGGGCCCCAGACTGATCGACCTCGAGGGCGCGGAGTTCGAGGCCTTGCGGCAGAGTACGCCGCTTGAGGCTCCGGTGGAGCGGGCCAGCGCGGACATGGCCTGGCTTTTTTACACCTCCGGCACAACCGGCCGGCCCAAGGGCGTGATGATCAGCCATGGCAACATGCAGGCGATGGTGGCCTCCTACTTTGCCGATGTGGACGCGGTGCATTCCACCGACGCCGCGCTCTATGCGGCGCCGCTGAGCCATGGCGCAGGGCTTTACTGCATCCAGCATGTGCTCAAGGCCGCGCTGCACGTGGTGCCGGTCTCGGGCGGGTTCGATCCGGAGGAAATCTTTGCGCTGGCCCGCAGTCTCGGTGACATCCACATGTTTGCAGCGCCGACCATGGTCAAGCGGCTGGTGGCCACGGCCCGCGAGCATGGCGAGACCGGCGAGGGCATCCGCACCATCGTCTATGGCGGCGGGCCGATGTATCTCAGCGACATTGTCGAAGCAGTCGATGTTCTGGGGCCGCGGTTCTGCCAGATCTATGGCCAGGGTGAGAGCCCGATGACAATCACCGCACTGGACCGGGCCGCGGTGGCCGATCGCGCGCATCCGCGCTGGCGCGAGCGGCTGGCCTCGGTGGGCACGGCGCAATCGAGCGTCGAAGTGCGGATTGTCGATGAATCGGGCAACGCCATGGCCACGGGCGAAACCGGCGAGATCCTGGTCCGGGGAGCGCCGGTGATGCAGGGCTACTGGCGCGATCCGGAGGCCACGGCAGCCGCACTGCGCGATGGCTGGCTCTGGACCGGCGACATGGGTGCGCTCGATGCGGACGGGTTCCTGACGCTGAAGGACCGGTCCAAGGACGTGATCATTTCCGGCGGCACAAATATCTATCCGCGCGAGGTGGAAGAGGCGCTGCTGACCCATGCGAGCGTACGCGAAGTCAGCGTGATCGGTGTGCCGGATCCCGAGTGGGGCGAGAGCATTCTGGCCTATGTGGTTGCCGAGCCGGACACGGAGACGGGAACGGGGCCGCATGCGGCGGAGCTCGACCGGCATTGTCTGGATCTGATCGCCCGGTTCAAGCGGCCCAAGGCCTATCGCTTTGTCTCCGAGTTGCCGAAGAACAATTACGGCAAGGTGCTCAAGACCGAATTGCGCGATGCGTTCGCGGCGGAGACGTCGGGCTAGCTCGCTGCGCCCCTGATCTCACCGACGCGGCGATCCGGGCAGGGTATATCCGCTCAGAATTTAATCAATCGATTGATTAAATTCTCGGGCTGCGCTAGTCTGTCGGCACAATTGGTGTCAGCGAGGACCAAAGTGGCGTCGAATCCTTCATCTTTCCCCGAAGCCGGAACCGCCGGCGATCAAACCCGGATGGCGTTGATCATGGCCGGCATCCAGCTGTTCGGCGCCAAGGGGTTCGAGGCAACCTCGACGCGGGAGATCGCCGCCGCCGCGAAGGCCAACATCGCCTCAATCGCCTATCATTTCGGCGGCAAGGCCGGGTTGCGGCTGGCCTGTGCCGAGATGGTGGGAAGCCGCATTCAGGCCGTCGCGGGCCCGGCCTTGCGCGCCATCGATCCCGGCGGGGACCCGGTGGCGGCGCAGGCGGCATTCGAGCGGGTCATCATGGGCGTGGCGGACTTCATGCTGGGGCAGGTGGAAGCGCGCGACATTGCCAGCTTCATGGTGCGCGAAATGGGCATTGCCGGGCCCGTCTTCGACAAGGTTTATGCCGATTTCATTCTGCCGGTGCATCGCAGCCTGTGTGAGCTTCTGGGCCTGGCCACCGGCCATGACCCTGAAAGCGACCTGATCCGCCTTGGCACCTTCAGCATTGCGGGTCAGGTCGTCTATTTCCGTATCGGCCATGCCATCGTGGCAAAGCGCATGGAGTGGAAAGAGGTGGGGCCGGGCGAGGTCGAGGCGATCAAGGCTGTGATCCTGTCCAACATACGGGCCTTTGTCGAAAGCAACAGAAAGCAGGGCTCGTGATGTCGTTTATCTGCGCCATTCCAATTGTTGCCGGCCTGTTTTCGGCCTGTGTGGGTGATGGTCCGCTGGCCGTCGGCTATGTCGAGGGCGAATATGTTCTGGTTGCGCCGATCGAGACAGCGCAGATCGTGGAACTTGCGGTCAGGCGGGGTGACAGGGTCACGGCGGGATCGCCTCTGGCACGTCTTGAGAAGCGCGACGCGGAAATCGCCGTGGCCCAGGCCGCTGCAGGCCTGGCCCAGGCCGAGCGGCAACTGGCAAATCTGCAGGAGGGCCGGAGGCCCGAAGAGATTGCCAGCATCGCCGCCTCGCTGCGCTCGGCCGAAGCTCAGGCCACTGAGGCCGAGCGGGTGCTGCAGCGTCAGTCGGATCTGCTGAAGCAAGGCATCTCCACCCAGGCGTCCTACGATTCCGCCGCGACCGCCGTGGAGCTCAACCGCGCCAAGGTGAGCGAACTCGAAGCCAATCTGGCTGTTGCCAAGCTCCCCGCAAGGGTCAACGAAATCAAGGCCGCGCAGGCAGCCGTCGATCAGGCCGGCGCCGTGCTGGAATCGGCTCAATGGCGGCTTGCCAAGCGGGTTCTCTCGATCCCGCAATCGGGCGTTGTCTCCGACATCATCCGCAACACCGGCGAAGTGGCCGGGCCGCAGGCGCCGGTGTTGTCGGTGTTGCCTGACGGCGCGCTCAAGCTCCGGGTCTATGTGCCGGAAACGGCACTGTCGCGCATCGCCGTGGGCGCAGGGCTGTCAGTGCGGTGTGACGGCTGCGGCGAGGGCATGGAGGCGACGGTGAGTTACGTCTCGCCCGATCCGGAATTCACGCCGCCGGTGATCTACTCACTCGAAAACCGGCAGAAGCTGGTCTACCTGGTGGAAGCCCGGCCCAATGACGATGCCTGGGCGCTGGCGCCGGGGCAGATCGTCGATGTCGATCTGGAAGGTGGGGACCCGTGAACGCCATCGAGGTCAGCGGTCTGGTCAAACGCTTTGGCGACAAGACGGTTGTCGACCATGTCTCGATGTCGGTGGCCGAAGGCGAGATCTCGGGGTTTCTCGGGCCCAACGGATCGGGCAAGACCACCACTATCCGCGTCATGTGCGGGCTTTTGACGCCTGATGCGGGCGAAGGCCGGGTGCTCGGTCATGACATTCGCAGCGAAGGTCTGCGGATCAAGCGCGAAGTCGGCTACATGACGCAGAAATTCTCGTTCTACGAGGATCTGTCGATCGAGGAAAACCTGACATTCGTGGCGCGGCTTTACGATCTTGAGCCGGTTTCCGTACGTGACACGCTGGAAGATCTCGGGCTCACGTCGCGGCGCAAGCAGCTGGCGGGGACACTGTCGGGCGGCTGGAAACAGCGGCTGGCGCTGGCTGCCTGCATCATGCACAAGCCGAAGCTGCTGTTGCTGGACGAGCCGACGGCGGGCGTCGATCCGAAGGCGCGGCGGGAGTTCTGGGACGAGATCCACATGCGTGCCAGCGCCGGGCTGACGGTGCTGGTCTCGACTCATTACATGGACGAGGCCGAGCGCTGCCACCGGATCCACTACATCTCCTACGGCAAACTGCTGGCCAGTGGCACGGTGCCGGAGGTGATCCGGGACGCGGCCTTGACGACCTTCGTGATGCAGGGTGGCGACATCGCCCGGGCGGCGAAACTGCTGCAGGGCATGGAGGGCGTCGACCAGGTGGCCCCCTTCGGCCTGACCTTGCATGTTGTCGGGCACGACAGGGTGGCGCTGAAGGCGGCGGTGGTGAAGGTGGCTGCAGAGACTGGTGTCGATTACCAGGAGGGCAGCACCAGTCTTGAGGATGTGTTCATCCAGTTCATGGGCACATCAACGGACAACATGGCATGAGCGCGATGTTCTCGTTTCGACGGCTGATGGCCATCATCAGCAAGGAAAGCATCCAGATGCGGCGCGACCGGATCACGTTCGCGATGATGCTCGGCGTGCCGCTGATGCAGCTGGTGCTGTTCGGTTTTGCCATCAACAATGATCCCAAGGGTCTGCCGGCGGCGCTGGTGACCACCAGCCAGGATCACTACACCCGCGCCATGGTCTCGGCGATGGAAAACACCGGCTATTACCGCTTTGACCATGTGGTGGCGAGTGCCGCCGAAGCCGAGCGGCTGATCCAGTCGGGCGCCGTGTCGTTTGTTGTCACCGTGCCATCGGATTTCGCCCGCCGGGTGCAGCGCGGCGATCACCCGCAGATCCTGATCGAGGCGGATGCGACCGATCCCTCGGTGGCGTCAGGCGCGATCTCGACGCTGGGCACGGTGGCAGCGCAGGCGCTGCTGCGTGAGCAATCGGCGGAAGCGCTTGCCGCGCAGCAATCGACTGCCGCGCTCGAAGTGGTGGTGCACCGGCTCTACAATCCCGAGGGCATCACCCAGTACAACATCGTGCCGGGGCTGCTCGGCGTGATCCTGCAGCTGACCATGGTGATGATGACCTCGATGGCGCTGACCCGGGAGACCGAGCGCGGCACGATGGAGAACCTCTTGGCGATGCCGGCAAGCCCGCTGGAGATCATGCTCGGCAAGGTGTTGCCGTTCCTGGTGGTCGGCGGGGTGCAGGTGGTGGTGGTGCTGACGGCAGCCAAGTTTCTGTTCAATGTGCCGTTTGTCGGCTCGCTGACGCTGCTGCTGGTCAGCATCCTGATCTTTGTGCTGGCGCTGGTGCTGCTCGGCTACGCGTTTTCGACGCTGGCGCGCACCCAGATGCAGGCGATGCAGCTGACGTTTTTCTTCTTCCTGCCGTCGCTGCTCCTGTCGGGCTTCATGTTTCCCTATCGCGGCATGCCGGACTGGGCGCAGCTGCTGGGCGAGATCTTTCCGTTGACGCATTTCCTCCGCATCATCCGCGCGGTCATGCTCAAGGGCGCAGACCTGCAGGGGGTCGCCACACCGCTGGTGGCGCTGATGATCTTTGTCGCGGTTTTCACGCTGCTGGCGCTGATGCGCTTCCGGCGCACGCTGGACTAGGTCTTCAGACTGCAAGGAGCACCAGGCTTTCGGCGTGAATGTGGTCTTTCGTCAGATGCCTGTTCGGCTGTCTTGTATCCGTTGCAGCGCTGGGGCAAGTTCTCTGCCGTCCGGACAATGTGATTGCGCGTGTCGCGGTGAGTGGTGGCTGCGACAGCCAGTAGCTGCTGCTGTCTTGCGGAGTATCTTTGGAGTAGCTGCATGGATCTGATCGAAAACCGCACCATTGACGAAATCGGCATCGGCGACCGCGCCGAGATCGAGCGGGTGCTGACGCAGCCGGACATGGCGCTGTTTGCCACCGTCTCCGCCGACGTGAACCCGGCAAGCCTGGAAGAGGGCGAGGAGGAAGGCCCGGAACTGCAGCAGGGCATCGCGCACGGCATGTGGGCCGGCACGCTGATCTCAGCCGTTCTGGCGACGCAATTGCCCGGGCCCGGAACCGTTCATCTCGGCCAGACGCTGAAATTTCACCAGCCGGTGAGCATCGGCGACCGCATCACCGTGCGGGTGGAAGTGACCGGCGTCGACAAAGGCGAGGCACGGGTCCAGCTCGCGTGCCTGTGTCTCAATGCGCAAGGCGAGACGGTGGTGTCCGGGCAGGCGGAAGTGCAGGCGCCGCGGACGAAGATTAGACGCCATCCGGCGCGCATGCCAGCTTCCCGGCTCAAGGCGCCGGGCGTGCGCTTCGGTGCGCTGGTGGAGCAGGCACGGGCGCTTGATCCGCTGCTCACAGCGATTGTTCACCCTTGCGATGACCTGAGCCTGGGCGGCGCGATTGCCGCGCGTGACGAGGGCATGATTGTGCCGGTGCTGGTGGGCCCGCGGGGCAAGATCGAGGCTGCGGCAGAGCAGGCCGGGATTGATCTCAACGGCGTCGAGATCGTCGATGCGCCGCACAGCCATGCGGCGGCCGAAATGGCCGTGGCGCTGGTGCATGAAGGGCGCGCCGGTGCGCTGATGAAGGGCAAGCTGCACACCGACGAGTTGTTGACCGCCGTGCTCGACAAGAGCAAGGGATTGCGCACCGAACGGCGGTTGAGCCATGTGTTTGCGCTCGACGTTCCGGGGCAGGACCGGACGCTGTTTGTCACCGATGCGGCGATCAACATCTCGCCCGATCTCGAAGCCCTGAAAGACATCGTCCAGAATGCCATCGACCTGGCTATTGCCATCGGGGTGGAGGTGCCGCTGGTGGCGCTGCTCTCGGCGGTGGAAACCGTCACCGGCAAGCTGCCTTCGACGCTGCTCGCCGCGGCCATCTGCAAGATGCATGACCGCGGCCAAATTGTCGGCGGCAAGGTCGATGGGCCGCTTGCGTTTGACAATGCGATTTCACCCGCTGCCGTGGCGGCCAAGGGTATTGTCTCCGACGTGGCGGGTCATGCCGACATTCTGGTGACGCCGAATCTCGAAAGCGGCAACATGATTGCCAAGCAGCTGATCCATCTGGCCGGCGCCTCGTCGGCCGGCATCGCGCTGGGCGCGCGGGTGCCGATCATGCTGACCAGCCGCTCGGACACGGTGGACGCGCGG
>TARA_R110002012_G_scaffold320369_2_pt1 | contig 41835 bp, 36 predicted proteins | sample TARA_R110002012 | Tara Oceans TARA_R110002012 (sample SAMEA4396515) | marine metagenome | biome: Westerlies Biome; feature: [DCM] deep chlorophyll maximum layer (ENVO:01000326); material: water (ENVO:00002006), including particulate matter (ENVO:01000060) such as... | depth 40 m
GGAATTAGAGCTTTTGATGGGTACGCCGATTACCGGGAGACTCGTCATGGAAGCTACCATTCCTGGCAAATGCGCCGCTCCTCCTGCTCCCGCTACGATCACTTTGATCCCTCGCTCACGCGCCGAATGCGCATAATCAATCATCCGCTGTGGGGTCCTGTGCGCTGAAACCACAGTTAATTCATAGTTGACTCCTAATTCTTCAAGCATTTGAGCAGCCTCGGCCATGATCGGAAGATCAGACTGACTTCCCATGATAATTCCTACTTGTGGATTCATTGTATCGCTTTGATTTTAATTAATTCCTTTATCCTCTGTGCCTTTTCCTTCAAACCCTCAACTGTATCCGCTAAAATAGTCACATGTCCCATTTTCCTAAAAGGCTTGGTGATCTTCTTCCCGTACATATGAATGTAAACACCTTGCTCGGCAAGCGCTTCATTCTGTCCTTCCACTACTACAGGTCCGGTGAAGCCGTCCTCGCCAAGTAAATTTATCATTGCTGCTGGACACCTTAAATCCGGATTGCCAAGGGGCCAATTCATTACAGATCTAAGGTGTTGCTCAAATTGAGATGTGAAATTCGCTTCTATGGTGTGGTGTCCGCTGTTATGTGGGCGCGGAGCTACTTCGTTCACCAGTATTTCTCCATCTTTAGTGACAAACATTTCCACGGCAAGAATCCCAACCATCCCCAATTTAAGGATGACATTTTTGGCAATTTCCTCAGCTCTCTCGGCAACTTCTTTACTAATTTCTGCCGGAGCAAAAAGAAATTCAACCAAATTGGCTGTTGGGTGAAAAGCGCATTCCACAGCTGGATAGGCTATCAACTCCCCTGCTTCATTTCTAGCCACAGTCACAGCAATCTCCTTATCAAAGTCAATGAGTTTTTCCAACAAACCTGGCGCATCAAAGGCTTGATCCAAATCTGCCTCGGTTCTCAGTACTTGCACCCCACGCCCATCGTATCCTTCTTTTCCCAGCTTATTCACAGCGGGTAAAAAGCCCGAATTGTGAATAACTTCGGCTTTATCGGAAGTCAAAATAAAATCAGCAGTAGGAATACCGTGTTTTTGATAAAACTGCTTCTGCTTACGTTTATCCTTGATTAGACTTAAGATGTCAGGTTGTGGATAAACCTTCTTTCCCTCTCGCTGCAATTTTTCAAGAGCTTCAGTGTTAACACTTTCAATCTCTACCGTGATCACATCGCAGCCATGGCCGAATGCATAGACTGTATCAAAATCCTTGAGTGAGCCTACTGTAAAACGCTGCGAAATATCCTTACACGGTGCATTTGGATCCGGATCCAAAATGTGGATATCCTGGTTGTAATTGATTGCCGACTGAATGAGCATCCGGCCCAATTGACCTCCTCCGAGGACCCCCAAAATGGGTGATTGCGATGGTATAGCCATAATATTCTAGAAATGTAAACTAATCTCAGGAGGAAATCTACTTTTCTTGCTGAAAGCGAATTCCCATCAATTCCATGAGTTTATGTGCATTGAAACTCGGGCATGCTCCCCGTTTAATTTTATAGTCAAAGTCAATATTCTGATCGTGGATTTCGGAATGAAAACTATAATTTTTCACTGACTCCATTTTTTCCTCCAGTTCAGCAAGCTCTATATCATGAGTACTGATTATTCCCATGGCTCTCGTGTTATCCACCTGCCTAATCAGCGCTTCTGAACCTGCAATTCTATCTTCGGTATTTGTCCCTTTTAGAATTTCATCCAGCAAAAAGAAGATTTGCTCCCCCTTTTCAATCCTGTCAATCAATAGCTTGATACGACTTAGTTCTGCATAAAAGGAGCTCACGCTTTCCCCCAAATTATCAGAATTACGCATACTCGTATAAAGCTGAAATCCAGAAAACCCGAACTCCTTAGCAAATGGACGCAAACCTAGATTGACCAACACACAATTGATGCCCAGCGTTCGCATAAATGTTGTTTTTCCGCTCATATTTGCCCCAGTCAGTAAAATGATCCGTTGCTTCTCTTCGATAGCAAAATCATTTGGCACTGCTACTCCTGGCTTGAGCAAAGGATGTGAAACAGCGCTCCCCTTAATACCCTGAGAAACAGGAATAACTAATCCATTTCCACTTACTTCCGCTTCGAAGGCTCCCAAAGACAACAAAACCTCCCATGCTACCAATTGATCGGGAAAATTAGCCACAAGTCCTGCATGCTTATTCTTCCATGAAATCAACCTGAGGTACAAAAACAGATCAGTCCAAAAAAACAAGTTGAGAGGGATATAAAGAATATTTGCTCTATTCTGAACCCAAAGTCCTAACCTGTCCAACTGATCAAAAAGTGTGGACGCCTTCACCGATTTGGTCAAGAATGGAGCCTGCATTTCATTTAAATGTGCGGAATGAAACTTTTCGCTTTCCAGCACTGCAAGCCAATAGCGATAAGTCTTCAGCTGATTTCTGCTTGGGATAGAATCTGCAGCTTTTTTCAATGGTTTGAAAACCATCCCAAGAAATATCATCCCTATTAAAATCCATACACCAAGCAAGGCTCCCAGTAAAACCCCAAAATACGTCAGCACTGCCAATGTTAGCCCTCCAATGGGACCAATAAAAGCAACGATTGATATTACAATAGAGTTTTTATCCCTTTCATTCAGCCAATTGATCCATCCTGAATTTGACTTTTCTTCATTATAAAAAGCCAGACCTATGCTTTCCATAGCTAGGAGAAAATGTGGCTTAGTAGCTAGTTCAGCTGACGCTTCACGAAAAATCTCTGCTTTGGCCAGATCAAATGATGATTTCATTTTGTCAGCTAATGCCTCTCTCCCTTTTTTAGAAACGGTATGATTCAGCAACTGAAAAAGTGAATGATCTCCAAACAAATCCAAGTCATTGGTGAAAGGATGTGACTTTTCCTGAAATTCTGTCCCAGCGTCTAAGTCTTTCAGCCTTCTACTAATCCTCATTTCCTTCTGGAGATTTATTTTCTCCAAAGCAAGGTAAATAGCTTCCTGATCCTTGTGCTCATTGTATTTCCTGATCAGGAAAACAAACCCAGCTACTGAGGCAGCAAAAGCAATAAACAAAACGGGGCTTTCTGAAACGGACAATATAAACAATCCCCCCATCGCCACAAAGACAAGCAAGCGCAAGAAAGACAGGGATCCTGCCTTACTTTTCACACTTTTAAGTTTCTCTTCGAGACCGGAATTTTCAAAATCAAATCCTTCCATGTGCCAAAGATAGGAATTGAACTATGCTTAGTAATCAACTTGGCGCAATCCTTGCCACTTATTCAAATTTTATACGATTACCTGACGTTAACTACACAACCCAATTGATCCAGATATGCCTACCAATAAAAAGAAAGCGATTAACAAAAAAGAACCTGAAGTGGAAGCTGAAGATTGGGATCTTTCTGAAGGAATGGGAATACTCCCGAGTGATATTCCACTAACTCAAAACATAGGCTGCGTAGGAGGGAAATCAAAAAAGCCAGACTCCTCAAATCAGAAATCAACTAACTAATATAAACTAAACCAATGCGAAACACATTAAGACCAATCACCCTATTTCTTATCCTTTTTGGCGCCATTGCCACCAGTTGTAATATGAATGACGATCCAGTTCCTGACCTATCGGTAGTAAATGACAATACAGAGGTCAATGTAGCAATTGAAGACTTGGATTATCTAACGCTGACCGTACTGAGCAACTCAGGACTGAGCGCCAGAACAACCGCTGGAATTCCTGCAGGAAATATTTGTGAAGGCGCAGAAGTTAAACTTGACAACAGTGCCAAAACAATTACGGTTGATTTTGGTGATGGCTGTACCAGTACAAACGGCGTGACTAGAAAAGGTATTATCAAGTTGGCATATACAGGCAACTTGCTTTTCAACGGGGCAAAAATCACTACTACATTTGATGGGTATGAAGTAGATGGTAAAAAAGTAGAAGGTACTAGAACCATCACTAACAAAGGAGCAAATTTAGAGACCAATACATTAAGCTTGGAAGTAAGCATAACCAATGGAAAAGTGACTTGGCCTGATGAAACATTTGTGACTATTACCAGCGAGCAGTTTCGTGAAATCCAACTTGGTACTCAGGGAGAATATGAAGCTTCTATCACTGGAACAGCTTCAGGTATAAGTCGTGGTGGATTTGAATACACTTCATCTGTCACCACACCATTGATTTACACCAAAAACTGTATTGAATCAGGAGTGACTGCTCCGCTTTCAGGAATCTTAGCGTTAGATTTTAGAGGCATTCAGACGACAGTAGATTACGGAGATGGTGCTTGTGATTCAAGTGCAACGATTTTCTATCCAGGCGGATCTAAAGAAATAATTCTGGACTAATCCAAAACCCATATTTAAATCAAAACGGCTATCTTTCGAGGTAGCCGTTTTTTTTATGGATAAAAAAATAATCGAGGGTTTTGAACATATCCGGTATGAGGGTCTTTGCATAAATCCCGAAGATGCGATTGAGCGTTCCGAAAAGTTTCTTCTAGAAATGGATCAGCGACGGACAGTAAGAGAATTCGATACACGTCCGGTACCATTGAAAGTATTGGAAAATATAATTCTTACCGCCAGTACTGCTCCTTCAGGGGCACACAAGCAGCCTTGGACATTTTGCCTGATTTCGGATCCTACTATTAAAAAAAAGATACGATCCGCTGCCGAAGAAGAGGAAAAAATCAGCTATGCTTCAAGAATGCCAGATCAATGGAAATCTGATTTAAAACCTCTTGGAACTACCTGGGAAAAGCCCTTTTTGGAGGATGCTCCTTATTTGATTGTGGTTTTCAAACAGTCCTATGGGCTGGAAAACGGTGAAAAAATACAGCATTACTACGTGAATGAATCGGTGGGTATTGCTTGTGGTTTTCTGATTGCGGCTATTCACCAAGCGGGCTTGGTGGCAGTGACTCATACACCAAGTCCTATGAATTTCTTACGTGAAATTTTAGAAAGGCCATTTAATGAAAAACCTTATTTATTAATCCCTGTGGGCTATCCTAAGGATGAAACTTACGTCCCTGATATAAAGAGAAAGGCGCTAGCACAAATCATCAAGAAATTCTAAACACGAAAAGGCGATCAAAATTGATCGCCTTTTCATTGAGCTTTTTGCCTCTTAGGAATCAGATTCCTCTTCTGCCGCTTTTTCTTTGATCTGATGAACTACACGTTGAGGGAAAGGAATTTCTATTCCATGTTTCTCAAATTCAGAATTTATTGATTCCATTCCGTCAAAATACATCGGCCACATTTCCGAAGATTTCGCCCAGACTCTGACTACAATATCCAAAGAGCTATCCCCAAAATTATTTAGCGCAACAAACGGAGCAGGCTCTTTCAATGCCCTAGGATCATTATTAAAAATATTCAGAATAATTTCTTTTGCCTGTTTAATATTCGTTCCATAGGCTACTCCCACATTCAGCTCAGCTCTTCTGGTTTCTTGAGTACTCATGTTCACTATATCCGAGTTCGCCAAGCTACCATTTGGAATGATAACTTCCTTATTGTCGAACGTCATTAAGTGCGTATACAATATCTGAATTCGGTTAACCACCCCAGTATGTCCTTGGGCTACTATGACATCACCTATTTGAAATGGCTTAAAGCCTAAAATCAATATTCCGCCTGCAAAATTGGATAGAGAACCCTGAAGAGCAAGACCAATAGCCAGACCTGCAGCTCCAAATACTGCCAAGAAGGAACTTCCCGGCACGCCTAGGATCATTAAAACACCAACAAACATCACGGCAAAAAATACTATCTTAACAAAGCCGAACAGGAACTGGTTAAGTGATGGATTATTATCACGACGCTCTAAAAAGTGATTTAAACCATTAAGTAACTTTTTGATAATATATTTTGCTACAAAGTAAAAAACTAACGCAGCTAAAATTCTGACTGCAATACTTATAGCGATGGTAATACCTTGTGCATAAAGCACATCAGTAGTCTCTTTAGAAATTCCGAATTCTTCCATTTAAATTAACTTTTGGTTGATGATTTACTAAAATAAAATAATGACTTGCCAGCGAAAAGCCCAATGCCAACTGATTTCAAAATTATTAATTTCGGCAGATTCCAATATTCTTTTCCAATCTGACCTAGAAAAGCTCCTTAAGACAGATAGTGAAGCATCATGCCGTACCATTTTGGATTTGCTAAAAATCCTGGTTAGCCACTGTATGCTATAATAAGCAATTCGATGCCTATGGAGATCGTTGATCACTATGCCCAACCTTGATTTTTCCCTGAGAGACCTCAGCAATTGGACTAATTCGCTATCTGTAAAATGATGTGTAAAGAGCGTGCAAGTAGTTATATCTACTTTTTCTTCCGAGAATTCTGCCTCAAAAACATTTTGGACTCTCCAAATAACTTCAGGCAAGTCAGCTAACCTAACTGCTGCGAGGTCAATAATGTTCCTGTTGGCATCGATTCCTATAAAATTCACCTGTTTTTTGACACTTCTGGACCAATCTTTCATCACCCTGATCATATCACCTCCTCCACATCCTATATCTGCTATCATATAAGAGTCTTGGGGATGTCTTTTGAAAACCTGTGCAATGCCTGTTGTTGTCACATAGTTTCCTCCCAGCCAGCGATTGATAGTTTTCAGCTCTTTTAATGTTTGTTTCAGCTCTTCACCAGAGCAATTGAAATCATCCATCAACTCTTTTTGCTCACTTCGCTGCGAAAAAATACTCATTGCTTTTCCAGAAGTAAGGTTTCCAAAGTCAACCCAGGACCAAATCCCATAGATAGAATTTTTCCCTGAACCTTATCATCACGCATCATCCTTTCCAATACAAAAAGTATTGTAACGGAAGACATATTGCCGAATTGCTTTAAGACTTCCATAGCATGTTCATTTACAGCATCAGGCAAGCCAAATGCCTCCTGTACTTTCTGCAAAATCTGTTTTCCTCCGGGATGTATAGCAAAGTTACTCAACCTGGACAACCTAAATTTCTCTTCAAATTTCTCCTTCAATTTGATTATGCCTTGATCCAAGAGTACCGGAATATATTTGCTCAATCGCATTTCGAATCCAAAGTCCCCGATTCCCCAAGCCATATCCTCCTCACCTTCCCGAAGCACTTGGCTCAGGTATGAATCAATTTTCAATCCGGACTCGGAATTCATCACCAGCGCGGCGGCAGCTCCATCCCCAAAAAGTGAGTTGGCAAGAATATTATCTTCCACATACTCTTTCTGAAAATGCAACGTACAAAGCTCAACGCACACCAACATTACTTTAGCCTCAGGCTCTGCCTTAAGTATTTTATCTGCCAATTTCAATCCAGTGAAAGCCGCATAGCATCCCATAAAATGCAGACAATACCTCTCCACAGAATCATCCAACTCCAAGCGCTTCATTAAATCCAGTTCTACTCCCGGTGCCACCATTCCTGTACAGGAGACCAATATCAAATGAGTGATCTCTGAGGCTGATATCTTAGTTTTTTGAAGGCAATCAAATACAGCATCTTCACAAAGCTGAGGCGCAGTTTGTTGAAAAACGGCCATTCTAGCTTTTGTGCCTGGAAACGGCTCTAAATCCTTTGACTTGGGAAAAAATGTAAAGTCTTCTGGTTCAGTTTTTTCAAAATCATCCAAAACGCTGTAACGGCTGGAAATCCCGGATTTTCGATAAAGAAAATTCAGTTTCCTAGCTTCCTCTTCATCGAGCTGATGGGCTTTTTGCATAAAATATGCAATAGAAGCCTGATCAATCGGTTTGCCCGGATTTGCCAAGCCAATACTTACTAAACAACTATTCATAGGGAAATATTTGGACTCAAGGATTTTAAAGAGATTATTTTTTCGGGTGACATGCCAGAATTTCTCACCCTAATACAATGCCGAAAAGTTTCTCTCACCAAATATTTCATTAGATCAAGTTACTTGTTTATTTCTAAATTGGGAGAATGCTGTATAACTTCCCGTGTAGGAAAAAGTTATGATGCTTATTTAAATTAAACTATGGTTTCTATTTCCAGCCTTAAGCATCTTCGCATTCCTTTTTCGCTCTTTTTGATGCCAGTGTTCTTCTTTGCATTGGCACTCACTTCTAATCATAATGAGTCACGGATTCTATGGGTTTTTATAGCACTTCATCTTTTTCTCTATCCATCCAGTAATGGCTACAACAGTTATTTTGACAAGGATGAAGAAAGTATTGGGGGCTTGAAGAATCCCCCAAAAGTTACCAAAGATCTTTATTGGCTTTCCCTGATCTTCTTTCTGACTGCGCTCATAATAGGTGCGAGTATTAATTTCAGTTTTGCTCTCATGCTTTTCATCTATGGAGCAGTCAGCATGGCCTACTCGCATCCCTCTGTAAGAATCAAAAAATATCCGTGGCTTAGCTGGTTTATTGCAGGCTTTTTCCAGGGATATTTCACTTTTGCGATGACTTATGCTGGCATCAGTAATTTACAATGGGAAGTACTTTATAAGCCTCATGTACTTATTCCTGGACTTTTGACCAGTTTGATGCTGTGGGGAAATTACCCACTGACTCAAGTATATCAGCATGGAGAAGATGCCAGAAGAGGTGACCGCACGCTAAGTTTGGTCTTGGGAATCAAAGGTACATTTCTCTTCTCCGCAATAGCCTTTATGCTTACAGGGGCTGCTTTCGCGTGGTTTTTCCTTAACAGAAATCAAACTCAAATACTTTGGGTCTATCTAGCTGCTATGACTCCTATCATGATTTACTTTTTGATTTGGTTTAATTTCATCCGGTTGAATCCCACGAAGTACGCGAACTACAATTGGGCAATGGGAATGAATTACTTCTCCGCCCTTTCTCTAAATGCTTTTTTCATTTATTATTTCTTTGAAAACACGCAAATACTTCAGGCTCTCGGTTATTAAAAAGGTTTGCCGTGGGAATTTTGGATAATTTGGTTGGCTACAGCAGGTGCATGCTGAATTAGATTCTTCATAAAAAATGAGGTGACCTTATAGCCAATTACTTTCTGTACTATTCTTCCCAGCCAAAGCCTTTGTGCAAAAATTGATTTCCAGTTCCTCTCGTAGGATTTTTCTATCTCAATTCTGGATTTCCCGAGTAAAATTGCCTCCGCTGCAAATTTCCCCGATTGTATAGCCATCGCCATTCCATTACCAAAGAGTGGAGTGATTAATCCTGCCGCATCTCCCGCCATCAAGATGTGCTTTTCCACCGGGGCTTTCCTTTCAAAATTGATTTCGTTGATCACTTCCGGTCTTTCAAACAGAAACTCACTTTCATTAAATAGATGCTTAATATTCGGATTTTTCCATAAAACTTCCCGCTCCATCTGCTCGATGGAACCATACTTCCTGAGCTGATCCCGGTTTCCTAAATAACAAAAATTGGCCTTGCCATCTTCTATTGCATTCAAACCACAATAGCCTCCTTCAAAATTGTGAAGCCCGACCGCACTTCTATCAAAATCAGTTTTAATGTGGTATTTCACTCCTATATAGGGACTTCGCTTTTTCATAAAGTGCCGCTGCAACACTTTGTCGACTTTTGATCTCTTACCAAAAGCCCCGATGACATAATCACCTAGTATAAATTCACCGCCTGTCAGTTCAAGTCGAAATCGGTTTTCTACCTCGTCGAATAATACAGAGGTAACCTGAACGCCAGTTTTTACTTCTGCACCTTTTTCAATTATTTTTTGGAAAAGATACTCATCTAAAACATACCTACTAATACCAATCCCTCCAAGATCCAACGCAATTGATGTACTTCTTCCTGAAGTATCAGAAAACAGAAAACTATTCATGCAAGGAAAATCATAGCCTGTCGGCAACAGCTGCTCTCTTTGCAGAAACTCCATCACTTCATTGGATAGATATTCTCCGCACACACGATGAAAAGGATATTTTCTCTTTTCGATCAATAGTACATGATGCCCACTTTTAGCGAGCGTATAGGCCGAAGTAAGACCTGCTAATCCACCGCCAATTATCACTGTTTTGTATGACTTTACCACTGATTTACCTTTAATTCCACTATATAACCGATCATCAAAAATGAATCTGCCTTAAACTTCCAATAGGGAAATTCAGGGTTTAGAATTTACTTAACTAAATAATAATGATGAGAAATACCATACCCAAATTACTTAGAAGATTAACTCTGGTGTTAGGTGTAATGGGTGTTATGTTCTATTCTACAGAATCTTTTGCTCAGAAAAAGAAGAAAAAAGATTCTAAAAAAGAAGCTACAACACCAGCTACTCCTGCCAAACCAAAAGCCAATGATTCAGATCCAAAAGCTTACAAGGAAATAATCACTGCAAAAGCAAAATCAAATGACGGACTTTTTAAAGTTCACCAGATTGAAGATAAGTATTACTATGAGATTCCTGACTCCCTGCTTGGCAGAGACATGCTTATGGTCACCACTATCGCTAAAACCGCAGACGGACTTGGCTATGGAGGCGAGCGTACAAACACGCTGATGCTTCGCTGGGAAAAGAATAACAACGATATCCATCTAAAGGTTATTTCTGTAAATAACTACGCGGCTGACTCTCTTCCTATTGCCATGGCAGTGAAGAACTCAAATTTGGAACCTTTACTTCAGAAGTTTGCCATCAAATCTCTTGCGACAGATTCTACTGGAATTGTTATCGAGGTGACAGATTTGTGGTCGAAGGACGTACAAGCTCTGGGACTTCCTAAAGGAGCTCGGACAGAATATAAAGTAACCCGACTGGATACTGATAGATCTTACATAGATCATATTCACACTTACCCGATTAACATTGAAGCTAGGTATGTAATGACCTACATTGCCAGTGAACCACCTTCTAATAGCTCAACTGGCTCTATCACCTTGGAAATGAACTCTTCCATGCTTTTGCTTCCAAAAGAGCCAATGAAGCAACGCCTCGCTGATCAGCGCGTGGGTTGGTTCAGCCGTTCTATAGTCGATTATGGAGCGAATGCCCAGAAAGCAGCTAACCGCACTTTCCTTGATAGATGGAGATTGGAAGTAAAAGATGAGGATATTGAGAAGTTTAAAGCAGGAGAATTAGTAGAGCCGAAAAAACAAATCGTCTATTATATAGATCCCGCTACTCCAAAACAGTGGATTCCGTATTTGATAGCTGGAGTGAATGACTGGCAAGTCGCATTTGAAGCTGCCGGTTTCAAAAATGCGATTATCGCAAAAGAGGCTCCGACGAAAGAAGAAGATCCTGATTGGAGCCCCGAGGATGCCAGATATTCTGTGATCAGATATTTCGCTTCAGATATCCAGAATGCTTATGGACCTCACGTCTCGGATCCTAGATCGGGAGAGATCTTAGAGTCAGACATCGGATGGTATCACAATGTGATGAATTTGCTGAGAAATTGGTATTTCATCCAAACTGCAGCTATTAATCCTGACGCCCAAAGTGTGCAATTCAAGGATGAGGTGATGGGTAGATTGGTCCAGTTTGTCTCTTCACATGAAGTTGGCCACACATTGGGACTTCCTCACAACTTCGCCTCTTCTCACGCTTATCCAGTAGAAAAGCTAAGAGATCCTGAATTTACAAAAGCAATGGGAACAGCTCCATCTATCATGGATTATGCACGATTCAACTATATCGCGCAACCCGGTGACGAGGGAGTAAGCTTGATGCCAAATGTAGGCCCATATGACAAGTACGCTGTCGCTTGGGGTTATCGTCCTATTTTGGATGCAGCTACTCCTGAAGATGAGCAAGTAATATTGAACGAATGGATCATGGCTAAGCAGGATGATCCTGTCTATAGATATGGACGACAAGGCAACAGCTATGACCCTACTGCGCAAAGTGAAGATTTAGGTGACAATTCAATGAAAGCTTCGGACTATGGCATTGCAAACCTAAAGCGAATTGTGCCAAATCTTAAGAAATGGACAACTGAAACGGACAAGCCTTTCAAAGATTATGATGACTTAAAGGAAATGTATGGCCAAGTGATATCTCAATATAATCGCTACATGGGTCATGTAAAAACGAATGTTGGTGGGGTGGCTGAAGTTTACAGAGCTGTATCTCAGCAAGAACCTATTTACACACATACATCCAAAGACATCCAGAAGTCAGCTGTCGCTTTCCTAAATAAAGAGTTATTCGCTACTCAGGATTGGCTGATGAACGATGAGATTTTCGCAAGAACTGCTGATTTTGGAGCTTTAGAAACTATCCGCGGAGTACAGGTAAATACATTGAACTCTTTGCTGGATCTTGGTCGATTAGGTCGTGTGATTGAAAATGAAGCCTTAAATGGCAATGACGCTTATAAAATCACTGAATTATTTGATGACTTAAGAAAAGGTGTCTGGTCTGAGATTTCAGCAGGAAAAAGCATTGACGTTCATAGAAGAGCTTTGCAGAGAGCTTATGTAGAAAGAATGGAATACTTGATGACCAGTGATGGACCAACTATCCCTGCTGCATACAGAAGGTACCTGGGACCTCAGATCAATGCTTCCCAATCTGACATCAGACCTATGGCAAGGGGAGAATTAAAGACATTACAAAGAGATATTCGGTCAGCTATATCCAGAACTTCAGACAGAATGTCTAAACTTCATCTGGAAGACGCACTCGAAAGAATAAATGCAATCTTGGATCCAAAGTAAAAATTAAACAAAGAAAATGGGCGTCAAATTGACTCCCATTTTTTTTATTAACCCTCCAAGTAAATATTTTATTTAATCGCTTTGGTAAAATAAACGTCAAGACCTAACTCCTCTCGAAGCCATATGGAACAGGATATTTATAACTTGAAATCAATTTTTGATTAGTTTTGTTTCAAACACATGAGCATGTCATCACCTCTTTCCATTTTACAAAGTCATAAACTTCGCATCACAGATTGTCGTCAGGAAATCATCCGCGAGTTTCTGGACAAGCAAGTGGCTTTGGCCCATTCAGATCTTGAGGAATCATTGGACAGTCAGTTTGATCGGGTGACCATCTACCGTACACTTAAGACTTTTGTGGATAAGGATGTGGTTCACAAAGTTCTCGATGACAGTGGGGCAACTAAATATGCGCTTTGCTCGCATGAAGAGAAGGAGCATAATCACGAGCATGTACACTTCAAATGTGAAATTTGTGGGGAAACGACTTGTCTGGAATCCATCAACCTTCCTGGTATTAAACTACCAGCGGGATTCAAAAAGAAAGAAATGAGTTTGTTAGTGCAGGGAATTTGCGACAAGTGTCATTAAAATTCAACTGGCTCCGGAACCCTTGATTTCGGAGAATCACTTGGCCACAACACTCCCGGTGGCAAATCAATTTTGGGAGGAGTAAGATCTTCTACTCCACCATCTCCATCATCCTCACTGCTATCACCCTTTCTCAGGGATTTTTTGGTAATGGTAGCCATCACATAGATGAGAATGACATAAGCCAAACCACAAAGAATCAAATCTACTACAAGACTGCTCATGGTGAAAAATTTTAGATAATATAGTTGAATACCATTAGTAAATCAATGGCTAGCGCAATTTGTTTCAAAGGAAATGCCAGTTTTATGATTTAATTCGGCTTGCTAAATCCCACGGATAGGTGGATATTTGCGCACTGAAAAACCTAAGTGATGATCGTAAAAACAAAGAAATATCAGCTTCCTACCGGGACTTACATAAAAATTGCCCTTGTCAACATACTAAAACAACAGTGGTGGGTGATACCAATAGCTGTAGCTATCGCCTGTGGATATTTCTGGATTCCTTCGATTTGGTGGATTATAGGTGCAGTTTTAGCCTACGGATTATATGTATTGTTTTGGGCAATACAATTTACGGGAGTAACTCAGATGGAGCAAAACAAAGTTATCTTCGACAAGATGGCTTACGAAATTGACAGCCGCCAGATTTTGATGAAAATCAACACGAAGCAAGGAATGCCTGTACAATGGAATATGATTAAAACCGCCGAGAAGAGGAAAGACGCATACCTGCTTTACATGTCCAAAGCGCAGTTTATCCATCTACCATTCCGGATTTTTAATTCTGAAAATGAGCGGAAATTTATGGAAACTATCCTGAAGCGTAAAGAGCTGATCAAATAAGCGCTTCCCCAATATATAGCAAAAGCCTCCCGATTTGGGAGGCTTTTGCATTTACAGATATCAAATAATAGAGTAAAATTAAAGAGGACCAATTATGAATGTCATCAGCTAGGTTTAACTCTAATTGGATTTTATATAAGTAGAACTTGATGGATTAAATACAGTTTATTGGGGGATAGCTTCTACTAAAATCGGTTTGCCGGATTTATCGTAATACGTGCAGCTCATCTTTTCCGTATCAACAACCCATTTTTCAATACCTGCAGTTGCACAGTCGCTACAAAAAGTAGGGTAATCAGTTTCTCCTAGTTGATGTGCTTTCAAACGCGCTTTAAATTGTTCTACATCAGAAGTTTCAGAAACAATCATTACTTGATAGCTAGCAGGACTCGAGGTCTTATAGTCCTTAGCTCCATAATAGTCTGTGTGGCCGTCTGCTACAAATGTTTCATAAAAGCTAACACCCAATTTTTTGATATCCTGTATGTAAGCAGGAAAGTCTGCACCAGATTTCACTTTGCTGTGAACTTCTTTAATTTGAGCTATAGTAAACATGCTTTGCTATATGTTAGGTGTCTGGATTATTATTCTTTATACTTTAAAGATCTATCTTTTTGATAAATGAAATTTGATTTAGCGCGAATGGCTTTCTCTTTAAGTTAATTAAACTCAACCTGCTATGTAATTCTTGGATATTTGATTTATGGATCTAACTCTTTATTGGTTGGTAGTAAATAAGAACAGCTCCTCCACTGAAGCTTTTGGTTTTTACGAGTTTAAAAATAATCCTGTCATTAATCTCTTCAAACAGTGGTAAACCGCTCCCTTCGACCACAGGATATATGCACAATTGCAATTCGTCTATCAGGTTAAGGTTCAATAGTTGAATAATTAAACTGCGGCTACCAACTAAAATATCTCTCCCTGATTTTTTCTTAAGCTCTAAAATTTCATCTTTTAGGTCCCTTTTTGCCAGGGTTGCACTTTCCCAATCAGCATTTTGAAGAGTACGAGAAAAAACAATTTTTGGGATTTTGTCAATGGCTACGGCAAAGTCATTCATTGATTTTTCATCGGAAGGATTTTCGAGCAGAGTTCGCCAGAATTCCATCAATTCGTAAGTCTTCCTCCCGTACAGAATTGCTTCTCCCTGATCTAATAATTCTGTATAGTGTTGATGTATTTCCTCATCCGGCAGTCCAGCGGTGTGGTCACAAATCCCATCCAACGTCATGTTAAATGCTGCAATTACTTTCCTCATACCTTATTTATCTGATTGATTTTCGAAACTCCTTGTAAGATTGGCCTCAACATAATAAGTCAATTTTGCTTTTTTAAAATCTCACTTCACCTTTCCTATTATTATTTCTATAGCCTTATCCAGCTGGTTTTGGTTTCCTTGCACCCTATCCACAAATCCCTCTTCTACCCGGATATCCGGCTCAACTCCATCTTTCTCCAAGTTACGTCCATCCAGCGTATAGCATCCCCATGCCGGAAGTCGGTAGAAAGAACCATCCACCAACCCTTGACCTGAAGTGAATATGATCCATCGATAGGTTTCTGTTCCTACAATTGTACCCAAACCCAGTTGCTTAAAACCCTGTGCTGTCATCTCTGCGTCAGACAGTGACTGCTCATTGATCAGGAGTACTATTGGCTTGTCTGACGGGGAAAAGTTAGGCTGATTGGTCAAAGCGCCATCACGATATTTCCATTGCAGATAGCTCTTTTGACTTAAGAATTGCAATACCTCGTCGTGAACATTTCCACCAGTATTATATCTCAGATCAAGTATTAAACCATCCCGATTTCCTTTATTTGAAACCATGTATTGCAAAAAATGATGGAGCTCTGCTCCTCCCATATTTTTCATATGAACATAGGAAATACGATCACCGGTTTTCTCATTTACGTACGCTTCGTTCTCATCCATCCACTCGTCGTACAGCCAGTTCTTCATCTCAAAGTAAGAGGCTGGATGCACCTTCACCTTGACAGTTTCCCCCTTTCTGTTGAAAGTAAGCTCTACTTCCTTAGCTATAGTTGGTGCAATGAAATACGTCTCCCGGTTTTTGGACTTATCCACAGATATACTGTTCACCGCGATCAACTCATCACCTGGCAAGACAAGCTGTGGTTCCAAATCCATAGGACTATCTTTCAAAACTTTATCCACAACAAATGGAGCATCTTCTTTAAAGACTATACCCGTGACCATTGTTTTGCTACCTAAGTAAATTTCTTCCTCCGAACCATTGGAAGAAAACCCAAAATGTGAAGTATTCAGCTCACCAAGCATATCATTAAAAATCTCCCGAAGATTCTCTCTACTACGTACATACGGCAAAAATTCAGCATAGCGATCACGTAGTTCCTGCCAGTTTTGCCCGTGAAAATCACCATCGTAAAAATTCTGCTCCATACCTGCCCACGCTTCATAATACATCTGCTGAAACTCATTTTGAAGGTTTTTGGCAAAGGTTTCAGAGATTTTAATCTCCTCAGTTTTGTTAGAATTTGGATCCAGCGTACTGACTTTTCCACCAGCCAAAAGATAAAGTTTTTCCTTAGACTCTACGATTTCATAGCCTCCTATACGCTGGTCACTAACCTTCTCGGTTTTGGAATCTTCAAAATCTTCCAAGGTAGTTTTCCACAATTTGGATACTCCCTCATCATGATTTGAAGTATAAAAAACATGTGTTTTGCCATCCTTCTGGTAGATATATGGAGAGGATTGCTCTCCGAAACTTGGACCTATCTGCTCCAACCTATCCATGAAATCCCCGGGAGTTATTTTTACTTTCACTTTTTCTTCAGGCTTTTTATCTTTTTCCTCTTTGGACTTTTCAGCAAACAATTCATCTATCTTATCTGACTGAAAGAGGTCGGCAAACTTGTCCAACTTCATGCGGTAAAGGTGTGCATCAGTAGTTCCAAAAGGATAGCTCGCATGGGTACGATCAGTAATAAAATAAATGTACTTGCCGTCTGGCGACCAAACCGGATTTGTCTCAGTTACCAACGTTTCAGTAAGATTTAGTGTCTTCTTGGTAGCACGGTCATAGATCACTATTTCGCGCTCGAAATTGCGAATCGGGGAAAAGACTACATATTGATCGTCTGGTGAGAAATGAGCTTTAGGAGTATATAGACCCCAAAGCTCATCTTCCACCAGCATTTTACTTTCCAGTGTTTTTAGATCAATCTCACGTACTTCATTTCTGCCACTTATATAGACACCGAGACTTCGGTCCTTATTCAGCGTCAGCTCTCTGTTTTTATCCTTATCATCTGTCAGCTGTTTCTCCTCCCCTGGATTCTGTGCAGATATTGTAAACCAATTATGATAACCCTTTACTGTACGGGAGTATAATAAGGTCTTATTATCCGCTAACCACTTCACCTCTTCCACAGCTTCTTTGGGATCAATTGGGATCCGCTTTACAAACTTCCCTTTTACATCTGAGATAAAGAGCACTCCTCGAGACAGGAATGCCATCTTCTCTCCATCCGGCGAAACATCGAAATAGCTTAGATTACCCTCTACTTTTCTCGGGATATCTTGACCCAATGTTTGATTCTGGAATACACTGATTTCAGGCTTGGTAGTCTCTCCCGAAGCCACATCGTAAACGAATATTTGATAGTCCTTTCTGAAAACAATCTTCTTCCCGTTGGCACTTACTTTTGGCCACATGATAGAAGTGGGAAAATCTGTTAATTGAGTTTTCACTTTCCCTTTGAATGTATACAGATTATATTCCCCATTTGCTTCATCGGACATGAAGAAGACCTCTCCATTTTGATCTATCGTAGCACCGAAATCCTTGCCTTCATAATCAGTATATTGGGTAAAAGCTTTTGTGGTAGGATTGTAAGATTTGATATCGGGATTGTATTCACCTTTGTATCGCTTGCGGTGAGCGAAGTTCTTGCTTTCCCAGGTTTCATTGAAATAGATCTCACCTGTTTTAGGATTAATTACCGTATTGTGGATTGTGTTAAAGTAATGAGGAAAAAGTCGGGTTGGTGTGGACCCATCTAAATCAATGGAATACCCAGAGAAGCGATTATACCGGTCTGATGTGAAATAAATCTTATCACTATCCCAACTCCAGGATTCCACTTCATCCGTTGCTTCATGAAAAGTCATCTGCCGAATCTCACCTCCAGCAATGGGCATCACATATACATCAGTATTACCAAATTGCTCCGCAGAAAAGGCTAACCATTTACCATCAGGAGAAACTGCAGGCTTATTTTCTACTCCTTGCATAGCTGTAATCCGAGCAGATTGACCACCAGAAACGGGGACTTTCCACAAGTCTCCTTCATAGCTGAAAATGATGGTTTCTCCATCAGGAGTTAATGTAGGATCAGAAAGAAAGTAAGGTGAATTTGATGATTGGGATTTTGCTTGAAAAAAAGTGAGTATAAAAAAACAGGTCAGAAATAAATTTTTCATAGACATATGGTTTTTGGAATCTGTCTAATAAAGTTAAAAAAGCGAAGACAATAAAAAAGCCTGTCTATCAAGACAGGCTTCCTTTCATAAATTATCCATCCTTACATAGGAGGCATAATCACTGTATCAATCACATGTACCACACCATTGTCTGCCTCAATATCCGCTTTGGTGACGGTAGCATTGTTAATCATTGCTTTTCCATCCATCAAGGTTACTTCAATAGAGCTCCCCTCCACTGTTTTTGGCATTTGACCATTTTTGAGGTCTGCGGCCATCACTTTACCAGGAACTACATGGTAAGTCAAGATTTTAACAAGCTGAGCTTTATTTTCCGGCTTTAGCAAGTTTTCAACCGTTCCGGCGGGAAGTTTTGCAAAGGCATCATTGGTGGGTGCGAACACTGTAAATGGACCATCTCCTTTCAATGTTTCCACTAAATCACCCGCCTTTACCGCTGCAACCAATGTGCTCAAAAAATCCTGAGACATAGCTAGCTCGACAATATCCGCATCAACTTCCGTCTCGTGAATGCTTCTGGTCTTGGGTACAAATGATGATGCTATAACGAGCATCATTAACATCGTTACTATTCCTAATTTTTTCATGGTTGTTAAATTTTAGAGTTTTGTTGTTTCATTAGCCATAACAAAACGGATAAGTAATTGTTTTTCAATTTCTTAATTCATAAGATTTCAAAATACAGATGTTATAAAAAAGCTGATTCAATTGCCTTCAAAGGCCAAATTCATCACTTTCCAAAAAAATGATATTTAGAATTTCTGATATTTGGATATGCAAATCAAACTCATTGCAATCGGCAAAACTGACAACAAAGCAATTGTAGACCTGATAGAGGAATATGCAAAGCGACTTAATTTTTACATAAAGTTTGATTTAGAAATCATCCCAGACCTGAAAAACACGAAGTCCATTTCAGAGACAGTCCAAAAACAAAAAGAAGGAGAGTTAATTTTGAAAAAAGTGATCTCTTCGGACGATTTGGTTTTGTTGGATGAGCGCGGCAAAAGTTACAATTCCATCGATTTCTCCAGCTATATCCAGAAAAAAATGAACTCGGGTTTGAAACAGTTGACATTTGTAATTGGTGGGCCTTATGGTTTTTCGGAGGAGGTTTATGCACGTGCAAATGGAAAGATTTCCATCTCCAAAATGACTTTTTCACACCAGATGATTCGCCCGTTCTTTATCGAGCAGCTTTATCGTGGGTTTACTATCCTGAGGAATGAACCTTACCATCACGAATAGTTAGTAATCATTTGAACCAAGTATCAGAGGCTTGCATATGTAACTGATACTGAATATTGACCACTTACATTATTCCATTGTTAAGTTTTGGATTACTATATGTTTTAATGTTACCAAATTGTTAACTTTACTTAACATTGTTCGTGTAATAGTAACATTAGCTTCATCCAAGGTGAAAAAAGTATTTCTCACATATCTATTTATCTCTGTTTTTGGCTCTCTAGCCAATGCACAAGATGCTGTGATACCTTCGGAGGAAATACGTTTTGAAAGCAACACAGAAAAGGAATTTTGGGAAGCAGGTCGGGAAAATCCTTATTTACTTTTTAGAGCTGTAAGGGCCGAGCAATCTCTTTCAGATGAGAAATGGTTTGGCCTTCTCGCGGATTTGGATGACAAATACAATAAAAAAGGTAAGCATATAAATGTGCTTCGTCAGCTCTTTGAAAAATCCCATCAGCAATTATTTAAAACTTACGAACAGCATTCTACTTTTAATGACATGCTTGAGCAAGGAAAGTTTGACTGCGTGAGTGCTTCTGCTGCCTTAGCCTTGCTGTTGGATCGCTACCAATTTGACTATAAAGTAGTCGAAACAGATTACCATGTATTTATTGTGGTGAATTTTGAAGGAAAAGACATCATCTTGGAAAGCACACTTCCGATCGGAGGAATGATTACCGCACCTTCAGAAGTTGCTGCCTATCTGGAAAGTTACAAAGCGGACAACACTGTACAACTTCAATCACTTAATCAGCGATTAGGGGCACCAAAAATAGATCTTTCGGACAATGCTATTTTCAGGAAAGTCGATCTTATTCAACTGGCAGGATTACAATATTACAACGATGCCATCTCCCATTTTAATGAGCAAAGCTTCGAGCAGGCATCGAATCAATTAAAGAAAGCACTGAAACTTTATAATTCAGACCGCATAGATGGCCTAAAGGCACTAGCGGAAGAACAGGCAAATCTTACAGCTAGCTCAAAGTAATTTAAATTCTAATCTGAAAAGGGAGCTAAAAAGATTTTTGTGCTATTACGTGAAGAACTAACCTCCCAAATTTGATATAAAAAATGCCCTGTTCTGAGAAAAGGGCATTTTGATTTTTTAGTGATGATGATGTCCATCTGGACCATGTGCATGACCGTGTTCCAATTCTTCAGGAAGTGCGTCTCTTACCGAGATAATTTTGCCTACAAAAGATAAATCGTATCCTGCCAGTGGCGGATTGAAATCCATGTGGACCCCTATGTAATCAATTTTAGTAATCTCTCCGCGGATCTGACCCCCATTATTATCCTGCATAGGAATGACATTCCCAACTCGCAGTAAATCTTTGTTGATCTTCCCTTTTTCCTTAAAGTTTGCTTTTGGAATCACCGTCTTTTTCTCCTCCATATAATCCCCATACGCTTCATCATAGCTTAGATCCGCTGTAAATGAATCCCCTGCAGACTTACCCAGCAAAGCTTCTTCAAACTTTGGAAACACCTCACCTGCGTTATATAAAAAATAAAAGGGTTTGTCCTCAGGTATCGATTCATAGGGAACCATTCCCGTCTCACCATCGTCAACTTTCAGGTCGTAGCACACTGCTACCACTTTATTCTTCTCTATTTTCATAAATCTAATTAATCAAACTCCTATTGGAATATGTAAGCGAAACCAACCTGCCCTACGAAATTTTTCCGGTCATATCCCGGAACAAAATACTGATCAGGATTATTTTCCAAATACCATTTATAGTTCAATGTGCTTACATATTGCAATCGGGCATTGAGCAAAACATTTCCAAATTTCCAATCACCTATCAGTGAAGGTACAAGGTCAACATACTTATTTCTCCAATCTTTAGAAGCCTCGTATCGATAGTAGTAATAATCATTATTATAAACAATCCGCTCCATTTGGAAGCCAATTCTATTCATTTCATTCACCCAGGCAAACTCCACAAAAATCACATTGCTTCCCGGTCCATTTCCTGCGCCTAACACCTGGCCATTATTTGTGTAGCCGTCGACTACGTGATCATGAATATACCAAGTATTAAGAGCTCTAATATCTTCCCTGATGGTTTGTCCTGTTTGTGTCATTTCAGAACTGATCTGGAAATAATGTCCAGGTTGACGCAGATTCATCAAATGTGAAAAGCCAAAGGTAAATGCACGCCCTGCTTCAGGAGTTATCATGAAATCATTGAGTTTCCGGTCATTATCCCTAGTGCCGTATTCTCCATAGAATTCAAAATGTCCTTCAGGACTCAGCCATCTAAAAAAACCTGAACTGAATTGCTGTCTCTTTTCCTGTGTAGGATCTACAATATTCTTAGCTTTTTTTCTCCCATTCAATATAGGTAGCACATCTCCTATATCCGTGATATCTTTTCTATATACTTGGCTAGTAGATCCATACCCTAGGAATAGACCTGGCACCCATTTAGGCTGATAGGTAAGCACCATTCCAGACAAAAACCGCTTATTATCCTCAGGTTTTGGGACTAAAACACTATTTTCCTGAATTCGGTAATCGGGCCAAGGAGGTAAAAATCCGGAGGACTTTAAGAAGCCTCCAATCAATTGCCCCTCAAATGATCCAATAGTAGTTTCTACTGGCTTTCTGGTATTTGCAGTTAGGTGGACAAATCCCGGAGCATTATTTCCTAACAAGAGTGAACTTCTTCTTCCCGGTCCCCACCACAGATTCTCTGAAGAAACACCGACGGAATACTCCTTGAAATTATACCGGATACTGGATTGCCCTAAGTATGCCTGGTTATATGCATCAGTTCCAAATCTCTCGGGCATATCTATTCTATTCATATAATCATAATAGAATAGAATACTCAACTGATGCTCAATCGGAAAACCTAAATAATCTTTGTTTTGAGCCATCAAAAACTCAGGCTGAAATTGCACGCTTAAAGGCCCATACTCTAGATAAGCTCCCGGACTTAAAATAGTTTGGAATCCGCGGTTTGGAATAAAGGCTCCGTCATTGACACCAAAAGCATAAGTAGAATTGTATTGTAATTTTGCCACTGCCGGCATGATCAGAAATTTTCCCTTATTGTCTTTTCCAAAGAAGGTATGAACTTCTGACAAGTCCATATCAACGACTGAGCTATCTAGATCAAACCCATATTTTATTTTGAAGGCGGATTCGGGATAAAGCGGCCTAATCATGAATGAGGAGGAAGAATCCACATCTCCAAGCAACTGAGCCCGTCTCAAGTAATCATCCAATACTGGAGTTCCTACAGGCACAGTCTGAGCCGAAATATAATGACTCATTAAAAGAAACAGCAATGAGGTTCCAAGACAACTGTTCAAAAATTTCCTTGTGTTCAACATTCTCATTTCAAAGTTAAGGCTTCAACAGTTACTCCCGCAAGAGACCAGGACTCATCACATTTCGGATCCCCGGAATTCGTGGCTACCAAATCAGAGTCCATATAAATTCTGGCAGTTGAACTACTATGTTCAATGATTTTGGAAATGCTGTATCTGCTGGTATAGTTTGGTGTGGTGCCAAATAGACACAAGCCGGGCATATCTGTTTGAATGGCTCCAGTTTTAGGTCTATTGGTTTTAGTAAATGTATCTGGATAAGACTGGTATAAACAATAAGTTGATTCGCAGGGAGTATTGGAAAAAGTAGTCCTGAATACCTCTTCATTATCCACTCCAAAAAACCATTGATCTGGACCACTTACTCCGTCTGGAGTATTCCCATCCCAACTATCATGGATTAGGATTTCAAGCGTCACTTTCAGCAAGTTATGCGAAGGAATACCTGATAGATTCACAGCAACTTCCTCATTATGATAGTAGCCTACAATCGTATCATTCTCAAAAATGATAAATCTTCCATTTTCAAATCCTGCAAGATTAGCATCAGAAAAATCATTTGAATAGACTACTCGTTCTGACTCTAGAGTATCGGCACAGGAGAAAAAACAAATTATAGCCGTAAGCAGAATAAAGGCTTTTACTCCTTTTGACCAAAGATTACAATTCATCAAATTCAGTTAGTTAAGCAAATATAACCCTGCAAAGAAACAAAAAAGCAACCAAACCAGACTTACCAAAAGAAGGCTTATTTCCATTCCCTCCAAAATGATTTGCTATTTTTGGGCAGAATATAAATACAAGCGATGGCTACTTTTACTATTGTCGCAGGTGCGCGGCCGAATTTCATGAAAATCGCACCTATCATTCATCAGTTTATCAGAAAACAAAAAGAAGGAATTGCAGTCAAATTCCGCCTCATCCATACAGGTCAGCATTATGATAAAAAGATGTCTGGAGACTTTTTTGAGCAATTGAACATTCCTGAGCCTGATTCTAATTTAGGAGGCGGAGGTGGAACTCAGGCCGAACAAACTGCTGCCATCATGGTAGCTTTTGAAAGTGAACTGCTCGAAAATCGTCCAGATTTGGTATTGGTTGTAGGCGATGTCACTAGCACACTCGCTTGCTCCATCGCAGCCAAAAAGCTTCAAATTGACGTGGCTCATGTCGAAGGAGGAATTCGTTCGGGTGACTTGACCATGCCTGAAGAGATCAACCGAATGGTAACGGATAGCATCACAGACCATTTTTTCACTACCTCGGAGATTGCCAATGCTAATCTCCGAAAAAGTGGTATAGCTGAAGAAAAGATCCATTATGTGGGAAATACTATGATTGACTCATTGATGGCTCAGATGCCCAGATTTCAAAGGCCTGAAGGTAAAATCTTTGAAAGTCTAGTGCCAGGAGAATACTTCGTGTTGACAATGCATAGACCTGCAAATGTAGATCAAGAGCACAAGTTGAAAGCGATGATCGATGCCATCCTAGAAGGAACAGGAGGTCTTCCAATTATTTTTCCAGTGCACCCAAGAACTGCCAAAAATCTGCAGTCCCTTGGAATCTCTGCGCCAAACCTTCATATGAGTGATCCTCTTGGTTACTTGGAATTTAATTTTCTAGTAAAAAATGCAAAAGGAGTCATTACTGATTCCGGGGGGATTACCGAAGAGGCTTCAGTTATGAATGTGCCATGCATCACCTTACGGGATAATACAGAGAGAGCAGAAACCATACATCTGGGCACCAACGAACTGGTAGGTACAGATCCAGTAAAGTTAAAACCCTACTTGCAAAAAATCATGAATGGTGAGTGGAAGCAATATCAGGGAATTCCCCTTTGGGACGGAAAAACCGCTGAACGTATAGTCGAGATATTGATTGAGTCTTACTCTCTTAACTGATATGAGTGTGTCTGAAAGAATCAACTTCTTAATAGAAAAGTTAGGACTTAAAGCTCATCCAGAAGGTGGGTTCTATTCTGAAGCCTATCGATCCGAAAGAAGGATAAATACTGATGCAGGTGAAAGAGACCTAATGACATCTATCTACTTCCTTCTTACCTCAGAAAATGTTTCAAAATTCCATAGGATCAAAAGTGACGAACTCTGGTTCTTTCACGAAGGAAGCAATTTGACAATTCACACTTTAAGTGAGCTCGGTCATCAAAAACGCACCTTAGGAAATCCGTCAGCTAACGTTAATACTTCTTTTCAGCATTTAGTAAAATCCCACACCATCTTTGGTAGCACTGTAGATGCGCCAAATAGTTATGCATTGGTCTCATGTGTAGTTGCTCCAGGATTTGATTTCAAGGATTTTGAGCTCTTCGAAACCAAAGCTCTCCTTCACCAATTTCCTGAATCCAGCGAAATCATAAATAAATTGACATAAAAAAAGGCTCCAAAAGGAGCCTTTTTCAATTGTGGTAATTTGTCTTTTAGAATGAGAATGAAACTCTCATGTTAATTTTGGTCCCTGGAGTTAAGCTGCTGAAAATCTGATCTTCAGCTTGGTACGATTCATACACGTATTGCTTCTTGGAGTTCAGGATGTTATCCACACCTAACCCAGCTTGAATACGCTCATCCGCTCCAAAAGTCTTGTTGATGTTCAAGTTCAAGCTATTGAATGGTACAGAATACGTATCCGTCCTGTTTCCAAATCCTACATATTGTAAGGAAGATCCCTGCACATTATAGAAAATACCTGCTTCCCATCCGGTAGTGAATGAGTTGTAGCTCAAACCTGTATTGATCAGATAAGGAGCCTGACCAGCCATATCTCTCTTGTCATCGATCACTTGGCCTTCTCTAGCACTAAGTTGTCTGGATCTATATTCAGACTCTGACATTTCGATTTGCGATTTAGTAATGGTCACGTTGGTATTCCAAGTGAAATTTTCAAGACTAGGTGCGATCATCTTCAATGACTTTCTAAATTCTAGTTCCAATCCAGCAACAGTACCGTTACCCACGTTTCTTGGTTGGAAAGTACCTGGATCAGCAAGGAACTGCACCATTTCTATTGGCTTCTCAAAAGTCTTATAGAATGCACTTACTGATAGCATTTGTCCTCTATCCTGAAATGCTTCCCATCTCAAATCAAAGTTATTCACGTGAGTTGACACTAGATTTCCGTCCCAAAGAACCTCTGATCCACCATTCGTAGTCTCAGGATAAAGACCACCTATGAACGTTCTACCTGTAATCGGATCAAGGATTTCAGCATAAGAAAGTTCTTTGAAAGAAGGTCTTGCGATAGTTCTGGAAGCTGACGCACGGAAGTTTTGGTTTTCCTTCAGGTTGAAAATTAAGTTTACAGTAGGGAAGAAATCCATATCATCCAATACTTCTACCAAATCATAATTGATAGTTCCTGTTTGGTTTGTACCTGTATAATACTGATTGAACTTCTCAACTCTCAATCCGACAATCGCCTTTAACTTTTCAGTCGGGTTTGTTTCCAATGAAGCATAACCAGCCATGTTTGTTGCGATAGAATTATAGGCATTTGCATTAATTGGAATAAAGTCCGCATTGTATCTTACCCCATTTCTATTGTCTCCAGAGAAAAGATTCTCGTCAAGCAAAACCTCGTTTGGATCTCCATTGAAAAGGGTGTTTCCTGTTGCAAACTGGAAGCTTTGGATATTGAAATCACGCTGCTTGTATACATAGTTTCCACCAAATTTCACTTTACCTTCTCTTTCGAAAAGAGAGATTCTCCTGGTAATATCTCCTTTACCAACGACACTGTATTCTTCCAGATTTCTCCAGATTCTTGCAGGCAAGCCTACTTCCGTAGAAATTGTATTTGTTGGTTCTCTAAACCTTGTAAATCTAATGTCCGGATCATCAATAGTAGATCTAGTAGGAGCTACTTTCCAGTTGATTTCCCAGTCATTTCCATTTAAATAATGCGTACCACCTAGCAAAACACTTGTCAAGCCTCTTTGGCTGTATTCTAGGTTGTACTGCTTGGCTTCGAAATTTGCGCCTAGATTGGTATTGATAAAGTCAAATTCACCTGCTTTTGATTCACCATTCTGTAGGTGCATCAAGTTCAATTTAAATTTGGAATGATCTGTCTTCAATGCGATCCCCGCAAGTCCACCAAGCAACACATTATTTACTCCGAAGTCACCACTCTGTCTTTCCAAAGGTTCTAATTCAGTCTGGTTAGCCTCTCTTGGTTTGGCATACAAATTATATTCAGCATCCTGATAGAATTCAGTTTCATTTTTGTAGGTCAAAGCAAAATTGTAACCCCAAGTTGCTTTAGGTCTAGCGAATTGATTTCCAAGGGAGAAGCTCACACCCACGTCCATTAAGCTATTCGCTCTATATCCACCTAGCGTTTTGTTGAAGTTTCCAAGAATCTCTTGGTACTCCATTCCTTTTGCGCCATTAGGATTCCCTACTGCGTCACCATATTGAGGAATGTCAGTTCTTCCGTCTGTTGGAATTGCTCTCGTTCCATCATCAAAGCCTAAAAAGTCGGTATTTCCACCATCATATTTCAGATAGTTTGAGTTGAAGTGCATCGATGGATTGATCCCACCACTTAAGCTCAACCGCATAGTTTTTTCTTCAGGAAAATCTTTTGTTTCGATATCTACCACACCACCTGTGAAATCAGCAGGTAGCTCGGCGGTGAAAGATTTAGAAACAATAATATTATCGATCACATTGGTAGGAAAAATATCCATCTGAATGGTATTTCTATCAGGATCAAGTCCTGGAATATCCACGCCATTCAAAACAGTTTTGGTGTATCTGTCACCAAGTCCTCTAACGTAGATGTATTTGCCACCTTCAATGGAAACACCCGTCACGCGCTTAACAGCGGAAGCGGCATCGCCATCACCTATCTGGCGAAAAGTACTTGCCGAAATACCATCGATCAGGTTGGCTGCATTTCTTTTTACAGAAAGAAGAGCAGATTCCGTAGTTCTAATAGCAGACGCAGATACAGTCACCGTCTCCAGATCTGACGCTTCTTCGGCCATGAGTAGATCGTTAATCACGTTAACTTCTCCACCTTTTACGACTACTTCGGTAAGGTTGATAGAAGAATAAGAGATATAAGAAATCTGTAAAGTATAGGAGCCAGGAGCTACCTGAATTTCAAATTTACCGTCGAAGTCAGTGACTGCGCCGGTTGAAGTTTCTTTCACTAAGACAGAAACACCAAACAAAGGTTCGCCCGTACCTTCTTCGTAGACAGTACCACGGATAGTACCTGTTTGGGCAAAAGCAAATCCTGCTACTACTTGAGAAAGTACTATCAGAACTAAAATCAGGAATCCCTTCATGAGTGGATTTGTAGATTGATTTTTCATACAGCAATTAGATTGAATACTCAAAAAGAAGGAAGAAAGTAACCTTGCAAGTCTTTCCTTCCTTCTTTAAAAGTGTGTGTTATTTTAGATCAGAAATAGCTCCTGAAGCTGAAGTCCAAGACCATGTGTTAGCGAAAGCAGCCTTATTCGCACCGACAGTATTTGCACCGGCGGCTACAGCAGTCGCTGAAGCTACAGTTCCATTTTTGAAAACAGTTGCTAACGTAACACCGTCAGCAAGAGTAGCTTCAAGGTTCATGAATTTCAAGTCGCCACTAGCGAAAGTTGCCAACGTCTTGTCACCGCTTAGGGAAAGGTCACCACGTCCGTCTGTGGTAGCCGGATCAGCAAAGTTGAAAAAGTAAATGTTCTGGAAAGTACCTCTTGCTCCATCTCTGAAGTCACCTAGCTCAGCTACGTCATTTCCTATGATAGAACCGTTCATTAAAGTATGGCCAGCGTTGTAAGAACCCTCTGGACCGTCAATTTCAAGACAGTGATCAGTTTCGCCACCTGCAACTACGATAAAGTTATCAAGAGTACCAGCCCAAGCTTGGTCAGTATCCAAACCGTCATCACCAGCATTCCAGATGATTGCATTCTTCACGTTTACAGTTCCACCAAACCATTCGATTCCATCATCTTGGTTACCGATGACTTCTATGTTTTCGATTACAGTTCCTGTTCCAACAGCTCCTAAAGTAAGACCGTTGATTTCATTTCCTTCACCGATGTTAGCTCCACCGTGACGGATAGATACATACTTAAGGATTCCAGAATTATCTGCATCATCAGATCCACCGTAAAGTCCGTTCGTATCAGAAGGTGGAATACCTTCGATTTGAGTTTCGGTCACATCACCAGCAAGGGAAGCTTTAGCTTTACCTAAGATGATCAATCCACCCCAAAGTCCGGAAAGGTCTGCCTCAAGGTTAGGAGAAGCGATCTCACCAGGCATGATTTCGTCAGCTACAGTAGTGAAGATTATTGGGGAAGTTGCTGTACCCTGAGCATCAATTTTAGCGCCTCTTGCGATGATCAAAGCAGTAGCGTTAGATCCGGATCCAACTTCACCTTTTACAATTACGCCTGGCTGAATAGTCAGCGTGTTTCCAGAAGTTACTGCGATTCTACCTCCAAGGACATAAGTTTTACCTGTTTCCCAAGTAGTGTTAGAAGAAATGTTCGTATTTACCAATACGTCATCAGTTTCAGGATCAACAGGGACAACTGGTTTGTCATTGCCATCCACACAGCTAGTGAATCCAATCACTACTGCTGCAAACGTGAATAATAGGGAATTGAACTTTTTCATTGAGATATTATAATTGATTATGGTTTTGCCTTATTTGATGTTGCAAATCTGGCTCAATTTTTCACCTCAAAAGAATTATCTGAATTATGCTTTTTTTAATAAAGGGATCAGAACTTAATATTGGAATAACAAAAAGTGCATAAAAAAAGGCTTCTCTTTCGAAAAGCCTTTTTTTACAGAAATAGCTATTATTTCAATGTTACGGATTTGTTAATAGGAACTTTCTCCATCAGGATTTTTACCAGATCTCTTGTATTAATCCCATCTGCTTCAGCTTCATAATTCAAGATAATACGGTGATTTAAGACATCTTCTGCTATTTCCTTGATGTCTTCCGGCAACACATAATCTCTCCCATCCATGAAAGCGACTGCTTTAGAAGCCAAATTCAAATTGATACTCGCTCGTGGAGAAACACCAAACTGAATATATTTTGCCTCTTCCTTCAGTCCGTACTGAGCAGGAAATCTAGTCGCAAACACCAACTCAATGATGTAGTGTTCCAACGGCTCAGCCATTTTCACAGCGTTGATTTGACTGCGGATTTCAAAAATATCTTCCTTGGAAAGTATAGGATTGACCTCTGAGCTAAATGACATGTTAGCCATTCTTCTCATTACTTCCATTTCATCAGCCTTGCTTGGATAATCGATGTGCACTTTCATCATAAATCTATCCACTTGTGCCTCCGGAAGAGGGTAAGTACCTTCTTGATCAACCGGGTTTTGAGTAGCGAGTACCAAAAAAGGTTTATCGAGCATATACGTTGTATCACCAATAGTCACCTGCTTTTCCTGCATGGCTTCCAAAAGTGCAGACTGAACCTTCGCCGGAGATCGGTTAACCTCATCCGCCAAAATAACATTGGAGAAAATTGGTCCTTTCTTCACTTCGAAATTTGCTGCTTGCTGATTATAGATCATCGTCCCGATCAAATCAGCAGGAAGTAAATCCGGTGTAAACTGAATTCTATTGAAATCCAGGTGAAGCACTTTGGCCAACGTGTTTACTGTTAAGGTCTTCGCCAAGCCTGGAACACCTTCCAAAAGTATATGCCCATTTGTAAAAAGACCTATCATAAGCCTGTTTACCATCCGGTCCTGACCTACTACTACTTTTTTGACTTCCTGAATTACGTCTGCTATTTTTTCCTGATGCATGGAATCTGAATCTTTGAGTGCTTTTATCCGGAGACTAAAATAGAGGTTTTTGTCCCAAAGGACAATCTTAAATCTTAGAAGCGGTAATGCCTTACGATTAAAGGGAATTTATGATTTTTTAAGAAGGATTTTTCTTTTCACCTCAGAGTCGCAAAGCGCGCTAAGTTTAAAATGAAGATAATGCTAATCGTAAATCTCCTGAGCTAATTGAAAAGATTTAAAACTTACCGGGTAAGATCTTTGCGGTATTCTTTGCTAACTCGGCGACTTTGCGGTAAAAAAAATCATCTTCCCGATTTCCTATTCCCCTCGGTCTTTTTAAACCCAGTCAGGCCTAACTTATGGTAAATGGTTTTTTCATCGATCTCCTGCACTTCACCCACTTTAAATCCTTGAATGGATAATTTCTCCATTGACCAGCGAACCAGCCTTAGCGTAGGATGACCAATCGCTGCAGTCATTTTACGGACCTGACGGTTTTTCCCCTCTATTAACGTCAAAGAAATCCAGGTATCTGGAATGGAAGCCCGGTAACGAATAGGAGGATCACGGTCTGGAAGCGAAGGAATTGGATCGAGGATTTTAGCTATGGCGGGTTTGGTTTTATAATCACGCCCATCCACATTGATAGTCACACCTTGCATCAATCCTTTCAGAGATTCTGGCTCAGGAGTACCTTCCACTTGTGCATAATACGTGCGTTGATGACCAAAGCGTGGATTTAACAAATGATGATTCAGGGATTTGTCGTCGGTGATAATTAGCAGCCCTTCTGAGTCTTTGTCCAGTCTGCCGACGGGATATACCTCTTTCGGAAAATCAAAAAGAGAGGCAAGTGTCTGCCCCTCTCCAGAAAATTGACATAAAACCCCGAAAGGCTTATAAATGATAAAGTATCTAGCCAAAGTCAGTTAATTAACTTCCGCAGCCTACGCAGTCGATGCTGGAATCAGTAGGTTTTACGCCATCACGCTGCATTTTAAGATTATGAATTTTGTCTCGAATCTCCATGTCTGCAAACATGTCTCCGGTGATTTGTGATTCCAAAGCTTGGATTTGCTCGTTGTAGTTTTGAATTTGTACGTCGTTCATAAAAGTTATAGTTGAAGGGTTGAAATGATATCCTAAAATAGCCAGTGATCTTTAAAAGTTCCTGATCAAAGCCTCATTTTTTTCGTCAAAAATGATTCCAACTGAGCAGTAGAAACTTACCTTTCGAAAATTTATTAGAATAATGCCCCTTTCAGAACTTATAAATCTTCGCCAACTCTTACATCAAAATCCAGAGATTGCCGGCGAAGAATCTACTACAGCAGAGAGAATTTTAACCTTTTTCGCAAAACTTAATCCAGATCAAACTATCCAAAATCTCGGAGGAAATGGACTTGCATTCGTCTTCAAAGGGAAAAACCCAGGTAAAAGAAGCTTGTTTCGTGCGGAACTCGATGCACTACCTATTCAAGAAACAGGTGAACCACAATATAAAAGCAGGATTAAAGGCAAAGCGCATCTGTGTGGTCACGATGGACACATGGCTATAATATGCGGTTTGGGTCAAAAGCTTGCAGAACAAACACCTGAGAGTGGTGAAGTGGTTTTGCTTTTTCAGCCAGCTGAGGAAACTGGAGAAGGCGCACGATTGATTTTGGATGATCCGCAATTCGAGCAGATCAAACCAGATTATGCATTTGCTCTTCACAATCTGCCTGGCTTTCCGCTACATCAATTGGTTGTAAGGAAAGAAACATTTGCTGCGGGAAGTACAGGATTGACTATTGCCCTCACTGGAAAAACTTCCCATGCTGCCCATCCTGACGCAGGAATTAATCCTGCTTTTGCCATCGCCCAGTTAATTCAAAGGCTCCCAAAACTTCCAGAAAAACTGAAAAACTTTGCTTTAGTCACAGTAATCCATGCAGAAATAGGCAGCTTGGCTTTTGGGACTAGTGCTGGGAAAGGAAGTTTAAGTCTGACCATCAGGGCATTTGACCAGGCTGATCTGGAGAACTTAATCAAAATGATAATAGAGGAAGTCAAAAGGATTGCTTCGGCAGAGAAGCTTGGCTGTGAATTCAGCTTCGTAGAATCCTTCGCTGTTTCCAAAAACGATCCTCAAGCTGCCTCAATCGCTGAAGGTGTGATGAAAGAACAAGATTTGAAAGTATTAGAAAAACCTGAGCCCTTTCGCTGGTCCGAGGATTTTGGCTTATTTAGTCAGTCGTGTCCTTCCTATTTGTTCGGCTTAGGTTCAGGGGAAAACTGTCCACAGTTGCATGAGCCGACCTATGATTTCCCAGATGAGTTGATTGAAACAGGGGTAAAGGTATTTGAGGGGATTGCTAGGAAAGTGAATGGGTAATAAAGAGACCTTCCAGGTTTTTCAAACCTGGAAGGTCTCTGGAAGTTCAGCTTTCTTGAAAGCGAGCAACAGAAAAGCCTTGTGCGTAAAAAAACCGACTCACGCCGGCTTTTAATGTTCTTACAAATCTGAATATTCAGCTGGATAGAGCAGCTTCGTATAGTTTCGAGAAACCGTATTGGCGTATTCGGGCAGATCTTTCATAGCAGCCCAAGCTGGATCAGCTCCAAATACTTTCCAATGCTCATTTCTGATATCCATATTTTCATGGGTTGTCATATACACCAAGTTAGGCATGTTTGCACCCGCTATGGTTTCTGCATAGAAAATTGGACTGCAATTTATTCTGCTAAAAATATCCATCTCACCAGAGTTAAACATTTTCACTTTTTGCTTATATAACCTTTCAGTAGCCCCTTCATAGCTTCTCAGCTCATACACTCTATCCTTTTTGGCATTAGTCAATTCCGATTCTGTGAATTTAGGCTGACCAGTCATCGCCTGAAGAATAGAAGTTTCTATTCTTTTATAAGGAGGTTTATCGTGGGGAGCATTGATGTATGCACTTCCGGCAGTCTGATAAGTTTGGTCTTTTGCTAATTTGCCATCAAAAGCCAAGTACTCATCCATAGATTTAAAAGGCACAAATAAATAGACTGCCTTTCCAGCGTTGGGCTGGGATGCTATTGGTTTGAATACACCAACTTTAGCAATACCCTGCTTGTGCGCTGCAGGAATAAAAGCCTTTGCAAGATAGTCATCCAGCATTGCTTCTTGCTCAGCATTTTCGATATGATAGGTTCTCAATTCGTAAAAATCTCTTTTTTGGGCGAAGAGATTTGTACTAATGAAAACACACAAGGCGATAAAGCCAAGAGGAATTAAATTTCTCACTTTCATTTTAGGTTAGGTTTAATTGTTTAAGATAATTTTAATCACAGCGATTAAAATATAATTTCCAAGATATTTATAGAAAGAAAAGCCGACTCCTGTCGGCTTTCTTCTTATTGTTTGCTTTTAGCTTCTTTCATTGGATTGCTACCCGTAGATGCTCCTCTTGCAGCTCCATTTCCTTTGAAAAGATCAAATCTGGAAGGCTGATATTGTCTAGGCCAGTAATTACTTGATTCGTCGATATCCGCTGTTTCTCTTTTTGGATCGAGGATGATCTGAGTGACTTCCTTTTCTTTTACAAATACTTTTGTGACCTGAGTCTCATTTTTTCTCCAGATTTCCACTGGTATTCGATCAATCTCAGAAGTACCATCTGCGTATTGGAATTCCAAAATGATAGGCATCACCAAACCACCTACATTTTTAAAGGTGATCTCATAGAAATTCAAATCACTTTCCATCAGCTCTTTTTCCTTAGAAGAAAGACTAGCCATAAACTTCCTATAGCTCTCTTCATCTTCCGGCGTAACTGTGAAAGGGTCGTAAGTTGTGTAGAAATCGCGTGTAGCCGGGTTAGCTTCTATTACGGTTTCTTTTACTTCAGTTCTATTAAATTCCTTGGAAACATAATCTTCCTCCCGATCTGCTTCAGCTTTCATTGCAGCATTTCTTTCAGCAGGAGTACGGTTATCCATTTTGTATAATGAAACATTTTCAATGGCGATATCCACCGGCTCGGTACCGAAGAACCAGCCTCTCCAAAACCAATCTAGGTCTACTGCAGACGCATCTTCCATCGTACGGAACAAATCATCTGGAGTGGGGTGCTTGAACATCCATCTACGCGCATATTCCTTAAATGCATAGTCAAACAATTCTCTACCCATCACTGTCTCCCGAAGGATATTCAGCGCAGTAGCAGGCTTTGCGTAAGCATTTGGCCCAAATTGAATAATATTCTCAGAGTTTGTCATGATCGGCTCAAGTGTATTCACACTGCTTTTCATGTAAGGCACGATCTTGTGTGCCGGGCCACGACGTGAAGGGAAATTACGATCCCACTCCTGCTCTGCCATAAACTGCATAAAAGTATTCAATCCTTCATCCATCCAAGTCCACTGACGCTCGTCAGAGTTCACGATCATTGGGAAGAAGTTATGTCCCACCTCGTGAATAATCACGCCGATCATTCCATTCTTCACAGCTTCTGAATATGTGCCATCAGAATCTGGGCGCCCATAATTGAAGCAGATCATTGGATACTCCATACCGTTAGCGGCCTCCACAGAGATGGCAGTTGGGTAAGGGTAATCAAATGTATGAGCAGAATATGATTTGATCGTATGAGCTACTACCCGGGTAGAAAACTGACCCCAAAGCGGATTAGCTTCTTTAGCATAATAAGACATCGCCATGACGTCTTTTCCCCCTTGCTTTACGGCCATGGCATCCCAGATGAATTTACGCGAAGACGTCCAAGCAAAATCACGGACATTCTCAGCCTTAAATTTCCAAGTCTTCTTCTCAGACGACTTACTTTTTTCCAGTTCAGTCGCTTCATCCTGAGTACGGATCACAACGGGATTATCATAGGTTTTTTTCGCAGTATTCCATCTGTTCAACTCCGTAGCAGAAAGAACTTGACTCGCATTTTGAAGTTCACCAGTTGCTCCTACCATATGATCCGCAGGCACAGTAATGTTTACCTCATAATTTCCGAAAACCAATGCAAACTCACCGGATCCCATAAATTGCTTGTTTTGCCATCCTTCGAAATCTGAATAAACAGCCATTCGCGGGAACCACTCAGCCATGGTGTACAGGTAGTTGTCATCTCCTTCGAAATACTCATAACCTGGACGCCCGGAAATATAACCGACTCTATTTGTGATGTTGAAAGTCCATTCTACACCAAAAGTAAAGCTATCTCCAGCTTTCAGAGGCGTAGGTAGATCAATTCTCATCATAGTGTGGTTCACGGTCACGGGAAGAGGATTGCCCTTGGCATCCTTAACCTCAAGTACTTTATAGCCAAAATCATCATTTGCCCAGATTATACTTTCAAGAGACCGAAGCGTCATTCTATTATTGATTGAGCTTTCGGCAGCCTTTGGGGAATTTGAATCTGCACTTCTTTGATTTTCTTCCAATTGCACCCAGAGATAAGTCAATTGATCAGGAGAGTTGTTGATATAGGTGACTTTCTCAGAACCCTTAATAGATTGATTAGTATCGTCCAGTTCCACATTTATCACATAGTTAGCCTGCTGTTGCCAATACATGTGGCCCGGAGCTCCAGATGCAGTACGGTAAACATTCGGTGTACGAAGCATGGTACCGAGCTGCTCGAATCGCTCTGCGTGGTTCTGCTCCGAGTGCTGTGCAAAAGCAGGGAAAATCCCCGAGATTGCCAGTGCTGTAAGTGCAAGTAGTTTTTTCATTATCTATTTATTTATTCACAAATACTATTTTCTTTTTAAAGATCACCTCTCTAATGGTTCCCAAGGCATGTTCTTTACCAAAATTTTGCTTCCAACATCAGCATCAATGCCACACCAAACACCATGGATGCCACTACCAGAGTCCATTCCTTACGACTCACTCCAGCTATTCCTACTAAGATGGATGTGACTAGCAGAAATGCCCCCACAATAATCAGTTGGCCTAATTCCAAACCTAAATTAAATGCTAATAATGGCTGCCAAATGCTGGCTTCCTTTCCTAAAAGACTGCGCAGGTAGATAGAAAATCCCAGTCCGTGGATCAGTCCGAAGAAAAGAGCAAAGATATAATTGATGGAAACTCCTTTTCCTGAAGACGGTTTTGGTCTAAGAATGGTGATAAAAGCTGTAATGGCAATTGTTACGGGTATAAGAAATTCGATCAGGTTAGAATTCACGTTGACTAATCTGAAAGTAGCCAGCGCCAAGGTGATAGAATGTCCTATTGTAAAGGCTGTTACCAAAATCACGACTTTACGCCAATCTCTGGGAATAAATACAGCACAAAGTGCCAAGACAAACAGTATATGATCATAGCCATGGATATCCAAGATATGCTGAAGGCCTAGACGAAAATATAATTGAAATGAACTCATAGAAAAGGTGAAATACCTCTAAAGAAGTAAATTGCGCAATTATACAGGATTATTCCCAGAAAAGACAGACGACAGAATACCAAATGCACCAGTTTTACTTATATATGATCAGCTTGGGATGGCTGGTATTTGCCCATCCTTTCCACATCAGTTTAACAGAGATCAAATGGAACGAGGAGACCGAGCATCTTGAGATTTCCCAGAAGATTTTCTGGGATGACTTGGAAATAGCACTTAGCCAGCGTTACGATGAATCCATAGATTTTTTAAATCCAGCCAACAAGGAAAAACTAAGTAAGCAAATCGAATCCTATTTGCAGGAACAGAATATGATTTGGATTGAAGACCATACTGTGCCCCTAAATTTTATTGGCTATGAGATAGAGGAAGACGCTGCTTGGTTCTATCTGGAATCAGGAAAAGTTAATGCGCCAACTTCTATTAAAGTGAAAAACAGTGTATTGGTGGATAATTTTCCAGATCAAAAAAATGTGGTCCAATTTTTTGCCGGTACTTCTTCTCCCAAAAGCCTAATTCTTGGAAAGGGTAGTGAATCTGGAAGCTTGAATTAATAGATCATAACCCACTAAAAGTTAGAATAATAGATAAAACGTTTTATTCTTAAATCAATATTTATTTCATCTATAAACAAATGTTTAATTTTTTAATATAAGTCTGGATAATAACATAACTAATTAATTTTACTATTTATTTATACGATTTTACAGTAATATATTCTGCTTAGAAAGAATTCTTCGGAATATTATTAACAAATCAAAAATATCTATACATTCATAGTTAAGTCATGCTTTAAAGAGCATTACAATTAACCCCATCTCAAACCTAACAGGTTACACGAACCTGTTAAAAATTTTCTAAACTTATGTGTAAAACGATTTACCCAAAATCTCGTGCACTACCCCCATGGAAATACTTTCATGGCACTGTGCTCTCACTGCTCCTGTTAGTTTTTATGACAGGAATCTCTTTCGCCCAAAGCAGAAATGTTAGTGGCGTGATCAAATCATCCTCTGGCGAGACCATGCCTGGAGTGAATGTATTAATCAAAGGTACCACCATCGGTACGGCGTCAGACATCGATGGTAATTTTAGCCTAACGGTCCCATCTGACGATTCCATTTTAATTTTCTCATTTATTGGCTACACCTCGAAGGAAGTTCGAGTGGGTAACTCCAGTGAACTGAGCGTCATTCTGGAAGAGGATTTTTCTTCCTTGACAGAAGTGGTAGTGGTAGGGTATGGTACCCAGGAACGTGCTAAAGTGACTGGCGCTATTTCCTCAGTAGGCTCAGAACAGATCCGGGCTTTGCCAGTACCCAGTTTGGCATCGGCCCTCCAAGGTCGTGCAGCTGGTGTTAACGTCACCAATTCTGGTTCGCCTGGTACAGATCCAATTGTACGTATCCGTGGGATAGGTACAGTAGGGAACAATGATCCGCTATATGTAATTGACGGAATGCCAGCAGGAGGTCTGAATCAGATCAACCCTGCTGATATAGAGTCCATTGAAGTGCTAAAAGATGCTTCCACAGCTGCTATTTACGGATCAAGAGGTGCAAATGGAGTTATTTTGGTAACCACTAAAAAGGGTAAGCTAGGGAAGCCGCTGGTTTCTTTGGATTCTTACTACGGAATGCAAAAAGCATGGAAGACCCTTGATCTACTTAATCGGGATCAATACATCGCGTTCGGAAGAGAGCTTCTGGGCAATGCAGGTAATGAGGCTCCAGCTCGATTTGACAACCTGGGCGAATTTGCAAACAATGATATTGATTATCAAGATGAAATGTTTCGCTCTGCTCCCATTCAAGACCACAATCTAAGTGTTTCGGGAGGTACTGAAAATGTTCTGTATAATTTCTCCCTAGGATATTTTAGTCAGGAAGGAATAATGCGCGGGACAGATTTCGAACGGGTTTCCTTGCGTTCAAACACAGAGTTTAAAGTGCATAAAAGAGTAAAAATAGGTCAGACCTTGACGGTAGCCTACTCAAATAGAAATAATGAACCTTTTTCCGGTGGACGAAGCCAGCTGGAACATATCGTAAAAGCAGTGCCTTATATTCCTGTGAGGGACGCTTCCCGACCTGGAGGATTTAGAGCACCTGACCGAGTGGATGGATCTGATCCTGAAAATCCTGTTCTAAATGCTGAACTAAGAGAAAGTAATATTCAAGACTACAAAATATTGGGCTCCGCTTACATTAATGTAAATATTTTGAACGGACTTGATTATAAATTTTTGGTGGGATTGGACGTGGGAATTGGTGATGGATTTGACTACTCACCAAGCTTCGATGCCGGAGATTTCAGTATTTCAAATTTCGCAACAATCTCGAAAACCAAAACGAATTTTGTTTCGCCACTCTTTAGCAACCAGCTTACTTATTCCAAAGATTTTAACAAGCATCATTTTGATATCCTCGGAGTAGTGGAAAGACAAACTTCTACTTATAACAGCTTAAATGGTTCAGGTCAAAATTCCTTAACCAATGAGGTAAAAGAACTTCAGGGTGTTGAAAATCAGACCACCACTAGTACAAGCACTAACTACGCACTTATTTCTTATGTAGGCAGAATAAACTATGACTACGCACAGAAATACCTAATTAGCGCTAGTATCCGAAGAGATGGAGGTTCCAGATTCGGGCCAGATAATAAGTGGGGTACTTTCCCATCTCTATCCCTAGGATGGAGAGTGAGTGAAGAAAGCTTCATGAATAATCTTACTGCAGTAAGTGATCTGAAATTGCGGGCGAGTTACGGCGAAACAGGTAATGATCGAATAGGGGACTATGTATATCAAGCTACCATCAACTCAAATCTCTTCTACAACTTTGACGACAATCTTCTAACCGGAAGTACAATCTCGGCTCTCGCAAACGCGGATTTGAAATGGGAAACAACCATAATGAAAAACATAGGAATGGATTTGGGTCTTTTCAATGATCAATTCAGTCTTTCCTTGGAATGGTATGAGAATACAACTGAAGGAATGATTCTAGGTGTTCCTATCCCTCCATCATTAGGATACGATGGAGCTCCAGTGGCAAACGTAGGTACTGTCAAAAATACGGGCTTTGAAATCACGGCTGGATATGAATTAAAATCCGGTGATTTCCAGATGGGAATCGATGGAAATATGGCTTTTGTAAATAACGAGCTAACTTCCTTAGGTACAGGTAACACTATTTTTGGTCCTACCTTCCAAGGAGATGCCATGACGCTTACTGAAGAGGGACAGCCGATTGCCTACTTCTATGGATGGATTGCAGATGGAATTTTCCAAAGTGGAGAGGATACAAGTCAACAACCAGACGCATCAGCCGGTGACATCAAATTCCGTGATATTAATGATGATGGTGTTATCGATGCAAATGACCGAACTAATCTTGGCCACTACCTTCCTGATTTCAGTTATGGTGTGAATGTCAACGCATCCTACAAGGGATTTGACTTCACCATGTTTTGGCAAGGTGTTTCAGGTAATGAAATTTTCAACAATCTCCGTTATCACACAGAAGGTATGACCAGACTTTTTGGTGCAAGTGATGTAGTATTAGATCGATGGACACCTACCAATACTGATACTAATGTCCCAAGAGCAATTTCCGGTGATCCAAACAGAAACGCGAGAGCCAGCTCAAGATTCGTTGAAGATGGTTCTTATCTGAGATTAAAAAATATCTCCATAGGATATAGCATTCCAAGCTCCATTTTGAATACATGGAGTAAGGGTAACGTTTCAAAAGTAAGAGTTTATCTATCCGCCCAAAATCTGTTCACTATCACAGATTACACGGGATATGATCCTGAGATCGCGGCAAGAACCGGTATCAATTCATCCCTAGGAACCGGGATAGATTATGGTCAGTTCCCTGCTGCCCGTACGATCATGGGAGGTATTCAACTTGCATTTTAATTATAAATCAGAAAAATCATGAAAATAAGATCCAAGTTTTTAGCCATGATTATGGCTGCCGGATTAGTGGCCTGTGATGAGGAAATATTGAGTCCAGTAAATCCAAATCAATTAGGTACCGAGACTTTCTATCGGACCGGCCCTCAATTAATAGCTGCTATAAATTCAGTATATGCCACACTACAAGGAAATAACCTATACAACAGAGAATATTTCTTCTTGCAAGATTTGCTATCTGACGATGTAGAGTCTGGAGGCGCACAACTTGAGACTCCACGTGCCCAGGTTTTGAATTATGTTTTTGATGCCTCCAATCCTCAAATTGAAGCAAACTGGAGAGGCTGGTATCGATTGATACATCGGGCTAACCTAGTTTTAGAAAATGCAGAAAATGCTACAGAGAATATCACTGAAGATCTACGAAATAGAATTATAGGAGAAGCCTATTTCTTAAGAGGACTGGCATTTTATGAACTTTCTACTTTATGGGGTGGTGTTCCACTTATGCTTTCATCCGCAACTTCTC
>TARA_R110002012_G_scaffold174258_6_pt1 | contig 41811 bp, 45 predicted proteins | sample TARA_R110002012 | Tara Oceans TARA_R110002012 (sample SAMEA4396515) | marine metagenome | biome: Westerlies Biome; feature: [DCM] deep chlorophyll maximum layer (ENVO:01000326); material: water (ENVO:00002006), including particulate matter (ENVO:01000060) such as... | depth 40 m
AACGTGGCCGTGGTTCACGAATTGGCGTGCAGCAAATACCGTGGCCACGAATTTGGCGCGGTAAACAACAGCGTCCAACCGGCGTTCCAGCAGACCAATCAGGTTTTCACCCGTATCGCCTTTTACACGCTCGGCTTCACCGTAGATGCGGCGGAACTGCTTTTCGGTCAGGTCGCCATAGTAACCCTTGAGCTTCTGCTTGGCGCGCAGCTGAATACCAAAGTCAGAAATCTTGCCCTTACGGCGCTGACCGTGCTGGCCGGGGCCATATTCACGACGGTTTACTGGTGACTTTGGACGGCCCCAGATGTTTTCGCCCATACGGCGGTCAATTTTGTGTTTGGCAGCTGTGCGTTTTGTCACGGCTGTTCTCCTTTTTGTGGCCCCAGCAGGATTGCATGGGGCGGTAAAGGGCGTTGTCCTCTGGCCGAAGCCTGACAGGGTTCCCTTTGCAGGGTCCACCAACACCAATGAAGTCGCGCTTATATGAGCCATAGAAAGAGAGTCAACATGCAATCGCAGCACCTGGGCTAATACACCGTTGCCTACCCGCGACGCCGTCTATCTGCGATGCGGTCAGTGCGTTGCCTATAGTCTTAGGTAAAACCGTGTATGCACTCTGCAATCGACGCCTATTGTCCAACTGGTAAGCGGCGATCAAGAATCACCAAGCACTTTTCGATCCTACCTAAAAGATTTCAATAAAATACGAAGTAGTTAAAAAAGCGTTAAAATATCCAATTGCGAGTTGAAAAGTTGGCAAAACTGATTCAAGCTAAATTAAGCAGTCAAGGCAAAATAACTAGATTGTGATGAAAACTTTAGGTGCTTACCAGAAATAGCTGGGTCCGAATGCACACGCCATATCTCTCATATGGACAAAGTGATTCGAGAACGCGGGGTAACAAGTAATGAGAATTCTGGCGGTAGAAGACAACAAGGATTTACGTCATCTCCTTGGGGTTTATCTGGAAGCGCAAGACCATGAATATGTTCGCACGGCAGCTTCGGGTGCAGATGCCTTAACGATCATTCAGGATACGCCAATCCCTTTTGATTGTTTTCTTCTTGATATCCAGATGCCCGAAATGTCCGGGATCGAACTTATTACCTATATCCGGCAGATTCCTGGATATGAATTTGTGCCGATCATCATGCTTACCGGTGTGAAGAACAGCGATAGTATAGCCAAGGCATTTGCTGCGGGTGCCTGGGATTACATCGTCAAACCCTTTGAATTTTTTGAACTGGAAACCCGAATTCATGGAGCAGAACTGCGCAATGCGGAGTTCATCCGTCACATCAAACGGCCGCACGAAAGCCCCAGTCAGGAGAAATACGAGGTCTTGCAGAAGATCGCACTGGAACGCCCCATGACACCTGCTGACCTTTCAAAAAGCGGTCTCGTTACTGAAGATGCCTTTGAGAACTATATTATGCGGATGCAATCGGAATTCGGCGGTGACACAACAGTCGCGGTGATCGCAGTGCAGAATTTCGCTCAATTGATGGCCTCTTTCTCCGAACCTCAACGCAATCAGTATACGGTCAAATTGGCAGTTGCCCTCTCTGAGGCGCTGAAACCAATGAATTTAATGCTGACCTATCGTGCAAATGGAATATTCGCAGCAGCGCTTCTGGACGCGGAGATGCAAGCCAATTCGAGCCTAGATAAAGCGGTGGCAAGAGCTGTGGCATCGGTCGAGCTTGCAAGTTCGGACCTTGCAATTCAGGCGGTCGTCGAAGTTGGGTATTGCGTCACCAAAGATCTTTGGACCGGCAGTGATACGATGATCGCCGTCGACAGCGCAGCGCAAGAACTCGGCTGCGCACCGCGCGCCATGATGTAATTTGGGAGCAGAACCGCTGCTTCCGGTCACAACGCCCTGCACTATCGCTGTCGGCTGACCTGTTTAGCCATCACCGGCGCTGTTTCATCTGTGCCACCGCATCATGCCTGTGGCATGATACAAGATGATCGTTAACCATGCCCACCGCCTCCATGAAGGCATAAACTATTGTGGGGCCGCAAAACTTGAACCCTTGCTTTTTAAGATCATTGGAAATCTGCTTGGAAGTATTAGTCCATGTCGGCACGTCCGCATGTGTCACGTATTTGTTTTGCAAAGGCACGCCCCCTACGAAATTCCATAGATAGGTTTCGAAACCTTCTCGCATTTCAATGGCTTGCCAGACACGCGCGTTGGTGATCGTCGCTTCGATTTTACCGCGATGCCGAATAATACCGGGGTTTTTCAACAACCTTTCGACATCCGCTTCGCCCCAAGTTGCGATAACGTCAGGGTCGAAGCCTGCAAAAGCTTCTCGAAAATTTTCTCTTTTTTTAAGAATAGTGATCCAGCTCAGCCCAGCTTGAAAGCCGTCCAATATCAACTTTTCCCACAGAGCTCGGCTGTCATACTCTGGGACACCCCAATCAGTATCATGGTAATCTAGGTAGATTTGCTCCGGGCCGGCCCAATCGCAACGTTTCATTACATTTCCTTCCGCTGAATATGGCGATGCTCGCGCCGCTTGATGTCAGACGCGTCAAATTGAATGTTTAAGTCTTTGTTGTCAAAATCTGTGCCATCAAATTGTGACACCTTATGAAGAGTGAGCACCCTTTGATAGAACCATTGATGCACCGTTTCGCAAATCTGCCCGAGGGGCACGATAATCCATTGGATTATGCAGTGTCTCAGCGCGACCGTTCCACGCTTGGAATGGTGAAAGAGGCTGTAAAACACAGACAGACTTTACTGGCCTATCAGCCCGTTCTTTATGGTAGTTCAACTGACAAGATCGCATTTCACGAGGGGCTTATACGCGTTCTAGATCCGACCGGGCGGGTCATTCCAGCGCGTGAATTCATGACTGTCATTCAAGATACTCAATTGGGGCGCGAGATTGATGTTTTGGCCCTGCGTGCAGGCTTGATTGCGCTCAGCGAACATGCAGATTTGCGACTGTCCATAAATATGTCGGCGCGCTCTATCGGATACAAACCTTGGACGACGATGCTGACCCATTGGCTTGACCGCGACGTTACTATCGGCGAACGCTTGATATTAGAGATCAGCGAACAATCCGCCATGCAGATGCCCGAGCTGGTCGCGAGCTTCATGGAACAGTTGCAAAGCAAAAAAATCTGTTTCGCATTAGATAACTTTGGAGCAGGCTATACAGCCATTCGCTATTTCAAAGATATGTACTTTGATATTCTTAAGATTGACGGTCAATTCGTGCGCGATCTTGTAAACAACGGCGACAACCGTGCGATTATCTCAACAATGTTGGCGATCGCCCACAATTTCAACATGATTACTGTGGCCGAACAGGTTGAAAACCGAGAAGACGCCGAAACCTTGTCAGCTTTAGGCGTAGATTGCCAACAAGGCTACTACTATGCGGCTCCCACCACCTGCCCGGAATGGGCCGACGAGGCGGGATATCGTAAAAGTAATTAGCCTTCTACCTCATTATTGCCGCCTGAGTTGCGATACGATATGCCTTTATCCAGAAGGCTGGGGATCGCGATCTTTTTCGCGAATGGAGAATGCCCTTTGCCAGTAACCTAGGGGAAATTTAATGACTAATGTTGTCATCGCATCCGCCGCGCGCACGCCAGTCGGAAGCTTTAACGGTTCTTTCGCCAATACGCCCGCACATGATCTTGGTGCCGCCGTTTTGAAGGAAATTGTAGCACGCGCAGGCATTGATCCCTCTGAGGTCAGCGAAACCATCTTGGGGCAGGTGTTGACAGCTGCCCAAGGGCAAAACCCTGCTCGTCAGGCGCATGTCAATGCGGGCCTTCCGATCGAATCTGCGGCATGGTCCATCAATCAAGTTTGTGGGTCCGGTCTGCGTGCAGTCGCTCTTGCTGCTCAACATATCCAGCTTGGCGATGCAGACATCGTAGCCGCGGGTGGTCAGGAAAATATGTCAATGAGCCCTCACGCCCAGAATTTGCGGGGCGGGCAGAAAATGGGTGATCTGCAATTCATCGACACCATGATAAAAGACGGATTGTGGGATGCCTTCCACGGTTACCACATGGGGCAGACGGCCGAGAATGTTGCAGAAAAATGGCAAGTGAGCCGGGAGACCCAAGACGAATTCGCTGTCGCTTCGCAGAACAAGGCCGAAGCCGCTCAGAAGGCGGGGAAGTTCGCCGATGAAATCGTGGGATTTACGGTCAAGACACGCAGGGGCGAGACACTTGTCGATCAAGACGAATATATCCGTCACGGCGCAACGATGGAAGCGATGCAGAAACTTCGGCCTGCTTTCACCAAAGACGGGTCGGTTACCGCCGCCAATGCCTCGGGGTTAAACGACGGTGCGGCCGGCGCCCTTCTGATGTCGGCCCAGAACGCTGAAAAGCGGGGCATTACACCACTTGCACGTATTGCATCTTACGCGACAGTGGGTTTGGACCCGACGATCATGGGTGCGGGTCCGATATATGCGTCGCGCAAGGCGCTCGAAAAAGCTGGCTGGAAGCCCGAAGATCTTGATCTTGTAGAAGCGAACGAAGCGTTCGCGGCCCAAGCATGTGCCGTAAACAAGGAAATGGGATGGGATCCTGCCATTGTAAACGTCAACGGTGGAGCCATCGCCATTGGCCACCCCATCGGGGCTTCGGGTGCACGCATTCTCAACACCCTTCTTTTTGAAATGCAACGCCGCGGGGCCAAAAAGGGTTTGGCAACGCTTTGCATTGGTGGCGGCATGGGTGTCGCCATGTGTCTTGAGCGCCCCTGAAGCACTTCAAATTGGCGGGGACATCACCATGAACCCCGCCAGTTAAAAAAATATTATCCAGCGGTCTACCTAACTGTTGCAACCATACCGCGTCATGCTTACTGATTGTGTACGTAATAAAATTGCGAAATGATTACTGGTAACGAAACAACGTTGCCGAAAGGGAGGAATATATGTCGCGTGTCGCACTTGTGACAGGGGGAAGCCGGGGTATCGGTGCCGCCATCTCAACAGCATTAAAAGAATCTGGATACACCGTGGCTGCCACCTATGCAGGCAATGATGATGCCGCCACGCAGTTCACCGAAAGCACAGGTATCAAGACATACAAATGGAATGTTGCAGATTACGAAGCATCCAAATCGGGGATTGAAAAAGTTGAGGCCGAACTTGGGCCCATCGACGTCGTTGTCGCCAATGCAGGCATCACCAGAGACGCACCTTTTCACAAAATGACTCCCGATCAGTGGAATGAAGTTATTGGTACGAACCTTACCGGGGTTTTCAACACGATCCACCCTGTCTGGCCGGGAATGCGCGAACGAAAATTTGGTCGCATTGTCGTCATCAGTTCAATTAACGGGCAAAAGGGGCAATTTGCTCAGGTTAACTATGCCGCAACCAAGGCTGGTGACCTAGGAATAGTTAAATCGTTGGCACAGGAAGGCGCGCGTTCCAACATTACTGCCAATGCAATTTGCCCCGGCTACATCGCTACGGATATGGTAATGGCCGTTCCTGAAAAGGTACGCGATTCTATCATCTCGCAGATTCCGACGGGCCGCCTTGGTGAGCCCGAAGAGATCGCGCGTGCCGTGGTCTTCCTCGTGAATGATGATGCCGGGTTTATCAATGGCTCGACCATCACTGCAAATGGTGCACAGCATTTAGTATAAGCCCCCGCGGTTTATTCCAACCAAGGCCAACGCTTGTTAGCATTGGCCTTGGTCGTATCAATCTATATTTGTGATCATTGTGTTAGTTTCTGTCCAATCATGGTCGCTGCATGAATTCGCAAACCTATTTCATGCAGCCACGGCTTTAACCAAGACCGGTTAATACACGCGCGTTCATATGCCGAAGGTTGGGCATCAAAACAGTCTGAATTTCATCGGTCATAGGTTAGAATCCTATTTCTAAAAGGTGAATCCATGACACAAACGCAAGCGACTTTGATCGGTTTCGGCGCAGTTGTCTTGTGGTCCTTACTGGCGTTTTTAACGGTTCAAACTGCACCTACCCCGCCCTTTTTGCTTACCTCGATAAGCTTTGCCATTGGCGGGTTGTTAGGATTGGTCTGGTGCGCGGCGACCGGTAAGCTAAGCGCGCTGCGTCACGTACCATTTTCGGTGTATGCCTTTGGGACGCTGGGATTGTTCGGATATCATGCGCTCTATTTCTCGGCCCTGCGCCTCGCACCCGCGGCAGAAGCCGGACTGATAGCATACCTATGGCCGCTTCTTATTGTTGTTTTCTCTGGTTTTTTGCCTCAAGAACGTTTGCGCAAGGGTCATCTAGTAGGCGCATTCCTAGGGTTTTCTGGGGCGGCTTTAATCATTGGGAATGGCACGGCCAGTATCCAAACAGCGTATCTACCAGGCTACGCGCTAGCACTAGCGGGCGCTCTTACCTGGTCAAGCTATTCACTATTTTCACGACGGGTGGGTTTCGCCCCAACCGTAAGCGTTGTCATCTTCTGTTTGGGGACAGCCGTGCTTTCGCTTCCGTTGCATTTAGCCTTTGAAGAAACCGTATTTCCGTCAACAAGTTTCGGGTGGGCAAGCATCGTGGGTTTGGGTCTTGGCCCCGTCGGGCTTGCATTTTATATTTGGGATATCGGCGTAAAGCGTGGTGACATCCAGCTTCTTGGTACCAGTTCTTATCTGGCCCCCTTACTATCGACGCTTATTCTGGTGATTTCAGGGGTAACACCTGCAACCCCAGTATTATTCTGGGCGGCAGCCTTAATCACTGGCGGCGCTCTTTGTGCAGCGCGCGCCAGTTACCTTAATAAAAATGAAAATTTCTAGGTTGAAAGTCGGGTAATTTCTTCTTTAAGGCGAAGTTTTTCTTTTTTCATATTCGCAACTTTGAGGTCGTCAATTCCAGGTGATCGCTGCGCTTTTTCAACAGCGTCGCTCATTGCCGAATGCTTACGTTTCAGAGCATCCAGATGTGCGTCAAAAGCCATATATCTCTCCTTCTTATGTGTTGCGTAGGATCAGTGAACCACGAAATATTTTGCCTGTCACGCGGCACCGCAGCAAATATTTCGACAAATTGAGAAATCGGCCAGATAATGCTTAAAACGCCAGTGCCGCCCCGTCACGCAAGACTGCACGAACTTCTGGCACGAAACTATCCCCGTCAGATATATGAATCGGCCCTTGATGCATCACCAGCGGGGGATTCAGTCGAAACGCCCCGCGCCCGCTTTTGCGGGCACGCAAGATGATAAGTTCAGCCAGGCGGCCGACCCGAGGCGCGATGGGCAACACTTCGATACTTCCCATATCCTTAGGCAGGGCACGGATCAGGTCGGGCAGTCGTTCGGCGCGATGTATGAAATGCGCCTGCCCCTTGGGCGCAAGACGCCGCGATGCCGTTTTCACCCACGTCTCAAGCGAGGTCTGTTCACCCAACGCAGTTTCGCGGCCTAGGTTTTTCGCAGCTACCGATGCATCTCGGTCGAAATAGGGCGGATTGGCTAACACATGGTCGAACTGCAGCACGCGTAACGTGAGAGGCATATCGGCCAAATCTGCGACGACAACTTCAAAATCCGCGCTATTGCGGCGGGCAAGTTCCGCGTAAGCTGGCTGAACCTCCACCCCTGTTAGTTGCAAGCCCCCAATCCGCGCACCAAGGCAAAGCGATGCAGCACCGACCCCGCACCCAAGCTCGAGCACCCGCTGGCCCGGCAATGCGGGCACTGTTGCTGCCAACAGAACCGGGTCAACACCCGCGCGGTATCCTTTACGCGGTTGCCATAGGTGCAGCTTGCCGCCCAAGAACGCGTCGTAGGTCAAATCGCCCTGGGCAAAGTGGTTCACGCAATTATCCGGGCAGACCGCTGGGGATATCATTATCACTTAAAACTTTCATCGCAGCACCGTGATCATCGTCGTGAACCATCAATCGACGAGGAAAAATACCAATGCCACCTTCAAGCACGCTCATGTTTACGTCCAGTGCAAAGCAGTCTATATCCTCGCCCTGAAGAAGGGCGCTGGCAAAGGCGATGATCGTTGGGTCGGTCGTACGTAAAAGTTCCTTCATAACAGAGATGTAAGGGCAATCTGATTGGATTGTCGAGCCTTCTAATTAAGGTCATGTTGATGACGAACGAGAAAACAAGAAAACCGCATGACCGCATGGCCACTTATCTTAACGATGATTTGACGGCTGTAAACGCACTGATCCGACACCGCATGGCGTCGGAACATGCGCCCCGAATCCCCGAAGTCACGGCTCATCTTATCGAGGCGGGCGGCAAGCGTCTGCGCCCCATGCTCACTTTAGCGACAGCCCATCTTTGCGGGTATCAGGGCCAGTACCACATTCATCTTGCTGCCACCGTAGAATTCATCCACACCGCCACGCTTTTGCATGATGACGTTGTTGATGAAAGCGCGCAGCGCCGAGGCCGCCCAACGGCAAATCTGTTGTGGGATAACAAGTCTTCAGTGTTGGTAGGCGATTACCTATTTGCTCGTAGCTTTCAGTTGATGACAGAAACCAACAACATGAGGGTGTTGGCAATTCTAGCCAACGCTTCTGCCACGATCGCCGAGGGCGAAGTGTTGCAGCTTACCGCGGCCCAAAACCTCGCTACCGACGAAGACGTCTATCTAAAGGTTGTCCGTGGCAAAACAGCGGCGCTATTTTCAGCAGCAACCGAAGTAGGGGGCGTCATCGCCGGGGCCACTCCTGAACAAGAACGCGCCTTGTACGAATATGGCGACGCTCTTGGGGTCGCGTTCCAAATTGTCGACGATTTATTGGATTACCAGGGCGATAGCCAAAATACCGGCAAGAACATCGGCGATGATTTTCGTGAACGCAAACTGACGTTGCCGTTGATAAAAGCGGTGGCCAAGGCTGACGCTGGCGAACGAAATTTCTGGATCCGCACAATCGAGAAAGGTCATCAACATGATGGTGATCTAGAACACGCGCTGACCCTGCTGCACGAACACGGGGCACTGCGTGACACCAAGGCACAGGCGCTAGAGTGGGCCGAACGGGCGAAGGTTGCGCTTGGCAAACTGCCTGACCATGAGCTGCGCGAGATGCTATCTGATCTGGCCGATTATGTGGTCTCCCGGATCAACTGATCACAGGTGCTGCTACGACCCACCACTCGGGGTGGTTTTTTTCGATCCGTGCGGCTGCGTGACGGGCCGAAGTGTCGTTTTCGTATAAGCCAAAGCATGTCGCCCCTGAACCCGACATCCGTGCAAGCAGCGCGTCCTGCAACGTGTGCAAGCACCCTGCGATTTCGGGCACTGCTTGTACTGCGACCGGTTCAAGGTCATTGCGTTGCGTCCCAAGCCATGCGGCGAAAGCAGCGGCGGTTTCAAATACCGGCAACACCTGCGGCATCGGCGGGTTAGCCCGGCTGTCCATCCCTGCGAAAATCTCGGGCGTAGACACCGATACATTTGGGTTAACCAACACCAGCCAGCACTGCGGCAGCGGACCTGCTGGTGATAGATCCTCTCCTACACCACGCATCCTTTGAGGTAAGCTGTGCAAGCAGACGGGAACGTCCGCACCCAATCGGGAGACATCCTGTGGAATTGGTACACCCCAGTGGACCGACAGTGTTTGCAGGGCGGCGGCGGCATCGGCAGAACCGCCCCCTATTCCGGCAGCAGCAGGTAATCCCTTGGTCAAATGCAGGCGCGCGCCTCGGCCTTTGCCCTCGTCCAGCAGGCGCGCGGCACGAATGACCAGATTTCGATCATCAAGCGGCGCACCATTCGCAAATGGACCATCTATATAAAGCTCCAGCTTTTCCGAGGGTGCTACATTCAGCATGTCGCCGACTTCGGCCCGTACAACGAGACTATCCAAAAGATGATAGCCGTCAGCACGCTGCCCGGTCACATGGAGCGTCAGGTTGACCTTAGCCCAAGCTGGCCGCGACGCAGCCAAGCCTAAAGCTGCACCGTTCGATTTCATTTACTGACGGATACTTTTATCAGCGGTGACGCACCCTCGTTCGCCAACACGGCATCCAAACCAACCTCTAGTTTACGTCGAATGCGTTTTGGGTCGGCCTCGCTGTCGGTATCTTGGGGGTCGACAAAGGACAGCGCCCGACGCCACTGGAATTCAGCCTCGCGTTTGCGGCCAACGGCCCAGTACACATCGCCCAAATGGTCGTTGACCACGGCATCGACAGCCACCAGTTCAGCCGCACGTTCCATTTGCTCTACGGCTTCGTTGTAGCGACCCAACCGGTAGAAGACCCATCCAAGCGAATCCACGATATAGCCGGAGTTGGGGCTTGCTGCGACTGCGCGCTCGATCATATTCAATGCCTCGTCCAGATTGCGCCCTTGTTCGACCAGCGAATACCCCAAGAAGTTCAAAACCTGAGGCTGATCCGGGTTAATTTCTAGCGCTGCTCTGAAATCGCTTTCGGCGGCTTTACCGTCACCGCTTCGTTCTTCGGCGATACCGCGTGCGTAAAGCAATACCCATCGCTGAGGGTTCGTTTGCGGAGTGAGCTCCAACGCACGATCATAAGCCTTGATTGCGCCAATGAAATCATTTTGTGCCCGCAGTGCATCGCCTAAGGCAGAGTGAACCGAAGGCAATTCGCCGTAGCTTCGCGTTAACTGCTTAAGGACCTCAATCGCCTGTTCAGGTTTATCCGAACGCCGCAAAATGGCGGCGCGCCCTAGTTCTGCCGCGTGGTAAGCCGGGTTGTCGGCGGGCACCGCCTGCAATTCCTGCATAGCCAAATCATACTGACCGATGTTTTCCAATAAATCGGCTGTCAAAAGCAAATCGTCAATGTGATCGGGCCGCAAATACCGGGCAATTCGCGAATACAGTAAGACATAGTGATCGCCTGCCGATTCATTGCGCAATACCGCGGCAAAGGTAAAGAACACTTCAGCTATACCAGCCTTTGCATCGGGAACCTGACCAAAACTTACCGGCGCATCTCCGTTCAATGCGTTCATCAAGGTCTCAAGTTCGGGGTCCATGCTGTCGCCAAAACTGGCAGCCAGCAATGACAGGGCCTGATCCTTGCGACCAAGTTGGCCCAGTATTTCAGCCCTGGCAATGACACCCCGACGGGTTTGCCCGGCCGACCCAGCCATATTCGACCCAAATATGGCTTCGGCCCCCTCGAAATCACCGACCGAGGCGAGCGCCAGCGCCTTGTGATACAAGACAAACCCCTGCATCCCGGCTTCGGTGCTAAGCTCATCGAATTTTCCGATCGCAGCGGTCATGTCCCCGATGCCAACATACGCCCAAGCCTTGATCAATCCGTCTACCCATGGGCCGATGCCCCCGGTATCGGCGTTCTGATCCAACAGACCTTGGTAATCCTCGGCTTGCGCCATCCCTGCCGTTGTTACCAGATAAGCCACCTGACTGGCTTGATCTCCGCCGGTTATGACGCGCGCCAATGGCAAAGCTTTGTCAATCTCGCCCAAGGAGAGATAAGCCAGAACCGTGCTCTCCAGAAATTCGATATTCTTTGGCTCTTGGGCCAGGGCTTCACCATAATACCGAGCTGCCTCCGCAAAATCGCTTCGCATTGATGCGTAACGCCCAGCCAAGTACGCCCCCGAGACAGAATCTGCCGCTACGGGGAGCGCCATGCTCAAGCTCAGAGCAAGAGCACTTACGAAGGAACGGTGTTTACGGATCATTGTAGCTCGCCTCATTTTGCTTTGATCATAAGGCTATCAGTTTCAATGCCAAGCGCAATGGTACCTATCTAACTGCGCCGGTTCTATATCCGCAATCGGCGAAAGGTCGCAAAAAAGGCGTGCCGTGACGCGCCTTTTCAACTGTATATTCGTAAGATTTCTTACATGTTGGGGTAATTCGGCCCGTCCCCACCTTGCGGTGTGGTCCAGACGATGTTTTGCGCAGGATCCTTGATATCGCAGGTCTTGCAATGCACGCAGTTCTGGAAGTTGATCACAAAGCGCGGGTCCTTTCCCGCTTCCTCCACAAACTCATAGACCCCGGCAGGGCAGTACCGTGCAGAAGGTCCAGCATATTCCGGCAAATTCACCCTGACAGGTATCGACGGATCCTTAAGCTTGAGGTGGGCAGGTTGGTTTTCGTCATGGTTGGTAAACGAAAATGCCACGTTGGTCAGGCGGTCAAAGCTCAGTTTTCCATCAGGCTTAGGATAGTCGATCTTTTTATGCAGGCTGGCTTTTTCGGTCGCTTCGGCGTCAGATTTACCATGCCCTAACGTACCCATCAGCGAAAAGCCGAAAGTGTTTGTCCACATGTCAAAACCGCCCGCCACGAGCGACGTCATAAGCCCGTACTTACTCCATAGCGGTTTGACATTGCGAACCTTTTCCAGATCTTTACCGATTTCTCCATCCCGAACCTCAGCTTCATAGCTGGTCAGCTCGTCGCCGCTGCGGCCAGACGTGATCGCCTCATAGGCGGCTTCTGCGGCTGCTTTGCCCGACAGCATGGCGTTATGGTTGCCTTTGATCCGGGGCACGTTGACCATGCCTACCGAACAGCCCAGCAAGGCCACACCGGGAGCGACCATCTTGGGCATGGATTGCAGACCACCTTCGGTTATTGCGCGCGCACCATAAGCCACACGTTTGCCGCCTTTTAGCAGTTCAGCGACCATCGGGTGATGCTTGAAGCGCTGGAATTCCATATATGGGAATACGTGAGGATTTTTATATCCCAGATGTACGACAAACCCCACATAGACCTGATTGTTTTCGATGTGGTAAATGAACGATCCACCACCGGCGTTCTTATTCAACGGCCAGCCCATGGTGTGGGTCACGGTACCCTCTTTGTGCTTGGCCGGGTCGATTTCCCAGATTTCCTTCATGCCGAGGCCGTATTTCTGCGGTTCCTTCCCCGCATCCAGTTCATATTTCGCGATTACCTGCTTGGAAAGGCTACCGCGTACCCCCTCGGAAAGGAAAACATACTTGCCGTGTAATTCCATGCCCGGCTCATAGCTGTCACCTTTGGTTCCATCCGGGCTGATACCGAACTCACCCGCGACAACGCCCTTGATTTCACCATTTTCGCCATAAACCAGTTCAGAACAGGCCATCCCGGGGAAAATTTCCACCCCCAGCTCTTCGGCCTGCTCTGCCATCCATCGGCAAACGTTGGCCATCGAAACGATATAGTTGCCGTGGTTGCTCATCAGGGGCGGCATCGGGAAGTTCGGGACGCGTATCTTGCCCGCCTCGCCCAGCATGTAGAAGTTGTCTTCCTTGACCTTCACCTTGACCGGGGCACCCTTGGCCTGCCAGTCAGGCATCAATGCGTCCAGACCAATCGGGTCTAGCACCGCTCCGGACAAAATATGCGCCCCGACTTCTGACCCTTTTTCCAGCACGACCACATTACAGTCAGCATCCAATTGCTTTAGACGGATCGCGGCGGCCAGCCCAGCAGGGCCCGCACCAACGATTACGACGTCATATTCCATTGTTTCGCGTTCAACTTCGGCCATTCGGGGCTCCTCTTCGGGCAGAAAACGGTTTAAATTTGGCTAAACTAGCTCGGTTGGCTTTGCAATCACGACACGGCGTAAAATAGGGCCGTTGCGACAGTTTGCATCCTAAATGTCGCGGATGCAGCAATATTGTTTCGCCATGTAAAATTGCTTAGCCGCGCGGGTCGCCCATAAGGAACCGTGGGCCCTGCCCCTTTTCGCCGGCCCTGTCATGAGGGTTGTACAGCGCGCAGGCCTTAAGGCTCAGGCAGCCGCAGCCGATGCAGCCGTCAAGATCATCTCGCAGCCGCGTCAACATCGCGATGCGCTGGTCCAACGTGGCGCGAAAGGATTTGCTGATCCTCGTCCAATCGCCCTTGGTCGGCGTGCGCCCATCCGGCAGGCGGTCCAGCTCTTGTTTGATTTGGGGGAGGGTGTATCCAAACTGCTGCGCAATCATCACAAAGCTCAACCGCCGCAAATCGGCGCGGTTAAATCGACGTTGCCCCCCTGTATTGCGCCAAGGCCTGATCAGACCCTGTGTCTCGTAATACCGGATCGCCGAAACAGCTAACCCCGTGCGCTGCGCCAATGCTCCGATCGACAACCCCTCATTCAGCGCCATGTGCCACCTAAAAATTTCTCTTGACCTCAAGTTAGGTTTAGAAATTACAAACCTATGGGTCAACATCGGATAAACAGGAGACCCAGAATGTCTGGACAGCTAGAACACGCAAACTTCACCGTATCTAATCCTGAAGCCACCGCGGCTTGGATGACCAAAGTTTTTGGCTGGCATGTCCGCTGGCAAGGGGCGGCTATAGCCGGTGGTCACACCGTACATATCGGCAGTGATACGCAGTATGTCGCGCTTTATACGCCTCCGGAAGGAGCGACGTCCGGGACAAGCAGCTATGATACGATCGGCGGGCTTAATCACATCGGGGTAGTGGTCGATGACCTGGACGCTGCTGAAGTTTTGGTAAAAGCTCAAGGGTTTACGCCCAAAAACCATGCTGACTATGAACCCGGCCGCAGGTTTTACTTTCACGATCACGACGGCATCGAATACGAGCTTGTTCAATACGATGGCTGAACGCGGATTGCCGCAGACCCGCCGACTTCGCTCTTGCAATCGGCGTCCAGTTTAGGTCAGGTAAAGGTCAATTCAAATCGGTTACACCTTCGGACTCGGGTCCGAGGCTGTGACCCTCATTGCGTGGACTCACCATGGAAAAAATTCCGATGACCCGAGCAGGTCATACCGCTTTGGAAGCCGAACTGAAGCATTTGAAGTCAGTGGAACGTCCGGCGATCATCCAGGCCATTGCTGAAGCGCGTGAGCACGGCGACCTTTCGGAAAACGCTGAATATCATTCCGCCAAGGAAAAACAGTCTTTTATCGAGGGCCGCGTCAAAGAGTTGGAAGGTGCCATATCTTTGGCCGAAGTGATCGACCCGACAAAGATGTCCGGTACTATCAAATTCGGGGCGACAGTGACCTTGGTGGACGAAGATACCGACAACGAAAAGACCTATCAGATCGTTGGTGAGTACGAAGCCAACATTGAAAAAGGCCTGCTGAACATCAAGTCGCCTATCGCCCGAGCATTAATCGGCAAGGAAGAAGGCGATAGTGTTACCGTACGCACGCCAGGGGGTGAAAAGTCTTATGAGGTTCTCAAGGTCCTTTTCGTCTAGGCCGGGATTTTTATCATGACCGATACTTCGCACGCCCAAAATCAGGCACCGCGCCAACCGGCGCGGTCTACCCCGTTTGGGGTCTACACACGCCCTGAACACAGCGCCATTTCAAGTATCGAAATCGTGGCGATTGCACTAAGTGCTGTGTGGCTGCTTGCCTCTGCGGTCTTTTTTCTGATGCAAGCCCCCGCCACACCTGCCGATACCGCCGATGGCGGGCTGCGATTCCTGATGACCATGCTGGTCGTTTTCTTGCCCGTGGGTATGATCTGGGTTGCAGCGACGGCAGCGCGTGCCAGCCGCGTAATGCGCGAGGAAAGCAGACGTTTACAAGCCGCAATTGACGCGATCCGTCATGCCTATATTGCTCAGCAACAGGGTCAATCAATTGATGGCGACTCCTCAGTCTCGCGCAAGCTCGATGAGATTGCAGCAGCCGCACGCAAGACGGAAAGCACGCTGGCGACATTTCAAACCCGTCGCGATGGCTCTGCACGCCCGGCGATAGTTGCAAAGGCCCCTGTCGCCGAGGATCAGCCGACGTTGGCGCTTGGAACGCAAGCAGGTGACATGAGCCAACCGCTTTCGCATGACGATTTTATCCGCGCATTGAACTTCCCCGAAACGGCAGAAGACGAAGACGGTTTTGCCGCCCTTCGCAAAGCGCTCAAGGATCGGAATGCATCCCAGCTGGTTCAGGCGGCTCAAGATATCCTGACACTCCTTAGCCAAGACGGGATTTACATGGACGATCTGATACCTGATCGTGCACGCCCCGAAGTCTGGCGCGAATTTGCCCAAGGCGCACGCGGGCGCACGATTGCCGCACTCGGGGGTATCCGCGACCGATCTTCGCTTGCGTTGACCAACGCCCGGATGAAGCAAGACCCGATCTTTCGGGATGCGGGCCATCATTTCTTGCGTCGATTTGACCGTGCCTTTGCCGCCTTTGAAAAAGAAGCCTCGGACGCCGAGATTTCAGCATTGGCCGACACGCGCACGGTGCGGGCATTTATGCTGTTGGGACGTGTGGCCGGGACATTCGACTGAAACCCTCTAGCGGCTGAATGACCCATAGGGAATATAGCGCACCAAATCGCCGCATTTGATGTCAACTGCATCATCCGGTAGCTCGACCAACCCTTCCGCCCAGCTTAGCCCGCTGATGCGCCCTGATCCTTCGGATGCAAACACCTCGGCCCGGCCCTCACGAATGCGGGCCCGCAGAAATTCGCGACGTCCGGGTTTCTTGTTCTTGGCAAAGGCTGCCGGCACCTCGAACCCCTGCGGCTCGGTCCAGTCTTGGCCAGCCATTAGGCCCAAGGCGGGCCGCGCGAATATCAACGTGCAGACCATCGCAGCCACCGGGTTTCCCGGCAAACCAAACACCGGCGTGCCTTGCCACATCCCCAAGGCCAACGGCCGCCCCGGCTTGACCGCGATCCGCCATAGTGACAATGCACCCGCTTCAGTCAACAAGGCCGAGACATGGTCTTCATCGCCCGCAGAGGCACCGCCACTGGTCAAAATCGCATCGACTTTTTCGCAAGCCCCGTTCAATCGCGCCCGCAGCACTGCCCGGTCGTCACCGACATGCCCCAAGTCAACAGCCGTATACCCAAACTGAGCAATCAACCCCATGAGCATGGGGCGGTTGGCGTCGTATATTTGACCGTCAGCGGCGGCCTGATCAGGTTGAACGATCTCATCCCCCGTCGAAATGACACCCACCCTCAACGGTTTGCGTACCACAATCGACGCTGTACCAGTGGCCGCCAGCAACGCTAGGTCAGCGGGGGTAAGCCTGCGGCCCGCCGAAATGATCCGGTCGCCCTTTTGTACATCTTCGCCCGCCCGACGGGTGTTCGCACCCTGCCTGATCGCGCCGTGAAACTGAACGGTGCCCGCAACGATCTTTACGTCTTCCTGCAAGATCACCGTATCGACACCGGCCGGCAGCGCTGCCCCCGTCAGGACACGTATCGCTTGCCCATCGGGCACTTCCCCCGGCGCATCCCCGGCGGCGGCGCGTCCATGCATCAACGGCAGCTCATGGTCGCCCTCGCCGCGCCCACCGGCAAAGCCATAGCCATCGACCGCAGTATTGGGCAGTGGCGGATTGGCGCGATTGGCCATTACATCCTGCGCCACGATGCGGCCCAAAGCGGTGTCTACAGACAGTTGTTCTGTCTTGGTGACCGGTCGCAAGCGTTGTTTCAGGCTGGTCAATGCCTCGTCTACCGGCGTCCAGTGGACACCGGGGGGCAAGGCAAAACAGTCGTTGCGTAATGGGCGCGTGCCCTGCAAAAGCGTCTCAAACCCCAACCCGAATATCCACCCCTCCTCGGGGGCAGTCACATTCAAAATCCGCGCGAGCACAGCTGGGTCAAGCGCCGAAACCTGCCGCACGATCTCTTGTACCTGCCAGGCATCCTTGATCATGTTTTCCGGGGCGGCCCCGACCGTCAGTGATGGCCAGATTTCGACAAACGCCACAGGCGCGTCCAACGGGTCGAACGGCCAGATGGCCACGTCGCCTGCAAACCGTTTACGCAGCCTAGATAAAACGGGTAACCCCGTGAATACTTGCGACCCCACCGCTCCGGCACCTGCCATTTGCCAGCATGTGAAGCTACCCTTCGCGCGAAGCTCTGCGGCACGGCGATCGGGGAAAGGATTCACATACCCCGTTTTTGTTCGCGGCAGTCCGGCAATATCACGCTTACGCAAGCCGTTGGACCAGAAAGGGCCCTGTCCGTTACCTAAGTTTTGATTGATCTGTGCAGCCAGGTCGAAACGGTTATTTTGCATAGGCGTATCTTGCACATTTGTCTCAAACCAGTCCCATACCTCAAACGGGTCAGGCGAACCCGTTAAAGCCGCGGCAAAACCTGTGGGATAACCGAAAGGAAAATCAAAGCCGATCAATACCCGGCGGCCTGCCTTTAGTTCCTTTTCGATAAGCCCTACAACCCAATTCTCGGCCTCGACCCTATTGCGCAGATAGACCGGGGCGTCCCCTTCGCCACGCCGTGACACCGCCGCCCAAATCGCGTCTTTACGCGGTTTGGCACCGGTATCATTGCCCCCAGACCAGTCGACCATCACGAAAGTATCAAATGCCGTCACAGCCCGACCTCAGCCAGAATAAAATCAGCGATCTCTTTAGTGTTGTTCAGGTCGAATACTGGCCTGTCTACCGTCACAGGCGTATCACTGGCTACAGCCCTAATCGACGCGTCACCGGGGGCGATCAGCGGATTGCCGGTCACCGCGCGATGCGCTTCGACTTTGGCATGAGTGTCGCGTTTGTATCCTTCGATCAGCACCAGATCGACTGGCGCAAGTTTCGCCAACAGCATCTCTAGTGTCGGTTCAACTTCGTCGTGAAGCTCATGCATCAGCGCAAAACGATTGCGTGACGCCAGCAGCACCTCTCGGGCCCCGGCGATACGGTGGCGATGACTATCCTTTCCCGGATGGTCCACATCAAAACTGTGATGCGCATGCTTGACCGTGGACACTGAAAAACCACGCCCGGTAATTTCTGTCACCAACCGCTCCATCAAGCCGGTTTTCCCGGCATTTTTCCAGCCGACGACACCGTAAAGCCTCATATCAAATCCTCTGCCCGGGTCAGGTCTTCGGGGGTGTTGATGTTAAAAAACGCGTCTGCATGAGGGAAAAGCGCCTCGCGACCTGCGTGCTGTTCTGTCCACATCACCACTTTGCGCAAACCGCCATCCAAGGCTCTTCGCAAATCATCTCGCAACGCCACCGGCCACAACCCGAAAGTGGGGTGGCGCACCCTACCCCGCGTGGCATCTGGCGTGGCTGCTAATACCAGCGGGTGTATCATACCCTCGCTGGCAAGCAGAAGCCTCGGTACTAGATCGCCCGGGAAAAACGGGGTGTCGGCAGCTGCAGTCACGATGGTGTCCGCCCCGTGGGCGGCAGCCCAATCCAGCCCAGCCAAAACACCGGCGAGCGGTCCAGCAAACCCGTCGATACTGTCTGGAAGGACCGACAAATCAATATCGGAAAATCGCTTGGCATCACCATTCGCGTTCAGCGCCAGATCAGAAACTTGAGGTGAGAGTCGTTCAATGACGTGCGCCAAAATGCTTTGCTGTCCGAGCCTGAGCAGCCCCTTGTCGCCTCCGCCCATGCGTGTGGCTTTGCCACCAGCCAGTATCACTCCGAAAGGTTGCTTCATTCGCTTCCCTTTCGGCCAGACCGCTTAGGTTCATCCAGCACGCTATCGGGGTCGGCATCACGGATCAGACGGTCCTCTCCCGCAAGGCAGATGAAACGCTTGCCTTTCATCCGGCCAATCAACGTCAGCCCCACCTGTTGGGCGATCTCGACACCCCATGCCGTAAAGCCTGACCGCGAAGCCAGCACGGGGATACCCATCATCGCCGTTTTGATCACCATCTCGGATGTCAGCCGGCCCGTAGTATACAAGATTTTGTCCTCGGCACTCGCTGATTCAGACAACATCCAGCCTGCGATCTTGTCGACAGCATTGTGACGCCCGACATCCTCCATATAGACCAGCGGCCTGCTGCCTTGGCATAAAACGGTGCCATGGATCGCTCCGGCCTCAAGATACAGGCTAGGTGTCCGGTTGATCTGCGTGCTGAGGCTGTAAAGCCACGATGTACGCACCGGTGTGCCGGGCAGGGTCACGCTCTCCAACCCCTCCATCATGTCGCCGAAGACGGTGCCGACAGCGCAGCCCGAAGTCCGGGTTTTCTTGCGCATCTTCTCTTCATAGTTGGTCTTTCGGGCGGTGCGGACCACGACAACCTCAAGGTCTTCATCATAGTCGACGCTGGTTATATCCTCTCCATCACGCAACATGCCCTGATTGCGCAAAAACCCCAACGCAAGATATTCAGGATAGTCGCCAATGGTCATGGCCGTAACGATTTCCTGAGAGTTCAGAAAAATCGTCAAGGGGCGTTCTTCTACAACACTGATCGTGGTGTCGGCCCCGTTATGATCGCGCCCCACAACAGATCGGGTCAGCCGCGCAAGCCCCGGTTGTGGTGCGATCAAATACGCATCGGTATCAGTTTTGACGGACAATTGCATCCTCCCCGGGCCGCAGTTAAGCATGTGCCAGCAATCTAGGGGCAACGCATGGCCATCACCACCACCAAATCTGCCTTTCGCAAAGGTCTTAAAGACGCGGCACCGTTTGTTCTAGTGATCATCCCGTTTTCTTCGCTTTTCGGAATCCTTGCAACCGAAGCAGGGCTAAGCGTCTTTGAAACCTTGGCCTTTTCTGTCGTGGTCATCGCCGGTGCCGCGCAGTTTACCGCGTTGCAATTGATGCAGGAACATGCCCCGACCGCCATTGTCCTCGCCTCGGCGTTGGCGGTGAACCTGCGCATGGCGATGTATTCAGCGTCACTAACACCCTATATCGGCGCAGCCCCTCTGTGGCAGCGTGCATTTGCAGCATATATGACGGTTGACCAATCTTATGTCTGTGCGATGGCACAGTATGAAAAAGAACCGCAGATGACGATCCCGCAGCGCATGTCGTATTTCTTTGGTTGCGTGACCCCTGTGGTGCCAATGTGGTATTTGTTCACGTTGATCGGTGCCTTACTTGGCGCGCAAATTCCGCAAAGCTGGGCGCTTGATTTCGCGCTACCTATTACTTTTCTGGCGATGATCGCGCCAATGTTCCGGACGCCTGCCCATGTAATTGCCGCCGTTGTCGCATCGGTGGCGGGGCTTCTGACGGCGGGTGTACCATATTCATTGGGTCTGATCTTGGCGGGACTGGCAGGAATGTTGGCCGGCGCCCGCGCCGAGCTGTGGCTAGAGAAGCGAAGCGTGAAACACAGCGAGGGTGCCGCATGATCGAGAATATAGACAGAACCACGCTTTGGATCGTGATCCTTGGGCTTGGCATCGGTAGTTTTGGGCTGCGGTTCGTGTTTACCGGGCTCGTGGGCGACCGCGAAATGCCCGAATGGCTGCTGCGCCACCTGCGCTATACAGCTGTGGCAATCCTCCCAGCGCTGGTTGCCCCCCAGGTCATCTGGCCTGCGGCTACCAACGGGCAGCCGGATCTGCCGCGTATCTCAGCGGCAGCAGCGGCTTTGGTTGTCGGCATCATGACAAAAAACGTGTTGCTTGCCATTATCAGCGGGGCGGTCACGCTTTATACGTTACTCTGGCTATTGGGTTAACGTCGCTGCCCGAACCCCGTCAGATATTCCACCTTCATCGTCCTCGTAGTACTTGGTCGTCGTCACGCCCGGCAACGTTGCAAACTGCTGTTGAAGAGCTACCGGGAAGAAGGTTGACTTGATCATTTCAAACCCAGACACCTTGGATAACAACGACGAAGTTGCGTTCGAGCAAAAGGCACCCGAAACCTGACCGTTCGACATCACCAGATTGAGCGCCTGTTCAGCTTGTGCCTCGGTCACCGGAATTTGCTGAGTGACTATGTGATAGGTGCTGCGCGCATGGGCGGATTTATAGGCGGCAATCCACTTGGGTGACATACCGTACAAGACGTCGCCCCTTTCGATGACACGAGGGTCACGAAACGATCCGGCAGGGTCAAAGATGACCTGCTGGGACCCGTTAACGATCAGCGCCGAATGCCCGCCACTGCCCGAGCGGTTGTTCACAACTGTGATCAACGAAATTGATTTGGGGCCCGGGGCGACATAAGCCGCGGCAGCGACCTCGGCCGGCGAGTTGTCAATGCCTGTGTCATTTGCACAAGCTGCAAACAAGCCAACAAAGGCAAGCGCCAACCACATACGCATAATCGTTAATTCCTATAAACTGAAATTTGCCGGTATTACCGTGCGAAGATCGCCATAAAAACAAGTATGGCAATAATTGCGATTGTGGTCCATTTGACGAAATTCATAAAGCGGTCAAAGGTCTTTTCCTGGGTGGTGACATCCATTGTACCGTGTTCATGCTTGGCCATGTGCGTAATCCTTTATATTGGCATCCGTATGATTTGATCAGGTGGATACTGCATTCATAGCGCGGTGTCACGATCTCATGAGGTCCTAATCTCAGGTGTTTTTACCCTGAGCCGCTCGGCCTTCCGCTTCCAGTTCTTCCACAAGACGAAAACCGATGCGTTTTGCAGGTGCTGATTCCGCAGCCTTGGGAAGCGCACGAAGCACAACATTCAACTGGCTTACATGCTGTATGAGTTGCATGCGCGTATCATCGCTATCAGCCCCATAGAACGTCACCATGTCGGGGTCGAAATATCCCATCCCTTCGATCCGCAAGACACCGGCGTCGTTCCCCGCGAATCCCATGGCCACTTCGTGATCGCTATCCAACTGTTCTTCAAAATTTTTAAGGTAAAGCACGACCCTCTCATATGCCCATTGCGCTGGCGACTTTTGCATCGCGGGCTTGTCAGTCATACCTCTGGGCACTTTTTGCTGCGACGCCTTGCGCTTATCCGGATCAGCGTGAACTTCGTGCAAACGCGGCAACATGTCCGCCTCATAGGCTTCCGCCGCGGTTTTGATTTCGGTATCCATCTCCCTACGCCTTTGCTTGATACACCCAAGCCCCGTCTGTTTCGCGTAAACTTCTTGTGGCAAGGCCGGTCTGATATAGATGGCTCAGATGAGCCACGGCTTCAACCAGCGCCAGCCCATATTCGCTTTCTCCAATGTTGCGCTTGAACAAGGTCGAAAAACATTCCGAAGCAGACTTCGGCGTCTGGATAGCCACGAGCAACCGTTTTAAGGCGCTGTGATGATTGTCGATCAACTGACGCATCCGTGGCGGAAGACCCGTAAAGGGAAGTTTGTGCCCACCCAGAACCAGATGATCATCGCGGCCCAGCAAGGCGAGCCTTTCGCAGGCTTCGATCCATTCCCCAATCGGATCAGCCATAGGTTCGGTCGCATACACCCCGACATTCGGGCTGATTGACGACAAAATCTGGTCTCCGGCAATCACTATATTGTCTTCCCTGCTCCAAAATGTAGCGTGCTCGGGGGCATGACCGTTTCCCATATGAACCTCGAACTCACGCCCGCCGATGGTGATTTTGTCATCTTGCTTAATGCGGGTGAACCCCAAGGGCAGCGGATCAACGATATCGGCAAAGTTGAATGGCCGCTCTGATGCGCGTTTTTCATATAGACCGGCCTCCATACCTGACAGCCGGTAAAACGCCAGAGTTTCCGCCGATGGAACGTCTTGCGGATCAAGCGTAAGCATACGCGCAGTCAGCCAAGCGGTACGCGTGGTGACCAGCTCGGCCCCGTGCACGGTCTGAAACCATCCTGCCAATCCGATGTGGTCAGGGTGGTGATGCGTCACGATCACACGTGATACTGGCTTCCCCCCCAACGGGCCCGCAATAAGATCGGTCCAGATGGCCTTGGTTTTCTTTGACGAGAAACCTGTGTCAATTATGGTCCAGCTGTCACCTTCGTCAAAGGCGTAGACATTGACGTGATCCAATTTCATCGGGAGCGGCAATCGAAACCACAACACGCCAGGCGCGACTTCGATCGCTTCGCCAGCAGCGGGCGGTGTTTCCCACGGATAACGAAGTCCGGTAAGAGCTGTATCAGCCATCATGCGGCCAATTCATCAGGGGAAAGGGCGAACAGATCAGATTCCCCGGCCTGCGCATGTGTCAACAAGCCAACGTGTTCAGGCAATAGCCGCAGGATATAGAACCGCGCCAGCTTTTCACGTGCGCCACCCTTGTCGGCCAACGCCGCCTTAAGGTGAAGATGTGCGCCCAAAACTCGGGCGAACGCGCGCAGGTAAGGCACGGCACCGGCAAAGCGCGTGTCCATATTGGTCTGCTCAGTTAGCCAATCTGTCGCTTCACGTAGCGTTTCGGATGCCTGCCAAACTGCATCGGCCATGTTCGGGAACGCCTCGCGTGCCGCTTCGGCGTTTGCTTCGATCTCGTCAAGCAACCGATTGGCGGCCTCGCCGCCGTCCATCATCTTGCGCGCCACAAGGTCCATAGCCTGAATACCGTTGGTACCTTCGTAAATTGCTGTCACCCGCACATCGCGGCTGAACTGAGCGGCTCCGGTTTCTTCGATGAAACCCATACCGCCATGCACCTGTACCCCCATTTCAGCGACAGCCATTCCTGTATCAGTACCGAATGCCTTGGCGATCGGAGTAAGGAATGCGGCGCGTGTCTTCCATTCGGCTTGGCCCGTAGCACTTGCCATGTCGATGGCCACCGCGCAGCTTAACCCGATCGCACGAGCGGCAAATGTCTCCGCTTTCATCGTCATCAACATGCGCCGTACGTCTGCATGATCGACGATGGTCCCGGTTCCGTCAGGCCGCCCGGTTTTACCCTGCTTGCGTTCCATCGCATAGGATAGCGCATGCTGATAAGCGGCTTCGGCAACACCGATGCCCTGCCCGCCAACCCCAAGCCGCGCGTTGTTCATCATCGTGAACATCGCGGCCATACCGCCTTGCTCAGATCCAACAAGCCAGCCTGTGGCGTTATCGTATTGCATCACGCAGGTGGGTGAGCCGTGAATGCCCAGCTTATGTTCAAGACTGACGACCTTCAGACTGTTACTTGCGCCCAATGCGCCGTCTTCTTTGGGCAGGTACTTTGGCACTAGGAACAGACTTATCCCCTTGGTTCCGGCAGGTGCATCCGGCAAGCGCGCCAACACCAGATGGCATATATTGTCTGCAAAATCATTATCGCCCCAGGTAATGTAGATCTTCTGCCCTGAAATCGCATAGGTGCCATCACCGTTGGGTTTGGCCTTGGTCGAGAGTGCCCCCACGTCCGACCCTGCTTGGGGCTCGGTAAGGTTCATCGTACCGGTCCATTCGCCGCTGATCAGCTTGGGCAGGTACAGTTCCTTGATGGCATCGCTTGCATGATGCTCTAGCGCTTCGATCTGGCCTTGGCTCATAAGCGGGGCCAGTTGCAGCGAAAGGCAGGCACCGCTCATCATTTCGTTAACGGCAGTGGTTAGGGTCATAGGCAGCCCCATACCCCCAAATTCGGGATCGGCGCTGATCCCGATCCACCCGCCCTCGGCTATGGCAGCATAGCCTTGTGAAAAACCCGGCGAAGTCCGAACCACACCGTTTTCAAGTTTGGCGGGATGCTGATCGCCCGCACGCTGCAACGGTGCCAGCACGTCATTACACAATTTGCCCGCTTCCTCGAGAATCGCTTGGGTGACATCACTGGTCGCGTCTTCGAACCGCTGGGTTTCGCGCACGGCATTCAGTCCCACGACATGATCAAACAAAAAGGCGAAATCACCGACAGGGGCACGATATGGCATAGTTTTCCTCCGTTAACGTGTTCGTCTGCTTGGCAAACTGAACTGCGACCTGATAAGCCCAACCAAAGGCGTGGGCTGTTGAGGGCAAGAATGTCCCTCAAGGTTCCGCACCGCAACCCAAAACGCGGCGTCATAGGCGCGATAGAGAATCCGATGACCGAAATTTTGCGTCCAGACCCGGCAGGCAACGCCCGTGCCGCGCTGCTCTTGCAGCAAGGCGGGTTGGTCGCCCTGCCTACCGAAACCGTATATGGCTTGGGGGCCGACGCCCGGAACAGCGCAGCAGTGGCCCGTATATATGACGCCAAGGGCAGGCCCAGTTTCAACCCGTTGATCATCCATGTGGCCGACGCCGCACAGGCCAGCCGGTACGGGGTATGGTCTGATCTAGCGCAAAACCTTGCCGATGCGTTTTGGCCCGGTCCTTTGACACTGGTTTTACCCCTGACATCAGACCACGGCTTGTCATCCTTGGTGACCGCCGGATTAAACAGTATAGCGATACGGGTACCGGCTCATCCTACAGCGCGTGCTATTCTCGAGAAATTTGGCGGCCCCGTTGCGGCGCCATCGGCAAATCCGTCCGGCAAGATTAGCGCCACCACAGCAGCCCATGTGCTAAACGGCCTTGAGGGTCGCATTGATGCAATCGTTGACGATGGCCCGTGTGCCGTGGGGTTGGAAAGTACCATTATTGGCCTGACAGCCCCCCGCCCCCTGCTGCTGCGTGCTGGTGGGGTTTCAGTTGAAAACATCGAAACAAGACTTGGCATAGCCATTGACAGCGCCAACGGATCCGAGATCATCGCTCCGGGGCAACTTGCATCCCATTACGCGCCACATGCCCATGTCCGACTGAACGCGACCGAGGCCAAACCAGACGAAGTTTTGCTAGGCTTCGCAGACATAGCGGGCGACCTTACCCTATCATCCGCTGGTGACCTGACCGAAGCCGCCGCCTGCCTTTTCGACCGGCTGCATGAATTGGATGCCTTGCGTAGACCCATCGCGGTGGCACCAATACCCGACCACGGATTGGGCCGCGCGATCAACGACCGGTTACGTCGGGCCGCGGCACCTCGGTAACTACGCCCTTCCCGGCGTCGCGCTTAGAACCAGCGGATCGATTCCCAGCGACTTGAGTGCGGCCGCCCATTTTGATGCGTCATCAAGGTCGAACACGATCTTGGCGCTGGCGTCGCACGTTAACCACCCGTTTTGGGCGATCTCGGTTTCCAACTGCTCTGCACCCCATCCCGCATAGCCCAACGCCAGTAATGCCCGTTCGGGCCCCTTGCCGCGGGCAATGTCCTCGAGAATATCTAGGGTCGCCGTCATGGAAAACCCTTCAGCGATATCAAGCGTCTGCATTACCGATCTGTATTCCGCACTGTGTAATACAAAGCCCCGCTCGGTCTCTACCGGACCACCCAAATGGACGCCTAGGCCCGATGTATCGTCAAGGTCGATATCGCTTACACGGTCCAACACATCGCCTAACTTCAGATTAAGCGCGGGTTTATTGACGATAAGGCCCATCGCACCATCGGCGTTGTGCGTACAGATAAATATCACCGAATGGTCAAACCGCAGATCGCCCATGCCAGGCATCGCCACAAGCAGTTGCCCTGTCAGATCCAGCTTCATCATCAGTCCCTTGTTATACCTTATCTTTAGCATGGCGCGGCACCCCACTGCTTTCAAGCCCCGCAACTGCAACGTTTCGTAATGCAATCGTGATTTGGCAGGTTACCGCGATTGACGCATGAAAGGCTTATGAACAAAAAAATACTCAGCTTGCTTGCCAGCTTACTGGTCGCGCCCATTCCCGCCGCAGCTTTCGAGGTCATTCAGGGCGAGATACTCCCGGGTTGGGTATTACCTGATGGTAACCGTATCGCTGCTATCCGACTGACGCTCGAGCCGGGCTGGAAGACGTATTGGCGCGCGCCCGGAGATTTGGGCATCCCACCGGATTTCAACTGGGCTAAGTCCGAGAACCTTGCCGATGTCGCGATCGAGTGGCCCGCGCCAACTGTATTTCGCGAAAAGAACCTGACGACCATCGGCTATAAAGAACACGTGATTTTACCGTTGCTGATCAATGTTGTCGAAAAAGACGTTCCGGTAACTTTGGCCGCCGCTGTCAGCTTGGGCGTATGTAGCGATATCTGCGTGCCAGCCACGCTTAATCTGAACGCATTGATCGATACTAAAACCACCCGCGCCGACCCAGAAATCGCAGCTTCGCTTGCTCAACGCCCGTTTTCCGCCAAAGAGGCCCAGGTGAGCAAGGCCACCTGTAACCTTAGTTTGAAGGACGGTAGTTTCGAACTGGTTACGGCCATCACCCTGCCCCATACGGGTGGGCAAGAGTTTGTTGTTATCGAGCCAGGGCAATCCGATCTTTGGATAAGCGAGACAGATACCAGTCGTGAAGGGGGTGTTCTGCGGGCACGCGCGGATATTGCCCACGTCAAAGACGAAACTGTGGCATTGGACCGCTCGGAAATTCGGATCACCGTATTGGGCAGCAACCAATCCGTCGACATCCGCGGCTGTACGTCAGGTTGATCAGCCCAGTTTCTTGCGTCGTGAAAGGCCATAAACGATGACGCCTATCAAATAGCCCCCCAAAGCAATGATGGCGGCACCAGCAACGAAAGCCAACAGCGCAGCATTTAACGGGGCCAACTTTGCAAGCTGGGGTGTGGCCATAACCAAGCCCGCATACAGCGACCCGTTGAACGCAACCCATCCCAACGTGATTGCAGCCCATGCAAACATCGCCCCCCAAAGCGCGATCAAGCCAAGCTTCAAACCCCGTGCCCGCGAACGAATGCCGCGTCGCATTGCGCGGATTTGCCGTTGGATATCGTGCTGCGCCGCTATCAGCGCAGGCACGACAAGCAGCACAAGAAACATCCCAAAGCCCAAGCCGTAGACAAGCGTAATGACGGTAGGTTTTAAAAACTGCGCCTGCTGGCTTTGTTCATAGAGCAGTGGTGCCATCCCCAGCACCGTTGTCATCGTGGTCAGCATGACCGGGCGCAGGCGGTCGGCCGCACCGTCTATGATTGATGGGAACACCCCACGCGTTGCGCCGTATTCGTCTATTGTGCCAACCAACACTATGGAATCGTTTATGATAATACCGGTCATTCCCAGCAGCCCCACGACCGTGAACATGCTGAGCGGCACATCCCATAACGCATGGCCATAGATGGTACCGACCAACCCGAACGGTATCACCGCCATGACCACCATCGGCCTGACCCAACTACTAAAAACCCAAGCCAGCACCAGATAGATGCCAGTGAGTACTAAAATCAGCCCCGTCAGCGCATCCGACAGGAAAGTATCCTCTTGTTCGCTTAGACCGCCAATACGGAATTCGACTTGGCGCTCGGACGCGATACGCGGCAGAATTTCTTCCTGCATCGCCTTGGTGATCTCTGCCGCGCGTGCAGGATCGTCCTCCGAGATATCGCCCGTGACTGAAATCAATCGGATACCGTTTTCGCGTCGCACCGTGCTAAATCCCGTTCGCTGCTCTACACTCACGATGTCGGCCAGTGGCACATATTGTCCAGCGGGGGTGCGCATCTGGGTCCTATCCAGAAAATCTGCCGTCAGCTCGCCTTGAGGCAGTTCCACCCGGACTGTGGCAGAGCGCGGACCATCAGGATAGGTCGCCGCTTCGATGCCGCCAAGTCGGCTGCGCAGCACCCGGCCCAATGTATCTATAGTAAACCCCAACGCCTGCCCCTGTGGGGTCAGGTCAAGAATAAGCTCTTCCTTATCATAGGCCAGATTATCCTGTACGGCGCTTACTTCGGGATATTGCCGCAGTGCATTTTGCAAATCTTCCGATGCTGCCTTTAGCGCATCCGTATCCGCGCCATAGAACTGCACGTCCAGTGCATCTCCACCCGGCCCCGACCGCCACCCCCGAAAACTGACGGTTTCAGCCAACGGGTGGTTCACGACGGCATCTTGCAATTCACCCACAAAGGCAAAGCTGGAATATGGGCGCAAATCCGCGTCGATCAGTTCGATCGAAATCCCCCCCAGCAAGTCTTCGTCCTTGCTGTCCGCTCCCTCAAGCCCGTGGCCGGCGTTTGCTCCGATCTGGGCGATCACGTAATCAATCGGGTTGGTGCCATAACGTTCTGCATATTCAGCCCCCAATGCTTCGGTAGCGCGTTGCATTTCGCGCATCATCGCGAGCGTATCGGCCCGGGTGGCACCTTCAACCATGGCAAAGTTGCCGGTAACCGACCCGCGTTCAGGGGCGTTGAAAAACCGCCATTGCACATCGCCCTGAATGAACAAGGCAATCTGAGAAGCCAACACCGCGACAACCCCGGCCAGCACAACGTAGCGCCCCCGTATCACCCCCGCCATGAAAGGCCGGAAAAGCTTCTCTCGGGCCCACAAGAAGCCCCGGTTAACGATGCGGCTTGGCCAATCGTACCAGCGTTGTTTTGCCCCGGCTGCCATCGCGTGCGCCATGTGGTTGGGCAACACTAGAAAACATTCGACCAAAGACGCGGTTAACACTGCAATCACGGTCAAAGGAATATCGCTGATCAAGCTGCCAAATCGCCCGCCTACGGCCAACAACCCAAAAAATGCGATGATTGTCGTCAAGGTTGCTGCAAATACCGGCATCGCCATGCGCCGGGCCGCGTTTTCCGCAGCAAGCATAGGCGGCTCACCAAGCTCTTTATGGCGATAGTCAGCGTGCTCGCCTACCACGATTGCATCGTCCACAACGATGCCCAAAGTGATAATCAAGCCAAAGAGCGAGATCATATTAATTGTTATGCCGCCTGCGTACATCAACGCAATTGCAGCGGCCATCGAAACCGGAATACCCGCCGCAACCCAAAAGGCCGTTCGGGCATTTAAGAACAGGAACAGTAGCCCAACAACCAGCGCTAATCCCATCAACCCGTTGTCGATCAACAGGTCAAGCCGACCGGTAATCGCTTCGGCGCGGGTGCGGATGAGATCGATACGCACCCCTTTAGGCAGCATTACTGCCATGTCTGCGACAACACCTTCGACGCTGTGCTGGATACCAATCGCGTCACCGCCATCAGACCGGTCGATTCGAACGGAAATCGCAGGATTGTCGCTGACAAAGAATCCGACTTCTCGGTCGGTACTCTTTTCTATTACCCGAGCCACATCGCCCACAGTCAATGACGACCCGTCGGAGTTGGTGCGCAACACGACCCCAGCCAATGCCGCGGCGCTTCGCTTGGCTGTGCCGGTCCGGACCCGCGCATTGGCCCCTGTCACATCGCCAGCGGGGCTGGCGTCGACCTCGGCTGCAATAACTGCGGCAATCTCAGCCATGGTAATGTCATAGCTGATCAGTTTGGTTGATGGCACCTCGATCAAAGTTTCGGGCGATGCGATGCCCTGAATTGTGCTGCGCGTAACGCCAGCGGCGAACAACCGCGTGACCAATTCGTCTGCGAAACGCCCCAATTGTTCGGCGCTGATCGGGCCCGTAAGGACTACGTCGGTCACCCGGTCACGCCAAACACCACGTCGCACAACTGGGTCTTCAGCATCGTCTGGTAACGTGGTGACAGCGTCCACGGCTGTTTGTACATCTGCCGCAGCACGCGCCATATCCCAGTCCGGTTCGAAATCTAGCGTAATGGTGGCGCGCCCCTCCCGCGATGCCGCGACGGACCCTTCAACCCCTTCCACAGCCAGCAATACCGGTTCAAGCACCTGCACGATGGCGCTGTCTACGTCTTCGGCACCTGCCCCGTCCCATGCGGTAACAACCGATACCGTATCGATCACCACATCTGGAAAAAACTGCGCCCGCATATTGGGAGCAGCGACGACACCGCATACCAGCAAGACCACCAGCAACAGATTGGCCGCAGTTTTATGCCGCGTAAAATAGGACAGAAGCCCGCCGGTTGATTGTGAAACGCTGCGCGTCATGGCCTAGCCTCCCATCCGGCTCTCGATCCGCTCAATCATCTTTGCAGGCACCTCAGGTTCCGCCAACTTTGCCAACACCCGCGCCTTCGCTTCTTGGGGCATACGGTCATTGGCCTCAACGAACGCCACCAATTTGGCACGCCGTTCTTCGGTCAGCGCTATCATGCTGGCATCGTTGGCCTGTTCAGGGTCCGCTCCGGACCGCAATGGTTTGACCGCAATTCCTGCGCCCAGCAAGGGTGACTGCGCTTCGACCACATCACGGCCTTCAATTTCGCCGCGTACCAGAACTTCATCACCGACACGGCGCAAAACCTCTACGGATTCCGCTTCAAGCCGGTTCTGCGCATCAAGGACCAACACACGCCCCTGCGCGTCCACCGCCGAGCTTGGCAAACGAAAAACATCTGCCAGCGCAGGTTCGCGGATGTGAACTGTCACAAAGTCTCCGGGCTGGAACCCAGCAGCATGGGTGAGAGAACCGAAAATCAACCGTCCGCTGGCACCTTCGCCGGCCGCCGCGCCGGCCCGGGTGATCTGGCCTTCCGCCTCTAGGTCTATACCGGCGACGTCTAATGTGGCACCTATCTCTGCCTTAATCAAAGCGCCGTGTTCATCAATTAACCGCGCGTATTGGGCAGTCGATACGCGAAAGGACACCTCTAGGTTACCGGGATCAATAAGTTCAGCCAGCCTTTCGTTTGCGGAAACCAGCCGCCCTTCGACCACACTGGTGTCACTCAGCGCTCCGTCGAACGGCGCGGTGATCGTGGTTTCTTCCAGCCGCCTTTGCGCCTCATCCAACGCGATCTTGGCATTTGAAACCAAGCTCACCGCCTGTTCGATCCGCGCCTCGGACTGCGTGACTATCTGCCGCCGTGCCAACACCGCTTGACGCGCACTGGACGCTGCCAATTCCGCAGTTTCCGTCGCGGTTGCGGTGCCGACGCCTCTATCAGCCAGGTCACTTTGACGCTCGAATGCCCGTGTCCGAAGTGCCGCCTGTTCCTCTGCCGCTGTTTGCTCATCACGCGCCAGTTCCAGTGCACGCGCGGCATCACGCCCTTCGGCTTCGGCATCGTGTACGGCGCTTTCCGCCCGGGCCACAGTCGCATGCGCATCGGCGCGATCCAGGCGTACCAACACCTGCCCCGCCTTCACGGTACCCCCAACTTCGAACCCAGGAGCAAGTTCAATCACGCGCCCCCCAACGGCCGCGCGCAGTTCTAGCCTGCGGCGGCTCTGGACCGCGCCAAAGCTTTCCAACACCGGTGTTTCGGTGCCAGCCCTTGCTTGCACGACATTAACCGAAAATACCCGTTCACGAGGTGCGCGAACCTCGGGTGCGTCGGCCAAACGCTTTTGCACCGCGCCGCCGATCATATCAGCCGCGAAGAACAATAATCCCATTGCAGTGGCAGCCAGAAACAGGCCGATCATGCTTTGCCTTAGAAATCGCATGTTTTTCCAATCCCACTCGTACCGTAAGCAAAGCGTGGCTTCTTGCGTCGCACCACCTTGCCGCAGGTTTAATACGCGTACATCGTCGACTTCCGTCGGAGACGGCGCGTCAAATCAGATATTTACTTCCGACGCTGGTGTTCGTCCAACCGGGGCATAATTTCGACGAAGTTGCAGGGCCGGTGCCGATAATCAAGCTGTTTGACCAAAATTTCATCCCACGCATCTTTGCAGGCACCGGGCGACCCCGGCAGAGCGAATAAATATGTGCCCTGTGCCACCCCAGCGGTTGCCCGGCTTTGTACCGCGGATGTCCCGATTTTTTGCATCGACACGATGGTAAAGATGGTGCCAAATGCGTCGATTTCTTTCTCATACACATCCCTATGTGCCTCGACTGTCACATCGCGCCCTGTCAGGCCAGTACCGCCCGTACTGATCACGACATCTATACCAGGGTCAGCACACCACGCCCGCAATTGATCGGCAATTTGCTGCCGCTCATCCTGGATAATTGCCCGTTGAACCAAAGTATGCCCGGCGTCTGCAACCCGTGCGACCAATACGTCGCCTGATCTGTCATCGGCCAGACTACGGGTGTCCGACACAGTCAGAACGGCGATGCGCACCGGGATAAACTCAAGACTTTCATCGATCCTGCTCATGTGCGCTCCAATACTGCCAACCGCGCGGCCAAGGCCACAAATATACCACTGCTAATCAAACGCAGTGCCCGCCCCCCATGTGTCAGTCTGCGGCCCAAACCGCTGGCAAAAATACCGACCAAGGCGTTGATAATGAACCCACCTAGCGACAAAACGAAACCGAACACTAGAAACTGAAACAAAACCGGTCCTGCCTCGGGCACCACGAACTGCGGGACGAACGCCAAGACAAACAAGATTACCTTGGGGTTCGTCAAATTCACGATTAATCCGCTGCGAAACGCCGATTTAGGCGCGATCTTTACCGCTTGCGCAGTTGCATTGCTCCTCCATGTTTGAACCGCGAGCCACAGCAAATATGCAACCCCGATCCAGCGGATTACATCAAAGGCCCATGGGAGCGCCGATACCACTGCACCCAACCCCAACCCCGCCAATGTAACATGGATCATGCCACCTAACGAAATGCCTGCGCTGGCCGCGACCGATGCCCTTGGGCCAAAGCGCACGCCCTGACCTAAGCAAAACATCATATCGGCCCCCGGCGTCAGATTCAGCGCAAGCGCCGCGGGAACAAATGCCAAGATCGTAATAGGGTCAACCATGCGAAAGCCTCGCCTTCAGGGATAAAAGATCCGCCCAAGTCTCCCGTTTGAACTCCGGGCTACGCAACAGATGAGCGGGGTGAAACATCGGCAAAGCAGGGATACCCCCTGCTTGGGTCCATTGCCCTCGCAGCCGGGCAATACCCCGCTTGCCCAGCAAAACTTGCAACGCACCGTTTCCCGCAAGAACTAGAACCTCGGGTTGGGCCAAGGCGATATGGCGCATCAAGAATGGTTTCATCATCGCAATCTCGTCAGGTTTCGGATCACGATCCTGTGGGGGTCGCCACGGCAGAACGCTGGCCAGATAAACCGACGCTTCCGAATGATGGCGCCCCATGCTGATCGCTGCCAGCATCTTGTCCAGCAGCTCCCCGGCCTGACCTGCAAAAGGCTTGCCCTCGCGGTCTTCATCGCGACCCGGTGCTTCACCGACGATCATCAAGCGCGCGCCCGGCGTACCGTCTGAAAAAACCATCCTGCGTGCGCCGCGCTTTAACTCGCAATGATCAAAGGTTGCGATTGCTGCTTGCAACGCGTCCAAAGTCTGTGCACCTGCCGCGATCCGCGAAGCTTCAGCCACCGGATCGACACCCCCAGCCACGGGGCCGCGCTGTTTTCCCTGTGGTGCGGTTAGCTTGGGTTTCTCGACCGATGCAGGTACTTCATAGCGATTAACTGGCAAATCACTGATCGCCTCGGTCGCGCCGAGTTCAATTTGCCAGCGCAAAAGTTCAACTGCCTGATGATAATCCACTGATTCCATGGCTCCAACTTACGCACTGCCGCTGGCAATAAACATCCTAACTTCCAAATGGCTTTAAATCCATTCCGTCCCACCGGCAAGGCGCACCGGCCCGGCCGCTTGCTCACGTGGCCGCCGCCGCCTATAACGCCTCAACTAACTTGGGGTTCACCGTCATGAGTTTCGCACATCGCCATCTTCTGGGCATCGAACAACTGTCTCAAGACGATATCGCTACTCTACTTGACCTAGCCGATACATATGCCGACCTGAACCGTCAGCCTTACAAACATAGCGACGCTTTGAAAGGGCTGACCCAGATCAACATGTTCTTCGAGAACTCGACCAGAACACAGGCCAGCTTTGAAATCGCGGGCAAGAGGTTAGGCGCGGATGTGATGAATATGGCGATGCAGGCCTCTTCGATCAAAAAGGGCGAAACCCTGATTGACACTGCGATGACACTGAACGCGATGCACCCGGATCTGCTTGTAGTGCGTCATCCGCAATCCGGTGCCGTTGATTTGCTGGCCCAGAAGGTGAATTGTGCCGTACTTAATGCCGGTGACGGGCGTCATGAACATCCGACCCAGGCCTTGCTTGACGCTCTTACCATTCGCCGGGCCAAAGGTCGGTTGCACCGTCTGTCCATCGCGATCTGCGGCGATATCGCCCACAGCCGTGTGGCACGGTCCAATATCTTGCTTTTGGGCAAGATGGAAAACCGTATCCGATTGATTGGCCCGCCGACACTGATGCCGTCACAAATCGGCGAATTCGGTGTCGAGGTGTTCGACGACATGGAAAAAGGGCTGCGTGATGTCGATGTCGTCATGATGTTGCGCTTGCAAAAAGAACGCATGGATGGCGGTTTTATCCCCAGCGAACGTGAATATTATCATAGATTTGGTCTTGATGCCCAAAAACTGTCCCATGCCAAACCTGATGCCATCGTCATGCACCCCGGCCCTATGAATCGCGGCGTTGAAATCGACGGTACTTTGGCGGATGATATCAATCGAAGCGTCATTCAGGATCAGGTCGAGATGGGCGTAGCGGTACGTATGGCGGCCATGGACCTTTTGGCACGCAATCTGGCTGACAGCCGGGCGAAAATGTCGTGACCCTACCTTCCGCCTCAGATGAGCAGGAGCTGCTGCGATGGCGCATATCGCCAAGAGCCTTTTTTTGGCGATCCCTGACGCTAATGCTGCTAACCATGTCGGCGTGGGCACCCGCCCTGCCTTATTTCCCCGTAACGGTCTGGGCGCTGGCTTCGGTACTCTCCGCGCTGTTTTACATGTGGATATTCGAAGAGTTCCAGATTTGGTATGCCAACCGAAAAACATTATGGCGCCTGACAAACCGCGCTCTTTATATTGACGAACCAAGCTCGATCGAGCCGTTGCAGCTGGCGCTGACCGATATCGAGGCCATCGGAAAACTATCGCTTTGGTCGATCGTTTTGCGCTTGCCGAGCCATCAAAGCATAACCTTGCCTCTGGTCCCGAACGTCCGCAAGACCAAAGCGCGGATCGCCCAAGCGATTGAGGCAGCACAATGAATGATCAATTCTGGGCTGACCAGCTTGATCCCGGCGAACGGCTGCTTTGGACGGGGCGCCCCAAACCGCGACTGTCGATACGAAATTTTCAATTGATCGGCCCATTTATCGGTGCCGCAGGTACGGTGGTCGCAGGGGGCTTGCTTCTGACCTATAACGATTTACCGGTTTCCCAATCTGTGATCCTTGCCGTGATCATCGCGTTGGTGGTGCTTTCGCTGGTGCGCGGGCTAAATAACTGGTCCGGGCTGAACCGTACACGTTATGCGCTTACCACGCATCGCGCTTTGTTTTTCAAGCTGGAAAAAGATGGAACACGCGTCAAGGCCTTCCCACGCAGCACGGAAACCAAGCCCGACGTGAAACCCACCAACCCGCCTTCCGTCTTCTTTATCAGGCAAGAAAGCATAGACAAAGCGGCGCTCGTTACGCATTTGGGGTTTGAATATATCGAAGACAGCAACAGTTTAAGTGCATTGATGGCAACCAGCTATGAAGGTGCAGATAAATGACAACTATACGAATTCAGAACTCAGAAACCGGCAAGGTCCGGCTTTTCGCCGTAAACCGATCAATTGATGCTGTTTCACTCGCAGTGCGTGATAGTGAAAAGCATGCAGTTATCACCGACCTGTTGGGAACGTCCGTTCCCGTCGGTAGTGCCGAGTTATTTCCCGTTACCGATTTGGCCGGCGTCGGCTTGACCGCATATCTAACAGAGGGCTACGCTGTAAGCGACGATCAGCTCGCCCAAGACCGCAGCCGTCTTGGCGCACTCGACGGGTATGTGCTGCTATTGTTCTCGTCAGCTTTTGAAGGCCGCGATACAACTCTCGAAATCGGTCCCGACCTTACCCTCATCGGCACCTATGACGAAGAGCAACCCGCCATAAGCGCGATTCCCCTGACGGCAGACGCCGCGCAACCGTATACTGGCATACCGAACGTGAACCCGCGCACGCCGCCACGCGACCGCGCCGGCGGAGCAATGGTAGTGTTGGCAGTTCTCGTTGTACTTGGGCTCATCCTATGGTGGTTGATGTGAAAGAACCCAAACCGGATCCCAAAGTCTCAGGCCGTGTTGCCATGATCGCCTTGCTGGTTGCCTTTGGCGTAGCTGCGATGATGGTCTGGGTCGGCGCATGACGACCTGACGCCGGTTCAACCAGTATGAAAGACCCGCAATGACGCTGTATTTTATTAACGCGCAGATAATCGACCCCGAAGCCAGAACCGTCACGCGTGGCACTCTGAAGGTTGAGGGGACACAGATTGCGGCTATTCTGCCAGAAGATGTACCTATCCCCGGCGATGCCCACATTGTCGATTGCCTTGGAAAGTATCTGGCCCCCGGCATCGTGGACCTTGGTGTCAAGGTTTGTGAACCTGGGGAAAGACACAAAGAAAGCTTTCGTTCCGCGGGGCTTGCCGCTGCGGCTGGTGGCGTCACAACAATGGTCACACGGCCTGATACGACCCCCGCGATAGACAGCCCTGAAGTGCTCGAATTTGTCACCCGCCGCGCTAACGAGGCAGCTCCTGTAAATGTTGTTCCCATGGCAGCTCTTACCAAGGGCCGCGAAGGTCGTGAAATGACCGAAATCAGCTTCCTTATGGACGCGGGAGCCGTCGCATTTACCGATTGTGACCGTGTGATTACCGACACCAAAGTATTTTCGCGCGCCCTTACCTATGCCAGCAGTCTAGGCGCACTGGTCATCGCCCATCCTCAGGAACCGGTGCTAAGCCACGGAGCCGCCGCGACCTCGGGCAAGTTCGCATCCTTGCGCGGTCTCCCGGCCGTGTCACCGATGGCTGAACGAATGGGTCTCGACCGTGATATCGCACTCGTCGAGATGACAGGCGCACGCTATCACGCCGATCAGATTACCACCGCTCGCGCTTTGCCCGCCCTTGCACGCGCCAAGAAAAACGGCTTGGACATCACCGCAGGCGTCGGCATTCACCACTTGACGCTGAACGCGCTTGACGTTGCGGATTACCGGACCTTCTTCAAGCTCAAGCCCCCGTTGCGTGACGAAGAAGACCGTATTGCCGTGGTGGAAGCCGTCGCTTCTGGCCTGATCGACATCATCTGTTCGATGCACACGCCCCAAGACGAAGAATCAAAGAGACTTCCTTTCGAAGAAGCCGCATCTGGTGCGGTTGGCTTGGAAACGTTATTGCCCGCTGCGCTACGGTTGGTTCATTCAGAAATGATGGATATAGCGACCCTGTGGCGCGCCCTGTCATTCAACCCGGCCCAACGTCTGGGCCTGCCGGGTGGGCGTCTGTCAATAGGGGGCCCTGCGGATCTGGTGTTATTCGACAGCGACGCCCCCTTTGTCATGGACCGCGAGACACTCAAATCAAAATCGAGAAACACACCCTATGATGGCTCAAGGATGCAGGGTAAGGTCTTGGAAACCTATGTTTCCGGCACGTGTATCTACAAGGCGTCCTAACCATGCCCATCTTTGATTCCTCTTTAACCATCCTTTCCCTGTGGGCGGTAATTGGTTACCTGATCGGCTCGATTGCCTTTGGCATGGTGCTGGCGCGCGTGATGCATCTGGGGGATCTACGCACTATCGGCTCGGGCAACATCGGGGCAACCAATGTTTTGCGCACCGGAAACAAGAAAGCCGCGGCACTGACAGTTTTACTGGATGGTGGCAAAGGTGCGGTTGCAGTATTGCTTGCACGGTACTTTGCTGGCGAAGATGTAGCACAGGTCGCAGCGCTCGCGGCTTTATTGGGTCACTGCTATCCTGTTTGGCTAGGCTTTAGGGGTGGCAAGGCAGTCGCGACATTTCTAGGTGTGCTTCTTGCGCTGGCGTGGCCCGTCGGAGTAGCCAGCGCCATCACTTGGCTGGTCGCTACATTTGCAACACGTATTTCGTCCATGGGTGGCTTGGCCGCGGCAGCGTCGTCCACTTTCTTCATGGTTTTCTTGGGATATGGCGACTTTCTGATCCTTGGCATCTTGCTCACCCTTCTGGTGTTTTGGCGGCACCGCGGCAATATCCAACGGATCCGCACCGGCCAAGAACCTAAGATTGGCGGAAAGAAAGTTTAATTCGCCCCGCACTTGAGGTGGTATGGGCCATGCTGCTTGGCAAGGCTCAGGTATCGAGAAGCGTTTCAATGTGTCGCGGACTTGATTACCCTTGGGCCGCGAGCTTATCAGCCGACCAGCACATCGATAGATGCGCCCGGATCATCGCACTGCTTTTTCAGGTCGGCTGGCCCCGTGAATAGCGCAGACGGGGCAAGCCGACCTTGTTCGGCGACTAATCTCTAATAGGAATAATCGGCGTAGATGCGGCTTAGATTGCCATTCCATTTACCGTTATAGTCGTCCATCAATTCATCTGCGGGGACTTTGCCGGTCTCGATGCTTTCCTTCAGCGCATTTAGAAAATGGGTCTCGTCCGGTACCATGCCGCCCGCCCCACTACGCGCACGCGCCTTCAAGCCAAGCTCGGACAACGCGACCGCTTCTCGTGCAATATCATGCATTTTCACTTTACCGACCTGGGCTTGCAACCCATCGACTGACGCGGCCACTCGCAAGGCCTCGCGCGTTTCGGCATCCCAATGCTTGACCATATCCCACGCACCGTCCAACGCTTGCTGGTCATACATCAACCCCACCCAAAACGCAGGCAAGGCACATAAACGTCGCCACGGGCCGCCGTCGGCACCACGCATTTCGATAAACTTCTTGATGCGCGCTTCGGGAAATGCCGTGGTCAGATGATCTGCCCAATCGCTCAACGTGGGGATTTCTCCCGGTAGAGCGGGCAACTTTCCCTTCAGGAAATCACGGAAAGACTGCCCCAACGCGTCGATATACATGCCGTCGCGATAGACAAAATACATCGGTACATCCAACGCATACTCTACCCAACGTTCGAAACCCATTCCATCTTCAAACACCCACGGTAACATACCTGTACGCGCATCATCCAGATCACGCCAAACCCGGCTACGCCACGATTTATGCCCGTTGGGTTTGCCTTCAAAAAAGGGTGAATTCGCAAACAGCGCAGTCGCCACCGGCTGCAAAGCCAATGCAACCCGCAGTTTTTTTACCATGTCGGCCTCGGAACCGAAATCAAGATTTACCTGTACTGTACAGGTGCGGCGCATCATGGTCTGCCCCATAGTACCGACCTTGGTCATATAATCGTTCATCAGCTTGTAGCGCCCCTTGGGCATCAAATCCATCTGCTGATGCGTCCATTCAGGTGCTGCACCCAAACCGATAAACCCCGCTCCGATCCTGTCAGCCACATCGCGCACTTCAACCAAATGCGCATTCACCTCGTCGCAGGTCTCGTGAATAGTCTCAACAGGGGCACCTGACAGTTCCAGCTGCCCCCCTGGCTCTAACGATACATTCGCACCGTCCTTGACCAACCCAATTAACTTCCCAGCCTCCTCGACCGGAGACCAGCCATGGCGATCGCGCAACCCCTCCAACATGGCACGGATCGAACAATCACCCTCATAGGGCAAAGGCAGCAAAGTTTCCTTATTATACCCGAACTTCTCATGCTCAGTGCCGATGCGCCAATCTTGCACGGGCTTGCAGCCGTCAGCCAAATACTGCGCCAGCTGTTCTTGGTTTTCGATCGGGCCGCCGCCGGATTGAGGAATGGACATAAAGGGAGGCTCCGATGTAAATTTGTGTGACCTAAGGGATGGTGCGATTTGGGGGGGGTGTCAATGCAACAGAGCGGTTCTTGGGCGCAGAGGTTTACGTTCCCAAATCACGACCGACAGCGTCTTGTCGTCGCTCAGTTCAGCCAGCATCCGTTCAGTCCGAAGCCCCGGCAGCGCTGCAAAGGCGTCGAATAAACCATCGGCACCAGCAGCATTCACGGGGATCAGGACAGGCTGTTGCCCCGGTTGTTCCAATTTCCAATGAGCAGGATAGTTACCACGCTCAAGGCTCAGTCGCTCGATCTCGCGCAAGGCGACTACGCCCCCTGTCAAAGGCCCAAAATAGCTGATCTGCCCCTCGTCAATTTGCACCGCGCCCGCGCCCAAGCCAGTCTTGCGAAACCGTATCCGCTGCACGCCGATCAAGATGAACGCCCCACCCGCTATCACCAATGCATAGCCAGGAATGGCCAGCAACAACCCCGGCCCCAACACGAGCCACAGCCCGATCAGTGCTACCGCCGCGCCGGTCAACACCTCGCGCCACCGCCATAGCCCTTCTTTCGCCTCGGGTCTCAAGAAACTCATGCGTGCATTCTACTTTCATTTTGCCCGGAAAACTCCACGGGGGCGTGGGGG
>TARA_R110002012_G_scaffold67658_5_pt1 | contig 41797 bp, 27 predicted proteins | sample TARA_R110002012 | Tara Oceans TARA_R110002012 (sample SAMEA4396515) | marine metagenome | biome: Westerlies Biome; feature: [DCM] deep chlorophyll maximum layer (ENVO:01000326); material: water (ENVO:00002006), including particulate matter (ENVO:01000060) such as... | depth 40 m
GTTCACATCTTCTGATACAGTATCGGTTTCTAACGGTGGTACTGGCGTGACCACTCTTTCTGATTTTGGGTGGTCTTTATCATCTACTAATGTTTCTGCTGCGTCTGTATCAGCAACAGCAGTAAATGCTATTAGTTTATCGGCTACAGAAATTTCTGGACTTACTGTTTCTTGTATTTCACTTACAGCTAGTACCTGTCCAGTACCCGCTCCTTTCGGATATATCCAACTAACTTCCGATGATGCTGCTTCTTCAGATGAAAAACATGTGGGGTATTCTAACACACCAACCAGTATTCTTTCAAATAATGATCACATTTCCTGGGATGATTCAGCTAAAAACTTTGTAATAAAAGCCGCAGGTATTTATGAGTGTGTTGGTAGACTTTTCTTTGAGGGAGGGTCTACATTAGTTGAATTACATATAAATAAAGAGGGGTCTCCAGTTAATACTGCAAATCCTAGGGCTCACACTACTGTTGACCCTGTTGAAAGAACCATATCTGCTATATTTCCTTGCGCTGTCGATGATGTAGTAGATATTACATATGAGGCTACATCAGCGCAAACAACCGCAGCCCAAATAGGTACAACTGTAACTATAAAAAGATTAAGATAATGACTACACAAGATAAAAGAATGACAATTTCAAAAGAAACTCTAATGCCTTTAGGCATGGTAATCCTACTTTGCGGTGGTGTAGTTTGGATTAGCAGTCAGCTAAGTCTTATTCACAATAAGCTTGAATTGCTTGAATCCAGTTTAGAAGAACAGTGGACTAAAAGAGATATGGAGAACTGGGGCTTAAAGTTAAAGCTAGAAAACCCTGAGATCACAATCCCAACTCTTAAGAATTAGTCCAGCATATGGTTTTGCATCAGAAGATGCAACAGCCTATCCGTATACTGCCCAATAAACATGTGTAGTTCTGTTTGTAGGTTATACAAGTTTTTTAGACCTTCTCTTGATACGGGTGATTTTTCCTTGTATGCACTTAGTCTAGTTGCTATTTGTTTAATTTTTTGCTCATCTAGTTCATTTAAAACTAGCATTCTTTTCTTTATTTCATCTGAACTTTTCATATAGTTTTTACCTCATGTCCTTCTGCTTTATAGTGTTTCTTTCTTTCTTTAGAATGTTTTAGAAGATACTTTTCTTGATCATAGAAATCATAAACATAAACTTTGTCTTTAGTTTTGTGCTTTCTTAATGCTCTACCGAGAGCTTGAAGCGTAGCTATTTCTGATTTCATTCCTCTGGCATTTATGAAGTGGGTGATTTCTTCAATGTTAACCCCTGTTTGCAGGATTTTAGTACCAATGAGGATGCTAGGTCCTCGATGTCCTCTGAATCGAGATATAGCTTCATACCTTTCTCCGATTGTATCGCACCCTTGCAGGAATTCACAATTGCCTCCAAGTAAGTCTTCCAAGGCTCTTCCGTGATCAAGTGACTTGGTAAGTATAAGTATACGGGCTTTTTTGTTTTTATTTTTGATGTCATTTACTATGTCCTTAATTATATTATTTCTAGAGTCGTTTTTTACAATGTACTCTTCGTAAATATCTAAGTAACTCATTGCTTCATCCTGATTATTAGCAAGATACGGTCTTTCTATTATCTGGATAATTGGTTTTGTTAGTTTGCCTTTTTTAACTAATTCTTCGGTGCTTGCAACAGAGTATATAGACCCTAAACCCCCTAGTAGATTATACTTAGGTATATCTTGGCTTGGGGGAGTCGCTGTAAATCCGTATCTATAGTTGGCTTGCGGGAAAGATTGTAAAGCCGCTACTGTTGTTTTTCCGTTAGAAAATTCATGACACTCATCTACCATCATGACCTCTGAATCTAGGTGGGTATCTAATACTTTTTCAATACTTTGAACTGTACAGAGCATGATCTCTCCCTCAATAAATCCTTCACTGAAGCACATCCCTAGGTTTTCAATGCCAATATCCTTTAAGAAGTCGTAGGTCTGTGTCAAAAGCTGCTTCGCATTAAATAGTAAAATCATCTTCCTTCCAGCGAGGGCTTTTACGAGACCTGCCATGATAATTGTTTTTCCTGATGCGGTAGGAGATTTAATAACCATTCTCTTTTTATCTAAGCCTTCTTTGATTGTTTTTTCTTGATAGTCATAGTAGTTGATATTATCAAAATAAAAGTTATTATGGTCTGAGTTGATTTTTCTCTCGTCTATTATCGTAAAAGTCGCGTCTACCTTTTTTAAATCTTTGATTATCTGATCCAACAGGCCTGTTTTGAATGAGCCTTGTCTAGTAAAAAATCGTTTTTTCCCGTCCCAATGCCTGCTTTTGTATTGAGGTGAGTACTCTGCTCCAGGGATCTTAAAGGCATACAAGTTGTATAAAGCTTTAAGTAGCTTATCGTTATCTGTTACCAGTTGTGAATTAATCGTATTTATTCGTATCTCCATACATACTATTATAGATTAGAGGTAATTATATGAATGATCAAATTCCACAACCTGAGGTGCTGTCAGAAGAGGAGCAACTAGCACAACTATTAGAGCATCTCCCCGCTGAGTCAGATGTTTTTGTACAAGTCCCTTCCAAGGGGCTACCTTACTTTAACAAAATCTCACCTGTCCAAATTAGACCATTAACTTTTGCTGATGAGAAGGCTCTTAGCACAGGAACAAGAGCGCCTAAGTTTAACGCTGCTAACTATTTATTAGATAAGTGCGTTTTGAATGTTAAGATTGATCATCTCCTTATGATGGATAAGCTATTTCTTTTGCTTAAACTAAGGGAAATCTCTTACGGTAATGATTATAACATCAAAGTATCCTGCAAGCATTGTAATTACGAAAACCAGTTAACTTTGGAGTTAAATAAGCTTTTGTGTAATTATGTTCCTGATGACATGGATTTTAAGAATAGAACGGTATATTTAGATAAAATCAAAAAAGATGCAACCATCTCTCTTCTTACTGTTTCAGATGAACTGTATTTAGATAAAGCAGATATCTATAGTAATCTATGGAGATTTGTTCATAAATTAGGAGACATTGATAATCAGGCTATTATTCAAAAAGCTATCAGTAAACTTCCTATCTCTGATGTGCATCAGTTAGTTAACGGTCTCACGTTATCTAACTACGGTATTCAGCCACAAATTAGATTTAACTGTGATTCTTGCACACAATCAAACCTCATCAATCTACCAATAGACGAAAATTTTTTCTCGGTGAACTAAATGGTGGTTTAGAATTAAAAAATTTGCTGCATGAAGCCTATATACTGGTGAAACATGTAGGTTTGTCCTACGGTGACGTTAAATCGCTATCTAGGACAGAAAGATCTACATTTATACAACTTCTAAGCGAAGAAAACCAGAGAGAGCAAGATGCCATTAATAAACACAACCGAAGTAATTGATCGTAACAGCAGACCGCAGGTTCAATCTAGGGTCATGCTTAGATCTTTTTTCTTAAATGATGGGCAGTACCAAGATCCTTATGCTATTAGTTCTGTCCATGTATTTAAGAGAAATGAAAATTTATCCCCCTCTACCGTATTAGACACATCTACGGAACTAGTGGCTTCTGGGTCAACCTCGGCAGCGGCAATGGTCTTTGGTCCAAGTGCAAACGGTGTCATAGGTGAGGATACCTCCTTCAATGAGAGTAATTACAAAGGGAATGTTTTTGCTTCGCCTCCATCTCTTGCGCCTTGCTCTGGAGCTAGTGGGGTTTACAAGCTTGGGACAGGGGAGTTTGCAGTCGTACTGAATGGAATTTCAGGCTCCTCTTTGTCAGGTATTGATCAAAACGGAAATCCCATAAACAATACAGCATCACAAGCTACCAGGTACATTGATGTTTGGACAGTTAAGTTGACCGAAGGGAGCGATTGGAAGACTTATATTAATGAAGTAGAGTTATTTGATAATACCTTCATGAGTATTACTGAGCCTCTCTTGCTTAGGGCTAAAAATACATTAGCTAATAGACAAGTTATAAATGGATCAAAAGTAGATCTAAAGATTGGAACAGAGATTACTGTTGAAAATAGAAACATAGACTCATCAGTAAAAAATATATTTAAGTCTGCATTAATTACTGACGCAAGTATTCAGGTCCAAAAGGTAAACGATGACCCAAATCTCCCAGGAAGATATGATGTTGTAGATACCACTGTTGATTATGTCACCTCTGACAACACTTTGATATACTCCTTTGATACATCAAGTACATTACAGAGCGGAGACGGTCTTCCTACTTTCGAGTTTGATAAGCTTGGAGGAAAAAGAGGTACTTATGCGGTTAGAGTTTATTATACTATGGTTTCTGAAAAAATAGTAAGTCCTTGGATGTATTTTATTGTTAAATAAGTTTTTAGTAGCCTATATAATTTAAAGAGGACTTTAAATTATGACAATCCAACGATACCCCCTAAATGCTACAACTAAATCCATTTACGGGACTGGTTCTACCGAATTTGCGACATCGGGATCCACTGATGCTAACACCACTGCTGAGTGGAGAGTTCATATACAAAATATTGAGGTTATGTACAAGCGTGTTACGCAGTACAAGACTTTGGATGGAACAGCAGATTTTAATTATCTTGATTGTAACTACACTATTGACGCTTCAAGAGAGCACATTTTCTTGAACGCCTCCTCGGGTGACATGACTCAACTTCAAGTACTCGATTTACTTAGTGATTCCCATGTAGGGTCTTTAGGAAACAGTGGAATTATTAGGACAGCATTAGCTGGAGTTACTAGAAGAGAAGTGAGAATAGGTGACGAAGAGAGCAGGACTAGACAATCTGGAAACTTGGTGGTTGGTAAGCAGCCAGGATTATATGTTTCGTCTTTAGACGTTTCTGCTAATACAAACTCTACTATCTTGGATATTCTAATTGGTTCAAAGGCTGGCTGCCCAGAGTTTGAAATAAATCTAGTAGACCTATAATCTCATAGGTTTCGTAAAGACTTATTATCAAAATTATACTCGTAGGTTTTTTCCATAAACCATTCATATAAGTCTTCGTCGGCAATGTGAGCTTCATTCCAATCTTTATACCTGGAGGGAGGAGTACAGATTGAGAAAGTAGGCATCATGTATTGTTTTCTAAGACGCTCAAATTTCTCTACACCTTTTGTTCCTGCCTCATCATTATCGTAAGCCAGGATTACTCTTCCCTCAAACTCCCGTAGTGTTTGCATTTGAATTTCGGAGATTGTGCTACCCATGGTGCATGTGGCATTTAAGCCGTTTAAATTCAATGAGATCGCATCTGCGGGGCCTTCGCAAATACATAGGTGATCCTGCTCAAAGTCGAAGGGGTATAAAATATTGCTGGATTTTACGCCATTTTCTGAGTTAGGATTTAGGTACTTGGGTGTTAGGTCATGCATCAGGCTTCTAGCTTGAAAAAAGAAGATCTCACCCTCGTAATCTTTGAATGGGATGATTAGTCTCCCTCTGTATTTTCCAGAAGGGGCAACATAGTAAGGGGATTCAACAAACTCCTTACTGTTGAACATTTTTCTATCCATCAAAAACTTCCAAGCTCTTAAGACTAAGTGGTTTTCTGAATCATAGCTGTTAATGTTTACAGGTATAAATCCACTAGTGTCTAGTTTTTGATGTGTAATGTCCTGAGAGGTAGCAGTAATTTTTTTATCTTCCCAAAGGTCCCACATCCCTGATTCGGCAGCCTGGAATAGCAGCTTAGACTCGGCTGATTTATACGATACCTCCTCTAGAATCGAATAAAGTTTTATGAAATTACCTCTCTGGTCAGTCTTAAAGCACTGCCAAAGACCTGACTCTAGATTAATGCTCATGTGCCTTTTGTAGTCATGCTCTATAAATAAAGAGGGGATCATAAGCTCCCGATTATTTGAAGATATACGGTAATCGCATTGCAACTTCTCTAGAAGGTAGTCTTTAATATACTGAGGATTGAACATATGTTTATAAATACAATTAGTAATTCGAAACGTGACACTTTTAAGCAGTGTAAACTTAAGTACCGCTACAGGTATGTAGATCGACTTGATGAGTACGACATATCAAACACCGATGCCCTGCATTTTGGTTCATATATTCACCAAATATTTGAGGACGGTGTTTCGGCTACCGACATAACGGAGCTAAACCAACTAGCTGAAACGCATAAGGACAGTTATAAGTTTGCAGAGGCATACAATAAAAAGATAGAGCCTTGCCTGAAGAACTTTTTACGTCTGAACGCCACCCTGCCAGAGGTTGGGATCGCAGAACTTCACTTTGATCTAGAAATATCTGAAGGGATAACTCTTAATGGGTTTATTGACCGAATAATCAAAGGAAAGGATGGGGGTTTCCTTGTTATCGACTACAAGACAGGAAAAAGAGAGAAGAATAAGGTTGAACTGTATCAAGACCCACAACTTAAAGGATATGTGTACGCTGTCCATAAGCTGTACGACATACCTTTAAATAAGATTACTGCTGCTCATTACTACCCTATTAGCGATAATTTGGTTACCGTGCAGTACACATCAAATCAAATCTATGCCCATATTAGATCAGTGGTTGATGATGTTTGGAAGATTAGAAAGTCTAAGAAAGACGATCTTGTTCCAATGAGAAATCAGTACTGTAACTGGTGCTCATATAAATCACTGTGCCCTGAATTCACTGAGTCATGCCTCGTTAATCAACGACTAGATGAACTAAAGAAAGCTAAAGAGAATTAACTCTTCTTTTTTAGTGTCCCTTGAATCAGCGGGAAGTAAATATCTATGTCTATAGCATTAAAAAAGTTATCGACTTGCTCTGTCGAGTATTTACACTTTTTAGTTAGATAATTATATAAAGTTTCTTTTTTAAGAACTTTTCTCTTTATTAATGAATTAAGTACTTTTAACTGAAAGTGCTTAATAAATTTTGTACTAAACCTAAATCTCCATTTTTCAACAAATTCATTGCTTAAGGTAGTATTGATTAAATCAATAAAGTCTATGAATTCAATATCTGTATTACTATCAATCATTATTAATATTTATTATATAATACTCCCATGACTGGATTTCTACAACAAAAAAGTGAAGAAAATTTTAATATCGAATCTGCCGTAGCAGGGTTGATACGTTCTTACTATGGACAACGACAAGATAGGGGAGAAATTGACGATGATTGGTTGGAAATTAGCGAACAAGATGATGATACGGACTCTACTGACGAAATAGTGCAGAAATTCACCCAGACTGTAAGTAAAAGCCCTACTAACATTACCGCAGGATCAGTTCTAGCATTTGATTATATCTCCTTGAAGGGAGTAAGAAAGTCTTATTTTGTGGTTGTAGTGGCAACAAAAAAAGGTAATGGAATGTATTCTAACATGAATACACGCAGAACTCTTATGACCAGTTTTTTAATTGATTCTGGGACAAACCTAGATACATTAGCAATAGTTATGGATGTTATCAACTCTGAAAAAATTAAAAACACTAGGAAAAGCTACAAAGGCTTAGTTAATCCATATACAAATAGAGCATTAAGGCGAAAAACAGGGATATCTCAAGAAGGCATGGCAGCATTATTTTCAACAACGCAATTTAGGACATTTGCAGTAGATGTTGGATTAACGTCCGTTTACAGGATTAACTTAGATGGCTGATCCAGATTACGGAGAAGGTAAGAGAAGAGGCACCAGGCTTCAAACTCTAGAGGAGCAGTACAACCTCCAGTTATCAATTACTTCTAAGCTTGAACGATCTTTAGGTCCCTTAAAAGATCTTCCTTTTGCTGTAGTTGGATTAAACAAAGTTTCGCAGGCTATCGTACAGGCCATGGGCGAAATAATCAAGTTCAACAGGGAAGGTTTAAAATTTAATAGGACTTTCAACGAAGCATTAGCCTTTGCGGGGGATAGAATCGAAGGTCTTCCTGGTGGCCTTTTTACTTCCATGCGGAGTTTGTTCGCCTTCCAGTCTGCTGGTTTGATGGATAGCAGTCGCTCTGCGCTTAATCTAGCCAATAAAATGGATATCACGGGCCAGAATACGGCTGGGTTAATAAAACTAAACCAAAAATTGATCACTCAAGGCCTTCTTTCAAGTCGGCAGAGAGCAACATTTAATGAATCCCTTGATAACCTTAGTATGAGGTTTAATGTATCCACAGAACTACTGATAGGTTCTCTGGATAATTTAGGAAAATCGCTGCCTCTCCTAGGTTTAACTGGGAGTATGCAGACCACACAAGCCATAAAAGAGTTAACGGCTCAGTTCCCTGCTTTGGGTGGTGACATTTCAACCTTTGTTGATATGTTGCTAAAGTCTAACATTGGAGATTTAGCCCGTCTTGGTATTGATGATGATGTAGCTAAGTTATTTACTGGGGCAGGTGCAACACCTTCTGATATCCTTTCGATAATACAGCAAACTCAAAGAGGAGCCGCTCAGTTTGGGGACTTTAAAGATCTTGGTAGTATTGTTGAATTACAACAATTGCAAAACTTGGCGGGACCAGCAGGTATGCTAGGGACACAGTTGCAAGCCGCATTAGAGAATGCTAAACCTAGCCCTGCACAAGAATCACTTTCAAAGATTTTTACTGATGTAGCAACATCTCTAAAGACTACTTTTGAGCCTTTTGTTAGAACTATAGGGGATTTTCTATTACCTTTAGTTTCTGGTTTTGGCTCAATAGTTGCTGCGCTTGATTCCTTTGGAGCATTAACAACAGTGCTAAAGGTTACCATGGTAACTCTTATAGGGAACCTGGCACTTCAGACAACGGCTGTTCTTATGAACACTGCCGCAATTATAAAATCTGCTGCCGTTGGTGCATTCTCGACCATGAGGGCTTTTGGTGCCTTTGGTCTGGTCCCGTTAGCAATTGGTGCCGCTCCTGTACTTCTACCACTCTTATTAGGCTTAGGTGTTTTTGCAATCTTAAGCACCTTAGCCGACTCAACAGAAAAACTTGCAACAGCAGAAGAATTAAGAGCCAAAGCTGACCTTAGAGGAATTGACGATGATGAAAAAGCACTATCTAGATTTGAAGCTGTTACAGCAGCTTTGATTGGTGACTTTATTCAGAGCCAGAGCATGGCTGATTCCATTGCAGTGGCATCCACAGATGCTCAAATTGAAAGACTTGATACTTTAGCCGCTATATTTGATTCAAAAATAGATGAGCTAATAGGGACTGAGGGAGGCGTAACATTCGCATAATATTATGGCAGGACTACCAACACACGTTAATCAAAAATTAGAAGATAGATCAAGACTATTGTTCGTTTTTCCTCAAGCAGCAGGAAAAGACCCTATAATACGAATTTGCCCTTTCTTTGAAAACCCAACCATTACTGAAAGAAGAAATTCAAACCTTGTAAAATACGATGTTTTGGGAAGATCAGGTAATGTTTTTGGATACACTGGATCTAAGTCTCGAAAACTAGACGTTGAGTTTAACATTACTCTTCCACAAGTTTTGCATTTTGCGTCTCAAAACTTCTCAACTGAGAAAATTACACAAGAAACCGATGATTCAAAACGAGATCAGTTTTTTGAAGATTTAGACACTCAAACTGATGCGGCGATCATAGCGACCAAATGGCAAAAAAAGAGACAGGAATTTTTAAAAGTGTTAAACAATGGCGTTGATCCTTTTATTCCTGGGGATCCTGATCCAGCGCCTCTTCCTGACGATACCTCTGATCTTCAGTTTGCTGCTCAAATGAATAACGGCTACGCAGCATCTCATCTCTACGCACAGGCTGTAGAGATTATTATGTTTTGGATTGGTTTGATCAGGTCTTCTACTATGAATAATTCTCAGAACCCCACTCTAGGCCCTCCAATAATAAAATTAAGACACGGGTTGTTGTTTGATCGCATTTCAACTATTGCGGATAATTATTCAATAGATATCGTAGAGGCAGCAGGGTACGACAATGCCTCCTTATTACCTAGAAGAATAAAAGTTAAGTTAAGTCTTTTCGAAATACAAAAGAACCCTAATAATGTTCCTGGGGATCCAGAGGAGACCATTTACGGATGGGAGCGCAATGTTGATAATAAGTACCTTAAGAGATTAACACAAGGGGACGGAGCAGACCTTGATTTCGCTGGTGGTGGAGTTTGGAGTAACAGTTATGGCAAATAAAACAAATGCAAGTTATACACGATACTCTTATGGAGTAAACTATTTAAATCATAAGGGCACAATTACCACAACGTCTGTAGGATCAGAGTACGATAACTTTTTAGTATCTTTAAACGGACTAGAATCAAGACAAGGTAGAGTTCCTAAATTTGCCGCTTATCGTCCAGACAACATAGCAAACCTTTTTTACGGAAGTCCAGGTTATTGGTGGTATGCCTTACAATTTAATTCTTATTTTGATCCTTTTGAAGCTTTAAAACCAGGGGATTATATTAAAATTCCAGAGATGTCATGAGAAATATAGCAAACAGTGTTGGGACATACAACATTGTAATCACCTCCAATAAACAAACTGCTTTAAATTTAACCAAATACAAGAGTTATAAGCGTTTTACAGATAAGCACGGATCTGATGAGGATTCTGTTTTTATGTCAACAGGCAGAGAAAAGCTTCAGGAGTCTATGCAAACTCCAATGTCTGAAGGCGTTAACATTTTAGAGTTTACTCATATTTTTAATTATGCGGGTGGTGGTAAAAGTGCCTCTAAAGACTCAGGCTTTAAAATAAAAACTCATGAAGCAGGGTTGGGCTTTCTGAAGAAGCTATTCTTCATGTCAACAGGCGAGTCGATGAGTTTTTTGAAAGAGAAAAAAGCTTATATTGATAGCTTAAATAAAAAGATTGATGATTACGGCATTGAAGCTACGGAGTATGACAGAAGCGCGGGTCAGGGTGCGTGGGTAGACGATAATCCAATCGACGCTTCAAGACTTAACACAGCCGAAGCTCAATTAAAAGACATCATAGCCAGGAACGCTCACGGACAGAAAGTTTATATTGCTTATGGAATAGGCGATGATATGAAATACTGGGCTGGCCCCTTTCAAACTCTTTTAGGTGAGACTCAGTACTCCAATGATGGAGCCAAAGAAACCATAACCTATTTCTTTGCTTCAGATCAAGTTAAGCATCTCTATGAAGGGAAGACCGTCCTTGATTTTTCTACGCCAGTGTCAAAAGAACTGGGTAATAGGTTTAAAATACCTGTGCAGGCTTATGATTTTTTGCCGCAAGCAGCACCCGCACCTAATGCGGACTATGACGATCCATACGCTGACATAATTGATTGGGATGGTTATACTCCCTCCATCCACGATTGCGTAGTAAAGTTGATCTCTTATTACTTGCATAGTATAGGAGTAAAAAATCACATCATTGTACTCCCTAACTTAGATAAAATTCTTTCTCCTTTTATTGAGTCTGTTTTAACACAAGAAATTCGTAGAAGTCGGCCAGGATCACAGTACCCTAGCATAGCGACTGCTAATGCTTTGTTTACTGGAGGAGATATTGATAACTTACCTGTAGATCCTCGAAAACCCTTCGCTGGTACTAATGTGAGTTATTCTCCATCACCAGCGAATATGGGGTCTCCTTTTCCTCAAACTAAAGACTATATAAGGGCCTTAGTTAAAGTTTTTGCGAATATGGGATTTACTGCCGACATCACTAGCCCTCCTAGCACCAGCGACACAGATCCTAGATTTGTTACTTTCGAAAAAAACCCTATAGTACTCACAGCCGCCGCAGGAGGTGGCGGTGGAGGTGCTGCGACATTTGATTATACAAATCAAGTTAAAATTGAAGACCCGTTTAGTGATCCCGCAGCAACCCCCATGGTTGATTCTATTCTTCATTTAGGTTTAGATTTAACTCAATGGGAAGGTAAGGCCACATACAAGGACGATGATGGGAATGAAAAAACAGTAGGTGATGGGATCTTTACCATTGATGCTGGTAGTTATGCAGAACCTATCAAACGCTTTGTAAATTCCATACTTAGTACTCAATCTGGCGAGCTTTTTGACATAGATTACTTTTTTGAGAGTAATCTAAAAGTATGCGAAAAGTTTAAAGAGAAATTTGGTTCTGGAACATTTGCTGGATATAAACATACCAAGGGAACTAGACAGAACTATCAAACTCCAACACCTATCGTTAGCGATGATGCTTACTTTATCTTTGGAGATCGTTCTTTAATAGATCAGTACCTATATGGACACATCCATCAGGTGGTCGATTTCAATAAGAAGTTTAGATCTGTAGAATATTTACAGGAGAAACAACTTATTGGCACAATTGATGATTCCATAGGAGATAGGTATTTTTTAGATCCCTTTTGGAATAAAATTAGTGAGGACGTAACTCAACTTGAGCCCTGGGCTTCCTTTTCAACACCTGATTACTTAGCAACAATTGAGGATACATATTTTGCACAGATACAGCAGCTTATTTACAAAGGAGATTACACTCCTCTTGGTTTTTTCAATGACTATGCCAAGAAAAAAGGAGACTTTAGAAAAAACCTGCCTGATGAGTTTGGTTTTTTAACTGCAAAACCTGACGATGCTCCAACTACCATACTAGATCAAGTCGCTTCCCTACAAATTCCATTTTTTATAGCAAATGAAAAAAACTCAAATGTTATTTCTTTTAATATTGATGCTGATAATTTTATTTTGCAAGAGTTTATGGGCAGCATTGGCGAAATTTACCATGAAGTTGCTTTACGGTATACAAAACTATCTCAAACGGTCGCTGGAATACCTGACTCTGATGCTATTGACGCTAAATTGTATGAACTTATAGATAATTGGAGAGAGAGGGGTTTCTACGGCAAAGGTTTTCATAGTTTTTTTCCTTCAAACTCACAAATGTCGTTAACTCAGCTATCCACAGACCTAAAAGACATAATGCTATTAGAAACAGAAGGCAGAGCAAAAAACTTAAGAGCAAACTACTCTTCTCCGTATGTTGCGATGCTGGCATTGTTTTCTGGTTTGTATAAAAAAAGATATAAAGGCGTGATAAAGACACTGCCAATGTTTAATTTATCAAACCTCTCCTATATTCAAAAACCTGCCATTGCATTATTAAAAAGCACTCCGCGTTTAAAGACCTCTTCGGAACTAGACAGGTCAACCGCTGATTTTTTTAGCGGACTATATACGATACTGGGTTGGAAACACACAATCACTAAATCTAAAGCTGAGTCAGAGTTTGTAGTGGTAAAAGATGTTCGTGCGGAGATCAATGATGCAGAAGATTAATTTAGATAATAATAGTAATGAGTTTTTACTAAATCAAGAACGAAAACAACGTCTTGTTTTTCCCTATAATAATGTAGTGAAGCATGAAGAGTCTGGAGAGTTAAATGCGTTTCAGAAAGAAACTATTTCTGAGGCTCAAAAGACTAGACGAAATGCGGCAAAGAGGAAGTTGGGAGATGATATTTAATGGCGGTATATAAAGGATGCATAATTTCAAAAAGAGATTTAAATGGTAAAGGTCTATTAACTGTATGCCCTACAGGCTCAAATGCAGATGACCCCAACAATTGGATTTCAGTTAAGTATGTAAGCTTTTATGGAGGGGGTTCATACACGGGAGCAGGATTTGTCCCAGAGGTAAACCAAGAAATACTTTATGACTTTGCGGAAAATGACACTACCAACACTTATTATTACTTGGGGTCGGTAATAGATCAACAATATGATGTAGCGCAGAGAGATGCCGCATACCCACAAGGAAAAGATCCCTCTTTAGGTAGAGAGCAAACAATGCCTCATGATTCTGAAGATTCAAAAGAGGCCTCTCAAAGCATGTCTTATGGGGTCACCACTCCTACAGGGCATCATTTATTGATGCGAGAGAATAGAGATACAAAGCAAACCCGATCAGGTGTAAGTTTAAAAAGCTCGCAAGGTCATGGCCTTTTACTGAATGATGTCCCTCATCACTCTGGGCCTTACCTGTATAGCTCTGGAGAAAAAGCAACGATTCGCCTCTCTGATTCTGATGATGACAGCAGTGATTTAGGCCCTGAAGGTATAGGAATAAAGGCAGGAGGTAATCTAAATATGCATAGCGCAGAAGGGAATGTCTCCTTGACCGTTCAAGATGGTGGTAATATGGAGATTAAAAATCATTCTACTACATCAAAAGGGACTCCACTGACAAGAAAAAGCCAGACAGGTAATATAATTATACAGAGTGATCGTGGAGATATAAGCCTTATCAGCACTGGAAACGGTATTTTCATTGATTGCATAGGAACGGACAAGGAAGATGGGACAACGGCAGCATCATTTCAGGTTAGAAGCCAAAACAAAATTCACCTATATGCAGAAAAAGGAATTGACATGAAATCCTTGGGAGATATAAATATAAAGGGGCGTAATGTAAATATAGAATCTGATGTCGCACAAGGAGGTACGATTCAACTCAATCCCTTGCCTCCCAACTCAATAGATATACAAATGGCTATTCGAAAAACTAATTTTGAGATTGACGCAGAAAAGCTATTCGGCTGGTGGCCTTTCTTTATGAATCCTCTTTGGTCAACTAACTATAGTTATTTTAATAATGTTAACACATCAACACCCCTTAAGCAATTATAAGAAACTAATATGGCACTAATTAATCCTCAAATGTTTACGAACCCTGCTTTGTTTTTGACAACTCAGTACGGCATTCCAAAATGTGCAACCGATTTCGGTGTTGATGTTTTGCAGTTTATGGGTGGTGGATCACTAAATGCTTTGACCCGAGCTTTACAGCAAGGTAGAAATACGGCAAGGCAGACTGTAGCTGATTTCGTTAATAAAGTTTTTAACGACACAGGAATTATCTCGTTCAATGTGGGTACTGGTAAGTTTGAATTATTTTCTCAATCTTCGACAAATGGTTTTGATATAGATTGGCTAGAGTCAGCCGCTAACTGGACAGGCCAGATAAACGCTTTTTTCGAGGCTGGAGAAGCCCTGGTAGAAGGGTTTGAAGAGGTCCAGGATTGTTTAGCTCAATTCGGAGCTTGGCTAGATAGCGGAGGCCCTCTTGATCAGGCTGGTTTTGGTGGGATTAATTCTACTTATGGAGGAAATCAGTACACAGAAAACTCAAAACAAGCAGCTTTTGCTTTAGCGCAATCACAAATACAAGATGCCTTAGACTTTGCAGGTAAATGCTCTGACCAGTTAGAGATCATTGGTCAGATTTTATATCAACGACAACTAGAAGCGGCTGCTGCTGCTGAAGATGAAGGGCCTATCTTTAGATTAACCTTCGGTCCCCCAGTATCTAAGCAGGGATTATTTATTTTATCTGAAGACGGTCTTTACTTCGATTCACAAGAGAGACTTTACAATGGAAAAGAGATTCCCTCTGCTTCTGATATTGGGTTTGTTGTTGACAGCGAAAAATGGAATTTAAATTATCCTCCTAGCCTTGGAGGAAAAGGAACCATTATCACTGTCGATCAATTAAATGATTATGTAAATACTATTTTTGATTTATCTTACATTGATAACTCTACAGAGCTACAAACTTTCTACGCTAAAGATTATTTCTTAGCTGTGCTACAAGAACAAAAAGATAAACTTGTATCTGATTCTGAATCACAAGTCACCGAGCTACTAAGCGATGGGTATACTGAGGACTCTGCTTTGGTAGTAAATACAAAGCAAAGCCTCTTTTCTGTTATCTCCTCTTATGGAGAAAAGGAAGATAAGAGGAAAAAACAAATTGAGATCGCTGTAAAATCTGCTGATCTATTAGGATCTAGTGAAGTATTCGAGCCAGGACGAATCCCCGTAAATGATTTCTCCTTCTTGAGCAGTGTGGCTGTAAATATTCCGATAGATAAACAGAAACAGTTATCTTTCGATTCGGGTGAGGTGTCTGGTGTGGTTCTCCCTATTAAGCCTAAATTTGTTAGAAACTACGGGACTAACTCAAACGCGCTTCTTTCCCCAGTAGTGGTTCCCCCCGTAGGCTTAGGCTCGATTATATTTAATCCCTCGATAAATGCACAATCAGCCCCTGCTGTATCGCTTACTGATTCTATTTCAACAAGTGGATTGTTTGCAGTATATAACTTTTTAAAAGGCAACACCCTAGACCCCTCATCAACACAGTATAATGTAGTTAACCCTGCAAACCCTGGGGCAGACTTAGATGGTCAGTTGGTTGGTGTCGCTCAAAATGTTTTCAAGGCAGGATTAGGCGTTCCTTTCTTAGGTGGAATTACCAAGATAGATACCACAACTGCTAATATTACAAAATCAGCAGGTTACTTTAGATTACCATCCAGCAAAGAATTTCAAAATTTAATGTATAACCCAGATGGATGCAGTATTGATTGTTGGTTACACATTCCTTATTTTGCGTATAATCAAACTAGACAAGAGGAGGATCCAACTGCACCCGCAAGATTAAAAAACACAAATACTGGTTCGTGGACTGATTATAATTATTATAGAATTTTGTTAGGCAATGAGAATACTGGAGGGTTACCTCAAGCAAGTAATGTTAGCTCTCTAACAACTTCTAATCAAAAGGAGACCACAAAGGGTGTTCTTATTGGATTCACGCGAGACCCTGTTATTTTCTCTGATCAAGCCATAATCCCAGGACCTAATACTAATCCTGGACAAAACGCTAACTTAGCGTCTTCTGCAACCGTTTCATCCTCTTGCTTCTTTATTGCTCCTACACAATCATTTGGAACTTCCGCAGTCGAGTTTGTTCCTAAGGTGAGCGATTGCAGCTTTACTGGATTCCATAAAATGAAGGTTGATGTTTCTTCTACCTTATCAAATGGAAAGTCGTTGTCTGACGTATCTTCAACATATATTCATCTGCACATAGCATTAAATGTTCCTAAAGATGAATGTAATATTTATTTAGATGGAAGTCTACTTTCCACTTCTGCTATCTCCGATGTATTTGGAGTTCAATCATTTACATCCCCTAAAGTACCTACCTTTATTGTTCCTAAAGATAAGCCTAATAGTAGCTTTTATTACAGTTCTGCTACGGTAAATCAAGCGCCTGGAGTTACCTCTTTTGATAGCGGTCCACAAAATGATACCTATTTTACTCCTTGGATAGTGGGTGGTGGGTGGACTGAAGGATCACCTATTGATTTCTCCACCAGTTCAGGCGGGTTTATGGGTAACAGGCATGGATACACGGGTAGTTTACATGGGCATGTTGGAAGTTTAAAGTTTTATTCTCGACCCCTAACTACTAAGGAAGTGCTCCAAAATTATGAAGCTCAGAGCGGCTTCTTTAAAAATATAGAGATATGACGAACACCACCACCACCTACGGGGTCTTGCCCTCACAGAGAATAAAAGACCAAATAAACAACGCCAATCCTTCTGAGGAAGTAAAGGGTGTAAGGTTCCCTTTATTTGATAAAGACAACGCTGCAAAAGGTATTTTTAGCCAAACCGCAGGAATTGAGATGCTTAGAGGGCAGGTGATCCAACTGCTACAAACTGGCGGCGACGAAAGACTAATGCTGCCTAACTTTGGAGTGAACCTAGAAGAGTTTTTGTTTGAGCCTCTCACCGAAGAAGTTGTTTTAAATATAAAAACGAGAGTGGCTACAGCGATATACGACTACATTCCTGATGCTCAGATAAAAGATATGCAAGTTAAATTAATTGATGAAGGCTCGGCGTTTGGGTTGCCAGGTATTAGAATCAGTTTGTCCATTTTTTCTTTAGAATTCCAAACAGATACAGAGGTAACTGTTTACCATAGACCATAAAAGCTTAATCCTATGACTTCAAATTACAATACGACCAATCCCGTACCTTTCACAACCGCTGAGTCGGATTATCAAAAACTTATCCAAAGCGGAAAAGAATATATAAACAAAGAAAGCTTAATTGATTATGCAGCTACAGACTTTGCCACCTTAAGAGATTCTTTAATTTCTTATATGAAAGCAGCATACTCAAAAGATTATCAAAATTTTACTGAGTCTGATTATGGGATGATGTTCACTGAGTTGGTTGCGTACATGGGGTCAGTAATGTCATTTAAAGCTGACGCATTAGCAAACGAATCATACTTACCAACCGCAAGAACAAGAAGGAATGTTTCAAAACTATTAAGTTTAATTGGTGTTAGACTAAAAGGGCCTACTTCCGCTGGTGGAAGCGCACAGTTAGTGCTAGATAATGCAGCCACTGCCAATCCTACGATTACAGCACAGAATAGAGTTGTTACAATATCTTCTCCTTTAGATGGAGGTCAGGTAACCTATACATTGTATCCCGTATCTAATGGAAAGATACAATCTCTAGCCTCAAATAGCACAGATATAGAACTATCTATGGCCGATACCTATGATCCAAGTACCACTTGGACTAATCTCGCTCTCTTGGAAGGTGCCTTGGCGCAAGAAACAGGCACTTTTGATACCACAGATGCCTTTAAATCTATTAATTTAAATCAAGGGCCAGTTATAGAGAATAGTGTGCAGGTCTTTGTTACATCTGAAAATGCTCTTTCTGGGACATACAAGCAGGTTGATAATTTATTCAGCGCATCAGGGTCAACAGATAAAATTTTTGAAGTGGTGTATGATGAACTTTACAATGCAACACTCAAGTTTGGGGATGGAAATCTAGGTGCTTCGCCTCCTAACTCATCAGCCTACAGAGTTGTTTATCGTGTTGGGGGTGGAGCTAGAGGTAATATTTTAGGCAATGCTCTATCAAACTCAGTTACCACCTCTCAAGGAACTGGAACCATAAGTAACACCTCTGTTCTTACAGGGGGTGTGGATGCCGAAACTGTTGATGACGCAAAAGCAAACGCCCCATTAGTTTTCAAACAACAAGATCGTTTGGTGACATTAGAAGATTACAAATCATTTATTTCAAGATATGTTAGTCCCAATGGTGGTATTGCAATCGGAACTGCCTCCACACGAAAAGCATACTCTTCAGCTAATGTAGTAGACGTATTTGTTCTTCAAAAAGCAACTGATTCCCAGCTACAAAAAGCCACCGTAGACTACAAGACAAATTTACTAGCAGCAATGGAAGACAAGAAGATGTTGACAGATCAACTGGTTATCGTTGATGGCCTAATAAGAACATTGGATCTTGTTGTTACTGCATATGTTGATTCATCTTTACAAAACTTAGAGGATGTTATTAAAGGTAAGATGTCAAGCATAGTAAACTCATTCTTCTCATACTCACGTTTTGGTTTTGGGGGGAAATTTGTTCCTCAGGAGTTGAACAGAAAACTTTTTGATCTGTCTGAGGTTCGGTATTCAACCATAGATAATGTTTCCGATAACATTTCAGTAGACTTTAATGAAGTAATCGCATTAAATAACCTTACAATAAACATTAGTTACATATAAATGGCTAGAAAATTTTCAAAACTTAACTTCGTTGATGCTGTAAAAATCATTACACCTGATTTGTATCTAAACGAAGACGCAGCAGTTGATGGAAATCAGATAAAGTTTACTGATCTTGTAATTAACAGCCATTTACGAGCACTCAATAACATAACCTCTGTATTGAATGTGAGTGCCATTGGCGGCTCTTTAACCGTGAGTGATATTAATACGCCCACTGGGTTTTCTAGATACTTTATTAAGCAGAACAAGCTTACCGATTTAAATATAAATAAATTTACTAAGAAGATCCTTACTCCTTTAGGTGTTAAGCTGAGTGATTATCCCACTGCTTCTAAGTTTAAAACTTATCTTCGAACTGAGTTACTACCTAAGCTTAAGTTAAACTCTAACGATTTGGCTACTAATACGTCTAGTGTTTTTGCACCAACGGCAGCCACCACACATGAGTATCTTGTAAACAATCTTGGGTGGTTATACTTTTTAAATACAAGTTCCACTTTGTATCACCCGTCCTCTATTGTCCTTGATTCTATGATGAACACCTTGTATCAGGGTAAGACATATAAGATTAATGATGGAATTAAGGATTTTCAAAGTTATCTTTGGCACAACCAAACCACTCTAAGTTCTATAGATCCTGAGATCGTGCCTAGCATGTTCCAGGGTGGAAATGGTACTTATACAAGCGGACTACAAAATTTAGATAAGCTGCATACTTTTATTGATGTTATTTACTCTCCTTTACATATTGACAGAGAAGACGTAACCGTTAAAAATGCAATCGAGACTCATTTAGGAGGCTCTACGTTTCTTGCCACTACTGAGGTAGCGGGTCCATTAAACAAATTTTATCGAGCCATTTCGTATTTATTCAGAGATATAGATAGTCAGGTAGAAAATTTAGAGCTACTAACATCTATCTCTGAGTGTCCGAAAGAGTTTTTACCCTACCTATCTAACTTGATTGGTTGGAGGCTCCGTGGTAATAATGAAGATTCCTGGAGACATCAGATAAAAAGTGCTATTTCTTTATATAAGAAAAAAGGTACGAAGCGTGGATTAGTTGATGCTATGAATACGGTTATTGTTAATAACCCTATTGATACAAGCTCTGCTATAACAGAGCTATACGAATCATATATTCCTAATTTATTATATTACATCTTAAAAACTGATACCGATATATTTAATGAGGCAACCTATGATGAAGCAAAAGCAGCTAGTTTAGGCATTGACATTTATGATTCCTCACGAAGAGATGTAAATATTCGGGCTGCTGTTGATTCTATACTTAAAAAAGCTGTACAAAGATACCCTTACTTATTCTTTGTCCGTAACGAGCCCTTCAGGGTTAACATTTTAGATAGTGGTGATGCTTACTTCGGACCAGTTACGCAAGTAGGCGACCAATATTTTACAGGAACTTTCGCTAATGAGCAATCTAAACGAATAGCAATCCTTGGGGATCCCGCATTTTCCTTTAGATTTAGAGGGAGGGACTTTCCTATCCCCCCATGGGAAGAAGAGAAATTCTATAAAAACTGTGTAGTCACTGAGGATCTATTAAACTTCCTGAAGAAACAACTGAGCTTTTTCTGTGTTTCGCAATCAATGCAGGATTCTTTTGTAAGTTACACAAACTCGTACACCCTTTCAGCTAATATCGGAAATGATTTATATATTGGTAATTCCTTTGTATTCTTTACATCATCACAAGAGCAACCACCCAACTACAAAGACATTCTAGATAATTACAGAAGCGATCAGTATAGCTATTTATCTTTATGGAATGGTAAATCATCTACATATGATTTTTCTGTGTGTGCTGGGCATTTTTCGGGAACCTTCTTTGGTGACTCATCTTCTCTTCATACAGTCGGTGAGATTTTAGACTCCTTAGACATCGTGGATGAGTTTAGCCCTGCGAAAGCAGTTCCAAGAACTAGAGTTAGTCTGTCTGCGGTTGAGCAGCCTAGTGGAATTGATTTCGCATGTCCTACAATAATGTGGCCTGTGGAAGATATTCCCGCCTCCTCAACTGGATTATCTAACTATGAAGTGTGTGGTACTTACATCCGAGGTGCGGATGACTCCGTGGGTCAAGATTTTGGATATGACGATTCGAGAAGTACGGTAAACCACAATCTTCTCCCAGTCTTCAAAAGAAATCAAGCTAGGTATTCTAATAATATTTCTAACTCTGTTGTAAATACACATGAAGTAGTTCCTGCGGCAAGTGCTATTCCAAGACGTTCCTTAAGAAGGCGCGACTTTTACAACACCTTAGCATCTAATCGCTGGTATGGAAGAGATGGTAGAAACATGCCTTCCTTTTACAATAATACAAGTTCTATTTTAAATTTTTCAAATTTAGGATATATCCCCTCTTCCGTAAGTTTTGCTCCCCCTACGGCATCGAATTTATCATCAGTATACTCTAGAGATTGCTCCATTACAAACAACTCTAATTCTTACTTTGGTGTAGACGTAAGTAATTCTTTTGCAGTTCGAGGAAACGGTTCCTTATCTTTCAGCGCATGTGATCAGTTTGTTAGAAGAGATCAACTCTCGCAAGAGGCCGCTTTGTTCTTTGCCTTTAACGAAAAGAAGAAAAAAGCAATAGCTAAAGAAATTGTAGATTATAACTCAAGATTACTAGAAGCTTCTTCGTATTGGATGAACCTAGAAGATTCTTTAGCCAATAAGATTGAAGACGATGGGTTTGAAAAATTTACTTCTCCCGTATTAGATATTAGAGGAACTACCACTTCCAGAAGAGATGGCCTTCACTCGATTTATAATTATTATAATCAGTATTTCCTAACCTCTCCTGTGGCAAGTTCATTACCTGAAAGCTCTATTCACGATGTTGAAGAGGGGGGACCTACTATTCTATCCCATGTATATGGACCAATCTATCATAATGCTAACTTCTCTATTGAGGCTTCTGGGGTGGACGTAAGTTCTCAGTTAGTGTCCAGAAAAGCCAACGAATTTTACAATATTCAATTACAGAATCTTTACGCCGAAGGGAATAATGAAGACCAGGATGGAGATACGTTCTACATTGATTTGTATGATAGCTCTACCAATGCTAAAGGTCCTTACTTTGGTGCCGCTGAGTACAGGTGTCCTTCCGTATTAAGCAGTATCAACTTTATAGATACTTCTACATCCTTAGTAAACAATAATAAACTAGGTGTTTATTATCTTGATGAGACTCAAGAGTCAGATAGTCGGAGTGATGATAATTATCTTATTAATAATAGATGTGTGATGCTAAAAAACGGGGGGACTGGACTGCCTAGAATCCAGTTCACCATGCGCGGTATTGATCCTCAACAGAAGAATATTCTTATTCCTGAACACGACTTCGAACTAACCTTGGATTATGTAACGTCTAGAGAAAACTCATCAAATGTTGGGGGTGGTTCTGTGGGGATCTTAATAAGAACTAAAAACGAAATTACCACGAAGGGGGATAGAGTATTCTTTGCTTGGACTCCTAGGGGTGAGTGGGAGATGGTCCAGGTTTCTTCAGTCATTAACGGTGCAACAGGAATCAATAACATTGTAAATAATTATACACATCAATTCTCAGGGGGTGAGGAAGTAACTTTAGGACAAAATGCTAACTGTAATCAGAACACATCAAACAATAGTGTTTTATCCTATGTCAATAAAGATCATGTACAAAAGGCAAAAATAAGTTTCCACACTAAAAATAGTAAAACGAAGTTGCCCTTAGAGTATGCAACTTATTATGCCGCAGGTCAGTCTGATATTTACAATGGTAGAAACGTACAGTTGCATAGAGCCATCGCTGATCTTGGAGGAAAAACTCAAAACTATATCGTAGAGATCTTCCCTCTTCCAAAAAATAACTCTGAGGGGGACTATGTTGTTTTAGATAAGTTAAAGGTGGTTGACAAGACCCTAAATGACGCAGCAGCAATCCCATACAATGGCTTGATACCTGATGTAACTAAACAGTTAGACCCTGTAATTAACACGAAGTTCGTCCTTCCTGATGGGACTGAGCCTACTTGGGGCTCCTTCGCAGTAGAAGGGGTGCGTGACATTAGCGTTGAGTACTTTATCACTGACTTATTCCGAGCAGTATCTCCAGGAATGACACTCAACTATGAGATGCTAGACTGTGCCTTTAATCCAACTTCTAGACTATATTCTAAAATTCCTATTTTTGGCGTTATCTTTGCAGACATTACAGATGGAAATAATAAAGTTGCAAACTATGTTCATAAATTTGGCAGCATGGATTCTCCTAACTCTAACTTTCCTCACGATTTCTATTTTAGAGGGTTGCCATATGGTAAAATTCCTTTCTGCGGTATTTGTAATACTACATGGACATCTAACAGGTTCGGATTTAATACTACTGATCTAGAAGAAGGTTCTTTATATGATCAATCTCTTGCAACAAAAGTGGCTGCGAAAAGAGAATTACTTAGGGATTACTGGAGTTCAAGAAAAGGATTCTTATCGTTTAATAATTGGTCTCCATACCCAAATCAGGGAATAAGAGAAAAAGTTGCCCAGCAAGAGGAAGGAGGCATTGGTTTTTATGCGAATGCGGACGGTCCTGGATTGGGTTGTTGGAAGTGGGATGTTTTAGGCAATCATCCAATTCCTCGTCAGTTAGTTGACCGAAGCATGGGGCTCAATCTTTTAGGATTGGCTCGCGCAGGACATGCATCATATGAGCAAAATAAAACGACTGACGATTCACCTCACTCCACAGCAGGGGTTACTAGTTGGGCCTCTACTAACCCTCAAGGCATTCACCCTCTTGAAGAATACTTCACATACACAGATTCTGAGGATCTCCCTGGCAGCACGGGGACAGGGTTCTCTTGGGCCACAATGGGATCTGTTAGTGAGTATATTCCAGGCCAGGAACCCATGCTCGAATATTATGATGATCCTAATGCTATCCCCTTTCCTTGGGGGATGTCTCCAGGTGCTGCAACGATGATTGATTTCACTACTAGAAGGTTGAGATGCACAGCCGTTGAGACTGGCGATATCACACAGGAGGTGAATGCTTACGATGATTACTTAAATTGGGAGTGGGCTCCAGGAGAAGATCCTTTATTACCCACAATATTGGACCCTATGGGGACTGTAGCATCAGGATTAGCTATTTGGAATTTAGTGAATCAAGATGTGCATCATGTACCCCTGCCTCAGGGACAGGGAATACCTGAATATAATACGAGAAGATTTATGTGGCACGAAGACCCTTCTTTTAATGAAAAATTTATTGGCGAGGGGCACGGAATTACCTTCCCCCCAATGTCAGTTTATCGAGATATTAGAAAAGAGGATTTGCTTGATGATCAATATTACACTTTCTCCTTGTGGGTTGCAGGTGGCCTAGAAGGAATTTCAACCACTCAATTTAATGATGAAAATATCAAGAGAACAAGAGAGGGGTACGCCAGTTCTGCCATTTTAACAATTTCTCCTATTGGAACAGCAAATTCATACACTAGATTAGTATTAGCCCTCCCTACTCCTGTACAAAGTGCAAACCCGCAGAACTCTGCTACCAGCGCGATCTTAACGAACGGACACACTTTAGTAGACGCTTCTGCCGCACGACTGAGAGAAGTCTCCCAGCCAGCAAGCCCAGGATCCGACAACACCATTCGATGGTTTAGGATGGAAGTGACAATGCCCTACGATGCCTTTGAATTAGACTCTGGAGGCGCTCCAAACCTAGGAATTCGTTGCACCTTACAAGCATACAATAACACATATGATTCTAGTTTACCTGAAAATTTAAACACAGGCACAAATGCTGAGGAGAGGGCATTAAGAGAGTCTTTAATTTATAGTCCATGCAGATTAAACACCTGGGGCTATATGCTTAACGCTCGCCCTGATCTATCAGATGGGTTTAATGACGATCTAGTTGGATTTACCAGAAAAGAAACAATCTTAGAAGGCGTAGGAACAAGAACTTGGGATGAAGATTTCCAAGCATTTCCAGGAAGAGTTCCCGCTATTATATATGAAGGAAATGGAAGTGTTGCTGATGCCCGATACGAAGCGGCTGTCTTTGAAACTAATTCACCTAAAAAAGTCTATGATACTTCAGGTCAACTAAGCATGTTTAACAAGAGTGTTTCCAGCATCCAAAAACTTACAGTGCTCAAAGATGCTGAAAATAATGAATCGTTTAATTCTGAAATTTATAATAAGGTTAGGCTATATGACAATAGCGGGTTGGAGTATGCAGGAGATATCTACATGGATATCAATAAGACTTTACAAAGACCCGCTAACTACCCTCTTGAGTCTGGGATAGATCGAGTTCTTACTGTATCAGGAATAAACCCTGGAACAAATATCACAAGAAGTGCTGCTGGTATTGTGCCAGTTGAACCTAGAGAATTATTACATCTTTTCAGGTACTTTAATAAGATAGGTAAGGGTATTGGTGGGACAGCGTTCAACACTAGGCGCATGTACGACTCTTCTGCAATACACGCCGCAAGCGGTGGAAGCAGATTAGACTACACCATGAATCCCGATAATCCCCACCTAGGCACAAAAGCTGCAAATTATGAAAACTTTACGAGGATAGATACTTTAGGATGATTGGCATAGTAGAAATTTATTCAAACTTTGGAACCCCTGAGCAGACGTTGCTTCACACTGAAAATAATTTAATTACAAATGGTGCAGGAGAAACGATTTGTGATATGTTAACCTTACCTTCCTCTGTTGCAGATGTTACTACAGGGCCAGGAGATTCTTCGAACTTCACTGTACAAGCTATTTCTTTTGGCAAGAGTTCTGATGCCTTTAGAAGTAACGCTCATTTCTATCCAGGCGATGTATCTTCATATTATGTATGGCAGCCAGAAACTGGGTCGCAAGTATCTTTCTTTTCGTCTTTACCAGAATACGCTAAGTATGTTTCAGCCGTTAAGTATGATAATGTTATTCGCGCAGTATCCTTAGAAAACGAAAATATTACAACAACCACCTCATCCTATGATCCTAAACGAGATCCAGGAACTACGCCCAACCCAAATGATACGCAGATAGAACCCAATACTATGACAGGTATTGACGGAGCTTCAGGACAAGCTCATAAAATGGGCGGTAGGATGATGCAAGGAAGATCTCATTCTCACGGACATAATTTAAATAAGATTAAATGTTCTACAAACCCAAACCTACTAGCTTATACGGATGGGCCTCCCGTAGAGCAAGATTTTAGATTAGGTAATAATGTTATGTGGTCTTCTTCTTTGGGGGGTATTAGCTCCATTGAGTTACAAGGAGATAACACAGGCCCTTTTTATGGAACTTCCTCCTTTTTGGTTAGTGCTGTAAACAATAAACAACTTCTTCATTTAGTTCCCGAGCACAGGACGCAATTTCATCACAATGTAGACCATACTCTAAGCTTTTATGCAAAGCAGCCTGTGGGCGCTAGTGGAACCACTTCTTCTATTGTTATTAATTTAAGAGATACTACAGGATCAAAAAATCATTCAGTTGGTATTTCTTATTATGATCAAGAGAACTCTGTGTTTGGTTCCCCCAGCGCCGTTTTAGGGACCGTAGGGGTGCTTACCACTACTCCTAATGGGGCTGATGCCCACATAACACCTGCTTCTGGAGCCGATGGTTCTGCTGGGTGGTATCGTTTTGAGTTAACGCTTCCAGGACTAGGTACTGATTCTGCAACAAAGAACACGCATTCGATGAGAGCCCAGTGTAAATTCTTAGGCGCAGCAGAGCAAATGGCCCCCCTTGAAATGTATGGGTGGCAATTAGAGGAGCGATATGGTGCTTCAGAGTTTAAGCGTGTTGCTGGCCTAACTCCCACTTTTGATGAGGGTGGTATAAATGGAGATCTATTCTTGGGCTGTTATCCACATACAAGTGGTACTAATTTTGCCATATTAAATTCAATATCAAATATGGATAAGTTAAGTGACTATGTAGAAATTAGTGGAACTTATCCTAACTCTACAAATGCTACTTTCGGTAATAACTTCTTTAACTCTTCGGCCATACGGTCAATGGATGAGAATGGGTTTATTCGAGCTTACTCCCCATCCTCTACAACAGGGGATTTCCCTATATACCCAAGCTCTATTTCTGCGCCACTTACAGGCAGCGAGGGAGCAGATCCAGCGTCTGGCTTGATTGTATCTGCGAATAGTGATTTCTCGTCCACAGGAGAGATTATGTATCTCTGCACTATTTCCTCTGGAGATTTAGGGTTAGCTAATATGTATGGAGGAATTTTTAAATGTGGTTTATGGACAATTGATTTAGAAAAAACGCTTTCTGATAGAGACCCTCATGGGTTACCAAAAATACCTCCTACCTTCCCCTTAAAATTTAGCTCTGGCTATAATAGATTAGTATATAAGTTGTTTGCTGAAAAGAACTTTACGAAGAACCTAGCAGCAATCAAAGATTATTCAGGTCATCCAGGCTGTTTTGCTTATGGAGACCTAACGCTTGTGTGGAGGATTAGATTTATATGAAAGGTTTTGTAGAAATTAGTAAAGTATATGCAGATGGTAGGAAGGAAACTGTCTGTAAGGATCACAATATCTTAACAGACTCATTAGGAGTCAGTGTTGCAAATATATTCTCCGATAACGGATCGTCAAATATTTCAGACCATATTATTGGATATTTTCAAGTTGGTGGAGGGCACTTAACGACCGATCAAGACTCCTTTAACAATAGATTTATTTCTAATTTAGACTCACCGTTTTCTGAAAATCAATATGGGGATAATGCTGAGAGATTAGTTACTACCCATAATTTAAAAAAGTTACATGCTACAAATTTTTCTCCTTCTATTGAAGAGCGTGTTTCGAAGGAGTCTTTCGTTTCTTTATCAAACCATTACAGCAGTAAGGTTATTGATAATGTTGTTCACTTTAGAATTGAATTACCAGAGAGTATGGGGAATGGATATACCATCTCTGAGTTTGGATTATTTTCTAAAAATCCCAGTGGGGAGAGAGGCACTGATAAGTCCCTCCTCTTGGCTTATAAGCAATTCCCTAGCGATGAGGCTATCACTAAAAGTAGTGAATTTTCTTTAGTTGTTGATTGGCAAATTAAGTTTGTTGACGAAAATAAAGATTCTGAAGCTTTAGTTGCAGGAGGTGAGGGTGGAGGTCCTCCTAACTCTGACGAGAAGTATAATGTTGTATTTATTATGCTCGATGATGTTGGGTTTGATTATCTTGGCTTGTATGACAGCAAAAATGCTTTTGATTTATCTAGTGCTGGTTATCCAAACGCTAACGCTTTCAGCCAATTAGAAAGCCCTGATGGTTGTGGGATTTACCCACATACTCCAACCTTGAGTGCTTTAGCGTCTTCGGGATTATTGTTTTATAATACTAGGGCAATGCCCATGTGTAGTCCTACACGATCAACTATCATGGCTGGAAAATATAATTTTAGCTGCAAGCACACAGGACAAGATGAAAATGGTAATCTCCTTCCCGCTGTTTGGGGGCCTGGGTACGGAAAAGTTACAGGCGATGGAACAGTTGGGCAGAAAGCCAAACAAACTCTTAGATCAACAAGAAGTGGTTTAGCTGCATTTAATGTTGAGTATCCATTTCAGCAGTACAATAATAATATTTTAACCGAGGCTGGATCACAGGCGTATGAAAATGGAGACTATGCTGTATTAAGTGATGCCGTAAGGGATGCTTTCAACCAACCAAATACCATAGCAAAACAAAAAGTTTTTGCTGAGTATCTTAAAGATATAGGGTATCACTCCGCGTTCTTTGGGAAATGGCACTTAGCTAATTGGGAAGACGAGGTTATTTATTCCGAAGAGGATGATGTACTTACATCTGCCCCAGCAAAAGCAACAATGCTTGTTCAGGAAAATCCTTTCGGTGCGATTGGCGATGTCGCTGCTCTTCAAGCCTTGGACGGATCAGGCATAAAGATAACTGCCGTTAAAAAGAAAAATTTAGCCCCTGTCGTTTTTACCGATCCTGATGGAGTAGACTATATTAGCGAGGGGGATGATCCTGATAACCTCTCTTTAATTTTTAGATTTGCTGATATAGAGGCAGGAGGCTGGGGTGCTGCCGATCATACGCACTTTGCTTATCAGGATGCACCTTATAATGGAGGTACTGGCTATTACCCAGCGTATCACTGGCTTTCAGGCTATGAAGATGGAGTAGACCAAGTTGTTATTCCTATTAGGCCGACTTTGTTACCATCCAATCATACCTTCCAAAGCTTAGGACTTGCTGGCTACATCGCTTATGCATTAACGAGGGCCATTCAATGGGCATTTAGTGCTTATGCCACCCCTATGCATCGCCTAGCCCAACCTCAGGGGCAGGTTGAAAGTTTTGGTTGGTCATTATTTGAGCATAAGGGATACAAGGCTTGTGCGTCCATTGATTGGATTTTGGATTCATTGATTGATCCACTCGGTATAGGAACTCATGGGCTTGGGCATAGGATGAGAGCTTTGCGGACTAATCACCCTATAGGCCAGGGAGGTGATCCAGAAAACAAAACTTTGTTGTATTTAAAGCAAGAGCGATCACATCCAGACGGAGACACTGCTATTACCTACTTCCCTGAACATCTTAACTCTGAGGCAACCAATTCATTGTTTCAATATGGAAATTTCACTAGTGATGCATTTACAGGTGGAACTACGGAAGTTTTAGAGGATGGCCCAGGGAAGCAGTATGGTGAATCTTGGGGTCATGTTTCTAGTGTTGGAAAGTGGGATCACTACGTTGCCACTTGGGGTAATTTAAATACTGGACCTAGGCCTGGATTTGAAACCTCAAGTTATACTTGGAAAAATTTAGCCCCTGGCGTAGACCAACCAGGGTGGCCTCATTTTGGTAATGGTAATAATGGTAATGGCATGGGTTATGTTAATTACTTTGCATTATCTGGAACTAATACCAGAGGTGTAAACCAAGTCTTAACAGTTTCCGATGTAGGATACACCTCTGTAACTCAGACTGCATCAGGAGAGCCTTACGCTCAGGGAGCCGCAAGCTCTTTTGCGACTAATTTCTTATTATCAGAGGCAAGCTCACATTTCAACGATACTTCTAATTGTCCCGAACCTTTCTTTATGTATGTTACAACACATGCTCCGCATACGCCCTATACATATCCTCCATCTTCGCTTGTACATAATCCTTATTATGATAATCACCACCAGCAAGTAGCCGCTCTGTCTGGATCAGCGGGAAATGCTTCGGCAACTTGGATTAATGTTAATGCACAGATGGAAAATTTTGATTCCTCTTTAAGTTCCTTTATGGAAGGCTTAGATCATGATAGAAGGTCTAGAACCATATTCATAGTAACCTCAGATAATGGATCCGTAAGCACGGACTTAACTAGAAGAGCGAATTTCTGTTCGGGCACCGTAGGTTTAGGGACTTCGGCTAGTGTATCACAGCCCTTCGCTTCAAATGGGTCTGGTGGCTTAGGTCCGACATATGACAATTTGTTAAACTTAGGCCATTATGCTAGTTCTCTTAGCCCTTCTGCCGTAAGAAGAGGGGGCGAAAATGATTCAGCTAACCAGTTTAAAGCTTCTTTATATGAGACAGGTGTGTTGGTTCCAATGATTGTATATGGGGGATCAGCATCTCCAGTCGTATCAGGACAATCAACAGAGGCCATGGTTGACCTAGTGGATCTCTTAGCTACTGTGGTTCACATAGGAGGAGGCGTGGATGCGGTACAAGATACTCAAGTTCCTAGTGACTCTAAATCATTTTATCCTGTTTTGACGGGGGCTGTAGACGCTTCTAATCATGGAAGGCAGTTTTCCTATGGTGAGATTTTCTTCCCTTTAGGTAACTCTACTGGTTCAAGTAGAAAGTGGGGGTCTTATTCTGGCTGGGCAGGAAGAGATACTGATAATAGGGTAAAACTATTAAACAAAAATGAAGGAGCTACTTTTGGATCCGATACAACCTCAAATAACGATGATATTCCTGTTCAAGGAGATCCTCTCGTTCCCAGAAGAATTAGAAGAACCCTGTCAGTTAGACTTAAGCCTACCTGGTTTGAGGGGTATTTAGGAAATAATAGTAACGCTTATGGTTATACTGTCCAGCAAGCATTAATAGCAAATAATCATACAGGCACTGTTCTATACGATAAAATCCCTGATGCTAGTGGCGGTATTTGGAAAATTCTAAGGCCTTCAGGAAATGGAGTTGGTATAGAAGATCAAGATGAATATCAAGAAGATGATGGTTATGGAAGATTTTTAGAAGAGTTGTATCATACCCAATCGTTAAGTTTTGCCTCAGTAGATAAGTACGAGTTAGAGGATTATATTCCAGAGGCCTGGAAAGCTTTTCGTGATACAGAGGATCCCGCTGCCAACGCTGATGGCTTGGTCGGAAAATATATATTAAAACAGTTCGTTAAACAAGCTGTAACTGAGGCTGGTGTGACGGGAACACTAGATAATAGTGTGCATTATTGGAACTTAACTAGGATATACGCAGCTATGCAAAGTGGCTTAGGTTCGTTTATCTTCACAAGGTCCGATCCAACAAGCGCACCCTATTCAACATTTACAATTCAAGACGAGGAAGACGAATAATATGAGTAAATTAAAACCAGTAGGACACCTACAAGTAATAAAAGTATATGAAGATGGATCAGAAGAAGTTCATTTTGATGAGCAAAATGTAATTGTCTCTGGCATGGGTGTAGGGTTAGCTCACCTTTTCGCAGGTTCGGGTGCATCCAATATAAGAGACTTTCAAGTTTTAAATTTTCAAGTTGGAACTGGTGGGAGCACCGCTGCGGGAACTTATGGTTACTGGACTTTCAAACTAACCACTCCTATTTCAGAAGCTAATTATGAAAGTGCTGGCTCTGAAAGTTTAATTGAAAATCTTGAACCTATAGAGAATGGAGTAAAGACTTCTTCTACTAAAGCGTTTGTTCGAATCCCATATTCTAATATACAAAAAGTTCGACCCACTACAGTTCGCTTTAATTTAATCTTGGACAGGAACACAGCCAATGGATTAAGCACTGAAATTGATGAGGTAGGATTGTTCATGCGTAACCCGAGAGGACTAAATACTCCTAGTCCTATATTAGTCGCATATAGGCCTTTTACTGGTTTAACTAAGACCAGCACCTTTTCTTTATTATTTAAGTGGACAATCACTTTTTAAATTATGCCCTTTAATCCAACAGACCTTTACACAGCTAGTGCAGGAACAGAAATATACAATTATTTCAACCCCTTCGTGACAAAATTTGATAGCCAGTCTTTTTATAACTGGGAACAAGACAATCAACCACTTTATGATTTAGAAGAACGCACCTACGGATTATGGGAGAAAGCCACTGGCTATGCCACTTCTTCTTTAAATGGAATGCCTTTGGTAGTGTCTAGCGTTGCTGACTCAACCAATAGAAACGTCTTTACTAATTTACAAGAAGCGTTAGACGCTCTCCCTAATGTTATTCGAACACCTACTTTAATCGAAGTAGCTGTCTCTGGTTCCTTAGGTAATTTAAAGTTAAACAATATTAAAATTGAGGGTAATGGTGCTTTAGAGATTATAAACAGAGGTTTCGCAAAGGTTTATACAGGATTCGGAAATGGGGTTGCCGTTGCGAAAGGATCCTATGGGTACATTGGAGGTTCGGAACCTCTATTAGGTAGCCATAATTACATGAACCAAGTTTCCTCTATTGATCTTACTGAAACTATTAGGGACACCCGCGCTTTAGGTGCTGGAATTCGCCTAAGCGATGGTGGTGACTGCTCTGCTATATTCACAGGACCTTTCTTGCGAGGATTTACTCAAGCTGCTAACTTTACTACAAATAGAGAAAGGAATTCCAGGCTTTCATACGGATTTATCGTTCAAAACACAGCAGGAGGTAGGCAAGATTTTCTTGCGGCTGCGGATGTATTTAATCTAGAAGCCTATGAAGATACCGCCATGGGTTACACAGGTAACATTACTGACAAAACAACTCATAATGCAGATGTCTCTGCTGTTAGAGGAGACACCTTAGCGACTTTATCGAGAGACCCTATTACCACCGCAAAGCCTGGAGATTCTGGCTATGTTGGTAGAGAGGTTGGAGGTTTAGTTTACTGTAATGCGGTTTCTTCGATTGAGATTGAAAACTGTGACGGTCCTTTGTATATTCGAGGATTCTGTGTTGATGGAGTTTCAGGTGGTGGAACTGCATACGTTGCAAACAATAAGGTAGAGACTGGCATCCAGGTTAAAAACTCTGATGTTATTTTAGAAAATTGTTCGGTAACCAGAGCAACCACTACAGGCGCAAAATTTATAAACTCAACAGTAAAGATTGATCGAGGATTCTTTGCGAATAGAAATTACGAAGTAATTAGTGCGGGGACTGCGAGAAGGGATAGAACTACAATTGGATTACACGCAATTAATAGTGATGTTACATTGCGAACCCATAACACTTATGCTTCTGGAGCAGACTTCTTGTTTAATACACAGAACCATACGTTTGGTGCAGTATTCGAAAACAGTGTTCTTAAGGGTGGCGCAAGCAGATCAGGTGATGATTTCACAGACACTACTATCGGTTTTTCTTATAATGAGACAGGCATTAAGGCAGTTAATTCTACCATAGAAGTTAGTGGAAACTTAGACGTTTATAATAATAGGACTGGTGTAGAGTTGGTGGATTCACATCTTTCAACCGATAGACTAACTATTGAGAATCATTCTTTAGAGGGGATTAAGGCCACTAACTCAATTATTGATTACAATAATAGTCTTACCCGAAGAACATACGCTAATACCCTTAAGGGTGTTAGGATGACGCAGACTTTGTTAAAAGGTAATGGGGTTCATCTAAACTTAGGGAAGGGGAGTTCTTTTAAGCATCATCTAGATCCTTCTACTATGAATATACCTGCTAAATTTGGAGGCCTAAGGTTTACTGGATCTCACGGTGTTAGTAATCCTACTGGGGACTCAAGCGTTAAGTTTGCCCTTCCAGCCCTTCAAGTACAGAACTCAAGCGCGGAACTAGTTCACCCTAGAATTATTGTTAGTGCTTTGGAGCTTGATTCTCCAGGGGTTAAGGGAGCAGCAATTCATGCTACTGACTCATCCTTAGTTAAACTATTAGGAACTTCCAACGGTGCTTCTATTATTCAAGGACCCGCAGGACAGTCAGCTTCTTTGAATGCGGCTGGGGTAGTCGCAGAGAATAACTCTAAAATTAGCTTCAGAGGACCAACGGTGTTAGCTCAGTGGGGGGTCGCTGGACTAGCGGAAAATAACTCAACCTTAGAGTTCTGTCCACATAAGAAGGATGATCTATCCTTAGACCTAAGTGGTTTTGCTTTACAGTCTCCATCCAATCATACCTCAGTTGAAATTCACTCAGGTAGTAGAGCTTGTTTGGTGGCTAATAATAATTCAAATCTTATTATGGAGGATTTAGGTAGTGCTGGTACTCTGTACACAGAAACGGCTAGTGATTATGATATCACAAATACTGCTGTTTTTGTTAGCGGTGGTTCGATGCAATTCTACCCCAATCCTAGCATCCCAAGTATCTTTGCTCATGGTCAAGACTCACCTACTTTGCCTGATGCAGCAATGGCTAATGACGCCATGACGGCAAGTGCTGTTGGATTAGCTGGAGGTCACTACCTTAATTATAATTACTATCTGACTGATAGTTATTTCCAAGGAGATTCCTCCTCTGTTATTGAAGAGAACTGTTCTTTGGGTGGCATCTGCGTCCAAGCATTTGGAAACAGTGTTGTAAAGGCAAACAATGTTAATTTCCCTACAGGATGGTCAAACCCTAAAGGATCTTACTTTGATCCTAGTGCAACGGCCACTGGAAGCCACCAATTAAGAATTTGGAATATTGGTGATGATTCTAAGTTGTACATGTCTCATGTTGCAGTTAGTGGGCTACAACCTTCTGCTGTAAACTATCATGGGCCTAGAGCAGTCTTTTTAAGTGGTGTCTCTGATGAGTATGGATTAGGAGACATTCACGGTGACGGGCAACATGTGGCTTATGGAGCTTCAGGGTCAACCCCAAGCACGGGAAGGATTAGTGTTTGTGATCTCTTTGGATTAGGGGCTATTATCGCTACTGCCTCTGAATTAGACGCTGAAACGCAAAGTTTTAATGATGCTCTAACAACTTCAGCCACTTGCTTTGGGCATCCTAATGCTCACAATTACGGCCCTTTCCGATTGTTCTTTAGCACAAATTCTGCTATGAGGTCTTTGGGTTATCCCTCAGGCACAACGGATGCTCAAATATTCACACATCCAGGGTTTAATTCTCAGGATACTAGACCCATGCAACACTTAGCTCAGGGATATAGTTTATCTGGCAGGGCAGGTATTCCCCTATCAATTTCTACGACAAGTGGCACACTTACAAGTCTATTAAGATTTGAGGGAACTAAGCTTGTAGCCTCTGGTTATTACCACGGATCCAGTATGGTGGAAAGCGACAACGGGACTCATGTTTACCTTGATGAGAATGCGGCTGATGTCTTTGCTAATGCAAAAAACTGTGCTTCTAGAAAAGATCACGGACGAGCTAATCCAAAAGTTACCATTATAAAATCTACTACTGGAACTGGAGGAGAGGGAAGCAACGGATCTTCTGCTGGACATCCAACAGGATTAGGGGCGGGATTAAGATCAATTAACCTCTTTGATATTGGGAGAAAACTATGAAATACTTGGATAGATTTAATGTTTACATGTCACCTTATGGTGGTGGCTCTACGGGAGGAGGAGGTTCTACTGGATCTACTGGAGGAGGTGATGCGGTTGTTAATTTAGCAGGTGCTGATACTAACCCAGCGTTTGGCTATGTAGGTTCTGAATACAACTTCACTAATCCACCTAGATACTACAAGGCTAATGATCCTTACTACTATGAAGTGGATAATATTCCCCTAAAACAAATTCATGAAAATTGTTTATGGTTAAAAGATCAGATAGAAGGGGTGTCTTTAAGTGTTACAGGGGTTAGTACTACACAGATATTAGATTTACAGCCTTATACCACTAATGCTGACAGAGAGATTAAAGTAAGGCCTGGAAAATTTATAGGTCGAGTTAATGATGCTTATAATATATCTAATCTATTTTCTAATGTAGAGGCTAACCCTACTGTTGATCTTACTAGAACACCTATTTATAAAACCCCAAGTGTAAGAATTGACAATGATCTTTTCCGTGCAGTTGTGGGATCAACTATGGATGTTCTTTTGTACAGTAATGGCCTGTCTGATCATTACCAACACCATGCATCTGTTGCAAATAATGTAATTCCTACTTCTGATAATGTATACTCTGAGGGTGTGCAAATAACTTACTCGCTTAATTCTGATTATTTACAGGACTCCAGTAATGGAATGAATGATCTGCCAAAAATTAAAACAGCAGTATGGCAGCAACTAAGCAATACAGATAATTTAACACCTCCTAACCGAGTAGATTTACAACAGTTAGCCGTAGACTTCTGCCGTAGATGGCAGGGAATTTTTAGAACTTCTGTGGTCAATATTTCAGATCAGCTTAGTGTTCAGATTGAGCCTTTTGATTCCTCTGACTATCTTGACAATAATGCTACTTATGATCCAAAAGTTAGGATTGATTTAGTCTATGCATATACAATGCCTATTGATGCAACAAAAACATCTCTTGCTAAGAATTCAGGAGGCCCAGAGACCATTACTGCTCCTAGGCTTGGTGTTGTTAAAGGTGCTGGTGGGATTATAACGGCAAAAAGTTTTGGTGGTGCGGAGACCGCAGTTGAGATTGCGGCTAACCCAGAAAACATTGGTACTGGAGATTGGGTGAATCAAGAAAGCCAGTCTGATAGATACTATGACACTGAGCAAAATCTTTCACCCCTTCAGGATGCTGCTATACAGGCTCCTTTATCAGATCAACACGCTTTGACAGCGCAGAGAATGCCCTTCCCTGGAAAGGGTACAGGTCTAAGCTTTCCCTCTCCTGACGATCTAATGAATCTGGCTCCCATTGTTTCTCAGGATTCTGTCGATAATAATTTCGCTACAATAGGACAGTCTGTTCTACCAATTTGTTATGTTATCGTTAAGGAAGGAGTTGCGATAATAACTAGTGATGACGTTATTGACATTAGACCTTTCTTAAGGACTTCGGAACTTTCTTATAATGAAAGGGCTGGTGTTGCTGCTGCTAATCCTCCATTATCATTAGCCAACCCCTCTGTAGGTAAGTATGAGTTATATAATGCCATGCAGTTAATGAGAGACATTGCTCAAGTTAAGCGTGATGATTTAGAAGTTACACTGAGAGATTTAATTCAATCAGTTCCAATCGCTAAAGCAAAACTCAGTGCTTTATTTAGCCAACTTGTTACTGGAACTGGGGGCGCTCAAAGTCTTTCTATAAAGGAAATCACTACTGTTTCAAATAACCCTGAATCATTGCCTGAACTTTATTCACAAATGACTGTGGGGGGCCAGGTACTGACCCCTGCCACTGGAAGTAATACTGAAGGTGTTGTTACTTGTATCCCTGGTAAATACTTAGTAGAAGCCACTATATACGCAGGCCCAAATAATTACGGAGACTTTAATGCTAGGACTATATGGAAGATGAAACTACTGAATGGGAGTTCTGACCTGTACCCAGCAAGTGATTCAAATAAACAGACTTTTAGGTGTTACTCAGATGAGGCTAACGCTTATAAGCAAGAAGGAGGTTCCGCTTCCTTTAAAGCTATGGTGGATGTTTTGGAAAATGGATCTCAACCTGGACTTCTAAAAGTTCAGATTGTAAAAGATAGTGGGTCTACCAGCCAAGATATTAATGTTCGAGGAAGTTTACACATTACAAGAATTGCAAACTTAGATGGGACTGAGGGGCCAATAACCTCAGGTGCTGCTGAGTAAACATAATGGTTGATTTTGTAGACTCCCGTACCGCTGTTGAAGGTGAGTATGTGGACCCTAAGGGATACATCTCTCCACAAGGTGGGTATGTGTTTGTCCCAGAACCAGCGCCGTCAATTATTACTACTGATAATAATCCAAAAGACATTGGTTTAAACGGGCTGCCCGATCCAAATTTACCCGTATTAACACCGCCACAAGTAATTACACTAAAACCTTCTACTGAAAAAACCTTAATTAGGCTTGAGGACTTTTCTATAGGAGAAGTACCCATTGCAAATTTTGGTACTGTAGTATCCTTCACTAAGGATAATTCATCCTTTGATAAATTGAATACTATTCCTATTTCTATTGTGGGTATTCTTCAGGATAAATTAGAGGAGGCAGACCTTCCACTCATTACAGGCAGTTTAGATATTTCGTATGCGAAGAATATTCCGACAGCAGTAATGTCATTTTTTGTTCCAAATTCTACAGAAGCAGTTCAATTATTTAATGATAATAGCGGTTTTTTAGATTCCCTTTCTATTATTTGTGACTATAGCCTTTTATATGAAGTTGATGTTTTGGGGTATTCAAATAATATTGAGTACGCTAGATTTGATGGAAATTATGGCACTGTCATTAGCATCGACCTTGGTGATTCTTATGAGTTAGATACTGAGGTTGCTTATGTTCCTCCCTTAGATCAGCTAAAGACCCCTGAGTTTCCAAAAGTCTCGACTGAGCTTTCTGATGATCCCTTAGTTACAGTTGTAACTAATACCGATTTAAATATATCCATTAAAGTGCCTACAGCATTAGTAGATAGCGCAGATACTTCTCCTCAAGATATTTTAGTAGGCAATGAAAGTCTTGGAGACTCTTACTTGTCGGGTAAGGTTGGAGGGGATAGAAGATTTAACTCTGGTCGGTTTATTGATCTCACCCATGAAGCTTTATCAGAGAAAAGAAATCTCTACGGTTATACAAATGGAGTAACTAACTCTACTTATAGTTTTTTTCAAGTTAGAACAGCGACTACAAGCAACACAAACACTCATTCTTTTGGGTTAGACTACTCTGTTACTTCCTTGGGTGGTCAAAAGTTAGTGTTTTCAGATCATGTAGATGAGACACTTGCTTCTATTGATCTGATTAATAAAAAATCTACTGGGTATAATGATTATCCATATAATTCAATAACAAATGATAAAGTATCTAAAAGTTTAAACTCCGATTCTCTATCTGTTATAAAAGATACCTTAGATTTAAATGGGCAGCCGCTGCATGATGCGGTAATTTCTTCAATACGGGAAGCTTTAATCAAAGGAGAAGAAACTTTTTTTGTAAAATCAGACTTAGAAAAATTCAATACGCAAGAGCAAAATAGATTTATACTTAAAAAAGAATCAGATCAAATTTTAAATAACATATCTGCAATGGACCTCATTCTAAGCCAAGCAATTTCTATAGCCCCAGGGGACTATACAATAAAAACTAAAAATAGACTGGTAAACTGGAAGACTTTATCTGAGGATGTTAATAAGCGTATTGTTTATAAGACTTCAAACGAAGAAGAGACTTTAGTTTATATTCCCAATAATGATAAAATAACCGTACACGATTCTTGTGGGGTGTCTCATAATTTAGAAATGCAGGATGGTGATTTTTTTAATGCTTCTGTCTTAGATGGCGATGATAGACTTACTGTGTTTTCTGATATCTCCAAAGCTAAAGTTCTTGATTGTACTGGTGTGGCACAAGCTTCTTTCTTGGCTAACGAAGAACATTTTATGTCTTTAGAATGCACTTCTCTAACGAGTAATTTAATTGAGTACACTCCTGATGTTTCTACTAAAAGACAAGAGTATTACTTTTTAAAATTAGACAAGGATACTATAGAAGATATTCCTGATACCAGTATGTTTTTTAGAAAGACTACTGCTTCGTATGATTATACTACTACGGGTCTTGATGACTATGTAAAACACAAAGCCTTTCCATACTCAGTTGTGTACCTTAGACATGACGATATGATTTTTAATCATTTGGAGTCTTCTAGTAAAGCAAAATTAACATTTAAGGATTTAACCTTAGACAATTTTACCAATACCCCCGATGTAATTTTAGCTAGAGTAATACCACAATATATTCTGGTTATTCCTACGGATTCTACTTTGAAGTGTCCTTACCATACTCGATCTAAATTCATTGATTTTAATACACGAAGCGTTAATCTAAAATACTCACCCTTTTTAAATGATATTGTGGGTGGTTTAGCTACCCCTCCATACTTGACACCGACAATAACAACTACAGAGAGCGTAAACTTTACTCCTGATATAGAAAATGAAATCACTTATCAGGAAGGGTTAAAGTATTCTGTGAACACAGCAGCTTTAGAAGAGATTGAAAAATATAAAAATGAAGCCGAGGCACTCCCAAGGACATTACTTCCAGTGCCCTCGACATTACAAAAAATAAATGCTTTAAAGTCTCAATTCTCATTAGGGGAGAGGGATTCTATCTCTCTCTATGATTTATATTCAAAGCTAGATCCAAAAATTTTCAAATCCTTAGCGGTGGATACAGCAGATGTAAATACTTTCAAGGCTAAACTGCGGTATAATATTGTAACCGATGATAGCGATACCAACAAAACAACTTTTTTGGCTGTAAAGGAAATATCTAATATCAACCAGAAAACACCTACACTTCTAGATCCAACAGAATCTAACTGGGATTTCACCCCTGCGGCAGCAGCAGCGGCTTATCCTGACGATCCTGTGGATGCTCCTGTTACTTATCCAGGAGGAGCGTTAGGAATTTAACTATACAAAATGTAAAAATTTTCTACATTTTGAGGTATGTGTAATACATACTCGTAGAGGGTTTCGCCCTTTTTAAAACTTATTGGAGAAATATAATATGAATTTTAATACAAAAGTAGATAGAGATGTGGTAGATGCCATTCTCGAAAGCTCTCTGTGGAAAAAAGCACAAGTAGATGTTGCCAAGAGAGAACCAGTAAATGAATCTTCAGATAACGAGGGTGAAATTGCAACTATTCCTGAGTATGATAATGGAGTAATGAATGAGTTTGAGACTCCTACTGATGTAGAAGAGTATGAAGCTCCTCAGGATTCTTTTTCTTTAGATGATCTTGAGTACGTTCTTGACAACTTAGAAGAAGATGCTCTTATGGAACACGCAATGAACATGCTTGATGTTTTTGATACTGCCTATGAAGCTTTAAACGAAGCCTCTGGCGACGAAGACGAAGAGGAAGAAGAGGAAGAAGAGGAAGAAGCGGAGGAGGCTGAAGAGGCTGAAGAAGAAGCTGAAGAAGCCGTTGAAGAAGATATGGATGCTGGTTACGGTGCTGGCGCTCCTGGCGGTTCAGCCAAAGCCAAGAGGATTCATGACATGCTTAAAGCTCGCCGT
>TARA_R110002012_G_scaffold4074_6_pt1 | contig 41667 bp, 30 predicted proteins | sample TARA_R110002012 | Tara Oceans TARA_R110002012 (sample SAMEA4396515) | marine metagenome | biome: Westerlies Biome; feature: [DCM] deep chlorophyll maximum layer (ENVO:01000326); material: water (ENVO:00002006), including particulate matter (ENVO:01000060) such as... | depth 40 m
GCATTTGGGTGAAGCTGGAAGCAGTTACACCTTTGAGGTGGCACAAAAAAACGGAATTCCGTATAGTTTGATTAACAAAGCGAAAAAGAAGATTGAGCGAGGCAAAGTGCGTTTTGACAAAACGATTGCCAATCTTCAAAAAGAGCGATCAAACCTTCGCAAAACTTCAGAGTCCTTAAAGACCGAAGAACAGAAAGCGCGCTTGGAAAGCAAACAATTGGAAGAAGTAAATGCACGCGTTCAGGAAAAGCTGGAAAGCTATCAGGAACTGTTTGACGCCAATCAAAAGCTTATAAGCTTGGGGAAAAAGGTTGATGTACTTTCCGAAAAATATTTTAACAACAAGCGAAAAAAGCAATTGATTGATGAGTTGATGAAGCTTGTTATGATAGAGAACAGCAAGCGAAAAAAACTTGCTCCCAAAGCTAAAAAAGCCGTAAAAGCGAAGGAGCAAAAAATTATAAAAGAAGTTGAAAAAAAGGTTGAAGTAATCCGCGAACGAAAAAAAGAGGAAAAGGAGAAGGCTAAAAAGCTACCTCCGCCAAAACCGAAAGTTACACTTAAAATTGGCGACAGAGTACGCATGATTGACGGCCGGGCAATCGGCACGATTGATACCATTGAGAAAAACAAAGCCATTGTCAATTACGGAATGTTTACTACCAATGTGAGTTTGGAAGAATTGGAAAAGGTTTGATTAGGTCTTAACTGTTCAACCTGAGAATTATCTCTTTGAGCGTGGTTGAGAATTTTTTATGAATAAAAGTCACAAAATAATATTGTTTGACGGTGTTTGCAATCTTTGCAATGGCGCGGTAACCTATATAATTAAACGCGATAATAAAAATGTTTTCAAATTTGCGGCTTTACAGAGTGAAATTGGACAGAAACTTACTTCTAAATTTAAAATAGATACTACAAAAGTAGACTCCATCATTCTTATAGATGGAGAAAAACATTACGAAAAATCTTCTGCGGCACTTCATATCGCCAAAAATCTTTCTGGCGCCTACCCCCTACTTTTTGGGTTTATGATTGTGCCAAAATTCATCAGAAATGCAGTGTACGATTATATTGCAAAAAATCGCTATAAATGGTTTGGCAAAAAGGAAAGCTGTATGATACCTACTGCTGAACTGAAATCTAAATTCCTTTAAATCAAGCATATTAAAAATTATATTCTAGGTTAACGTTAAGTTAACGGTGTAAAAAATTGTATTAACTTTTCAGTTAAAGAATATTTTTACGCCATGCAATTAAAATTTAAAGGTTTAGTAGCTATCTCCATTATTACCTTGATCGCCCTTATTGGCATTCAGGGTTATCTTATTTATAATACATACGAGCTCAAAAAGAAAACTTATACCATAGATGCCCGCAATGCAATTGCCAAGGTATATAATACCAAAGAGTTGGATTCAATAATGTGGCTTTATAGGACAGACTTTCTTGAAAATCTGGTAGCTTATGAAAAAGGAAATTTAGAAGGAGAAGATTTACTTTTAAAACTTCGTGAGAAAACCCAAGAAATTAATCCAGAATTTCTAAAATTATTTAATGATGGATTGTCAAAGGATAATTATAATCTGAAAATTAAAAAAGTTCTTACCTCAATAACACTTACGGATTCATTGGGAAATAAAAACGAGATCTATAGTACAGATGAAACAAATGATACGATAATCCTTTTGGGAGAAAATTTTGCGCCGAGCGACGGACTTCTTATCAATAACAGTACTTGGCAGGATGATCAAACCCCAATAAAACTCAATTTTCAGTCCAGCATATATATGAATATCTCTGACTGGAGCAATATTATGCTCAAGGAACTTTCGGGATTACTTATTTTGTCGAGTTTACTTTTTTTGTTTGTTGTTAGCCTTTTGTACTATTCCATTCAAAATTTAATGAAGCAAAAAAGGCTTGCAGAAATAAAGACCGATTTTATAAACAATATAACCCACGAGCTTAAAACCCCACTTTCTACGCTTGCGCTTGCTACCAAAACATTAACAAGCGAGCATGCCAACGGAAATAAGGAAATTGCCGATGGAGCGGTTAAAATTATTGAAAGGCAAAATACAAGGCTTCAAAAGCTGATAGACCAAGTACTTCAAAGCAGTCTTGGCTACAAGCAAATACAGCTTTCAAAAGAAGATTTCAATGGTAGTGTTTTTTTAAATGAAATGCTGGACGACTATATGCTGTCCATTGTCTCTCCAGATATAACACTTAATCGAAATATTGAGAGTACGGGCTTACCTATTCATGCTGATAAGTTTTATTTAAGCACTGCAATTATCAATCTTTTGAACAATGCCATAAAATATGGTGGAACAAAATTAACAGTAGATTACGGCGTGGACAAGCTTGATTCCACACATTATATTTCCGTTAAGGACAATGGGATAGGTATTTCCCCAAAATATCAAAAATTCATCTTTGAGAAATTTTACAGAGTCAGTGAAAAAGATACCCATAACTATAAAGGCTTAGGTCTGGGATTGTACTATACAAAGCAAATCATTAATGCGCACGGCGGAAATATTTCTGTAAAAAGCGAAGCCAACAAAGGTTCAGTGTTCACCATTAAAATACCTATATCATGATACGAATTCTTTTAGCCGAAGATGATATGGATTTCGGTACAATGTTGAAACAATATTTGGAACTCAATAAATTTTCGGTTGCTTGGGCCAAAGATGGTATGGAAGGGTTTGAGGTCTTTAACAATGGAGATTTTGATATCTGTATTCTAGATGTGATGATGCCCATAATGGATGGTTTTTCCCTTGCTGAGAAAATTATTGAAGTTACCCCAGAAGTACCCTTTCTATTTCTCACTGCCCGCAAAACAAAGGAAGATCGCATAAAAGGATTGAAACTTGGCGCAGATGATTATATAGTAAAACCCTTTGAGGCTGAAGAATTAATTCTTAGAGTAAAAAACATTATAGCCCGCACTACGCAACAGCAAACCGCGAGGGAGGATTTGCCAAAGGGCGAAATCATCAAAATTGGAAAGTATGATTTTGACCCTTCAAAACTTGAATTACAGTTTAAGGAAACAATTCAAAAAATTACTGAAAAAGAGGCTAGACTACTCTATTATTTATATTCAAACAGAAACCAACTCATTAAGCGCGAAGATATTCTTCAGCATGTCTGGAATAAAACAGATTTTTTCTCAGGAAGAAGTATGGATGTTTTCATTACACGTGTGCGCAAAAGGCTTCAGGACGATCCAAACATTAGTATAGACAGTGTGCGTGGGATAGGCTTGGAATTTAATATCAAAAATTAACATTAATTATTAACTAAAAAGAGTGAAAATGAAAACAATTACAAAATCAATGCTTTTGTTGTCAATGTTGCTTTTGGGCACCATTGCTAATGCTCAGGAGTATTTTGGAACATCAACTTTTGGTGACACTTCTATTGAAATTCCATACCGTTCGGCCATGGATAGTCAAGGAAACGTGTATGCCGCCGGAATCTATTCAGGCACAATAACTGTAGGCAGCACTACGGTAACTTGGGCTGGAGGAAACGCTGATGGCTTTTTGGCCAAATACGATAATGATGGTAACCCAATTTGGGTAAAAAGTTTTGGTGGTGCTGCAGATGACGTTGCTATAGATGTAGCCGTTGATGCTAACGATAATCTTTATATAACTGGCTATTTTCAAGGAGCTGGTGCTTTAGCTTTTGATGCTGATCCAGGACCGGGAGTTTATCTTTTAGAGCAGTTGGCGCCATTTTTAAGCCGTGATTGCTTTATTATTAAATTGGACAGTAATGGTGATTTTGTTTGGGCAAAACAAGTGAGTAATCCCGCTGCCGTTGCTAATGAAGATTCCAAAAGTATTGAAGTAGATAGCGCGGGAAATGTATATATTGGAGGTTCTTTCAACTATGCCGACTTTAATCCAGATCCTGTTGCGGAAGAAATTATTTTGTCAACAAATGGCGGAGCTTCCACAGATGGTTTTTTATTAAAATTAGATACTGATGGTAATTTTGTTTGGGTAAAAACATTTGCATCCACCGGTATAGTACAAGTTGTAGATATGGAATTTGATACAAATGAAGATCTATTATTAACCGGAAGGTTCAGAAACACCGTTGATCTTGACCCAAATGCCGGAACGGCACCCTTCACCTCCAATGGGAATGATGATATGTTTATGGCAAAACTATCCGCTGATGGCGATTTTATTTGGGGTAACTCCTTTGGAGGATCAGGTAATGACTTTGCAAGTACAATAAAAAACCTTCCATCAGGAATTTACTTGGGAGGTGAATTTATTGGAACAGTAGATTTAGACCCTAGTGCAGGTGTAAATACTTTTGTGTCTTTAGGTTTTTCTGATGCCTTTTTAAGCAAATTTGATACCGATGGAAATTATAATTATAGTTATGTTTTAGGAGGTGATAGCACAAATTTTGAAAATTTTTATGATATAAAAGAAGGCTTTAACGGCAATCTATATGCAACAGGTCAATTTAGTGGAACAACCGATTTTGATAATAGTGCTGCTGAGGAATTAACTACTTCTAATGGTAATTCAGATAATTTCCTTTTGGAATTGACCACATCGGGTCAATATTTAAACCATTGGACTATTGGCGGCAGCAATGTTGAGATTAATCCTCAATTGTTTTTTAACAATAATAATGAAATACTTACTACAGGAGGATTTAGAAGTGCAGATGTAGATTTTGATCCATTTGTATCAGAAGATATTATTAGCACTACAGGAAATTACGATGTGTATTTTTCACATTATAATATTTTCAATAATGGAAACGACAATTGTAGCGGTGCAATAGCCCTTGCATGTGGCGATATTGTTACGGGTGAAACAATAAATGATACTGATTCTGGTGGAAACGCAGCTAACGATGAATTTTTTAGCTATACTGGTACAGGAATCGCACAATTTGTAACAATTTCTTTATGTAACGGAACAGATTACGATTCTCTAATAAGAATTTACGATAATTGTGATCTTTCCAATCAATTGGCTTACAATGACGATAGTTGTGGAGCACAATCCGAAGTTACTTTTCTCTCTGATGGAACTTCTACCTATTTCATTATGATTGAAGGTTACGCTTCAAACGAAGGTAACTTTACATTGGAAGTATCTTGTGAAGACCTAGCTGTAAATGACGAGTGCGAAAACGCCTTGCCTATTGCTTGTGGCGAAACCGTAACCGGAACAACCGTAAATGCCACTGTTGATGCTTCTGCCCCCGACTGTGGCGGGGTGTCTATTACCGCTCCGGGTGTTTGGTATGAATTTACCGATACTAGTGGCTTAATTACAGACTATACCATTTCCTTATGTGCTGGTACTGATTTTGACAGTAAATTAACCGTTTACTCAGGAACTTGTGGTGCCTTGGTATGTGAAACTGCAAACGATGATAGCTGTGGTCTGCAATCTGAAGTGTCATTTCAAGGAGATGGCAATACCACCTACTATATATTGGTTCACGGATTCGACAATGCCACCGGAAACTTCACATTAAATGTTGACTGTGCCCCAGTACCACCACCAAATGATATGATTGTTAACGCGATTGATGTAGACCAAGTAGGTTTCCCATACACAGACACTGCGGTTGCAATGCCTGCAGCTACCACTGAAAATGGAAGCCCAGCTGGGTGTGATCTAACAGGTGCAAACGGAGTTTGGTATAAGTTCACCACAAATGTTGACGGAAATGCAGATGCTACTATTGTTTCACCTGCAGGGGCAAGCTCAGTAACGTTCTATACTGCTTCCGATGAAAATGCAACAGAAGCAGATTTAACTTGGGTAGACCAAAATTCTAACCAATGTGCCCCAGGTACATCGGCCTCTATTTTCACTTTGGCAAACCAAACATATTACGTTTTTGTATTGAATACTGGAGGAATAACTGACATTACTATAGATGCAAGCGTACTTGGTGTGGATGAAAACATTCTTGAAGATTTCAGTTTTTATCCTAATCCAACAAATAATGTAGTAAATCTGAAAGCACAAGCAGCTATAGAAAAAGCAACTGTTTTCAATATGTTGGGCCAAAGAGTAATTGAAATGAGCAATAACGCAAATACTATGGAACTTAACGTTTCAAGCCTTGCTACGGGAACATATATTATGAAAATTACCGGAAATGGTGAAGTGGGAACCTATAAACTGATTAAGAACTAATTACTTTTCATAATTAGATTTAGTTGATAAGACAGGCCTCATAGTGGGGCCTGTTTTTTTTTAATAACCAATAACCTCTTTTCCCTATCTCAAATAACTTCTTCCCTCAAAGTAATTATTTAAAAAGGGAACACTGTGATAGTTTTGGTTCTATAACCAATAAAAACCATCACCATGAAAAATTTACTGCTACTTTATTTCTTACTGCCCCTTTCCCTATTTGCTAATTCGGAAAAACCTACAACTTCAAAAATTGAAAAAGTAACCGTTTATTTAGAAGGTGCTTCCATTGAGCGTACCGCTTCCGTAAATCTTTTGCCGGGCGAAAATACTTTTGTATTCAACAATCTTTCTCCCGACATTGATGAAAAAAGCATTCATGTTTCAGGTTTGGGCGATGCTTCCATACTTTCCATAGTTTTTAATATAGATTTTTTGGAAAAAAAAGAAACATCACAGGAGTATCAATCTGTAGAAAATCTATTGAAAACCTTTCAGCAGCAAAAAAACCAAATAGAAAATGAAATAGCGGGCTACAATGAAGAATTACAATTGCTTCAAAAAAATCAACGAATCAATAGTGATGCTACCAATCTTTCGGTGGAAATGATAAAGGAAATGTCTGTTTACTATCGAAACCGTGTAACCGAAATAAAGAATGAAATTTTCAAGCAACAATTGCTCCTGTCAGAATTGAGTAAATCTATATCCGATTACCAAAGCGAACTTTTGAAGCTGGACGATTCCAAAAAAGAGCAGCGTGGTGAAATAACCTTAAAACTAAATAATCAAAAACCCGCTAACCTTGTTTTAAAGTTAAAATACAATATTAAAAATGCGGGCTGGTTTCCCTTATATGATATTCGTGCTACTAACACCTCCTCGCCTATCGAGTTTTCGTATAAAGCCAACGTTTATCAACAAAGCGGTACGGATTGGGATAATGTGAATGTGGTACTATCAACCGGCGACCCTAATACAAACAATATAAAGCCTACGCTGTTTCCCAAATATCTCAATTTCAATAATAGAAGTTATGCCAGTAAAACACCTGTGCGCAATACAGCTCGTAAATACAATCCAACCATTCATAAAGTTAGCGGAACTGTATATGACGATACTGGATTGCCGTTGCCTGGAGTGAATGTAATAATTGCAGGGACTTCGAAGGGAACCCAAACTGATTTTGATGGTAACTATGCCTTAGACGTGCAAGGCTACCGCGAATTAACATACAGTTACGTGGGTTTTGAAACTGAAAAGTTGCCTATTTATGCCAGCACTATGAATGTATCAATGATTGCAGGATCAGCTTTAGAAGAAGTTGTGGTTACAGCTTATGGTGTAAAAAACAATTCAATAGACAGAGCTCTTGCGGGAAAAGCTGCAGGCGTTCAGATTACTTCTGCAAATGGAAAAGCTGGTCAAGGAAGTTTTGTACGTATAAGAGGAACGGGTTCACTTGCTGGTGGTTCTTCCCCACTTTTTATTTTGGACGGCCAACCAGTTTCCGAAAGCGATTTACAGTATATAGATGAAGAATCCATTGCTGATATAACCGTTTTAAAAGATACTGCAGAAACAGCTAGATACGGTTCTCGTGGATCAAATGGAGTTGTGGTAATCACTACTAAAAACCTTGATAAAATCTCTGTTTCAACGAAAGAAGTTGGAATTACCACCACACGTTTTGAGATTAGGGAAAAATATACCATTAAATCCAATGCCGAAATAACCGTAATAGCGGTTGATGAATTTGAATTGCCTGCTCTTTTTCAACATTATGCAGCTCCGGAACTTAACGAAAATGTTTTTCTCACTGCTACTCTTAAAAACTGGGAAAAGTTTGATTTTCTTGCCGGAGAGGCAAATATATATTTTGAAGGAAACTACGCCGGAAAATCTTTTATAGATCCACAAGCAACCGCAGATAGCTTAAACCTATCCCTTGGAATGGACCCGAATATTATCGTCAAACGTGAAAAATTGGAAAATTTTAAAAGCAAGTCTTTTTTGGGCGGCACCCGAATTGTGGATAAAGGATATACCATTGAAGTGAAAAACAATAAGAAAACGCCAATCAATCTCATTCTTGAAGACCGAATTCCCATTTCAGAAAATAAGGAAATTAAAGTGGAAGATATAACAACTGGTACTGCAGAATACAACGACAAAACTGGTATACTGCGATGGAAACTACAATTGCCACCCAATGCTACAGATAAGAAGGAATTTATCTATACCGTGAAATATCCAAAATATAAAAAAGTCTATCTGTAATTTATAGGTTGAAAAGTGCATAGTAGAAGCTATGCACTTTTCTAATTTATTGTTTGTCCTGAATTTATATTTCCTGGTGACTCAGCCGAAGGGAGGCTCCAAGTAAAATCATTATATTGATTTCCAGTTCCTGTAAGTTGAAGTGATTGACCTACGGGAGTTGTACCTGGTTCGGTCACACCTATATCATTAGAAGTCATGCCTGCGGCGGTGCCATTATTTGCAGTAAATGAACCTCCATAACTTAAAAAGTGAAGAACTGTGCCAGAATCAATTAAAGCAAATCCATCAGGGTTTCCATTTTGGATTCCATTTGTGGGATATGTAAAACTAAGCGTTCCAATCCCATTGGATTGGTTTGGAATTATTCCCGTAAGGTTGGTTATAGTATAAACTTGTCCATTCGCTCCATTATAAAGTTCTATTGAATAAGTACTTAAGTCTAAGCCTGCAGGGCCTGCTATTTCAATAAACTCACCAGTGTCAATTCCCGTATTATCATAATGAAATTCATTAATCCAGGCCACTGGGCTGGCAAGAGTAACGCAATGGATTGTCTCCCAACTATCCCCATCCCATGTTTGTAAACATCCTTGATTATTAGGGTAATCCAATAAAAAAATTGTTAGCCCATAATCCGAATAGCCTGCATTAATTGCGTCACGCGAAGCTACATTGGGAACACGTGGAGGCATAAACCCTTTATAGGTACTGCCCCCATCCGAAGTGCTACTTATTTCAAGCATGGACACAGGTGATGGCGTGGTGGTACCAATGCCAACTTGGCAATAAGATACAGTTACAATAGCTGTGCTAACAAAGAATAAAAGTGATTTTTTCATAACTATGTAATTTACATAGCTAAGAAGGCAAGGGTTCAGAAATATAGATTGGGTCTATGTTTCTGGGGAGAAATCTAATTTAATAAAAAAATTAATTTCCTACAAAATATTTTTAAATAGTAAACCTGGGAAAGTAAAATTACATTTCCATTTTGTAGCGAAGGTTAATCTAATCCTATGATACTATTGAAAAAATGTTACGAATCCAAATCAAACGTTTCCGAAGGATTATCATGCGGAACATAATCTAACATATCCTCACCCTTTGCAATAATGGTACAAACTGTGGCATCTCCTGTAACGTTTACAACTGTACGGAACATATCCAAAATTCTATCAACAGGAAAGATGATTGCAATCCAAGCAGGGTTCAATCCCACAGATTCCAAAACGATGATAAGCATTACCAACCCTGCACTTGGCACAGCGGCTGAGCCTATTGATGCTAATGTAGCTGTTAATACTATTGTAAGCTGTTGTCCAAGCGTTAAATCTATCATATGCAGCTGGGCTAGAAAAACAACCGCCACGGCTTGATAAAGGCAGGTTCCGTCCATATTCACAGTAGCACCAATAGGCAACACGAAACTGGTTATTTTTTTGTCAACTCCTAAATTTTCCTCTACACATTCCATGGTAACTGGCAGGGTTGCCGCGCTACTTGAAGTTGAAAAAGCCAAAGTCTGTGCAGGTGCCATTGCTTTAAAAAAGCCTTTATAGGGTATTTTCTTCACAAATAGTTTAACCAACAACGGGTATATAAGGAAAATCATAAGCATGAGTCCGATAAAGACGGTGAGAGAATACCAACTTAAGCCTTTAAATATTTCATATACCTTGCCTATATCATCTCCCGCCATTTTACTTACAACGCCTGCCAAAAGTGCAAAAACAAAGAAAGGTGCGGCCTGCATTACCAAATCAACCATTTTTAAAAATACCTCCATGGCGCTGTCCATAAAGGCTGTAACGGGTTGTGACTTTTCATTTGGAATCAATAATAAGCAGACCCCGAAAAATATTCCAAAGAAAATAATCTGCAGCATCAATCCATTATCAGTCAATGAAAAGAAGAAATTTTCAGGAACAATATCTACCAAAGGCTGCAATGGTGTTGACTCCTTAGTTTTCTCGGCAGTCTGCATTTTTTCAGTTACTGAAGCGTCTTTAAGCTCACCTTTAGAGAGATCGGTAATTTTCTGTGCGCGCTCAAAAAATGCGGGATCCTGCAAATAATTAATGCCATCCTTTATTTCATGACCTTCGGAAGCGGCCCAAATTTCATAACTTATTCTATTGTCGATTCTGCTTTGCTCATCAATAAGCTTTCCCGGCTGAATTACGTTCACTAATAAAAGACCCATACTTACAGCAAAAAGCGTGGTAATTAAATATGCCAAAAGCGTCTTCCCTCCCATTCTTCCCAAGCTTGAAGGGTCTCCAATATTTGCAACCCCACTAATTATGGATACTAAAACAAGTGGTACGGCAATCAACTTTAATAGATTGATGAAAATTTTTCCAAACGGCGCTATCCAATCTATGGTAAATTCACTCCACCCCAGCTGGCTGGAAAGCAATGCCCAAATGATACCTAAAACGAGTCCGATGATTATCTTCCAGTGTAGCGCTAGTTTTTTCATAAAATGATAGGTCTTTTAAATTTTTGAAATTTTGTTCAATAAATAGAAATCTGCCAATACCAAAGCGGCCATTGCCTCAACTATAGGCACTGCTCGCGGAACAACGCAAGGGTCATGACGTCCCTTTCCTTCAGCCACTGCTTTATTTCCTTTGTTATCTATGGTTTGCTGACTTTGCATGATGGTAGCTACAGGTTTAAACGCTACATTAAAATAAATATCCTCTCCATTGCTTATCCCACCTTGTATTCCGCCACTGTGGTTTGTTTTTGTGCTTCCGTCTTTAGTAAATGCATCATTGTGTTCACTGCCCTTCATTCTTGTTCCCGTAAACCCGCTTCCATATTCAAAACCTTTTACGGCGTTTATTGAAAGCATTGCTTTGCCCAATACAGCGTGTAATTTATCAAAAACTGGTTCGCCCCAACCAAGGGGAACATTTTGAATAACACAGCTAATGGTTCCGCCAACGGTATCCCCTTCTTTTCGAATGGATTTAATAAAATCCTCCATTTTTGAAGCAATTTCGGCATCGGGACAACGCACTGGGTTTTTTTCGATTTCCGAAAAATCAACTTCGGAATAATGTTTTTTAAGTTCTATTTCGCCTACTGAAGAAACATAGGCGGTTATTTTTATACCTTGAAGCAGTTGTTTTGAAATAGCTCCAGCAACCACCCTGCAAGCCGTTTCACGAGCCGAGGAACGTCCGCCACCACGATAATCACGAATTCCGTACTTTTTATCGTAGGTATAATCTGCGTGCGAAGGACGATAAATATCTTTTATATGGCTGTAATCCTTACTTTTTTGATCGGTATTCTCAATAATAAACCCAATAGGAGTTCCCGTAGTTTTTCCTTCAAATATTCCGGAGAGAAACTTTACTTCGTCCTCTTCTTTCCGCTGGGTTACAATTGCAGATTGGCCAGGTTTGCGGCGCTGCATTTCAGCATTTATTGCTTCAAAATCGAGAGAAAGGCCTGCAGGACAACCATCTATAATTCCGCCAATAGCGGGACCGTGCGACTCTCCAAAAGTGGTGAGTTTAAAAATTGTTCCGAAGGAATTGCCTGCCATAGGTTGCTTTTCAACAAATGTAATTGATAGGGACGAATAATGAAAATAACCTTGTTCATAATCTTTAAGAAACATGCGGCTTATTGCATAACATTTTCGCATTTAAACCATAACCTTCACTTAAAGTTTGAATTCGATGATTTGTAGAAATTTGTAATGTAAAAATGTGTGATTGAAAAGAAAGGTTGAAATTCTTGTAATATCTGATGTTCATTTAGGGACCTACGGCTGCCACGCTAAAGAACTTCTACATTATTTAAATTCCGTCAAGCCGAAAAAGATTATTTTGAATGGCGATATAATTGATATCTGGCAATTTCGAAAAAGATATTTTCCCAAAGCACACCTTTTGATTATTAAAAAGATATTGTCTCTCGCGGCAAAGGGTACAAAAGTGTATTATATAACCGGAAATCATGACGAAAAACTACGGCGGTTTAGTAATACGAAAATGGGGAATATCCAAATTGTGGATAAGCTTTTACTAAATCTTGACGGAAAAAAAGCATGGTTTTTTCACGGAGATGTGTTCGACGCTTCCGTGCAACACGCCAAATGGATTGCAAAACTTGGGGGTTGGGGATATGATCTATTGATTCTCTTCAACAGATTTATAAATTATTTATTAGAAAAAGCAGGCCGCGAAAAATATTCGCTGTCAAAAAAAATTAAAAATAGCGTAAAATCAGCAGTTAAGTTTATAGATAATTTTGAAACAACCGCGACCGATTTAGCTATTGAAAATGATTTTGATTATGTAATCTGTGGCCACATTCATCAACCCTGCATTAAAAAAGTTGTCACAGCTAAAGGAAGCTGCCAGTATTTAAATAGCGGCGATTGGATAGAAAACCTTACAGCTTTGGAGTATAATAACGAAAATTGGGTTTTATATTCCTATAATAATCCAAAACAAGTCTTTATTCCTGAAGACGTTTTGCTCGAAGAGCAAATGGAAGGTTTTGAAAATATGGTTGCAGCAATGAAAGCTTTTAAAACAACTATTTAGTTTTTTAAAGCCTGTCTTAAAATCGTTACTGGGTGCAATGCTTTTCTGCCTGTCCCATCAAAAATTTGATGACGACAACTCGTGCCGTTAGCAGCAAAAATAGTATTATCCGTTGATTTTCGTATTGCTGGAAAAAGCTTTAACTCTCCTATTTTCATACTCACTTCGTAATGTTCTTTTTCATATCCAAAACTGCCCGCCATCCCGCAGCATCCCGATGGAATGATGGTTGGTTTGTAATTTTCGGGAAGGTTCAAAATGTCAAAAGTTACTTTCTGGTTGCTGAGTGATTTTTGGTGACAATGTGCGTGGATCTTAATATGTTTTTCATCGGAAGTAAACTGAGCAGCTGTAATATTTCCTTTTTGGATTTCGACTGAAAGAAATTCTTCAACTAAAAATGTATCTTTTGCAATGGTTTCTGCGGAAATTTTATCATTTGCGAAACGAAGGTATTCGTCACGAAACGATAGAATTGCCGAGGGTTCAATGCCAATCAAGGGTATGCCATTTGACATTCTATTTTTTAAAAACGAAATGTTTTTATTTGTTTCCCTTTTCGCTTCTTCCAAAAACCCTTTTGAAATCAATGCCCGGCCACTTTCCAAACTATCAATGATTTCAACTTGATAACCCAAACCCTTTAAAAGTAAAAAGGAATCCATCGCAATTTCAGCATCGAGATAATTACTGAATTCGTCTACAAAAAGCAATACTTTTTTAATTGTTTTTTCTTCATCATAAATATTTGTAAATAATTGATTTTTATTATTTTGAAGTGTTTTACTAAAACTATAAGTCGAGATATTGGGCAGTGAACGGCTTTTATGAACCCGACCAACTTTTTTTATGATATTTGAAGTGAATCCATTCTTAAAAACCCAATTGGAAAGTTTTGGAAATTTGGAAGCAGTTTTGTTAAGCTTCGTACTTTTTCCGAATAGTTTATTTGAGAAAGAAATTCCATTAGTTTTATTATACTGATATAAAAATTCTACTTTCGCAGTACTAATATCAACATTACTCGGGCATTCGCTGGCGCAGGCCTTACAGCTGATGCAGAGATCAAAAACCTCTTTTAATTCCTCTGAGTTAAACTTGTTGGTAGCTTCATTGTTTGTTAAAACCTCTCGTAAGGCATTGGCACGGGCACGGGTAGTGTCTTTTTCATTTTTAGTGGCGTGATAGCTGGGGCACATTGCTCCCGCCGCTTCGGCCGTTTTTCTGCAATCTCCACTGCCGTTACATTTTTCAGCCAAACGTAGAATTCCCTTAGAATCACTGAAATCCATGAATGTCTCAATTGTTGGCTCTTCTCTACCCACCTCATATCTAAGTGATTCGTCCATTTTAAAAGCATCCACAATTTTTCCAGAATTGAAAATATTTTTGGGATCGAAAGCTGTCTTGATTCTTTTTAAAAGCGCATAATTTTTCTCTCCTATCATTAGCGGTATAAATTCTGCACGCACAATGCCGTCGCCGTGTTCGCCAGAAAAAGAGCCTCTATATTTTTTACAGAGCAAAGCCACATCGGTCGTTATTTTTCTGAAATATGCTACACCTTCTTTCTCTTTCAAATTAAGGATGGGCCGCAAATGCAGTTCACCTGCGCCAGCGTGTGCGTAATAAACCGCCTGTTGGTCGTATTTTTTCATCAAAGCGGAAAATTCACCTATATATGCCGGCAAATCTTCCAAAGCAACGGCCGTGTCTTCAATACAGGCTACAGCTTTTCGGTCACCGACCATATTTCCCAGAAGTCCCAAGCCCGCCTTACGTAATTCCAAAGCCATTTCAATCTCCTCTCCCCTTAAAACCGGGCTGTGATAACTATGGTCCGAAATTTTAAGAGAATCCATTAAAGCATCTATTTGACTTTGTAGTTCTTCTTCAGAAATGCTCTTCAGCTCTAATAATAAAATTGCTTTTGGATTGCCTTCCACAAAAAACCGATAGGGTTCATAGGTTTTGTTCTTTTTGGTGCAATCCAAAATAACATTATCCATCATTTCACAAGTGAAAAGATTGTGCTGCATGACTATAACTACATCATTTAAGCAAGCTTCCAATGTTTCGTAATGTGTGGCTACCATAGCCGTGTATGGGGGCGGTAACGGATCTAACTGAAGTGTGATCTCTGTTGTAAAAGCAAGCGTTCCCTCGCTTCCACAAAGTAGTTTGCAAAGGTTGATTTTTTCATTAAAATCACCAAAAGCGGATGTATTGAGCAAACTGTCAACTGCATAGCCTGTGTTTCTTCTGTGAATTTCGGGTTTTGGAAATTCTTTCCAGATTTCCTGCGTCGCTTCTTCAGAAATCAACTCCCTATAAATTGTTCTGTAGATTTTTCCTTCAAGACTGTCCAATTCGGTTCTTTTCAAAAATTCTTCTTTTGAAAGTGGTTCAAAAACTGCTTCTTCCCCGTTGGAAAGGATTGTTTTCAACTTTAAAACCTTATCGCGCGTTACACCGTATTGGATGGAAGTTGTACCGCTGCTGTTATTGCCTACCATACCACCAATCATACAGCGGTTACTTGTTGAAGTGTTTGGACCAAAAAAAAGTCCGAAAGGTTTTAGGTATCTGTTAAGTTCATCCCTTATAACGCCAGGCTGAAGCGTTACCGTTCTTTTTTTAGTGTCTAAGGAAATTATCTGGGTAAAATGTTTTGAAACATCAACCACTATACCCTCGCCTACGCATTGCCCCGCCAAGGATGTGCCGGCCGTTCTTGGAATGAGGGACACTTTGTTTTCTTCTGCAATAGCGATAAGTTGCTTGATGCCGCGTTCGTTAGTAGGATAAGCTACTGCAATCGGCACCTTTCTATAAACCGAAGCATCTGTAGCATACAATGATGTATGAAGGGAATCTGTAAAAAATTCACCGTTGAAAATTTTTTGAAAATTGTGGAATTGCTTTTTCATTGTCGGAACTGTAAATGTAGAAAATTCCTTAACAAAAGTTTGTAATTTTTGTATTGGGGATTAGCATCACCTTAACGATTGCGACTTTATAATACTCCTACTTTTACATCGTTTATAACTAAAAGAAAAATTATGAAAAAATCAGCTTTATTGCTTTTGACTTTTATTGGATTAACATTACAAACAAATGCCCAGGAAATATCGAAAAACGCCATTGGTATTCGCCTTAGTGAAAGTAATGGCTTTGGCCCAGAGGTTAATTACCAACGTGCATTGGGTGATGCAAACCGTTTGGAGCTAGGGCTTGCATGGCATAGCGAACGCTATTGGGAGGATGTGAAATTTACTGCAATTTATCAATGGGTGTGGAACATTGACGGTGGCTTTAATTGGTATGCTGGACCTGGTTTGGGCGCAGGAATTGAAAGTTTTGATCGTTATTATGACGATAACTATCCATATTATAGAAACAAGGATTCGGAAGCTTTCGCCTTTTTTACAGGTGATGTGGGCATAGAATATAGTTTTGATTTTCCATTGTTGGTTTCCTTCGACTTTAGACCGCAAGTAAATTTAAATTATCGAGATGATGTTAATTTTGACGTGGGAATAAGTGCTAGGTATCAATTTTAAAACTATTTAAAATTTTTTTGAAAGAAATGCCCTACATATAAAGGGGCATTTCCCTTTTAAAAAAACAGGAAAAATCCTGTTTCATAAGTTGGCATTTTATTGCAATTTTATAGAATTCAATAAAGTGACCCATGGAAAAGCATTATGTAGACATACATTGCCACCCCTCGTTAAAGCCATACAGTAAAAGTTTTAAGTACAAACCTACTAAACACAACGCACTGGACCCAAATAGAAAAAACTCCATTTGGCATTACAGTCCTCCCAATTTTCTTGAAAAGTTTTTAAACCGAATAGTTACCCTTACCAAATTTACCCAAACAGACTTAACGGCGCTGGCAAAGGCCAAAACCAAAGTAGTGGTGGTTTCTCTTTATCCTTTTGAAAAACATTTCTTCGGTAAGGAGATCATTGGTATAAAAGGCGTAACAGACGTTTTGGTAAACCTAGCCGCAAGCATAAGCCAGTCGCGGATGGATTACATACGCAGCAACAATGATTATTTTGCAGATTTGATGGATGAATACCGTTATTATCAGCAGCTTCATAATCAGGTTGTAAATATTGACGGAACAATCCATACTTATAGATTGGTTCGAAGTTTTCAGGATATTGAAAATAATTTTAATGCAGAAACCGATTCAAAAAAAATTATAAATATCGTACTTACCATTGAAGGCGGACATAGCTTCAATACGGGACTTGATATGAAGAAAGATATGGCCAGCCGTACCGAGGTCATTGGAAACGTCAAGGCCATAAAAAATTGGGAACATCGCCCTATGTTCATTACACTTGCCCATCATTTTTACAACGAACTTTGCGGACATGCACGAAGTATTTCAATAGGAATGCTGAAAAAAAACCAAGACCGAGGTTTAAATACTGGCATTACAGAGTTAGGTATGGAAGTAATTGATTTGCTGTTGGACAATACAGAGGGTAAGAGAATCCCTATCGATGTGAAACATTTAAGCACGGCCTCACGAAAAGAATATTATCAATTACTTGACACAAAATACAGTGCAGAAAAAATTCCTGTAATTGCAAGCCACGGCGCATGCAACGGGAAGCACTCCATTGTGCAATGGAATATAACTGATGTTCCCGAACACGCAGAGTGGTTTTGTGACATTGACATTAACTTTTATGATGAAGAATTAATTCGGATTGCACGCAGCAATGGAATTTTCGGAATTCAGTTAGATGAGCGTCGTATTGGTAGTAGTAAGGCCATTTCAGAAAGTAAAATGATATTCCCTAACAAGCGCAAACAATTGCGTAAAAAAGCATTATTGGTTTGGAGGCAAGTTCAGCATATTGCCGAAGTTTTGGATAAGGAAGGTCTTTTTTGTTGGGGAATACAGAGCATAGGCAGTGATTTTGACGGAATTGTAAATCCTATCAATGGATTGTGGACAGCTGAGAATATGAAAGATTTGGCCGAGGAAATGTTAAATCATGCAGAAGAATATCTTTCGAAAAATTTAATCATGTTGAATGATTTCAACAGAATTGAGGCAGCGGCCATTGTAGCGCGAGTAATGCACGTGAATGCGATGGAATTTATTGAAAGAAATTATTAAAGCCTTAGAGAGCTTTTTTTAGAAATTGCTTCTTCATATAATTTTTCATACAGCGGAACAATTTTTTTTGTATCATAAATTGCAGCAGATTCAATAGCCTGTATTTTAAATTTATTAAGTGTTTCGTCTGTAGCTAAAATTTTTAAGGCATTCTCGGCCATTTCATCAACATTGCCAACACCGCTCAAAAAGCCGCTTACTCCCTGAATATTTACTTCTGGCAATCCGCCTGTATTACTTGAAATAACGGGAACCCCACAAGCCATAGCTTCCAAGGCGGCAAGACCAAAGCTTTCCTTTTCTGAAGGAAGAATAAAAAGATCGGTAAAACAAAGAATTTTGTCCACTTCATTGCTGTTGCCCACAAAAAGCACTTTTTCCTCAATACCTTTTTCTTCACATAAGTTTTCGCAAGCTTCACGCTCAGGCCCCTCGCCTACTATAATTAATTTTGAAGGAATCTTTTTTTGAATACGATCGAAAACCTCTATTACATCCTTTACACGTTTCACCGGTCGAAGATTGCTCACGTGGGTAATAATTCGCTCGTTTTTAGCCGCCATTAAATCCCGCTGACAATCTGTAAATGGGTTGATTTTCTTGGGAATGTCTATAAAATTTGGCACTACGTGTATTTCCTTTTTAATATCAAATAGATGTAATGTATCTTCTTTTAAACTCTTTGAAACTGAGGTCACTACATCACTATTGTTTATACTGAAAGTAACCGCAGGTTTATAAAAAGGGTGGCTTCCCACAAGTGTAATATCCGTTCCGTGAAGTGTGGTCACCATAGGAATAAAGATATTTTCTTCCTCTAGCATTTTCTTCGCCATATAGCCTGCGTAAGCGTGTGGTATTGCATAATGTACATGCAACACCTCAATTTTATGAAGTTTTACCATATCTACCAACTTGCTTGAAAGTGCAAGTTCATAGGGTTGGTAGTGGAAAAGCGGGTAAACAGGAACTGAAACCTCGTGAAAGTGGATATTTTTTGAAAGCAATTCCAGCCTAACGGGTTGCTTGTATGTAATAAAATGAATTTCGTGTCCGTGCTCGGCCAATGCCAGCCCCAGCTCTGTGGCTACTACCCCGCTTCCGCCGAAGGTTGGATAACATACTATTGCTATTTTCATTTTATTGTTTTAGGTTAAAAGTTTTAGACCTGTGAAGCATTGAAATTAATAATCAATTGCCTCATAAATGGCTTCCTGTATTTTGCTTCGCAAATCGCTCTTTATTAACTTTCGGTTTTCAGCATCGGGAAAAGTTCGGTTTGATAAAAAGACATACACAATATCCTGTTCCGGATCTGCCCAAGCAAATGTTCCGGTAAAACCACTATGTCCAAAACTTGTCATGGAAACACAACCGCAAGTAGGCCCCGAAGTGCCGAGCTGTGGCTTGTCAAAACCCACACCTCTTCGCACGTTTTTATCGCAATAATAACAGGTATTAAAAAGGTCTAAAATATCTGGATTAAAGTACCGTTTACCGCCATAAAATCCTTTCCAAAGATACATCTGCATAATCTTGGCTACATCATTTGCGTTACTAAAAAGACCCGCATGGCCGCTCACTCCACCAAGCATCGCAGCGCCTTGGTCGTGCACATAACCCTGAACTTTCTGGTTTCTAAAAATATTGTCTTGCTCCGTTGGCGGAATATTGTCTTTTGAAAATTTTTCCAATGGCAGATAAGTGGTATAGTTTGCGCCCAAGGATTCGTAAAGGTTTTCCTGTACAATGAGTTCCATCGGTTTTCCGAATTTTGCTTCCAGGTATTTTTTTAAAATATAATATGGAAGGTCGCTGTATTTATATTCAAGCCTTGGGTTTAAATCACTTTCTCTAATTGTTTTGAATATTGTATCCATATAATCCCTTCGCATGTAAAGATTTTCAGCCACCTGAACATTGAAATTTTTATCGGGAATCTCAGAATAATACTTTGAAGAGATTCCTGTTTTTTCATTGTTGAATGTATGGCGATAAAATGGTATCCAGGCCTTTAAACGCGCATAGTGCGAAAGCATTTCCTTTAAAGTAATATTTGCCTTGTTTGAATTTTTGTATTCCGGAAGCATTTCTGAAAGCTTCGTATTCATACTTAATTCTTTTTTGTCAACAAGTTGCATCACAAGCGGTAAGGAAGCCAGGATTTTGGTTAAAGAAGCCAAATCGTACACGGTACTATCCTGAACTTTAATTGGGGAATTGTATTCGTGGTGTCCAAAATTTTTCTGATAAATAACCTTTCCTTTTCGAGCAACAATTATTTGCGCCCCAGGATACATTCCCTCACTGATTCCCAAATTTGCGAGGGAATCAATTTTTTTCAGTTTATAGCTATTAACGCCTACACTTTCAGGCGTTCCGTATTGTAGCCGCCGTAATGATTTTGTTTTAAAAATAGTATTTAAAGGAAAATCTTCACCTAATGATACTGGAAGTTTTCCTTTTGCTTCGCGTGCGCCAAAGATAAGTTGGGCAGAAAGTTTTTGGGAAATTTCACTGTTTTGATACGACATTATCACACCTTCAAAATTTGCCGTAGTTTTTAAATCGAGCATTGCGTAAGGTCTTGCAAACACATCGAGAATCACGGTGTTTGTTCGGGCAATTTCATAAAGCCAAACCAATTCATTTTCAGTAAATTCAAATTTTTTCCAAGGGTTGTCATTGCTTTTGTGAAAACCGATAATAACATAGTTATACGCTTTAAGTTTTTGGACATAATCATCAAGACTGTTCGCCTTTACCCACTCCACATTGCCGTATTTTTGTAATTCGTTTAAAAATGTTTCTCCCGAATCATCACCAAAATTTATATATGCAATTTTCTTCTCCTGAAGATCTTTTATAGGAAGTATAGCACGGTCATTTTTAATAACCGTTAATGCGTTGTCCATTGCTTCTTCATATAGCGCATCATCATTTACAGAATTTAAATCGTCTACTAAATATGCTGTGTTTACAGGCTTGTAGTTATTTAGACCCACCTTATATTTTGCATATAGAATTTTCTTCACGGAATAGGCCAAACGTTTTTCAGTGATAATTTCTTCGTTGTAGGAATTTATAAGAAATTCCATTGCCTTTGGCACATCTTCGGATATCAATAATACATCATTCCCTGCAAGAAATGCGGCCAGCTCTATTTCACCAGGTTTTTTAAAGTCGGACGCACCCTTCATATTCAATGCATCGGTAAAAATTAAACCATTAAAGCCCAACTCATTTTTTAGAAGATCTGTAACAACTTTTGAAGAAAGTGATGACGGGTAATTCATCTGAATTTCCAAGGATGGAACATTCAGGTGGGCGACCATCACGCTATTTAGGCCTTCACTAATGAGTCTTTTGTATGGGTAAAGTTCCAAAGTATCCAATCGTTCCCTTGAAAAATCTACTGTTGGCAAAGTTTTATGACTATCCATATCGGTATCGCCGTGGCCGGGAAAATGTTTCGCACTTCCCATAATACCAGCACTTTGCATGCCTTTCATAAAGGCAAGAGCCTTTTCGGTTACATTGTCCCTATCTTCTCCAAATGAGCGGTTACCTATTATTGGGTTTTTAGGGTTTGTATTTATGTCCACTACTGGCGCAAAGTTGATGTGAACACCCAAACGTTTGGACTGTTCACCAATTCTCCGACCAATTTTCTCAACGATTTTATTGTCTGTAATCGCTCCCAAAGTCATATTCCAGGGAAAAGCATAGGTAGAATCCAGTCGCATTGCGAGACCCCATTCTGCGTCCATACCAATCATTAAAGGTATTTTGGCGAGTGACTGAAACTCATTGTTCAGTTTGGCTTGGCGAACAGGACCGCCTTTGGAAAAAATAATACCTCCCAAATGATAATTTGTAATAAGGTCCTTTATTTTATCAGTTTTTGCCTTTGGATCGCTTGAAAAAATATCTGCCATAAAAAGCTGGCCCATTTTCTCTTCTAAAGTCATAGCATCGTAGATGCTATCCACCCATTTTTTTTGGTTTTGGAAATCGTTTTTAACGATTAATGGGTTTTTATCCTGTGGAAAAGCTGAAAAAGACAGTAGAATGAAAATATATGCAAGCAATGATTTCTTCATAATTCTAAATTCGTTTTTATGATAAAAATCTATTGTGCCAACTTTCGCTCGCCGGAACTTCCCAGTTTTCAAGATATTCTGCTTTTGTATTTACAAGATTGTTAAAGACGACAGTATTCTTTGAAACAGATTTATCCTTCGCCATTTTTCTAAAATCTGCCAAAGGTTTATAGGCTATATATTCACCTGAATAAAAGGTCACGTTCATTTTATCAAGTAAATCCACATTAAATTTTTCCTGAAGGGATTGTATGAAATGGACAGACGCGTCAATGCTGCAGCCTGATGCGGAAGCATTTGCCTGATTAAGCCCAAGTACAATAAATCGGTTGTATTTTATTTCAAGACCCGCCTCAAGGTCAGCGCCGTGGGCGGTCCATTCGGTTAAGAAATCTTCTGATAATTTGGTGATTTCAGCAACTTCTTCGTCGCTTAATTTTCTATTGGCCTGATAGATCCATATTCTGGAATCATCCGGCAGGTTTTTAAAATCTGTCAACATTATTTATAAATCTTCTGCATTTGCAATCATCTCTGCAACGTCCAATACTTGAACGCTGTCTTCGGCACTCTTAGCTTTAACGCCATCGGTCATCATGGTATTGCAGAACGGACAGGCTGCTGCAATTATTTTTGGAGCGGTTTCCAAGGCTTCTTCGGTACGTTCTACGTTAATATCTTTTTTTCCAGGCTCAGGTTCTTTAAACATTTGTGCGCCTCCCGCCCCGCAGCAAAGTCCGCGCGATTTGCATCGTTTCATTTCAACCAATTCCACTTCCAATTTTTGAAGCAGCTCGCGTGGCGCTTCATATTCGCCATTTGCTCTTCCCAAATAGCAGGGATCGTGGAATGTGATTCGTTTTCCTTTAAATTTTCCGCCTTCCACTTTAAGCCTTCCCTCTTCCATTAACGATTTTAGGAATTGGGTGTGGTGCATAATTTCATAATTGCCACCAAGCCCTGGATACTCATTTTTTATAGTGTTAAAACAATGTGGGCAAGCAGTAACTATCTTCTTTATTTCATAACCGTTCAACACTTCAATATTTGCCATTGCCTGCATTTGGAAAAGAAATTCATTTCCAGCCCTTTTTGCGGGATCGCCGGTGCAACTTTCTTCAGTTCCCAAAACGGCAAAATCTATATTTGCTTTATTGAGCAATTTCACAAAGGCTTTGGTTATTTTCTTTGCACGGTCGTCAAAGCTCCCTGCGCAACCTACCCAAAACAATACTTCGGGTTTTTTGCCTTGTGCCATATATTCGGCCATTGTTGGGACTTTTATCGGTTCACTCATTTTTTAAAATTTTCAGATTTAATCTTCAAATACTTCAATGGTAACTTCTTTTTCAACCAAATCAGTAAATCTTCCTTTGTAGCGTGTGGCTCTCACCAAATGGTTGTCCACCCAGTGATAATTACCACCTCGTGGTTTACCCATCAGCATGCTGTGATATTTAAAACCATACTTTTTTAGCCATGTTTCAGTTACTTCACGATGTGCTTCGGTTCGGGAGGTAAAAAAGCAGATAATATGCCCCTCGTCGTACCATTTGTTCAAGGTTTTTAGAGCATCTGGAAATGGTTCGCAGGTAGCCATACGTTCGGGTTCCTCGTTTGGAATGTCGTCGGTAATGGTTCCATCAATGTCTATCAAGTAGTTTTTTATCCCCTCGGGAAGAATTGGGCTTACATGTTCACCCATTTCTACTTTATCGTGCAGCATTTTTTCTACTTCTTCTTTTTTCATACTAAAATTTTATCAATTCTCGTCTTTCCAGTTCAAGCGGTCCATCTGGTTATATGGCCAGGGCGCTCCATTGTTTTCAATATTGGTCATAGAAACATTTAGCTCTGTTGGAGCTGCCGATTGTTCCATCACCAAATATTGTCGCATATCCATAATAATGCTTAGCGGGTCAATGCTTACAGGGCAGGCCTCTACACAGGCATTGCAGGTTGTACAGGCCCAAAGTTCTTCACGTGTAATATAGTCATCCAGCAGTTGCTTACCGTCTGGTTTGAATTCGCCATTTTTGTCAATATTTTTTCCAATTTCCTCCAAGCGGTCACGGGTGTCCATCATAATTTTACGGGGCGAAAGTTTCTTTCCAGTAATATTTGCGGGACATTCACTTGTACAGCGACCACACTCTGTGCAGGTATAGGCGTTGAGCAATTGAAACCTACTTAAATCCATAACATCACTAGCTCCGAATTTAGCAGGAGCTTGGTTTGCCCCTTCAGCGGGAGCAGCAAACGGATCTACGTTAGGATCCATCATCATTTTTACTTCTTTGGTAACGGAGTCCAAGTTTTTAAATTTTCCTTTAGGAACCACTTTTCCGAAGTAAACATTGGGGAAGGCTAATATAATGTGAAGATGTTTTGAAAAGTATAAGTAGTTTAGAAACACAAGTATTCCCAAAATATGAAGCCACCAAGCCCCGCGCTCAATGGCAATTAGGGTGGTCTCAGAAAAATTGCTAAAAAATGGAACTATAAACTTACTTACTGGATAAGAACCCGCCTCAACATATTGGGTTGCACCCAATGTTTGTAATTGTTGGTCTGCCGCATTCATAGTCAAAAAGAGAATCATCAAGACCATTTCAAAATATAGAATATAGTTTGCATCATTTTTAGGCCAACCCTTCATTTCGTTTGCCCAAAACCGCTTTAATTTTTGAATATTTCTTCGAGTCCAGAAAAGTATGACACCTACCAGAACAAGAAGTGCCAAAATTTCGAAAGATGCAATTAAGAAATTGTACAGGCCTATTGGCAGAACTGTTGAAAGTACTCTATGGGTTCCAAAAATTCCATCAATAATAATTTCGAGAACTTCGATGTTAATGATAATAAAACCTACATATACAATTATGTGGAGAAGCCCAGGAATGGGGCGTACCACCATTTTTGATTGTCCCAGTGCAATGCGCACTACATTGCCCCATCTTTCCGAAGTGTTATCTGAGGCATCTACTTGATGACCCAGTTTGATGTTTCGGATTATCTTACGGATATTGAAAGTGAAATACCCCACACCCGCTGCAAGGGCGATTATAAAAAGTATATTCGGAATGTACTGCATATTTTACTCGTCTGGATTGGCTGGCGGTTCGTATTCTTTGTTCTTTTTACCAAAAACGGAAATGTGCACATAACGTTTCGGATTTAACTTAACGTCTTGTAGTAGCTGCTCAAGCTGTCTGGATGCACCTTCTAAATTTTGATAGAGTTTGTCGTCTTTTAATAGTTTGCCAATAGAACCTTCTCCATTATCTACTCCCGCTACAATTTTATCCATTTTGTCAACCACGTTCTGAAGATCGGTAACCAATTTGCCAGTTTCCAACTGTGCCAAAGAATCTGTTAGCTTTGAAAGATTTCCGGCGGTTTTGTCCAAATTTGTAAATGTATTGTCAAGTTTACCTGTGTTGTTGGAGAGGATGTTATTTAAATTCTCAGAAACTCCAGCAAACGAGTTAAGAGTAGTATTCAAATTTGCAATTGCTTCCTTTAGGTTTTGACGGGTCTGTTCGTCAACAATCGCATTAATGCTCAACAAGAGCGTATCTACGGTTGCAAGTGTATTGTTCACTTTTTTCTCCAATGGACCGAGGGCTTTTGTTACGGCCGTAAGCATTCCGTCTTCCACATCGCCTCTAAGGGTATCGCCGCTTTTTGCAATATTGTTTACATCGTATTGGGGAAAAATTCCTAATGATTTTCCACCAATAAGCCCTGTACTGTAAATTCTAACGATACTGTTTTTTGAAAAGTCAAAATCCTTTTCAACAGTAAACTTTACGACGAGCCCTCCTTTTGAATTGGCAAATGAAATATTCTGCACCTTGCCCACAGTAAGCCCATTTATAGTGACAGGTGCGGCTTGCGCCAAGCCTTCAACATTATCGTATTTTACATAGAATTCTCTGTTTTTATCGAGCAAATTAGTGCCCTTTAAAAAACTGTAACCAAAGATTAACAGCAATATAGCCCCGATGGCGAGGATTCCGGTTTTAACTTCTTTCGATAGTCTCAAGTGTATAGTTTTAGTTTGTGAACAAATTTAAATGATAAATATAAAGAATGCACACTAATTGGCTTTCGATTTTAACACTTCAGGTAGATTAACTTTTTTTCCTTTTTTAAAAGCGACAATATATGCTGAAGGATATCCTTTTTGCTGCACAAAAGTTTTCATTACCTGAATTTTATTATAGTCTGATGTTTCGCCATAATAATACTTAAAAAGACCGTTTTCCTTTTCACGGGCTACATCTTTCAGTCCCTTGAAGTTACTTGGTTTTGGATCTATTTTTTTACTGGTTGCAGCTAGTTGCACTTTAAATATTACGCCTTCATAAATATCTTCCTTGGTAATTTCTATAGCTTTCTCAACCTCAAGTTCCTTCACTTCGGGATCCTTTATCTTTTCTGTGGAAATAGAAAGACTGTTAATGTAAGATTTTATGGCGTTACTTATTTCTCTAGCCATTTCAGATTGTCCCTTGGCTGAATTCAAATAAGCACCTTCGCTTTTATTGGTGAGAAAGCCTGTTTCAATCAAAACACTGGGCATATATGTATTGTGAAGTACCCAAAAACCAGCCTGTTTTACACTTCTATCTTTTCTTTTTAAATTATTGATAACATTGTTCTGTACCAAACTTGCCAGCAATATGCTCTGGTCCAGATATTCCTCCTGCATCAGCACCATTCCTATTAATGATTCTGGAGCATTGGGATCAAAGCCGCCGTACTTTTCCTGATAATTTTCCTCCAAATAGATTACCTCATTTTCCTTTTTTGCAACCTCAAAGTTTGCTTGGCTCTTATGAAGTCCCAAAACAAAGGTCTCTGCACCATAAGCGTCAGAATTGTGAGCGTTGCAGTGTACGGATACAAAAAGATCGGCATCTGCCCTATTTGCTATTGCCGCCCTTTCGCGGAGCTCAATAAAAACATCAGTTTTTCTGGTATAAATTACTTTTACATTCGGAAGCTTTTCAAGCTCTGCCCCTATTTTTAAAACAATATTTAGTGAGATTTCTGATTCCTTATAGCCATTGCCTTTATTTCCGTGGTCGTGACCACCGTGACCGGCATCCAGCACAATAACAAAAGGTTTTATAGGATTTTCTACGGCTGAAACCGTAAAAGGAAGACAGGAAATTGCAATAATCAATACGAAAGAAGAAAAAAGTTTCGTTTTCATCTGTATAAGAATATTTGATAAAGTGGAAGATGGAATGCCTAGATTATTCATTTTTATGGTTTTGCAAATAGTTAATGGGCATTTCATATTTCTTTTAACGATTAAGAAAATGTGATATTTTAAAAAAATGATTTAAAAAAACGTACCCGAAAAAATATGTTTATTTTTGACCGTTTCAAATACTGAGCCAAATCTACAAAATAATAGCATCTAAGCATTGCAGACAAACAGGCATTACTTAACAATCTTCTTAACATTTCTGCTACTTTGCAGCGCTCTTCTGCATGCTCAGGACATTCCCCCAAAGAATGAAACAAATCTTCCCAAAACAACCCAAGAAGACACCTTAACAGTAAATTTAAAGCCTGTTATTGACGAAGTTAATGAGAAGGCCCAAGACACTGTCAAGACTGATAGCATAAAACCTGAAAAAGAAACACTTACGGATGTTGTGGATTATTATGGAGAAGATTATGTATTGCTAAACCGAAAGGAAAACAAGGTATATATGTATAACAAAGCCTACATTATCTATGGCGATATGCGGATAGATGCAGGTTTGATTATTCTTGATTACAATAAAAACGAAGTATATGCCAAAGGGATAGACAGTGCAGGGGTTTATAGTCAACGCCCCGTTTTTGTACAAGCAAACAACAAAGTAGAGCCCGATTCCATTCGCTATAATTTTGATACCGAAAAGGCTTTGGTTTACAACAGCAGAACCGAGCAAAACGGGTTTAGGGTGATTGCCGATGTTACCAAAAAAGTTAACGACTCCGTGGTATATCTTCGGAATGTAAAATTCACTACTTCAAAAAACATTGATGACCCTGAATATTATTTCTACACCAGAAAAGCCAAGTTTGTACCTAAAAAAAAGGTGGTTACAGGCTTAACAAATATGTACATTGCCGATGTTCCCACGCCGGTAGGTTTACCGTTTGCGTATTTTCCCTTGACTGAAGATCGTACTTCGGGTTTTATAATTCCTTCCTTTGGTGATAATAACAGTCGGGGTTTCTTTTTTCAAAATGGTGGTTACTATTTCGCAATAAGTGAATATTTGGATTTAAGCCTTTTAGGAGATTATTACACTAACGGAAGTTATGCGCTACGCGGGGAAACAAGTTATGCCCTTCGATATAAATTTAAAGGGAACGTAAGTGCAAGATTTGAAAAACTTGTACAGGAGGAAAGAGGGTTTCCAAACTTTAATGAAACCAGTATTTATAACATTCGGTGGTCACATTCACAAGATACAAAAAGCAGTCCCAATTCCCGTTTTTCAGCCTCGGTAAACATTGGAAGCAGCAAGTATTTTTCTCAGTCCATCAACCAGACCAACAATGCAAGTGCATTGGTTAATACCTTGAGTTCTTCTATTTCCTATTCCAAAACTTTTGAAGGGGAACCACAAGTTAACCTTTCATTGGCAGCAACCCATTCACAAAATACTAATACCCAGGCAATCAATATGTCTTTGCCTAATTTGAACACAAGTGTTTCAAGAATTTATCCTTTTGCGCCAAAGGATGGTACCAAAAAGGGAATTATTCAAAATATTAACTTTCAGTACGATCTTTCTGCAGAAAACAGAATTCAAACTACCGATTCACTTTTTTTTAAGTCGGAAATGTTCAACAGTGCACAAATTGGCGCCCAACACAATATTCCCATTACAACAAATTTTAAAATTTTAAAATACCTTAGTGCTTCCGCGGGTACCAATTTTCGTGAAACTTGGGTGCTCAAAAGTACGCGACAGCGCTATGACCAATCTATAAATAATGGTTTGGGAGGTATTGTAAGAGATACAGTTTCGGGTTTTGAAAGTTACCGAACCTATAATTTTTCCACAAGTTTGGGAACCACGCTTTACGGACTTTTCAACTTTGGAAAGGATAGTAAAATACAGGCCGTTCGCCACGTGGTCCGTCCATCAATCAGTTACAACATAAATCCTGCTTTTGATAGATATTATGACGAATTCATTATACCAGCAACTGCTGATGAAGCTGCACAAGTTGTAGAATATTCACGTTTTGAAAACACACTTTACGGGCCACCTAATAAAGTATATTCCAGCAGTATCGGAATGGCTTTGAGTAATACCTTTGAAGCAAAGGTGCGGGATCGTGACACTACTGCGCTGGAGCCAAAGAAAGTTACGTTATTGAATAACTTGAATTTTTCAACAGCTTACAATATTGCAGGTGATTCTTTACAATGGAGCCCGTTGCAGTTTACCGGTAGTATTCCAATTGTTCCAAAGTTGGATTTCAACTTTAGCGGATCGTTAGACCCATATGCGCTTGACAATAACAATCAAAAAATAGATGTTTTTAATATTGACAATGGCGGAAGTCTTTTCAGGCTAACCAATGCCAATGTGAGTATCAATTATTCCTTCTCCAGCAAAGATTTTGATGGTAGTGGCAAAAAGGATTTGGATAGAACAGAGAATGAAACCTTCAGAAATGGGGGGCGCCCAGATGATCTTTTTGGGGATGCTACTGATATTTATGATGGTCAGATTTATAAAGAAGACGATGAAGATGTAGATAAAACAAATGTAGCTTGGTATAACTATAGTATTCCTTGGGATATGCGCTTAGCCTATACTATCACCTATGGAAATAGCCAACGACAAAACGAAATTTCTAGCCAGTCTCTGATGGTAAGCACTAATATGGAGCTTGCACCTCGATGGACTGTGGGAGTTTCTTCAGGTTATGATTTTAAAAATAAAGGAGTAACGCTTACGCAGTTTCGGTTCCAGCGTGATTTGGAAAGCTGGCAAATGAGTTTTAATTGGACACCCATAGGCAGTATAAACACGGCTTGGTATTTCTTTATCGGAATAAAATCCTCCGTACTTAGCGATATTAAATATGATAAGCGAAGAGAAAGTGACAAACAACTATAGTGTTTCACCGGATAATAAAAAGAATCAACATGAAAAAAATTATTACTACCACTAATGCTCCAGCCCCAATTGGCCCTTATAATCAAGCAGTTTTAAAAGGAAATATGCTTTATACTTCTGGACAAATAGCCATAGACCCAAAAACCGGTGATTTGGTAATTGACGATATTAAGGCCGAGACCAAGCTGGTTATGGAAAACCTAAAAGCAATACTAACCGAAGCGGGAATGACTTTTGAAAATGTGCTTAAAACAAGCATTTTCATCAGCGATATGCATAATTTTTCAGCTATCAATGAGGTGTATGCCACTTATTTTAATGAGGCCACTGCTCCCGCCCGCGAAACTGTGGAAGTTGCAAACCTACCTAAGTTTGTGAATGTTGAGATTTCTGTGATTGCTTCACTTTAAAAGAAGTATATATAAATTTTCAGATGAAAATCTGAACCAAATATTTATTGAAGAAAATACTGCAGTTATCCGCTAAATTGTTATTGAAAACCTGAATATTCTTACAATCATTCACAGCAAATTTACCTGGGAAAAACACTTTGTGTATATTTAATAACCTACTCCCCTTCCTCTTCTTCGGTTTGCGTTCCCTGGGGCTTAAAATCAACAGGGAAGCTATTATCATCCGGAATTACGGGTAGTTCTGTGTCAATGGTTACTTTTTTATTGAAAAGCTTTCTGTAAAGCTCTTGAAAGGTATTAAAGTCTACGGAATATGAGATACCCGTACCCTGTTCAAATATTTGATCTTCGCCTATGAATTGCAAATCTGCTTGTCGGTTAAAGAATTTCATCCGTAGGCTTCCATCTTCATTTATTAGCCATTGCACTTCCACATCACCAGCCACAGCCGTTTCGTTAGCGCCGCCTACTGGCACTCCCACTTTTCCGTTAATAAGAATACGTTCATTTATTTGTGTAGAAAGCGTAATGCCGAAACGATCAGAGGTCTCTTGGTTGGGTGTTCTATTGCCAATTGAATAATCCAGACCCACACGGAATTTGCCGTCTTGATCCGCAAAAAGGTTGTTTACCAAACCAGAAACCCTATCGGCCACGGTTCCTGCAAAAGCATTGGAACCTGCGTAATTATCGCTCACAAAAGAATTGGAAGCTAATAAAAACAGTGCTTGGTTTTGCATTTGTTCCTGATTCTGAAGTTTGTATTGCAACTCACTTTTTAAAGTAGAACTAACCCTTGGAAAATCTATGTTGAAGCTAAGTTCAGGCTGTGCCAGCTCTCCGTTTAAGTCAACATAAACTTCAACCGGAATTTTTGTGTTGAGAGAAGGATTATCCAATAAAACCGATGGGTTTGCTTGGGTTTTATAAACAGCGCTCAAATCTAAATTGGCCTTTTCTGGAGCTCCGTCCCAAGTGATATTTCCTCCGGGAACCACACCAATATTCCGCTGAATGATGCCGCCATACCTAAAATCAAATTCTCCTTCATAAACTTGAAAATCGCCATACATTTGGAACTTCCCGTTAGTGTTTATTTCAATAAGAAGAATCCCCGCACCGCGTCCTTTTAGTTTTGAGTTGTTTTCTTGGTCTACTACCACTTCTACTTCAGCATTTTTATTAATGTCCAATTCAAAGTTTAATGACAAACCTTTTACTTCTTCATTAACAAGAGTTTCTCCATTGATGCGTGCTTCTTTCTCTTTGGGCGAAAGGAAATGAACAAATGAGTCGTCACCAATTGATTCTGTATCGCTAATTGGAATTTTAAAGGTGGTGCCTGCCTGTGTTGTAGCTTCCACGTCAATTACCAGTTCATCTATAGGGCCCGTAATATCGGCTCTTCCGCTTATAAATGCAGTACCGTAATACAGTGCGTCTTCTTCTGGGGGAGTGTCCAAAACTACTAATCTTTCAGGAGCTTCAATGTGTAAATCCATTTCCCAGTCACTAAAATTATTGTGTGTGGCATTTCCATATAAAGTGCCTATGGTTTTATATTTTGTATCGGTTATTTGGGTACCGTCAATTTCAAATTTATTTTTTGTAACAATTATTTGCGCACCTGTTTCAATGTCAAAATCGGTATTAAGGTAGGGTATTTTCAGGCCGCTGTTCTCCAAGGTAAAACGGCCCAAAATATCTGGCGATTTATAATTGCCTGAGACTTTTGCATTTCCTGTTATTAATCCCCTAATATCGGTAATTACATCGGCACCAAACGGACTGAATGCCTGCATGTTAAACTGATTTAAATCAACATTGAGCTGTATCTGTGGATTTTGGGCTGAAACATCTATTTCGCCCACAGCATTTATTGATTTTACATTGTTGTTTGTTAATGAAGTATTGATACGGTATTTTGTAAGATCTTCGTTACCGTCAATTTTTAAATTCAAATCTCCGAAAGGAATTTCATTGATTTCCACATTGTCTATTGTAACAGAGCTGTTAGGGTAATACGCTCCATTTTTTTGAAGAAAATCAAACCTGCCATTCATATTTCCTTTAAGCCGCAAACTGTCTATTTCTGGGGTAATGTTGCCAATGTTTACGTCTTTAAAACGAACTTTAAGATCTTTATAGGTAGAATCGCGAAGCATGCCTGCCATTTGTATAAGTTCTTCGTTATGGCTTAATACTAATGAGTCTATGCGTACTTCTCTAAAGTTATCATCAAAAACTACTTTATTCAAACGGTTGTTGTTTTCATTCAAATACCAAACATTGCCTTTATAAGTAATGTCAGATTTTTTAACGCCAATCACAGATTTACCTGATGGATTTATGGTATGGTAAAATGAGAGGTTAAAAAGATCTTCTTTTTTTGGCCCACCAGCAAATTCTGAACGCACATACATAGTATCATTCAACGTTTTATTAATTACATTCAGGTCTTTTATATTATAAAAACCTGTATATACAGAATCTGCTGATATGTATGTGTTATATAATGGATTATCATTATCTACTTGAATGTTTAGTTTTCCTATATAATTATCGAAAAGAAGAATTTCAGGGGAGCGAAAATCTAGTTCAAATTTTGATTCATCAGAAGAAACGGAACCTTTTACACGGGTATTGTCTCCTAATTTTAATTGAGGCACAAAAACATCCACAATTTTATTATATACCACAAATTCATAATCTATATATTGATTGGTCGTAACTTCCTGCGGAATATAATTGGTATATATACTTGCAATCCCATTTTGAAAGAGGTTGGGTATATCTTGAATTAAAAACTCTCCTGAAATCTCGCCGTTCAAAATATCGGGGGAGTTTATTTCAATAGTCCTCACTGGCCCTTCAAAAGAAGAAGTGATTGTAAAATCATCAAAGTAAAAATCGTCCCGTTCATTTTGATAAAAAGTTTGACTGAAATTAACGGTTCCCACAACATCATCTATTGTATTCCCTTCCATATCAACTACCACTTTTCCTGTGAAAACGGCAATACTGTCACGTGTTATCAAATTTAGCTTGTTCAACTCAGCATATTCTACATCTGCCTCAAAATCAAGTTGGTTTGTTTCCGATGAAGCATCTATCAGTCCCTTAAACTCTAACTTTAAATTTGGATCATCAATTGAAAGTTCTCCATTAAAAAGTGGGTTTTTAAGATTTCCGGAAACGGTAATGTTTTTATAATTATATCCTTCAAAATTAAAAGATGATACCGTACCGGAAACTTCTGTGTTTACGGTATTTTTATTAAACCCGCGACCATCAAAATCTAAGTCGGCAGTCATTTTTCCAAGGGAAGTGGTTTTAGCTATTTTTCCAAGATCAAAGTTTTTTAATACCACGTTGCCTTGATAGTACGCATTGTCAATATTTGTGATATTTCCTATTTTAAGGTCAAGGTTAGCTTGGCCTATGCCGCTCTGTAAATTGCTTTTTGTGTTGAGCTCATCACCAGCTATTGAAGTATTTCCACTGAGATTGAAGTTTTTAAGCTCTTTCAATTCAGCAGGAACAACATTTCCTAAAATTTTGGGCATGAACCTCCTTAAATCGTAGTAGTTGGTGGCAATATAATGGTTGTTTGCAGTGATGGCATATCCATTTTCAGAATTTAGGATATTTTGAAATGCATAGTCCCCTTGTATGTTCGTGTCACCCGTTTGAAACTTTAAATTGGTTGCGGTAAAATCATTTAACGTACCTTTCAATTCGGTATCCAATAGAATCAACTGGTCGGGACCAAATTCATTGTAAAAATCATTTAAATCGTTTGTTGCTATTTTAGAATCTTTTAAAGTGGCTGTGATAACTACATCGTTAATAAAATCTGCAAATCCATTTTTGGAATAATCCAAATCTACATCTCCCACAATCTGGGACTCAGTTGTTTTTAAATTAAGATTATTTAAAGTGATGTTTGTTTCAGTATATGAAAAATCCGTCTGCATATCTTCAACCACAAAACCACGTGCAGCAGTTAAGGAGAGATTCTCAATATTGACTCTTACCTCAGGTCCATTGATTTTTAAATTATTCGCAGTAACATTTACATTATTAAATAAAAATACTTCCGGATTTTCCAGATTTTCATTGATGATCTTAACGCGACTATTAGTCAAACTTACATCGTTACTGAAAAGCGAAAATGGCGATGTATTTGGCTTGCCTGTATCAAACTTTTTTGCAAAAATGGAAAGGTTGTCGGTCTCTTCATCTTTATAAGTTTTTACATAAAGTTTGGCTTGGTCAAGTGCAATATCTCCAAAGCCGAGATCACCATTAATTAAATTTTGAAAGCTAATAATATTGGTTTGTACTTCTTTGCTATAAATGAGCGTATCGCTGTGGTGATCTGCAATATATACTTCCCGAATATCTACTTCTCCCTTCCAATTAAGTCCAAGTCGCTTTATGTTTATATCGGTTCCGTAAGTTTCATTAAGATTGGTGGTTACCTTTTTGGCGACCCAAGTTTGCACCGAAGGAATAGAAAAAATAATCACTATAAGCACGAGCAGCAATACAATGATTACAAAGGTGCGAACTATTATTTTCCGAAGTTTTTTGATACGTTTTTAATGTTTAATTTTACATTCCAATAAATATACCCTTTTCACTTTGATACAGAAAAATTGTTATATCCTTGGTATTGAATCTTCGTGTGACGATACCGCTGCTGCCGTAATCAACAACGGCGAAATACTCAGCAATGTTGTTGCCACACAGGCAATTCATGAACAATACGGCGGCGTGGTACCTGAACTTGCCTCGCGGGCACATCAACAAAATATTGTTCCGGTGGTCCACCAGGCTTTACACAAAGCAAATATCGATAAAAATCAGTTATCTGCTATCGCTTTTACTCGCGGACCTGGCTTGATGGGTTCCCTGCTCGTAGGCACCTCATTTTCAAAATCTTTGGCACTGGGCTTAGGCATTCCGTTAATAGACGTGAACCATATGCAAGCCCATATTTTGGCACATTTCATTAAAGCCGAAGGACAATCAGCTCCCAATTTTCCGTTTTTGGCCCTGACTATAAGCGGCGGCCACACACAGATTGTAAAAGTGACAGATTATTTTGAAATGGAAATAGTTGGGCAAACAATAGACGATGCCGTAGGCGAAGCCTTTGACAAAAGTGCAAAAATACTTGGCCTGCCCTATCCTGGCGGCCCTTTGGTTGATAAATATGCCCAATTGGGAAATCCAAAAGCTTTTAAATTCCCGAAGCCAAAAGTGGGCCCAATGGATTTCAGCTTTAGTGGGTTGAAGACTTCTGTGCTGTATTTTGTTGAAAAAGAAGTGAATCAAAATCCTAATTTTATTTCTGAAAATATAGAGGATATCTGTGCCAGTATTCAATATACAATTGTAGATTATTTAATGGATAAGCTAAAAAACGCTGTGAAGAAAACGGGTATTAACGAAGTTGCCATTGGCGGCGGAGTTTCTGCCAATAGCGGTATTCGAACTGCTTTAAAAGAAGCAGAAAAAAAATATGGTTGGAAAACCCACATTCCCAAATTTGAATTTTGCACCGATAATGCTGCGATGATTGCCATTGTGGGCGAATTGAAATACAAAAACCAAAATTTTGCAGAGAGCAATATTGTAGCTTCGGCACGAATGAAATTTTAAAAAATAATTCATGAACCCAAATTCTGAAGAAATTTTAAAAAGAATTAGAGCTGCACTCCAGCCGTGGGAAAATGCCATTGAAGAAAAACGTATGTTTGGCGGCACCTGTTTTCTTTTCAAAGGAAAAATGTGTGTGGGCGAAACCAAAGAGCGATTAATGGTACGAGTGCCAAGCGAAAAAATGGAAAAATTATTGAGCAATCCGTATGTTGGCCCAATGGATTTTACGGGCAAACCGATGAAAGAATTTATTTTTGTAACTACCAAGGGTTTCGATACGGAAGAAAAACTTCAGCAATGGGCTGAAATAGGCATTGAACACGCAAAATCAAAACTGAAATAGATGCAGCTTTTTTACAACCCAAATATTTCTGATAATGCTAAAGAAGTAACTTTAGATAAAGAGGAAAGTCGCCATATTGTGAAGGTGTTGCGGATGAAGGAAAGTGATACTTTCAAAATAACAAATGGAAAAGGCTCCTTTTTTTCAGCTGAAATTATAAGTGCAAATCCAAAGAGTTGTTTGGTTAAGATAATTTCTCAAGAAAAACAAAACCCGCTGCCCTATCAGCTCCATTTGGCGGTCGCTCCCACAAAATTAAACGACCGTTACGAATGGTTTTTGGAAAAGGCTACTGAGGTTGGCATTTCAGAAATAACCCCAATAATCTGCGACCATAGTGAGCGTAAAACAATCAAGCCCGAACGCTATGAAAAAATCCTCCAAAGTGCGATGAAACAATCATTAAAAGCATATTTGCCTGTTTTAAATGAAGCTGTCTCTTATAAAGATTTTATCGATTCCAAAAAGTCATCTGAGGAATTAAAATATATAGCCCATTGCGAGGAAACAGATAAAAAATCCCTCAAAGCCGTTTTACTTCCAAGGCAAAAAATTACAATTATGATTGGCCCCGAAGGCGATTTTTCTAATGAGGAAATTGAATTTGCAAAACAATCTGGATTCATTCCCGTCACTTTGGGAGAAAGCCGTTTGCGCACGGAGACGGCTGCAGTTGTTGCTTGCCACAGCGTTGCATTTTTTAATGAATAAATAAACCCAACAGATTTCAACTTTTCGGAAAAAACTTCAAAATTGGAGGATAAATCTGTTGGGTTTAAAAGAAATCGATTATATTTCTTCTTGAGTGGCCGCAGTTATATTAAAATTTTTGGTTTGCACAAATCCAATTAAAACAAGCCGGTCTTGCCTTTCAACCAAATCTGGTATTTTTATGGTAGCGGTACCTTCAGTTTTATACAAAGAAATTTCCAACTGTTGCACGACAATATTTACACTGGTAAGTTTGTGCCCACTATTTTCACCGCGTTTCACATTTGTTTCTTTTCTTTCAATGGCAAGTGCAACTTTTAAATTTTTCGCGGCAATATCTCCATCTACTTTATAATTGAAAGTTATTTTGTCACCCTCCTTATTTATACTTGAAATCATCAGAACATTTTCAGTATTCCTTTTTAAATAATTTGATATATAGCTGTCCATTTTTGACTCGTTAGAACCTACAAAATGTACGCTGCCATTAACAATTGCTTGGGGAGTGTAAACACTGGAACCACTAAATTTACTGCTGTAGTTGTATTGCAAGTCTGAAAATTTCTTTTTGCTGAAAACATCTTTCCAGCCCAAACGGTTCCAATAATCAACGTGATAGGAAAGTACGAAAACATTTTTCCCTTCGTATTCCTTTTTCACTTTTTCCAAGAGCGCATCAGCAGGAGGGCAACTGCTACAGCCTTGAGAAGTGAATAGTTGAACGATAGCAAAGGGCTTATTTTCAAAAGTATTTGTGGTTTTTTCCACAATTTCCATGGCTTTATCCTCTTCTGTACTGAAGGAACATATTCCGAAAATTATTGGAAAAATAAGCAGCCACAGGATAGATTTCATGTAAACAATTTTCAAAGTTTGTCTATTTATTTCCTGTAAACTTACAATACAATACTTTTCGGAAATTCTTTTTTCAAATTTATTCTTTTCGAATTTGTACTTTTGAAGCTAGCTATGCGAAATACACTTTTTTCAATTTTCTTTTTAGTTTTCTTCGGAAATATTTCTGCACAGGAAATTGCATTATTACAATACGGCGGTGGTGGCGATTGGTATGCCAATCCAACTGCACTGCCCAATTTGGTAAAATATTGTAACCAAAATATAAACACAACTATAAAAGAAAAACCACCTACCGTAACTCCCGGAAGCGTGGATATTTTTGATTATCCTTTTGTGCATATGACGGGTCACGGAAATGTTTTTTTCTCTGCCGAAGAAGCTGAAAACCTTAGAGACTATTTAATGAGCGGCGGGTTTCTATATATTGATGATAATTATGGAATGGATGAATATATAAGAAAAGAAATCGTGAAAATATTTCCAAATAAAGAATTGAAAGAGCTCCCCGCTAATTTTCCGATGTTTAATTATGTATATAAATTTCCCCAGGGTATGCCTAAAATCCATGAACACGATGGTGGGCGCCCTCAAGCATTTGGAATTTTTATGGAAGACAGATTAGTATTGCTTTATACATTTGAAACAGATTTGGGTGACGGTTGGGAGAACCCCGAGGTTCACAACGACCCGCAGGAAACACGACTGAAAGCTTTGCAAATGGGTGCCAATATTATTAAATATGTTTTTGAAAATTGATTTCATAAACCACTAACTATCATTTATCATCCAGCAACTAACACCCTTAACAAAACTTTGATTTTTTCTACTTTGGAATATAGTATATTTACGAAGTGAAAAAAACTGCAAAAGCCATAACCCTTGGTATTTTAAGAGCACTGGCGGTACTGGTGGGCATTATAGCTTTGCTCTGGATCCTGTACCAAATTCAGGCCCTTATCCTTTATATTGGTCTGGCATTGGTATTATCACTAATTGGCCGACCCGTAGTTCTCTTTTTTAAAAAAAAGCTCAAGTTCGGAAATACCCTTGCATCTGTAATTACCTTATTACTTATTATTGGCTCCATAGGAATGGTGCTCAGTATATTTGTTCCAATAATTATTGAGCAGGGCAAGCATATTTCACAAATTGATTTTGAACAAGTAAAGCGCGATTTAAATGAACTGAACATTCAAGCCAGCGATTATCTTGGTGTAGATCATTTTCAATTGGTAGAAGCTATAAAACGTACCACTTACGTTCAAAACCTAGATGTTGAGATTATTCCAAGCTTTATTGATATTTTCTTTGGAAATATTGCCAGCACTATTATAGGCATTTTTTCAGTATTATTTATTTCCTTTTTCCTTTTGAAGGATGAAAGCCTAATTGCCCGTTCTGTCTTGGTATTTGCAAAAAGTGGCGACGAACAAAAGTTTAAAAGAATTCTTATAAAAATCAAAGAACTCCTTTCTAGATATTTCATAGGCCTATTGCTTCAAATTTTTATTTTGGCATTATTTTATTCTGTATTACTGCTTTATTTAGATATTCGTGATGCTGTTGCGGTAGCATTAATTTGCGCTTTTCTAAATATTGTACCCTATTTGGGCCCCATTATTGGCTGGGGTTTAATGTTGCTCGTAATAGTATCCAACAACCTAGGCGCCGATTTTTCATCCGGTCTATTGCCGTTGCTCTTTATTGCTACCGGCGGGTATGCAATAGCTCAAATTTTTGATAATTTTATTTCACAGCCTGTAATTTTTGGGCACAGTGTACGCTCCCATCCATTAGAGATTTTTATTGTGATTCTTACTGCAGGTTTTGTTTTTGGCATTCCAGGAATGATACTTGCCGTGCCTACCTATACTACGCTAAAAGTGATTGCGAAGGAATTTCTTTTTGAATATAAAATTGTAAAACGTCTTACACATAACCTCTAAATCTTGCTTATTTCCTCACTTTTAAATAAAGATGTACAGCAATTTATTCGAAATTTTGAGGGTGAGATTTCCCAACTTGCTTTTGCGGGAAGTCCATTTGAAGGCATTACCATACAACAACTAATACAGCAAATTGAAGGCAGAAGAAGAATAGAAAAGAAACTGCCTGCCTGGTTTGAAGCTTTAAATGTTTTATACCCGCCCAAATTGAATTTAGAGCAGACCTCTTCGGAAATTGCCGCTAAATACAAGGCATCATTGGTCAACGGCAAGACTATTGCAGATATTACAGGCGGTTTTGGGGTAGATAGTTTTTTCTTTGCCGACAAATTCGAAATCGTTCACCATTTTGAAATAGATGAGGAGATTTCAAAGATTGCGAAACATAACTTTGAAATTTTGGGCAAGAATAATATTCATTGTCGCCCAACAGATGGACTGCAAGCGATTTTGAAAAAGCAATATGATGTGATATATGCCGATCCCTCTAGACGCCACGATAGCAAAGGCAAAGTTTTTTTCTTAAATGACTGTGAGCCAAATATACCCGGGAATATTTTAGAAATATTAAATCATTGCAATCAGTTTCTTGTTAAAACCTCTCCAATGCTCGATATTACTGTTGGTTTGAATGAATTGATGAACGTTTCAGAAATTCATATTGTAGCAGTGGATAATGAAGTGAAGGAATTACTATGGTTACTTAAAAAAGTGGTTAACAGCCAGCCAAAGGTCAAAACCGTTAATTTTACCAAATCTGGTTCTGAAAATCTTGATTTTGAATGGAATGTCCACTCTTCACCAAAATACAGTTTGCCTCAAAAATATCTTTACGAACCCAATGCAGCAATTTTAAAAAGTGGTGCCTTCGATTTGGTTTCGGAAAAGCTGAAACTAAACAAACTTCATAAAAACACCCATCTTTACACCAGCGAAAACTTAATTAATTTTCCGGGAAGACGTTTTTTAGTGGAAAGTACAATACCCTATTCCAAAAAAGAAATGCGTGCAGCCTTAAATTTTAAAAAGGCGAATATTTCTACACGAAACTTTCCCAAAAGTGTTGAAGTGCTTCGTAAAAAGTGGAAAATTACAGATGGTGGAAAGGTATATTTATTCTTTGTGACTAATCTTGAAGATAAAAAAGTGATGATCCGTTGTTCTAAAGTTTAATTTCCAAAAACAAAAAACCCCCAATATTGGGGGCTTAGAGTGATCGCGACAGGATTCGAACCTGTGACCGTCTGCTTAGAAGGCA
>TARA_R110002012_G_scaffold28620_1_pt1 | contig 41475 bp, 31 predicted proteins | sample TARA_R110002012 | Tara Oceans TARA_R110002012 (sample SAMEA4396515) | marine metagenome | biome: Westerlies Biome; feature: [DCM] deep chlorophyll maximum layer (ENVO:01000326); material: water (ENVO:00002006), including particulate matter (ENVO:01000060) such as... | depth 40 m
AGCATATATAGGCTTTGTTGCAGATAGGCACACGCGACACGCGTGCGTCAGTTGGGGGGCAATTCTGCCCTATATTTTCTAAGCCAAGGGCCACTAGTACCTTGACTTTTTACGCCATATTCTCTCTGTGCATCGCTGTAGCTGATCTCGCCTGTGTCTATCCTTCTACAGATCTCATAAATTGTACTTTCGCTGTATTTTATTCCCATGATTAGCTTTATTTGTGTAAAGCTATTTCAGGACAAGACACCTAAAGCATAGAAAATCGATAATTTGATGAAAAAGAAAGCTGCCTTTAATAATATTTTTCATCAAACCTCTTCTCGCCTCATCTTCATTTCTCCAACACTCATGTTTTTTTCTTTAGCCAATCTTCTTTCTTGACTAGCTTCAAAGGCGGATATACCTTGCAATTCTGAAAGATAATCTAAATGACCAGGGGAAGTGACGACCATGATATCATCGGCTGTAATTTGATTAGGGCTTTCATAACCACATGATTCAGCAAGCATTTGAGTTTCTTTATAGAGCGCATCAGCATAGGTGGCAATCCTTTTGGCTGCGGCTTCTATATCCAAGGCTTTTTGTAAGCGCTTGTTTTGAGTTGCTATGCCTGTAGGGCACGCGTTTGTATGGCATTCTAAGGCTTGAATACAGCCTAATGAAAGCATGAAGCCTCTGGCAATGTAAACGGCATCAGCTCCTAAGGCCATGGCAACGGCAATATCGATGGTAGTAGCGATTTTACCGCTAGCAAAAAGCACTACTTTATCTCTTACGCCATTGTGTCTTAAAGCCCAGTCAGCTACGGCTACTGCTTGCTTCATAGGTAAGCCTGCATAAGAACTCAAAACATGCGGGGAGGCACCTGTACCGCCATCTCCGCCATCAATAACCATATAATCAGGTCCCCTGCCTGGCTCATCTTTCATTTTTTTGGCTATATCTTCAATCTCTACAGTATGACCTATCACCATTTTTATGCCCACAGGTTTATTGGTGATTTTCCGCACTTTATCTATAAAGTCAAAAAGTCCAGCTACATCAGAGAATTCTTTGTGCCTTGCAGGTGCATAGGCATCTTTTCCCATCGGGATTTTTCTTATTTTTGCTATTTCTTCAGTGATTTTTTCTTTTAGCAACATGCCTCCTTTGCCAGGTTTAGCTCCTTGTGCCAGCTTTATCTCAAACATTTTAACTTGAGGATGATCAGCCATCTTTTTTAAAAGTGATTCATCCAAATCCCCATCTTCAGTTCTAATCCCGTATTTGGCTGTTCCAATCTGGAATACTAAATCTGCTCCACCATATTCATGGCAAGGGGCTAATGATCCCTCACCAGTATTATGAAGTATTCCTGCCAACTTAGCTCCTTTACTCAAAGCAGCATGAGCATTGTAAGAAAGAGCTCCGTAAGACATGGCACTGATATGAACAAAATGATTTAAAGTATAGGTTTGAACTCCCGTATGCTCACCAATTACTTTTTTATAAAATTGACCTGTTTCATCTCCTGTCTTAGTTTTGGTATTGGTAAATGTGGCGGGCATTATAAGCGTAGTCCCTACTTTATCCATGTCTATTTGGCTACCAAAGCCAATGGTGTTACTAACTCCTGCTGAAGTCGCATATATCCAGTTTCTGGTGATTCTATTATAAGGTGTTTCCTCTTGGTCATTAGAAAATAGGTATTGTCGCAGTAATGGACCTACTTTCACAAGAAATTTTCGACCCCATATGACCACTGGAAAAACACGTTGAATAGGAGTAGAGGTTTGCCTTTTATCATAAATAAATAAAGTAATGAATCCCGTCAATATGAGTGCAAGAATGAATTCACCCCCTAAAGTCAATGCTAATTTCCATGGACCTGATTCTTGCAGGTATTCCGATTGAAAAAAGTATCCGTAGGTAGCAGTTACTAATAGGGCTGAAATTATCCAAGCGCTCGTGTAGCTATTGAAGATTTTAGAAAGGTATTTCAGACGTGGACCTGTTGTGCCTGATTGAATAAATTCGCGATCGCCCATTGCATGAAAAGTTTATAGTTATTTGTAATATAATACAATTCATAAGTTTTAGCAATAGCGTTGGTCGAATAATTTAAATTAATCTATTGATAATCAGTATTTAAGAATCCTTAGTCCATTTGTTTCCGCCAAAATGCGTCAATAAGCAATTGCGCTGTAGCTGGATTAGTGGCGATCGGGATATTATGGACATCGCAAATTCTCATTAACATCTGCACATCAGGTTCGTGTGGGTGTTTGCCTAATGGATCTCTGAAAAAGAGTACCATCTCCAATTTCTTTTCAGCTGAAAGTGCAGCTATTTGTGCATCTCCGCCAATCGGGCCAGAAAGTAGTTTTTCTACATTTAAGCCTGTATTTTCCACATATTTACCAGTTGTTCCAGTGGCTACCAATTCAATTTCCTTCAGTTTATCTTTATTTTTGTTCAGGAAAGAAACCATCTCGGGCTTTTTTCCATCATGGGCAATTATAGCGATTTTCATTTTTTTCTTTTCATAGTTTTAAAGTACTCTAATCCCAATTGATATCCTTTTAGACCAAGTCCAGAAATCATTCCAATGCATTTAGATGAAATGATACTTTTATGTCTGAATTCCTCCCTTTTGTAGATGTTGGAGATATGAACTTCCAATATAGGTACTGAAATAGCCCCAATAGCATCATGAATGGCCACCGAGGTATGTGTATATGCAGCTGCATTAAGAATAATGCCGTCATATTTGCCATCAGTCTCTTGAATTCTATTCACTAATTTCCCTTCAATATTTGATTGGTAATACTCGAGCACCAAATCAGGATTGTGTTTTTGCAATTGCAAGAAATACTCCTCAAAGCCGGAAGCACCATAAATTTCAGGTTCTCTTTTGCCTAAAAGGTTTAAATTTGGACCATTGATAATAATGATTTTCTTTTTATCCATTACATTCGATTATGGCTTGGGACATATTTTTAACTGAATATAAAAATTATTTGCAATTGGAACGTTCATTAGCAGAAAACTCTGTTGCTGCTTATGTACATGATGTCTTAAAGCTAAAACAGTTTTTGGATATCTCCAATCGAAATGTTGGACCACTGGAAGTTTCTGCCACAGATTTACATGATTTTTTAGAATATGTAAATGAACTGGGGATGACAGTGCATACTCAAGCTAGAGTCGTCTCAGGCATAAAAGGATTTTTCAAGTATCTTTTGTTTGAAGATATTATTGCTGAGAATCCTGCTGAGTTGTTGGAAGCACCGAAACTGGGTAGAAAATTACCAGATGTGCTAAGTCTTGATGAAATTGATTGCATTATTAATTCAATTGATAGAAGTACTTCAAATGGCCAAAGGGACAGAACAATGCTTGAGGTTTTGTATTCGTCAGGATTGAGGGTCAGTGAATTGGTGGGATTGAAAATATCGAATACCTATTTTGATATCGGCTTTTTGAGGATAATTGGGAAAGGGAGTAAAGAAAGATTGGTTCCCATGGGGAAATCTGCAGCCAATCAATTGAAAATTTATATCAACGAAGTGAGAATTCATCAACAGCCAAAACCAGAGGCAAAGGATTTTGTATTCCTAAATCGATTTGGAGGTTCATTAAGTCGTGTTTCCGTATTTACAATGATTAAAAAACAAGTAGTGATGGCAGGATTGAGAAAAAAGGTAAGTCCACATACTTTTCGGCATTCATTTGCTACTCATTTGATTGAAGGCGGGGCCGATCTTAGGGCGGTGCAAGAAATGTTGGGGCATGAATCCATCACCACTACTGAGATTTACACCCATCTGGATAGAGATTTCTTAAGTCAGACTTTGAAGGAATTTCACCCTAGAGCTTGAAGAAGACTCAAGAGGTTTTAACAGTAAAAACTTGAATTCGATTAATAAAACTATCGTTTCTTCAAAGCGGAATAGGCTATGATGGGAAATTAGGGTACTCTTGATTATTAAACAAAACTCTAAAATTGCTTCTAAACAAATTTAAAAAGTCTTTTATAGATTACAATCATATACAAAACCCTAAAATCGAAGGATATTGACAATATCTGGGGGTTTATATGTTTTTTAATAAAGTATGTATCAAATTATATTTTTGCAGTGTCTACTTTTTCTTTTTGCTTGAACAAAAAGAAACAAAAATTCAAGACAAAAATAAGTTTCAACCCGCATCCTCGTCTGGCTTGCATTCCTGCCTGCCAGCAGGCAGGTTTGTTCTCATACCCGCAATCTTCAATCAATATTTTATGTGGTTTGCAAGGCATGTGGAATTTTAACTGAGTTACCGAAATTAAGACCTGATTTTTTCAAAAGTCTGAATTTATACTACTTATGCCAACCCATCGGTATATCTTCTTAAGATTTCAGATATTTTTCTTTGATTGGAAAAATAAAATTTCCTAAATGACACTCTGAATGTATTTAATCAAGATTTAAAATCGACCATAGGATAAAAACTATTTGACCATCAACTGTTTAATAAGGACATTATCAATGGTCTCCAGATAAATGAAATAAATCCCACTATTCAAATCTTGAATAGAAATCTCGAGTTCCGTTGCATCATTAAATTTAACATCTCTTATTTTCTGGCCTAAGCTATTTCTAATCTGAATTTTTTCAATTTCATATTGACTCTCATTTTTGAGATTAACAATTTGCTGGGCAGGATTGGGAAATAAAGTAATTTTTGATTTCCATTCATCTCGAACACTAAGAACACCATTTTCTAGATCTATTTCAACTGTAACCTCATTACTGAAGTTAGAATTTCCCCTCGTATTTCTAGCCAATACCCTATAATTATAGTTGCCAGAATTTAATATTTCTTCATAACTTTTACTGTCAACTTCCAATTCAGCCACAGAAATAAAATCATTTCCATTATCAGATCTTTGTACCCTGTAAGAACTTTCATTTTGAGCATTGTCAGCCCAGTTGAGCCTTACCGTACTATCATTCAATAACTCAAAGTCTAGATCGGTTGGGGCAAGCGGCAATCCAATCAAAGTTTCAATTTCTACTTCGCTGGAATAATTGCCGTCTCCGTTCTCATTAAATCCCTTTACTCTGTAGAAATATACACTTTCTTCTTCAACTGTTTCGTCTACAAAATCAAAGGAATTTGCTTCTAATTCTGCTAAATTACTATAGTTAGTGTTATCACCCTGCGATCTTTCCAATATATAACCTTCTTCTAAATCAGTATTATCTGTCCATTGAATCAAAACATTACCACTTTCTAAATTAGAGGCAGTTATTGTAGAGGGGGCAGGAGGTACTTGTAATTGGGTAGTAATATTGATGTCATTCGAATAATCCGATGAAAATATATCTAATACAGCCTTCACTCTATAAAAATATTGGGTTTGTCCTACTATATCGGTATCAGAATATGTTGAGGTATTGGAATCTACATCAGCAAATTCCTGAAAATTTGAATTGTTGTCTGTCGATCTTTCAATAATAAAACTAGTCTCATTTTCAGAATTATCTGTCCAAGAGAGTTCCACAGTTCCTGTTACATTTTCATTCGCGGTTAAATTAGTGGGTGCTAGAATTTCAGGAGCTACAACATCCAGTAAGCACAGATCAAGTGACCATGATTGCAATTCTCCACCATCTGCTGCAAAACGATCAATAACTATTAATTTCCATTCTCCTTCTGATTCTTCTCCATTTAAGGTATTGAGGGCTTCTTCAGATTGATAGGTTTCCCCATCGCTTGGAGGACAAGGTAATTCTGATGATGTTCCCTCATCACTAATGGATAGGTTAAAATTATCCTGATCATCGCAAATATTGGAGAGTAAAGTGATTTGAGTACCAGTAGGGCTTTCTAATATGAAACTTAAATCATTAATATAGGAATGCGTACCTACTAAATTGCTTATGCCAATAGATTCAACTTTTCCTGAGTATGGAATATTTATAATAGATTGAATTGTATCTACATTTTCAGATGAAATTGATAAAGGCAAATCCGTTCCTTCGTATAAATCACAAATAATATCTGCAGTTGAAAAGGAAATAACATCAGAAAAATCACTTTCCCCACAATTATTAATTGCCTTTACACGCACAAAATAGCTTGTGAGTCTTTGCAGGTTCTCTTGTAGTTTATATTCTTTTGCATTAACTACCTCTACAGAATCTACTTTTTCATTAAAATTATTATCTAAAGCGATTTCTAATAAGTAGTTAGCCTCCAAATTACTGTCTTCCCACATTATAGTTGGGCTTAAATTGATATTGTTGTCCGCTTCCACAGGAAAAGTAATATTGGGTGCTGTCGGGAAATCAACTACATTAAAGCTCAATTCTTTACTTTTTGATTTGTCCACCGTATTGGCTTCCAATGTGAAATTAAATTCTCCTGTATTTTGGTTGGTATTGGTGATTGTTAAGATAGTGCTTTCCCCAGGGGCAAGTGTATTTTGATCGAAACTAACCTCAAAATCTGCTAAGTCACTTACTGATAAATTAATGCTTTCATCATATTCTAAAATAGAAGTTATATTGATGGTAAATGTAATTTCATCCTCAGGGCAATATTGATCACTGTCAATTTCAGCTTCCAAAGTAAAGGTTGGCTCGGTGGTTTCTGTAATGGTAAAAACGTCCGGGCTAATGTTAAAGAAAATATTATTGGAGGCGACCACTTTTATTTTTGCCTGATTGGTATTGATATTTGGTAATTCAATAGGTTCTGAGCCATCATTTTCTGTATTTTCCAACACTTTTACAGAAAATGTTTGTCCTCCATCAGTGGAGAGGTATATATCCACAAATGCTGCATTTACCGGAGCTATATTGGTATTATTCACTTCCCAGCTTACTGTGATAATATTGAGTCCACTGTAGTCCCCAGAAATGGTATCAACAATGAACGGGCCGGCTATATCTGTTACACTAAAACTAATTTCATCATGATCCACAGCCGCTATTGCTTGATTATCACGTACGCTAAGTCTAAAGTTAAGATTCCTTGCATAATCCGGTAATATTTCACCCTTGGTCTGTGTACCATTAAGGATATCCGATATTTGTGGAAAGATTCTAAAACTGTCAAGAGTAGGTGAAAAGGATCTGAATAATGGTGCATTATCTTGAGGTAAATTCGGAGAACCGGCAGGTCCCAAATCAAATTGCTCCCAAGCGTAATTTAACTGATCGCCATCAGGATCTGTAGCGAACCCATTTAGCTGGAAAGGTGTACTAATAGGGATTGTAAAACCACCTTGGCCAGCTTCTACTATCGGAAGGTTGTTGCCTGTCTCCGTAATGTCGGCACAATTATTCCCCGCATTATCTTGAATATACGCATTCATGAAATCTAAGCTGGCCGTATGAAAATATGGATCACTATTATTTTGAATGTTATCGCCACCACAAATACCAGCATAAGCCATTATGGTGGAACCACTACCTGGCTCATATGCGGAATTAGCGGAACGGTTCTGCCCGCAAGAACTGACTGTTCCATTAAATGTGTGTGGCGCCCCAAATTGATGACCAATTTCGTGTGAAACATAGTCCACATCAAAGGGATCACCAATGGGTTGATTAATACCTGTTACTCCCCTTGCTTTTGAATTTGATCTACATACCACTCCTAATCCTGCTAGTCCACCAGCAGCAGTTGAGAAATTATGCCCTAAATCATAATTTTGATTACCAATTATACTGTCTAGGACTACTTGATTTTCATCAATTAATATCCCGACATCATCAACTGTAAAAGGGTCTGTACTACTATTTGTAAAAATAATTTCATCATTATTTTCTACTAACACCATTCTTACTGCAATTTCTTTTTCATAAATGCTGTTGACCCTGTTCATAGTGCTCACTATGGCAGACAAACCATCTTCCACAGTACCTCCGTGAAATTCAGTGTATTCGCCCGTTGCTGCCACGGCTATTCTATAGGTTCTTAATTGTGTTCCGGAAGGTTGATTTACATTACCAGATTCAACCATGGATTGCATTCGTTGAAATTGAACATCATCTGCAATGATAGGTTCTAATTCCTCAAATCTTGGCTTTTTGGGATCTCTTTTCAAATCTTTTTTATAATAGATTTGGTAGTCGTTGGATTGATCTTGGACGGGGTCAATAAAAAATACGCCTTCAGTGGAATAGACCATGGCATGAAATCCTTTTTTGCTTAGGTCTAATCGTAGAGTTTCACCAGTTGTAGGGTTTCTCCCACTATAGGTTTTGATGTTGGGATATTTTTTAGCTAAAGCCGGTGCCATAATAGGGCTTTCCTCCAATTTGAATTCCTGAAATGCTCCGTCAGGGTAGGGGATGCTAAAATTTAATTTTGAATTTTGATTTAATTTTGCCTTTAACTGGTCAACAGCTAATTTGTAAATTTTTTGTTTTTCAGTCGAAATTAATCTTGCAGAAGCTCTAGCATTACTTTCCGTCCAAAATTGCCCATTAGAATTCTGAGCATGCGAAACAAAGCCGGTAAAAAAAACAATTAAAAATATTAAAAATCGTTGTAGCCTCATTTCGATCAATTCTATGTTTTAGCAAATGTCTAAACTGATGACATCATAAATCATAAATTTAATAAATAAAGCCAAGCATTTTTGATCAAATTGTAAAGATTTAATACATCTATCAAATCAAATCCTGATCTTTCATATTTAGGGGTTAAATTTTAATCGCTTTAAAGGAATTTGCTTCTTCTCTAAGCCAGCTGTTTTTCCTTATCATCATCAGTAACAAAAAGGCTTAATATTCCAGCCAGAATTAAAGAAGTGCCTCCAATGATTAAAGCATAAATTGCATCGTTGCTGAAGAAATTTTTCAGTATGAATCCTAAAATTCCCGCGGCCACAATTTGTGGGATTACAATAAAGAAATTGAAAACACCCATGTAATAGCCCATTTTATCAAAAGGTAAAGCACTGCTTAACATGGCATACGGCAAGGAAAGTATGCTAGCCCAAGCTATTCCTACGCCAATCATACTGAATACCAATAAATTTGGATCGCTAATATAAAATATGGAGATGAGTCCGGCAGCACCACAAAACAATGCGATCATATGTGTTCCTTTGCGACCAAAGTATTTGGATAATTTTGGCAATAAAAATGCTGCAAAAGCCGCTACTCCATTGTACACACCGAACATAACTCCCACCCAATTAGCTCCTTCATTATAAAGAATGGATTTAGGATCAGTGGTTCCATAAATATGTTCAGTTACTGCTGGAGTGGTATAAATCCACATGGCAAACAAAGCAAACCATGAAAAAAACTGGACGAATGCCAATTGAACCATTGTTTTGGGCATTTTAAATATTCCCATAAATGATTCTGCTAAGCCTGTAAAAACGCCTCTTTCACTATTTTCCTTTTTGAGTTTCTCAATATCTTCCGGAGGATATTCCTTTGTATTGAAAACGGTCCACATTACCGCAGCTAAAAATGCAACACCTCCGATATAAAATGACCATTTGACTGAATCAGGTATCTGTCCATCCGGGGCTTCGTTGCTGAATCCAAGCCAATTGGTTAGGACATAAGGTAATACAGAGGCAACCACCGCTCCAATTCCTATGAAAAATGCTTGTAGTGCAAATCCCTTGGATCGCTGTTCGTTAGGTAACATATCGCCTACAAAAGCCCTAAATGGCTCCATACTGACGTTGATTGAACCATCCATTACCCAAAGCATTCCGGCTGCTATCCACAGACTAGGAGAATTTGGCATAATAAATAATGCAATAGTCGCTAGAATAGCACCAATAGCAAAAAACGGCCTTCGCCTTCCCCATTTTGGAATCCAGGTTTTATCCGAATAATAGCCGATGATGGGCTGCACTATTAGGCCTGTCACTGGAGCGGCTAACCATAATATAGGTAGACTCTCTTTTTCTGCACCTAGTGTTTCAAATATCCGACTTACGTTTGCATTTTGAAGGGCAAAGCCAAATTGAATACCTAAAAAACCAAAACTCATATTCCAAATTTCCCAAAAGCTTAATTTTGGTTTTTCAGAGGCTATCGATATGTTATCCATTATTTATCTTTCAAACTGTTTTGAGTTAAAATCATATAAGACCAAGCATCAAAGGCAAGAGGTTCTCGATTTTCAGAAAAGGTAACTGTAAGTTCTGGATTATTACCCTTCTGATAGGTCTTTCCTGTATAGTTCTTATCAATGACAAATGATTGCGTAGAATCAGATAAATTCATGATGACTAACACCTCATTATCATCTTTTTTTCTGCTGAACGCAAGCATCTTAGATGAATTTTGGGGTTTATTAATTTCTTGAAAACTTCCTCCAAAAGCCCCATTCCACAAGGCAGGATTATTATGCTTAAGTAGCAACAATCGGCTATAAAAGTCTTCATAAGCTAATTCTGACCAGTCAATAGTGTCTTTGTCAAAAAATGGTAATCGCTTGTCCAGTCCTGCTTCTTGACCACTGTATATCAGCGGCATTCCTGGAACTGTTGCAGTTAAGACAGCCAAAGCTTCATAAGCATTCCCCATCCTTTCAAAAACCGTCCCATTCCAGCTATTTTCATCATGATTGGAGGTGAAATACATTCTGAAAGCTGAAGAATCATATTTTTCAACATCTTTTTTCAGGTATGCTACTAGAGAATCAGCATTTGCGTGTCCTTTTGCTATATCATTCAATAAATGATGAAATTCCCAGCCGTAGGTCATGTCAAATCCTGCATCATGCATTTTGGGTTCATCCCATTCTGCCAACATAAAAACATCTTTTGTAGCCTCAAGACTATCAATAGCTTTTTTCCAAAATTCATTTGGTACCATTCCTGCCACATCACATCTGAAACCGTCAATGTCAGTTTCGGTAATCCACCATTTCATTTCATTAATCATGGCTTGATGTAAATCTTCATTTTCATAATTAAGATCTGCAACATCAGTCCAATCTGCTACAGGTGATTGTAGATTGCCTGCAGAATCTAAATTGTAAAATTCAGGATGTTCTTGTGCCCAATGGTGATCATAAGCGGTATGGTTAGCCACCCAATCCAATAGTACAATCATTTGATTTTCGTGGGCTTTGGTAACCAATTTTTTGAAATCCTGCAAAACACCAAAATTGGAATTTACAGCAGTGTAGTCTTTAATAGAATAATAACTTCCCAAAGGCTCCTTCCGGTTCTTTACTCCAATAGGTTGAACAGGCATAACCCATAAAATATCAACTCCCATATTTTTTAATCTGTCCAGATGAGGGAGAAAGGCTTCAATTGTACCTTCTGGAGTATACTGCCTAATATTTACCTCATAAATATTCATAGCCTTAGCTTTTTCAGGATATGATAAGATAGATTCCTGTTGATGGTTCTCATTAACAGATTCACAAGAGTAAAGAAATATGGCAATGGCGATTAAAAAGATGTTTTTCTGCATATAAAAATCTAGTTGCATAGTAAGGACTAATAATCAATATCTATTCTCCCATCTTCTAAATTGAAAATAGCATTTGGTAGATCGTTTACCTTTAAATTAATTCTTTCATTTTCAGGTAAGGGATCGAAGTTAGAAATTTGATCTACAAAATTAAAATCTTCTTTGTCCAACGGTATGGTTTGTTGATTAATGTGGATTTTCCCATTTAATTTTCCTTCGAATCCATGAAAGAAAACCTTAACTTTCTGATATTGACTATTGTAATTTCCCTCCTTTTGATGTAGAGTCAACTGTCTGTTTTCAGGCTTGAACTCAATCAGTCTTTTATAAAAATCTCCACTCACATGATTGAAAGTTTCTCCATCATCCTCATAGTATTCATATTTATTTTTTTCTTTGCCCCCGTAAATATGCAAATGCAGACAATCATTATTGTTTTGGCTTAAATTTTCCAGTTTGTCCTGCATTGGAATTATTGCCGAAGCTCTCACAAAAACAGGTAATCTCTCAATTGGGCATTCAACGATGACTTCCTGATTCCCTCTATAGAAAGTATCATCAAATAAATCGTACCATTCCCCTTCTGGAAAGTATACTTTTGCTAAATTAACTTTACTGGCTACGGGAGCCACCATGATGTCCGGTCCAAAGAAATACTGGTTTTCGTACAAAGAGTTATAGATTTTCTCGTCATGAGGATGATAAATAGCCAAACTTCTAGCTACCGGAATACCTTTTTCATGTGCTTCGTAAAAAGCTGAATAGATATAAGGCATCATTTTATATCTTAGATTGATATAATTTCTGGAAATCTCTTCTACTTCTTCTCCATAAGCCCAAGGTTCAGAATCTCTACTGTTAATCATACTGTGTCCTCTGAAGAATGGTGCGAAAGCCCCAATGGAAATCCAACGAGCAAATAATTGACTATCTGCATCTCCCGCAAAACCTCCAATATCATAACCCGAAAATGCAACTCCTGCTAATCCTAAGCTATTGACCAAACGAACGCCCAATAACATATGCTCGTCATCTGCAACATTATCACCAGTCCAAACGGCAGCGTATCTCTGAATCCCAGAAAAACCGGCTCTTGTTAGATTAAATACTCTTTTATTGGGAGAATTTTGCTTAGCCCCTTCGTAGGTACTTCTGGCCATTTGCATGCCATAAACATTTCTGGCTTTTCGAGTCGAGGCTTTTTCACCTTCGTAATCGAATTCCATTAAATCAGGTAAATATTGCCCCCAGGTGGCAATTTCATTCATATCATTCCAAAGCCCCAGAATTCCTAAGTCAGTATAGGCTTTTAGTTTATCTTGCCACCAATTTCGGACTTGTCCATTGGTGAAATCAGGGAAATGGCACCATCCGGGCCAAACTTCTCCTTCATAGTATTCACCGTCAGGATATTTAATAAAAACATCTTCTTTTTTACCGGAATCATAAGCTTCGTAGCCTTCTTCGATTTTTATTCCAGGATCACAAATCACTACCACTTTAAATCCCATTTCCTCAAGCTTTTCAATCATTTGCTTTGGATTGGGGAAATCTTTTCCATCCCAGGTGAAAATCTTGTATTGCTCCATATGATGGATATCCAAAACAATTACATCGGCTGGGATTTCTTTTTCCCGGAAAAATTTAGCTATACTAATTACTTCTTTGTCGGGTTTGTAACTGTAACGGCACTGCTGGTAGCCCAAACTCCAAATAGGGGGCAGTTCCATTCGACCAGTCAGATCGGTATAAGAACTTATAATATCTTCAATAGAATCTTCATGGATGAAATAATAGGCCATATCTCCCTGATCAGCTGAAAAGCTAGAGAATCGTCTGTTTGAAGCACCAAAATTAAAATGAGTTTTATGTGAATTGTCTAAGTAAATACCGTAATTCAAACCGCTATGGATGCCGATATAAAAAGGAGTCGTACAATACAAAGGATCACTATCTGGTGGATATCCAAAATGATCTGTATTCCAGTTTTGGTAGCCTGTGCCTTTTCTGTCCAGCGGTCCCGTTTTTTCACCCAATCCGATAAATCTCTCTCCTTTTTGTAGCTTTTTGTAGGTGGTAACTTGTTCGCCAATCCAGGAAGTTCCCAATGCATGGTCATCCTCACTGATTATTTCACCATTTATATCTTTGAAAATAGCAGTAAACGGATCCTTTTTAATTTCTAAAGTTAGCGCTTCAGTTTTTAGTTCTATATGTCCGTTAGAATCAATAATGGAGAAATCAATACCTACCGATTTAGAGATCACTGCATAAGAATGTTCGTCAAAATTTTCTGTTCTGCTTATATGAATTTTAAAAATCCCCTTTTGTACAACGGATATTCTAAAAAAGGCATTTTCGGTTTTTCCGGAAATTCCATAAGCATTGCGCTTATAGTTTTCAATTTTTCCGCAGTGAAGGTTGAGATTGGGTTTATTTATGGTTTGTGAACTAATCATCTATTTATCCTTTAAAAGAATTGCTAAAGTATTGAATATTAAAATTTCATAGTATTCAATTAACTATAAAATCAGCGCAATCGTTTGCGGTTACGTTTGCAATTTAACTTTTTGTATTTAAAAATTAAATTATATAGCTATTACAGGATTTTAAATTGGTCGATTTTTGGGGTTTTCTGGAGGGGGATAACTCTTTGGGATATTTTTTATGGATTGGAATTCATTTATTTCTATTTTGAATTTTAAAATAGCAACTTTGCACTCAGATTTACTTTTAACAGTTATAATATTTATTATTAAATAGATGTCGCAAGAACTATATCAGAATTTAACCGCAGATAAGCCATTTTTTATTGTTGGCCCTTGTGTGATGGAAAGTATGGATTTACTGCATTCAGTAGCCAAAGAATTGGTGAGCATTAAAAATGAATTAGGAGTCGAGATTATTTTTAAATCTTCATTTGATAAGGCAAATCGTACTTCAGCATCAGCTAAAAGAGGTCCTGGTTTAGAAGAAGGGAAGGAATGGTTAAAGGAAATCAAAGCAACCTACAATCTGCCCGTGACAACTGATGTGCATGAATCGTATCAACCAGCATTATTGCAGGATGTGGTGGATATTATGCAAATCCCTGCCTTTTTGTGCCGTCAGACTGATTTATTGTTGGCAGCTGCCGAAACAGGTCGTATTGTAAATATAAAAAAAGCACAGTTTTTGTCTGGAGAAGATATGTTATATCCTTGCCAAAAGGTAACTGAAGCAGGAAACAAGCAGCTTTTATTGACAGAGCGTGGCAATATGTACGGCTACAATAATTTAGTGGTTGATTTCAGGAATATCCCAGATATGTTGCAGCATGGCTTTCCTGTTGTGATGGATTGTACTCATTCGGTCCAAAGACCTGGAGGAGCAGGAGGAAAAACCGGTGGGAATCGTGAATTTGTTCCAAATATGGCATTGGCAGCAAAAGCTTTTGGAGCCAATGGATATTTTATTGAAACACATCCAAACCCAGAGGAGGCATGGAGTGACGGACCAAACCAATTGTTTTTAAAGGATTTAAAAGATTTAATAAAAAAATTAACAGCATGAGTCGAATTTTAGAATCTGCTAAAGAAACGATTGCCATTGAAGCTAAATCAGTACAGGATTTAGCTAGTTTGTTGACGGATGATTTCGAGAAAGCTGTTAACGCCATCATGGAAAGCAAAGGAAAGCTAATCGTCACAGGAATGGGTAAATCTGGTATTATTGGAAAGAAGATTGCAGCAACATTTTCCAGCACAGGAACCCCAAGTTATTTTCTCCATCCTGGAGAAGCGTACCATGGGGATTTGGGACTGATTCAAGATCATGATATTGTGATGGCCATCTCCAATTCAGGAGAAACGGATGAATTGTTAAAAATAATACCTTTTTTCTTACGTAATGGTAATAAGGTGATAGGAGTAAGTGGTAATCCCGCATCAACATTGGCTAAAAATACGCACTTTCATTTAAATGTTAATGTAGAGCAAGAAGCTTGCCCGCTTGATTTAGCGCCTACTTCTTCAACTACTGCTACTTTAGTGATGGGAGATGCTTTAGCCGTGGCCTTAATGAAAGAGCGTGACTTTAAACCGGAGCATTTTGCCTTGTTTCATCCGGGAGGATCATTAGGTAGAAGGCTATTAATGACGGTGAAGGATGTGATGCGCTCTACGGATTTGCCCGTAATTGATGCTGAACGCGAAATGGATGAAGTGATTGGTACTATGTCTAATGGTAGGCTAGGGCTTGCTATAGTGGAAGAAAACGGGCAGTTAGCAGGTGTCATTACAGATGGTGATTTGAGAAGAGGGATGAAAAACCAAAAAAATGCCTTTATGGATATGAAAGCGAAAGACATCATGACTAGCTCACCTAAATTCATTGACAAAGAAATGAAACTTAAGAAAGCCGAAGAATTAATGATGGAGTATAAAATTAATGCGCTTTTAGTGGTAGAGAACCAAAAGTGTATAGGGGTCTTACAGGTATACGATTTGTAATTTTTCAAGCTTGCGGATAGTGGAAAATTCGCTTTGACAAATAATGCATTCAATAAATCCGCTAGAGGCGACAGCAATTTCCACTGTCTCACCCTGTCGCCAGCGTCCCGCTACTGACGGATACTTATGCGACTGGTACATTCTATTTAAGAGTTAAGATTTTTTTTATAGTATTTCTGCCAAAAAATACCTGTTAAGTAGTGGTCAAATAAAATCGCTTGTGAATCTATTTAAATCTTCTTCGAAGATTCCCTTACTACCAAATTGGTCTTCAAAGAAATGGTCTCCGTAATGCTTTCCTCATCTTCGCCCTTATTGATTTGCTTCATTAACAAGCGCGTTGCCTCTTGCCCCATTTTAAAGCCTGGCTGGGTGACTGAAGACAGAGCAGGCTGGATGAGACTTGAAAACCGCCAATTACTAAAGCCCACAATGGCAATGTCTTCTGGAATGCGTAACTTTTTCTTTCTAATTGCCATCATAGCCCCATAAGCGGCCACATCATTATTAGCAAAGATGGCATCCGGTGGAAAACGATAATCCAAAATTTCATTGGTAATAGATTCGGCTTCTTCAAAGGTGCCCAAACCGCAGACTTTGATCAGATTATCATCTATCATATACCGGTTATCTGCCAATGCGGCTTTATATCCATTTAATCTGTTTTTACTGATGGCTAAGTTTTGTGGTCCAGCCAAATGAGCTATTCTGTAACAACCTTGTTCAATGAGATGCGTGGTGGCTTCATAGGCCCCTTGCTCATCATTGACAATCACTTTACATGCATTAAGCGAATCAATAATCCGGTCAAAGAAAACCAATGGGATATCATAATCCAATAAACTTTGTAAGTGATCGTAATTTTCTGTTTCTCTAGAAACCGACATCAGGATACCATCAACGCGAGAGTTAAATAAGGCTTTGGTATTCATCACTTCCCTTTCAAAGGATTCATTGGATTGCGTGATAATGACGTGATATCCGGCATCATGGGCGATATCTTCAATGCCGCTAATGACGGCAGAAAAGAAGAAATGGGCAATTTCGGGTATAATCACACCCAAAGTGTTGGTTTTGCTTTGTCGAAGGCTTAGGGCTACTGTATTCGGTTGATAATTTAGTTTCTTGGCTAATTCGTTGATTTCTTTTTTGGTATCAACACTGATATCTGGATGGTCTTTCAAGGCACGAGAAACCGTAGAAGGAGAGACTCCCAATTCCTTCGCTATGTCTTTTATGGTGATGTTTGCTTTTTTCATTGGTTTTTAATTTAATCTTCTTCTTGCTGGTCGGTGTCATGCCGATCATTCTACAACCATGGTTGGTGGCGCACCGACCATTTAATACTTATGGCATGTAACTCCTACTTTTCAATTTTTTTTTCCAGAAGACATAGCGGTAAAAATCAAATTTTTAATTGATAATCACCAGTTTATCTCATTAAGAATTTAAATCCATCAAACATCTGAAAAAACATTGGTTTACGCAAACGATTGCGCAAACGATTGCGGTAAAAAATATTCCTTTCAACTGTTTTGAGGCTAATTCTTACACTAAACTTGAACAGTGGAAAATAGAGTTGCGCAACAAAAATAAAGCGACTTTAGGACCGAAAAATTAAGTAAACTTTAAAACAATTAAATTATGAAAAACTTAACAAAATTATGGAGCCTAGCATTGTTGCTGACCGCAGCTATGTTTATGGTCTCATGTGATGAAGACGAGCCAACAATTGATGTTGATGAGGATGGTCTTGCTCTTGCGGATGGCTACTATTTCGCAGTAGATGGTGAAGACCCAACACAGAACACTAGACTTCAGCCAGAAACGGTAGAAGGTGAAGGGAATGTTGCAGTTGAAAGAGAAGGCTTTTTTGGAAACTATGTGTTTTTATCTGCTGGTGCTTATAATCTAGTTTCAGTTGAATCTCGAGAAATTACCTCAACATTAGGAGGGGCTATGACAGAAGTAGCTGGAGAAGATTTAACAGGAGATGAAGTGACATCTGGATATAGCTTGGCAATTATGGAAGAAGGTGGAGACCAAATTACTATTGCTAATGATGGATTCTTTAAGATTTCATATGATGAAACAACTACTGAATTGATTGTAATGGAAGTTGTAAACGTTTCTTTCATTGGTGCTCCTTCTGGATGGTCTGATGTTAATATGGATGTAGTTTCTTCAAATCCAGAAGATGGCTTTGCATTTGAAGTTACTGATGTTGAAATAAGACAAAATGAAAACTACAAATTAAGAATCAATAACGGCTGGAAAATCATTAGAAGTAATGAAGAAGGAACGGGATATATTGCATTTACTAATTATGGAGGTGCTGCTGATGCACTTGTTCCTGGCGGAGGTGATATTCCATTTTCAGAAGAGGATGGTTTGTACACCATTAGTGTAGAGTTGCAAAATGACGGGGGTGCATTTGTTGAATTTAACAAGACTGGTGAAGCTGAAGAAATTACTTTTGACCCTGCAGAATACCAGTTTGGAGTTATAGGAAGTGCAAATGCTAATGGATTTGACGCTGACAGAAACTTACATTACACTGGTGAAACTGATGGAGTACATAAATGGGTAGGTGTAGTTTATTTTGGTGAAAACAGTGTTGATGATCAAGGAAGAAGATTTAAATTCAGAACAAATGATGACTGGGCATTCAACATAGGCGGAACATTGCCTGCTGATGGGTCAGAAGCTACGTTAGCCGTGAATGGAGCGGATATTGAAGCGCCAGCTGCTGGAGCTTATTATATAACGCTATCTACCGCAGATGAAGGTGATACTTGGATTTCGACTATGAGTGCTACTGGATGGGGAGTAATCGGTGAAGGTTCTCCATCAGCAAGTTGGGATGAAGATTTAGACATGACTGCTGAAGGTTTCGCGGAAGGTGTTACCACTTATACGCTTACAGGAGATTTCAGTGGAGAGTATAAATTCAGAGCTGGTGACAGCTGGGATTTCAACTTAGGTGGTGATCCAACTGCACTATCTGCAGGTGGAGATAATTTAAGTGTAGATGCTGATGGTACTTATACGGTAACATTGACATTTGATGGGGAGAATTATACTTCTTCCATTACTGCTCAATAATAAAATTCAAACATATTTTTAAGACATGAGCCAAAGCTCATGTCTTTCTTTTAAGATTTATATGAAACAATTTTACAAGTTACTTTCCCTCCTAATTCTATTTTGTATTCCTGCCTTAAGTCAGGCTCAAGGTGATATTCAACCAGATATTACCCCTGAGTTCTTTTCTGCGGATCAAGAGATTACCATCACATATGATGTGACAGGAACAAACCTAGCTTCACTCGATGATGCCTATATGTGGATGTGGCTACCTGATAAAAGTATTGATGCGCCCTCCAATATTAATCCTGCAGATTCTGATCCAGAAGCAAGCAATCAAGCTAAACTTGAAAAAATAACTGAAAACGGTCAAACCTTATTCCGTATTTCATTAACTCCCACGACATTTTACGACCAAAACGCTGATGTTATTTCCCAAATAGGAATGCTCTTAAAAGGCAATGATTGGGCTGATGGTCAAACTGAAGACTTTATTACAGAAATAAGTAAAGGTTTTTCAGTGAATATTGCTTCCCCAACAGGTAATTATGGATTTTATGAAGCAAATGAGATTGTAAGTATTGAATTATCTTCTTCTGAGCCAGCACATTTTCAATTTTTTGTGGATGGAAATTTGGAATATGAAGAATCAGACTTTTCCGAATTTTCTTACGAGCATACTGTAATTGATGATGGTCAAGCTCACGACTTAATCATCAAAGCAGGAAATGGTACGGATGAGGAGTTATTTAATTATTCCTATATAGTGAATCCAGTAGTTGGCAATGAACCGCTTCCTGATGGTTTGCAAAACGGAATAAATTATGGCGAAGATGACACTGCTGTCCACCTTGTACTGACTGCTCCCGCTAAGGAAAATGTATTTGTGATTGGTACCTTTAATGATTGGAGCCTTTCGGATGAGTTTCTAATGAAAAAAGATGGGGATCAGTTTTGGATTGAAATTGGCAATTTAACACCAAGCCAAGAATACCAATTCCAATACCTAGTGGACGGAGAAATTACCATTGCTGATCCATATGCTGAAAAAATAGGGTCGGAATATGATGATCCTGAAATAATTAGGGATAACCGATACCCTGATTTAATGCCATATCCATCCGGAAAAACAGCTCATGCTGTGAGCTATATTCAAACCAATAAAGTCCAATTTCCTTGGACGGATGACAGTTTTCAGAAGCCAGCAAATGAAGATTTAGTGATTTATGAATTATTGATCAGGGATTTCACAGAATTAAGGACATACGATGCTGTAACTGCGAGATTAGATTATCTCGAAGATTTAGGCATTAATGCCATCCAATTTATGCCTGTAATGGAATTTGAAGGAAATTTGAGTTGGGGATATAATCCTTATGCGATGTTGGCTTTGGATAAATTTTACGGTACGGAATATGACTTTAAAACGCTGGTTAATGAAGCCCACAATCGTGGAATCGCGATCATTTTAGACATTGCTTTAAACCACCAGTTTGGTAGAAATTCTTTGGCAAGATTATTTAATCAAGGAGATTACGGTAACCCAACTTCACAAAACCCTTGGTTTAACACCAGTGCACGTCACGATTTTAATGTTGGCTATGATATGAACCACGAAAGTCAATACACCCAAGATTATGTAGATAGGGTAGTGGCTTATTGGTTGCAAGAATACCACGTGGATGGTTATCGATATGATTTATCTAAAGGCTTCACTCAAAAAAACACACTAGGAAACGTGGGTGCTTGGGGTCAATATGATGCTTCAAGAATTACATTATTAAAAAGGCTAGCCGATTTTCAATGGTCAGTTGATCCAGAATCATACGTGATTTTAGAACATTTTGCTGAAAATTCTGAAGAAAGAGAACTGGCTGATTATGGTATGATGCTTTGGGGTAATGAAAACCACAATTTTAGAAATTTGGCCAAAGGAAATAGTGCCTCAGTCAGTGGCTTGAGTTATCAAAGCAAAGGTTGGAAAGAGCCTCATGTAATTGGTTATATGGAAAGCCACGATGAGGAAAGAGTGGCCTGGGATTTGAAAAATAGTTCATCAAGTAGCTTAGCAGATCAAATGCAAAGATTGAAGTTGAATACGGCTTTATTCTTTATGGCTCCAGGGCCTAAAATGATTTGGCAATTTGGTGAGTTTGGTTACGATGAGGAATTGAACAATGATAGGTTAGGGGTAAAGCCAACCCGATGGGAATACCTTGAAGATCCGGAGCGAAAAAAGCTTTTTCAGGTTTACCAAAGCCTAATCAAATTGAAAACAAGAACTGATTATATTAACAAGGATAATTTCCAATGGTCTGCGAGTGGCGATTTGAAATGGGCTAGGTTTAATAATAATGATGTAAAAATAGTGATGGTGGGAAATTTCAGTAAAAGTACTCAAACTTTTGACCAACAGATTATTCAAGCGGGTACATGGTATGACTACTTCACTGGAAAAGAATATGAAATTGGAAACGAAGTCTCCATTACTCTAATCGCAGGGGAATTTAGAATATTGACCAGCGAGCCTATAGAAAATTATGTGGATGATGAAGATCAAGAAGAATTAGTTCTTGCTCGTCAAAAATCAAGCTGGAGTTCAAATGTAAAAGTTTTTCCAAATCCTGCTCAAAATCAGATTTTCATCGAGACAGAAAAGCAAATTGAAAATATTTTTATTACAGACCTAAGTGGTAAATCCATCCAGTTTGAAATAAAAGAAAACCAAAATCGATTTGTAATTGATTTATCTCAATTGGATTCAGGAGTCTATTTAGTCAATTTTCAAGAAGAGGGTATTCGCAAACAACAAAAAATCATAAAGTTTTAATTTTTTAAATAAATCATAATATGGATCAAAATTATACATACTCACAAAGTGGGACGCTACGGAGGGATGGCACGGCTATCTTCAAAGGGATGCTCACAGCTTTCCTTGTGGTTTTTATCACTTTACAATTGCAAGCGCAAGAAAGGACCGTTTCAGGAACGGTTTCTGATGCTATTACTGGTGAGACTCTACCTGGAACCAGTGTTAAAATTAAAGGAACTTCGCAAGGAACAACTACCTCTTTGGAAGGGGAATACAAGCTTGAAGTAGATGCTAATGATGTTTTGATTTTTTCTTTTATTGGATATTCCAAGCAAGAGATAGTGGTAGGCGCTCGGTCTATAATTGATGTTCAGATGCAGGAAGATATTTCTCAATTGGGAGAAGTAGTGGTTGTTGGTTATGGAACGCAAGAAGAAAAGGACGTGACTGGTGTTGTAAGTACGGTAAAGGAAGAGTCATTCAATAGAGGACAAATTGCTAGTCCAGAGCGCTTGATAACCGGTAAAATTGCTGGAGTTGACGTGACTCCTGGGAACACAAGAGCTGGTGGTGGAGGAATCACTATTAGAGGAGTGGGCTCAATAAATGCACAGGCTCAACCATTAATTGTGGTCGATGGTGTTCCCATTAGCAATGATGGTAGCTCTGGAACAAGAAACGCGAATAATTTCATAAATCCAGCCGATATCGAAAGTGTTACTGTTTTAAAGGATGCATCTGCAACAGCAATCTATGGTTCTAGAGGGGCTGCAGGGGTTATTTTATACACCACCAAGTCGGGTAAAAAGGGTCAAAACACAGTTACTTATGATGGTTCATTTGCTTTTTCAGAAGTTTTAAGAGAACCAGACTTTTTAAGTACTCAAAATTTCAGAAATGCAATCCGTCAATTTAGTCCCCAAAACGAAGGGCGATTAGGTGACCAAGACACAGATTGGTTCAATGAGGTAACTAGAAGTACTTTAAGTCAAAATCATAATTTGTCTTTCTCTGGTGCAACTGAAAAAATTAATTATCTGGTTTCTGTCAATCATATGGATAATAAAGAAGTATTAAGAGGAGACAGGAACCAAGTGACTCGATTGAGTATGCGATTAAAAACTACGGTCTTGAATGATCATTTGGATATTACTTTTAATACCAAAAATGCATTGACGAACGATCAATATAAACCAAATGTTGTGGGTGGCGCGGTATCTTTCGATCCAACCAAACCAGTTTATGATTCTGAAGCAGAAGAATTTGGAGGCTATTATGAATGGGATGTTTCTTCTATTGATCCGATTAACCCAGTTTCAACACTTGAACAAACTCAAAGTATCGGTGAAAATAGAAGGTCTTTTAACTCAATTAATTTTGACTTAAAGATTCCGGGCATAGAAGGTTTGACATGGAGTGCCACCGGTTCTTATGATTTAAGAAACGGTCAGAATAAGGTTTTTGAGCCATTCACCTTAAGAAATGACAATAGAGATGGGTATATGCAAAGATCCACTAACAATGCATACACCACCACTTTATTTACTACTTTAAACTATAATAAGTCGTTTGGATCACATGATATTGATGTGCTTGGAGGATATGAATTCCAAGAAGTTTTTAGAGAAACGACTGGCTATGAAGGTATTAATTTAACTGATGATAGCAAAGGCTTTAACGATCCAACTGTTATACCAAGAGAATTTATAGATCTATACAGAGCGATTCCAATTACCAATCAATTGCAATCTTATTTCGGAAGAATTAATTATTCTTATGATGATAAATATTTACTGACAGTAACCGGAAGAATGGATGGTTCCACTCGCTTTGGTTTTGGAAATAAGTATGGATTTTTCCCTTCAGCGGCCCTAGGTTGGAGAATTATTGAAGAAGATTTTTTCGAGGGTTTGACAGGAACATTTAACGATTTGAAATTAAGAGTAGGATGGGGTCAAACAGGAAATCAGAATATTGGAGATTACTTATATGATAAATTCTATTTCTTGAGTGATGCTAGTGCGACTTACCAATTTGGAGATGAATATATTCAGTTATTAAGACCTACTGCAGTGGATCCGAATATTCAATGGGAAAGATTAATTTCAACCAATATCGGAATTGACTTTTCATTACTAAATGGAAGATTATCAGGTACTTTAGATTTTTATGATAAAACAACTGATCAGTTGTTATTTAATGTACCAGTAGCTGCTGCAACTAATGTTGGAGATAGGGTAACTACCAATATTGGAGAAATGAACAATAAAGGAGTTGAATTGGGACTGAATTTCATAGCAATAGACAACGAAAAATTTGGCTGGGATATAGGCTATAATTTCACCTATAATCAAAATAAAATTGTGAAACTTAATAATGAAATTGATGAAGATAGCCCTGGGATTCAGGTAGGTGGAATATCAGGCGATATCGGTAGAACAATACAGGTTTTGCAAGTTGGGCAGCCGATTTCTACTTTCTATTCTTACAATCATTTATATGACGCTGCAGGAAAACCACTTGTAGGTGGTACAAACAGCATTTATGAAGATGTTAATGGTGACAACATTATCAACGAAAATGACTTACAAACGCAAGGTGTAGCCATTCACCCAATTTTGACAAATTTCGCATCAAACATTAGATATGGGAATTTTGATTTAGCGCTGACGCTACGAGCAAAATTAGGTGGACAAACTTATAATAACACCGCCTCCGCCAATGGATGGTATGGTAGGTTGACTGAAGCACAAATTTTGAATAATGTGCATGAATCTGTAATTGAAACGGGTTTTCAGAATAGACAACTACTGTCAAACTACTACATTGAAAACAGTAATTTCTTAAAGTTAGATAACCTTACTGTAGGATATAATTTTAATGCTATCCAAGATTTTAGGTTGAGATTATATGGTACTGTTCAAAATATGCTTCCGATTTCAGGATATAGTGGATTGGACCCAGAAGTTCAGATTGACAACAACATCTATCCGCCATCAACTGCATTTATTTTCGGTATAAACGCAAAATTTTAAATCTAAGAAAATGAAGAAATTTATATATATAATTCTAGCAGGCTTCACCCTTTCATGTACTGATTTGGATTTAAGACCTGAGTTCGGAGAAACAGCCAATATAGCCTTTCAAGATGTTAAAAACTTGGAAAGGTACATGGCTAAGATTTATGCATCTTATAGTTTAACTGGTCAGCAAGGACCGGCAGGTGATGCTGATTTAGCATTGGTAAATGATGAGGGGTTTACTTCCTACATCAGAGCTTATTGGAAAGCTCAAGAATTAACCACTGATGAAGCGGTTATTGCTTGGCAAGATGCGGGTATTCAGGATTTAAATACTCATTCGTGGTCATCAGACAATCAATTCGTTAGGGTTTTGTATTACCGATTATTTTTGATCATTTCATATAGCAATGACTTCTTGGAGCAAAGTACAGATGATTTGTTGGCTGATTATGGATATGATGAGCAGGAAAGAGCATTGGCACAGAGCTATAGAAGTGAAGTTCGCTTTTTGAGAGCGCTTGCTTATTGGCATGCTTTAGATCTATTTAGAAATATACCGATTGTGACAAGTATTACTACTGATTTTCCTGTTCAGGACAATCCAGAGGAGGTTTTTAATTTCATAACAGATGAGTTAAGTGCCATTGAAAATGAATTGCCTGATCCTCAGCAAAATGAATATGGTAGAGCTGACAAAGCTGCCCTGTGGATGCTGCAAGCAAAATTATATCTTAATGGAGAGGTTTATACTGGTACAGACTATTATACTGAAGCAGTTACAGCATTAGAAAAAGTATTAAATGGCCCATATTCCATTGAAGGAGATTATCAATTGAATTTTAGAGCAGATAATCACACAAGCAATGAGCTGATTTTTACTTTACCTTCAGATGGTATCCAGACCCAAGGATATGGAAGTACAACGTTTTTAATCAACGGTTCAATGGGCGGTAATATGGTATCTGCTGATTACGGTACTAGTGGAGCTTGGGCAGGTTTAAGGACTACTAAAAACTTGATTCAATTGTTTCCTGATGAAACAGGTGATATTGATAATAGGGCTATATTTTTCACTGATGGGCAGTCTTTAGAGATCGCTGATTTAACCGTTTTCACGGAAGGCTATGCAGTTCCAAAATATACAAATTTGACCACCGATGGAGAACAGGGAAGTAATACTGAATTCGCAGATACTGATTATCCCATGTTTAGATTAGCAGATGCGTACTTAATGTATGCAGAAGCTGTTTTGAGAGGTGGAGGCGGCAGTGAAGCCACAGCTTTAGGCTTCATTAATGAACTAAGACAAAGAGCTTATGGTGATAATTCTGGGAACATTGCTGCAGGAGATTTGACATTGGATTTCATCTTGGATGAAAGAGCTAGAGAATTATATTGGGAAGGTCATAGAAGAGCTGATTTGATTCGATTCGGTCTTTATACAGGCGGAGAATACACTTGGCCATGGAAAGGAAATAACATTGATGGTACTTCAATTAGTAATCATTTAGAAATATTTCCAATTCCGGCTACTGACCTGGCAGCTAATCCTGAACTAGAACAAAATGATGGATATTAATTAAAGTTTTTCTTCTTCATAAACAACTATAAAACGAAAATGCAGGGGGCTTTGCTCCCTGTTTTTTTTAAATCAATATCATATTTCCTACATTACATGCTAAATTATCAAATCAGTTTGTGAGCTCATCAAATCATAAACATTAAAACCGCTTTCTCTTTTATATTTGTACCATTATTGTCATTTTTGGATTCTAAAATAAAATTAACTCACTAAAACATAAAAACATGGCTAAACCAGGAGTATTATCCGGAGAAGAAATGATGAACCTGCTTCATCATGCGAAAGACAATAAATATGCAATGCCTGCAGTAAATGTGATAGGAAATAATTCTATCAATGCAGTTTTGGAAACTGCGAGAGAAGTCAACTCTCCTGTTTTTATTCAATTTTCCAATGGAGGTGCGGTTTTTAATGCTGGTAAGGGGTTGTCAAATGAAGGGCAAAAGGCAGCAATTGCAGGAGCAGTTGCGGGTGCTCATCACGTGCATTTAATGTCTAAAGAATACGGTGTTCCAGTAATTTTGCATACCGACCATTGCGCTAAAAAATTATTACCGTGGATTGATGGATTATTGGAAGCTGGAAAGGAATTCTATAAAACTCATGGAAAGCCATTATTCAGTTCTCATATGATTGATTTATCTGAAGAGCCGTTGGAAGAAAACATTGAGATTTGTAAAAAGTACTTGAAACCAATGGCTGAAATGGGAATGCATTTAGAGATTGAGTTAGGTATTACAGGCGGTGAAGAGGATGGTGTTGATAATACAGGAGTGGACAGCAGTAGATTATACACGCAGCCGGAAGAAGTTGCTTATGCCTATGAGCAGTTAAAAGAAGTGAGCGATAATTTCACAATTGCTGCGTCTTTCGGCAACGTTCATGGAGTTTACAAGCCAGGTAATGTAGAATTGCGTCCTGACATCTTAAAAAATTCTCAAGATCATATCCAAAAGAAACATAATACAGATGATAAGCCAGTATTATTCGTATTCCATGGTGGTTCTGGTTCAGAACCAGAAAAAATTGAAGAAGCTATCGGATATGGAGCAGTAAAAATGAATATTGATACAGATATGCAGTGGTCATTCTGGAATGGAGTAAGAAATTACTATAACGATAACGAAGATAGGTTACAACAACAAATAGGAACTTCTGAAGATCCTGATGCTCCAAATAAGAAGTTCTATGATCCAAGAGCTTGGTTAAGAAAAGGAGAAGAAAGTATGGTTGTACGTTTGAAGCAAGCTTTTAAAGAATTGAATTGTATAAATAAATTGGCGTAATTGATAGAATCTAGAGTCTAGAACTTACAGCCTAGAATAAAGGATTAAAAGCACAGGCTTAGAGCTTGTGCTTTTTCTATTTTTATAGAGCTGAATTTTAGATTTACAATTTTAGAACATAATTCCAGGCAACTTTTCTTATTTTTACTATACTGAAATTCTACAAAGATTATTTAATTCGCAGCCTTATGAATTCCTTCAAGACTATTTTTTATCTTATTTGTTTGTTAAACTTTACCGCCTGTAATAAGCCAGATATGAAAGAAAAAAAATCCCAAGCAGAAGCAGATTTTCCTAATGGAGTGGCTTATGAGATCTTCATCCAATCTTGGGCAGATGGTAACGGTGATGGAATCGGGGACTTTAAAGGCGCTACTCAGAAGCTTGATTACTTACAGGACTTAGGGATTTCAGCAGTTTGGTTGATGCCTATTATGCCTTCGCCCAGTTACCATAAGTATGATGTAACAGATTATAAAGCCATTCATCCTGATTATGGTACCATGGAGGACTTTAAAATTTTCCTTTCAGAGGCGCATAAAAGAAATATCAAAGTGGTGATAGATATGATTATTAATCATACCGCATCTGATCATCCATGGTTTCAGGAAGCTAAAAAAGGTAGTGATAACCCCTATAGAGATTATTATGTTTGGGCAGATCGAGATAGTATAGCAGATCAAATTGCTAAAAAAGAAGTAACCCAAGATTCTGATAATATCACCCAATGGCATGCTGTGAATAATCAAAAAAATGAAAAGCATTATTATGGTTTCTTCTGGGGCGGCATGCCAGATTTAAATTTTGATAATCCTAAAGTAAGGCAAGAAATATATGATATAGGAAGATTCTGGCTGGACGATATAGGAGTGGATGGATTTCGATTGGATGCGGCCAAGCATATTTTTCCAGATGATCGATTAAAAGATTCCTACAAATTTTGGCAAGAATACAGAGACGAGATGCGTAAGATTAAGCCGGATGTCTATTTGGTAGGAGAAGTTTGGTCTTCATCTGAAATCGTAAAAGAATTTGCTAAAGGTCTGCCAGCGCTATTTAATTTTGATTTAGCTGGCAGCATACAGCAGTCAGTTATCCAAGGTAAAAATGTTGCAGCAACTATTGAAGGACCTAAATGGGTGAATCTAGAAAATGAGGATTTGATTAGTCGTTTGATTAAACAAAGGGAAGTTTTTAAATCTGCTACGGATGATTATCAAGATGCTATTTTTCTAAGTAACCATGACCAAAACCGAGTGATGAGTAATTTTAAAGGAGATATTACTAAAGCTAAAACGGCAGCTTCCATTTTATTAACATTGCCAGGTACTCCGTATATTTATTACGGGGAAGAAATCGGGATGTTGGGCAAAAAACCCGATCCTAATATCAGAGAACCATTTTTATGGATAGATGCCAATAGTGATACTTTGAGAACGAGTTGGATGGATCCTGAATTTACCTCAGATGAAACAGTGGGTCCAGTAAGCCAACAAGAGGAAAATGCTAATTCCTTATTAAATCATTATAAAAAGTGGATTCATTTACGAAATCACAATGAATTACTGACAAAAGGCAGTATCGAAGAATTTGAAAATCAGAATAGAAATCTTTTGGCATTCACTAGAGCTATTGATGATGAGAAACTGCATGTTATCCATAATTTATCATCGAAATCACAAACTTTGAAAGTTAGTCCGAAGACGTTTGTTTACGGGCAAGAAAATTTGGACAATGGGAAGCTTAAAGCTAGTCAATCAATTATTTTCAAATGAAGAAATTCCAGCTAAAAATAGAACCCAGAACCACTGATTTTGATGCCTTGGGACATGTAAATAATGTGGTTTATCTCCAATGGGTGCAGGATGTTGCCGAAGCGCATTGGAAACATATTTCCGGTCAAAATGATGATGAAGTCAATCTTTGGGTAGCATTGAGGCATGAAATTGATTACAAAAAGGAAATTAGACCCGATGAGCCAATTATTGCTGAAACGTGGGTGGCTTCCATGGAAGGGGTGAGATCAGAAAGAATGACGCGAATTTTTAATCCTGAAACAGCCCAGACCAAAGCAGAAGCTAGAACTTTTTGGTGTTTATTGGATGCAAAAAGCAAAAGGCCAAAGAGGATTCCTGAGGAAATGAAAGAAAAGTATAAAGCCCGATAAACCCCAATGGGGGAACAATACAACGGCTAAATTATGAAGATGGAAATGATATTAATAGCTTTGATCAGCCTAAAGATGGAAGAAAGATTTTATAATAGTAACTGGCATGTAATACTATGGACTCAAGCATAAAAGCACGAATTAATCTAGGATCTAGATTCTAGACTCTAGCTTCTAATATCTAATTCGTAACATTTTAATAAGTGCTAAGTTTATAATTCAAAATAAAGAAAAAACATGATTGCAATACTCTCACCAGCAAAAAGTCTGGATTTTGAAAAACAATTTGATTTAAGAAGTACAAAAACACGCTTTAATGAGGAAACTCATCAATTAATAGAAGTGCTCAAAACGAAATCAGAAGAGGAAGTTCAGGACTTGATGAGTATTAGTGATAGTTTGGCAAAATTAAATGTGGAGCGATATGATAATTTTAAAAAGCGAACTCCAAAACATGCCAAACAAGCTGCGCTAGCCTTTCAAGGAGATGTTTATCAAGGTTTGGTAGCTGAGGATTTTACTCAGGAAGAACACGATTTTGCCCAACAACATATCAGAATTTTATCTGGTTTGTATGGTTTACTTCGACCTTTAGATTTAATCCAGCCGTACAGATTGGAAATGGGTACTAAATTGGAAACGGATAAAGGCAATAACCTTTATGAATTTTGGGGAGATAAAATCACCGACCAACTCAGAAAGGATATCAAATCACAGGGCGATAAAATATTAGTCAATCTGGCTTCGAATGAATATTTTAAGTCTGTCAATATAAAAGAATTGAAAAAGGATTACCAAATCATTGACGTGGAGTTTAAGGATTTTAATAATGGGAAATATAAAATTGTTTCCTTTTTCGCAAAGAAAGCCAGAGGATTGATGGCCAGATATATTGTTAAAAACCAGATTGGCAAAGTAGAGGATCTAAAAGCCTTTGATTTGGATGGTTACGCCTTTGATGAAAAAGATTCAACAGATAGCAAATTAGCTTTTAAAAGGGGATAAAATATATTTGTTTAGTTCCAACTCAAACTACTTGGCTCAAACCTGTATACATTTCCTTAAATTATTTTAATATATTTAAGCTTCTTTAAAATCTTAACATCATGCAAAAGCTCATTACTTTACTATTGGCCATAATAATATTTCCTGCCTTTAGCTACTCACAAGATTTACACAAAATTGCTTTACAAAAAGCTGATATTATTGAAGGCAAGGTAGTAGAATGGAGGAGGTATTTTCATGAAAATCCAGAATTATCCAATAGAGAGTATGAAACTGCTAAAAAAATAGCAGCGCATTTGAAAGATTTAGGTTTAGATGTTGAAACCGGGATTGCTCACACTGGTGTTGTAGCTATTTTAAAAGGAGGGAAGCCAGGGCCAGTAGTCGGATTAAGAGCTGATATAGATGCTTTACCAGTTACTGAACGAAATGACTTGTCTTTTAAATCTGAAGTCGTTACTGAATATAACGGTCAGGAAACAGGAGTAATGCATGCCTGTGGTCATGATACACATATCGCTATTATGATGGGCGTTGCAGAAGTATTCAGTGAGATAAAAGAAGATATTCCTGGCACCATAAAGTTTATATTTCAGCCCGCGGAAGAAGGTGTTCCTGCCGGAGAAAGGGGAGGAGCCAAAATGATGGTGGAAGAAGGTGTGCTGAAAAACCCTGATGTAGAAGCTATTTTTGGTTTGCACATTAATGCCGGAACTACAGTCGGACATATTAAATACAAAACAGAAGGCATAATGGCTGCTTCTGATCGATTTACAATCAACATCAAAGGTAAGCAAGCTCACGGTTCTACTCCTTGGGCTAGTGTAGATCCAATTGCTGTTTCAGCTCAAATCATCAACAGTTTGCAATATATTGTTTCTAGAAACTCAGAGTTGACTAAAGAAGCAGCTGTGGTGACAGTAGGAATCATGAAAGGAGGTAACCGATTTAATATTATTCCAGAATCAGCCATGTTGGAAGGAACAATCAGGACTTTAGATGAAGGTATGAGAGAAATGATTCATGAAAAAATTAAATTAACCGCTACTAATATTGCTGAAATAGCCAGGGCAACTGCGGATGTAGAAATAGTTGAAAATGCGCCATTAACCTATAACGACATTGATTTAACCAATCAGATGGTGTCATCTCTCCAAAAAACAGTAGGAGAAGAAAAACTGCATGTAATGAAGGCCATTACTGGAGCAGAAGATTTCTCATACTTCCAAAATGAAATTCCAGGGCTATATTTCTTTATCGGTGGGAAACCGGAAACAGAGTTAGAAGGACAAGCTTTAGGAGGTCACCACACCCCGGATTTCTATATTGATGAAAGCGGAATGCTCACAGGAGTGAAAGCATTTATCAATTTGACTTTGGATTATATGGAGGCGGATTGAGACACTACGGGCTTCTTGCTCCAAACTTCTAGCTTCTGTACTGAAACATCTTAATCTCCTCGCCATCGTGCGTATGATATTTTCCCATTAAATTTGCAGTGAGGCAAGAATGAATGGGAAGAACGTACAGCAGATCTCCTATCTTAATAGAATCAAAAGCTTCATCAGGTACATGAATTGTGCCGTGCTCTTGGGAAAGCTTTTTGACAAACCAGCCATTCTTAGGATTGCTCCAGCTATGCTCTCCTGATTCTGCAATCAGACCATAAATAGTATTGCCATCTTTCTCTATTCGATCTTTGGAGAAATGAATGGCACCCCCATAAACAATCACTTCATTTCTATCGGGATGTTTGGCCACTACCGGACAGGCCATAGCTACGGCTATATCATCATATCTGCAAGAACCAATTTCTGCTTGCATCACATCATAGAATACAAAATTACCAGGGCGCATTTCGTCTATACGATCGAAGTTTTCGCATACACTACAAGTAGGAGTGTCTCCATTTGAAATGATCAAATCCGGGAATTCTTGACTAAAATGCTCTTTCAACTTCATCATTTTTTCTGAAGTATAATCATGGATTTTACCAACCTCTTTTCTGCCTTTAGCCTGATAAGTATGTCCGGCATGCTGTAAAAAACCTTTTATGGTAATGAGATTATTACTTTCCAAAGCTATAAGGATGTCTTCAATTTCCTCATAATTTTCAGCACCAAGGCCTGTTCTATGGTAACCTGCATCTATTTTTAAAAAAACACCAATAGGATGCACCAAAAAGTCATTCAGTGCTTGAACAGTTGCAAGAGATTCAACGCATAAATTCAATTTTATCTTTCCTGCTAGATCGTTAACTGTGGTATGTTCCAATATATTTAAGGGAAAAGCCACAGTAATATCTGTCCATCCTGCATTGAAAAAATACTTTGCCATTTCTAAAGAGGAGACAGCACATTTGTTGATTTCATACTCCCTAAACCATTCTCCAATTTGTTGCGATTGATGAGTCTTGAAATGAGGCCGAAGTTCACAATTGAATTCTTTGGCTTTTGCAGCCATTCTTTCAATATTTTTACAAACAATATTTTTATTTAGTAATAATGTTGGCTTGGTGATATTCATAATTACTCTTTTTCCAAATCGATTAACTCTCCACCATTACTAACGGAAACATCTACTCCTGGATTACCAGTGTAGAGAATCCTTCCCGCATTTTCAATGCTGCCTTTCAGACTATCTTTTACATTGACAATAATATCATTATAACCTCTTTGTAGTACTGTAGCCCTATTTGCTACTAATTCGCTACAATCAAACTGTCCATCATTAAAATAAGCTGCAATTCTTAAGCTATTTGCTTTTCCTGATACATTAAAATTCGTTGAAGAATTGCTTGATATGTTGGTGTTATTATTATTGATGTTTAAATCAACTTCATTGCTGGCATCTTCAATTCTTAATCTTAAATCATTTCTAACTGTATCTGGAGCTGAAATGTCTCCATCACTCAAACATAGAATATTGATAGTACTTTTATTAGTGAACCATTTTAATTTTGGTTTTTCAAAATCTCTGGTCCAACCACAGGAATTCTGGTTGAAAAAGCTAAGGGAGTCATTTTCATTTTCCATCTCTATTTTGGAAATCAAATTCTCGCCATAAGTTAATTCAAAGAATTCACGATCCGTTTCCACTATTTCCAATTCAATATCATCATAAATTAGGAGTTCATTAAAACTTCCAAAGTCATTAATTCTAATAGTAATTTCTTCTCCTGATTTTTTGAAGCAGTCAAAAGCTTCTTCAGAATCGCAAGCTGAACCAATAGTGATGAACAAAAATGCAAATACTAGTACGATATTTCTTCTTAAAATCTCCATCCAATTCCTATTTCTGCCTGTTCAGCGGTTGCTGCATGTGTTTTCAAAGCTACTTGTGCCAAAAAGTTTTCATGAAATTGATATTTCAAGCCATAGCGTTGGTAAATTGGCATATTTAATTTACTAGGATCATAAATGTACAGACCCAATTGAGTAATAAATCCTAGCTTTCCAAATTTCAACTCATGACCAATGAGTAGACCTAGACGCCTAAAGTCACGTATTTCTTCATTACGATTAATCCTAAACCAACTGGTTCTGATTTGTTCTTTTAAAGCATAACTATGAAAATATTCTAGGCCCAGTCCCCAATCGCTTTTAGCATTAACAAATTTTTGGCCGAACAAAAGGAGGTTGAAAAAGGGCATTGGTTTCCTTACTTGCAAAGTTCTGGTATTTCTTCCTCCACTTAGTAAGAGATATATTTGATAGGGAGGTGCATCTAAAGGCTTGATTTCGCGGGACTCATCTTCATTTGCAGATTTGATTTTATAAGATAAACCAATATTAGCTGTAATAATATTAACACCCCTGTTAGGGGCTCTTTGTGCTCCGTTGCTACTATGTGTAATGTTGAGATTCGGTGTAAAACTTATGTTTTCATTAAACTTTATTTCATAAGTTAATCTAGTTTGTAACAGATAAGTAATGGTGCTAGTCACCATATTGTTCTGGTTATTGGTTTCCCTGTCATAAGGATTTGTACTAAAAACCAATCCTGTACCAATGCGAAAATATAAGGCAGTATTTTCAGTTCTGCGAAGTGGTAAATCCATTGCTGCACTTCCCACCACTAAATGACCTAACTTTGGATTGTGTAAATTGTAATATGACAAGCCATAGCTGACCAAAGGTTTATTGTACAGGCTTTCCCATTCTCTTTTCCCATTTAGCTTTTGCTGCAAACTGAATTCAATTCCAGTGGGATGAGAATTGGCTAAATGACTCACGTATTCATTATGCTTGAGAATAAAGCCTTTAATGACTTGACCATTAAGATACCAATCATAACTTTGCGCTATCGTTGAAAAACTACAAAATAGTATGAGTACAGCAAGAATTAACTTTTTCAATATGTAAAATAATTAGACTGCAACGACTGCTTTAATATGTGGATGACATTGGTAGTCCACTAATTCGAAATCCTCAAATTTGAAATCAAATATGCTTTTAACATCTGGATTGATTTTCATTGTAGGAAGAGGGAAGGGCTCTCTGGAAAGTTGCAATTCTGTTTGTTCCAAATGATTGGAATATAAATGCGCATCTCCTAGCGTATGGATGAATTCTCCAACTTCTAAATCACAAACCTGAGCCACCATCATAGTTAAAAGTGCGTAAGATGCAATATTAAAAGGCACTCCCAAGAACACGTCTGCCGAGCGTTGATATAGCTGGCAGCTTAACTTACCATTCGCTACATAAAATTGAAATAGGGCATGGCATGGTGGTAAAGCCATGTTCGGAACATCAGATACATTCCATGCACTTACCATAATTCTTCTCGAATTAGGAGTATTTTTGATTTGATCAATTATTTGACTGATTTGGTCAATATGCTTTCCATCTGGTGTAGGCCAATTTCTCCATTGAGAACCATAGACAGGCCCTAATTCTCCATTTTCATCTGCCCATTCATCCCAAATCGATACGCCATTTTCCTTTAAATATTGAATGTTCGTTTCCCCTTTTAAAAACCAAAGCAATTCATGAATAATGGATCTTAAGTGCAGTTTTTTAGTAGTCACGACTGGAAAACCCTCCGATAAATCAAAACGCATTTGATACCCAAAAACGCTGATTGTACCGGTCCCGGTTCTATCGCCTTTTTGTGTTCCATTATCTAAAATGTGCTGCATTAGGTCGTGGTACTGTTTCATTTTGCTTTGATTTAATTGCTGTGTATTGAAATAATTTTTAAAGTTAATAAATGGCTGAAAATTACCTATGAAACATCATATAATATAATACAAAATGTGAAATTGTGACCAGTATCAAACGGGCAAATTCAATTCTATTTCTTTGTGATTTTTCTGTTTTAGTATATAGAAAATAGAATACTGCATAATAGGGGAGTGGCAATGCAATAAATGCCATTTCAGGAATTGGAAGTTTGCCCATTATGATTATTACCGCTGGGATCCAATAGATAAATGATGAAAATCGTTTTACTCTCTCTAAATCCATTTTCTTTAAAGTTTTTCGTATATAATAGCTGCGCCCTGGCCTACTCCTACGCACATAGTCGCCAATCCGTATTTAACATCACCTCTTTTTTGCATTTCATGTAAAAGTGTAGCTGAAATTCTAGTTCCGCTAGCACCCAAAGGATGACCTATTGCAATAGAACCACCATTGACATTTATGATATTTGGATTTAAATCCAAATCTTGTATGCAGGCAATAGATTGAGAAGCAAATGCTTCGTTCAATTCAATCAGATCAATATCCGATACCCTAAGTCCGGCCCTTTTCAATGCTTTTTGGGTAGCTGGCACTGGCCCTATTCCCATGGTATCAGGACTTACTCCTGCGATTGCCATGCTCACAACCCTCGCTATTGGTTTTAAATTGAATTTTTTTAATGTTTCCTCATTTACGATTAGGCTGGCGGCCGAACCATCATTTACGCCACTAGCATTTCCTGCGGTAACAGAGCCGTCCTTTTTGAAAGCAGGTTTTAATGAAGCTAATTTTTCAACAGAAGAGAGCCTTGGGTGCTCATCTTTATCGAATAATATATCATCTGTTTTTCTTTGAGGAATAGACACTGGAACTATTTCATTATCGAATTTTCCTGCTTTGTGTGCGGCATCATACTTAAGCTGGGAATTATGTGCAAATTCATCCTGTGCATCTCTGCTAATCTTCCATTTTTCTGCAACGTTTTCTGCCGTTTCACCCATTGCAAAAGGATAATGAATTTCTGCTAACTTGGGATTTATAAATCTCCATCCAATAGTGGTGTCGTAAACTTCCTGGACTCTGGAATAAGCTGTTTCTGCTTTTGCCATTACAAAAGGAGCGCGAGTCATGCTTTCAACCCCACCGGCTATAAATGCATCACCATCGCCTAACATGGTGGCCCTACTGGCGTCCATAATGGACTGCAAACCCGAAGCGCATAATCTATTGACAGTTATCCCGCCAACTTCTAAGGGTAAACCAGCCATTAATCCAGCCATTCTCGCCACGTTCCTGTTGTCTTCCCCTGCTTGATTGGCAGCGCCAAAAATGACATCCTCCAGTAATGATTTGTCAAAATTAGCTTGTCTTTCCAGTAGGCTTTTTATGATGTGTGCAGCCAAATCGTCTGGTCTTATACTACTTAAAGTGCCTCCGAATTTGCCAACCGGAGTTCGGGCTATATCTACAATGTATGCTGTGTTGATCATTTCCATAAATTTATAAAAGCGAAATTAAGCTTTTTAATTTCAAGCTAAAAATGAGAAGTGAAAATGTTATTCTTGTTGACACTTTTAATTATAAATCTAGTCAAATAGAAAGGGCAGACTGCTTGCACAATCTGCCCAATTCATCATCATCCATCATTTAGGGTCATCACTCCCCAAATATTTTTAGTTTTATCTTAAGCTTTTATATAAATCAGGACATTTCCCTCTATATTGTTTGCTTGGGTCTTTTCCTTTCCATTGAAATCGGTAAGACATTGTGAATTCGTTGGTGGCCCCGTAATTAATTTGTGCATTTTGTAAGCTGTGGTCGTAGCTATATCCTAAATTGAATTGTTGATAGGAAAAACCAATGGTAAAAACCATTGCCTGCTTCAGTCTGTACCATGTTCCTAATGTCAGGAAGTTGTTACTCCAATAGCCACCTACATTTAAATATTCCATAGCCGCTTGGTTTTCGTAAACAATAGATGGCGTGAGGGAATAAGCTTTTTTGCTGTAAGAATACTTTTGAAATCTATAAGCGATATGAGCAGAATATCTTCTCGGTAAAATAGCATCTGATTCTGGATTAAATCTTTCTTGAGGAGTGTTGATATGAGAAATATTTAATCCTGCCACTAACTTGTCTGTTGCATATACAAAACCTACACCAATATCCACCATATTGGTTCTGGACTGACCAAATCGTTCGGCTGTTGGGTAGCGGTCACTGCTACCTGCGCTAAGTTGATCTTCAAAAGTTAGGCCGCTCCAGTCAAATGATTTTTGAAAATAGTTTAAGGAAATACCACTACCGATTACAGCTCTATTATTTAATTCTATTCTGTGGGATAAGGTAGTACCTATTGCATTATTTTTGATGACCCCGTCCATTTGCTGGTCGTTAAGTGCATGTATGGCTAGACCCGATTGTTTGCCCAAAGGCGTATCAAATGAAAAATAAGAGGCGTTATAAGCCTGCAAGTTGCTCCATTGTTGTCTGTGGGCTAAAGTTAATCTGGGATTTCCTTCGGAACCTGCCAAGGCACTATTCAAATAAATAGGGTTGGCGTAAAACTGTGAGAAATAAACGTCTTGGGCTTTTGAATTCATTTTGAATCCTAACAAGAATGCTAAAATGGTCGGAATGATGAATACCTTTTTCATTTTGATTTATTTTGATGAATGATATTACAAATATGCGGGACAGTATCATCCTATAAATCGGCAGAAAACGGAAATAATAATTAGGGGAAATACTTAGGGGAGAAAAGAAACCTGAAATCTGAATGTAAAATGACAATTCTAGAATTTATGTAAAATAGTCTTTCTTAGGAGTGATAAGGAAGCATTATTAATCAGCTACCATATTTGATTTGTTTTTTCTCTCGACTTTAGTATGTTCTCTTGAAAAAGGTAATTAGGGCATTAATGACCTAATCAAATGGTAAACTTAAAGCAATCTACTTAACTTACCATCCTTCATTTGATGTCGTTCATCCGAAATAGCAGCAAGGTCTTTGTTATGCGTAACGATTACAAACGCCTGCCCAAATTCATCGCGTAATTTCAGGAATAGTGAATGAAGCTCTTCAGCATTTTTAGAGTCTAGATTGCCACTTGGCTCATCTGCAAATACGATAGACGGATTATTCATTAAGGCCCTCGCAACCGCCACTCTTTGTTGTTCACCACCACTAAGCTGACCTGGTTTATGATCTGCTCTTTTATCGATACCAAGAATTTTCATCAATTCTTTAGCTCTAGCTATCGAAGATTTCTCATCTATTTTGGAAATATAGGCGGGGATTAAAATGTTCTCTTCAGCGGTAAATTCAGGCAAAAGATTATGGAACTGAAAAATAAAACCAATGGAGCTATTACGGAAATTGGATAATTTACTTCCGGAAAGCTTACTAATATCATGATCATTGAAAAAAAGTTCGCCACTGTCGGCCTGATCTAAAGTTCCTAAAATATGTAATAAGGTACTTTTTCCAGCACCACTGGGCCCCACGATAGCATTAATTTTTGCTGCATCTAGCTTGAAATCAATACCGTCTAAGACTTTTAAGTCTCCGTAATGCTTTTGAATATTTTCAGCTCTCAATATACTCATGGCTCAAAGATAATGAAAACAAGAAATTTGAAATATGAAAGTTGAATTATCTGGAATATGAAAATAAAAAAAATTCAATCATCAGCATCCTATTTTAAATCTTGTTGTACAAAACCAACTTGAAAAGCTGCAAACCTGCAAAGCTGCTCACCTAAAAACTAATCCGCCTAAAAACCCCAACCCTTGCCCACCTCAATACATCAACACTTTTTCACTTGAATATTGCCAATTCTGGTTGAATAATAATATTTAATGCCGTACATTCGCACAAAAATTATCCAAGAATGAACATACACGAATATCAAGCTAAAGGAATACTTGAAAAGTACGGAGTAACCATTCAGAAAGGAATTGTTGCCGATACACCGGAAGAAGCTACTGAAGCTGCCAAAAAGCTCAATCAAGAGACTGGTACTGAGTGGTATGTGCTAAAAGCACAAATCCATGCAGGAGGAAGAGGAAAAGGAAAAGTGAAAGAAACAGACTCAAATGGTGTTGTATTGGCCAAAAGCTTAGAAGATGTTGCCCCAAAATCTAAGGCTATCTTAGGTGGTACATTGGTAACTCATCAGACTGGTGAAGAAGGAAAAGTTGTCAATAAATTATTGATAGCTCAGGATGTTTATTATCCTGGTGAAAATGAGCCAAAGGAATATTATGTTGGTATATTACTAGACAGAGCCAAAGGATGTAATGTAATCATGGCATCTACAGAAGGTGGAGTTGATATTGAAGATGTTGCAGAAAATACACCAGAGAAGATTATTAAAGAGTGGATCGACCCTAGAGTTGGTTTACAAGGATTTCAGGCAAGAAAAGTTGCTTTTAAGTTAGGCTTGGAAGGGGATGCTTTCAAAAATATGGTGAAATTCATTCATTCACTATACAATGCTTATGATGCAACTGATTCATCGATGTTTGAAATCAATCCAGTCCTTAAAACTTCTGATAATAAAATTTTAGCAGTTGATGCAAAAGTGAATTTGGATGATTCTGCATTGTTCAGACATAAGGATCTTGCGGAAATGCGTGATAAGTCAGAAGAAGATCCGGCTGAAGTTGAAGCGGCTGAATCAGGCTTGAATTATGTAAAATTAGATGGTAATGTGGGTTGTATGGTAAATGGTGCCGGACTTGCAATGGCCACTATGGATATCATTAAACTATCAGGTGGTGATCCTGCTAACTTCTTGGATGTAGGGGGAAGCGCAAATGCGCAAACTGTTGAAGCAGGTTTTAGAATCATCTTGAAAGACCCTAAAGTTGAAGCTATCTTGATCAACATCTTTGGCGGTATCGTTCGTTGCGATAGAGTGGCTAAAGGCGTGGTAGAAGCTTATAAAAACATAGGAGACATTAAAGTGCCAATCATAGTGCGTTTACAAGGAACAAATGCAGAAGAAGGCGCAAAAATCATAGAAGAGTCAGGTTTGAAAGTTACTTCTGCCATTGTATTGAAAGATGCAGCAGAAAGAGTAAAAGAAGCTCTAGCTTAATTACGAATTATGAATTGAATAATTACGAATTACGAATGGCAATACTAAAATTCGTAATTCGTAATTCACTAATTCTTAATTAGAAATGCACCCGTAGCTCAACTGGATAGAGTATCGGATTTCGGCTCCGAGGGTTGGGGGTTCGACTCCCTTCGGGTGTACTATTTCATAAGTAAAGTCTCTCAAATTAATTTTTGAGAGACTTTTTTATTTTAGTATTTTTTAAAATAAATTAAGCTTCATTTAGTGCTTAATCATCTAATCTCCGATGCCATGCAGGTAATATAA
>TARA_R110002012_G_scaffold77282_3_pt1 | contig 41434 bp, 40 predicted proteins | sample TARA_R110002012 | Tara Oceans TARA_R110002012 (sample SAMEA4396515) | marine metagenome | biome: Westerlies Biome; feature: [DCM] deep chlorophyll maximum layer (ENVO:01000326); material: water (ENVO:00002006), including particulate matter (ENVO:01000060) such as... | depth 40 m
GCAATCTGACAATCATGAGATCAATCCCTTAGTGGCAGGGAAAGCCGTAGGAATGACGGGTGTCGTGCGCTGCGTCGTGCAGCGTCTGGGAATTGGCGAGACCAACTCCGAACACCAGGATCGAACCGACAACCAGGGCCATCAGGCCGGCAACGGTACGGGCGCCGATACGATCGGTCAGGGAAAGTGTTTGGGTATTTGCAGACATGACAACCTCCGTGAGTGACTCCGGAAGATTTTTCTTCCGGAGGTCCGGCTCTCAACCGGTGCGAATGGCAGGTCTCCTGGCTCGCGGGTCGCGTCGATGTTGCCATCGAACATCAGCAAATGTCGGCCTTCCCAACGTGATTGCGGTCATGAAAACGGGACGATTCGTAGACAAAGAGGCGTCCGCGCCGATTGATCATGCCGCCACGTCAGTGGCTTGTCCGGTCCGGAGCTTCAAGATGACGGAGAGACACCATTGTCTTCCGCCACTCTGGCCTGCCGGGGCCGGTGACATTCGCCTAACCGCTCTACAGTCGCGGGGTCGGCTGCGATAAAGATGCCCTGCTTGGGTCCATCTCGTCGCATTCCCTTTTGATCCGGAAAACCAGTTTGGCTTTCTGGAACCATTCGAACTTCAAGTGATAGGCCGGGTGCGACAGGCTGTCAATCGAGACTGCGCCATCCCCCGATCCATCAACGACCGATCGGTGCAGATATGCGCATCAGCTGCTTAAACCCCACCAGCCGGTCAAGCTCCTCGGCGATCTCGTCGAGCGCCCGGTCGACATCCGCCCGGTAATTGCTCTCGCCGCCGCGAATGCCGAATTCGGCCAGCAGCCTGGCGCGGTACTCATCCGAATCGAACAGCCCGTGCAGATAGGTCCCCGATACCCGGCCGTCGGGCGACATCGCCCCGTCCGGGCGGCCATCGAGAATGGTCATCGGCCGGACGGCGTCCGCGCCCTTGCTGACCCCGAGATGGATTTCATAGCCCGACAAGGCGACGTCATACTCCGCCGAGCGGGCACTGATGTTGCGAACCGTCTTTTCCGGCGCCATCTCGGTCTCGATATCGAGAAACCCGAGCCCCTCGGTGGCGGTTTCGCCGCCCTCGACCCCTTGCGGGTCGCGCACCATCCGCCCCAGCATCTGCAGGCCGCCGCAAATCCCGATGATCCGCCCGCCCCGGCGCCGGTGTGCCTCGAGATCGGCATCCCAGCCCTGGCGCCGGAAATCGGCAAGATCGGAGATCGTCGATTTCGATCCCGGAAGGATCACCAGGCCTGCGTCCCCGGGCAGCCGCTCGCCCGGGCGGACAAACACCAACTCGACCTCCGGCTCGGCCCTGAGCGGGTCGAAATCATCGAAATTGGCAATCCGCGACAGCACCGGCACCGCGATCTTCAGCGCTCGCGCCTCACCGCGCACCAGCCGTTCCAGAGCCACCGAATCTTCTGCCGGCAACCGAGCGGCCGACTTCAGCCAGGGCACGACGCCCAGGCACGGCCATCCGGTAAACCCGCCGATGGAGGTGATTCCGTCATCAAACAGGCTGACATCGCCACGAAACTTGTTGATCAGATAGGCGGCGATCGTCGCCCGGTCACCGTCAGGCAAAATCGTGTGGGTCCCGACCACCGAGGCGATCACCCCGCCCCGGTCGATGTCGCCCACCAGCACCACCGGCACACCCGCGGATGTCGCAAATCCCATATTGGCGATGTCGCCCGCACGCAGATTGATCTCGGCCGGCGACCCCGCCCCCTCGACCAGCACCAGATCGGCGCCTTCGGCGACACGGCCAAAACTGTCCATCACCGCCGCCATCAGCTGCGGCTTGAGCTTCTGGTAATCGCGGCCCCGCGCCTGGCCGAACACCTTGCCCTGCACGACAACCTGCGAGCCTGTTTCCGACTGCGGCTTGAGCAGCACCGGGTTCATGTGCACGCTGGCCGGCACCCGGCAGGCCAGCGCCTGCAGCCACTGCGCCCGGCCGATTTCGCCGCCATCATCGGCGACAGCGGCGTTGTTGGACATGTTTTGCGGCTTGAACGGCCGCACCTTCAGCCCGTGATTTGCGGCCAGCCGGCAGAAGCCCGCAACCAGCACGGTCTTGCCCACATCCGACCCTGTTCCCTGAAACATCAATGCCCGTGTCATGGCCTGTCGATAGCACTGCGATGCCACGATCGAAAGCGGTTTGATGCCCGTCTGTTAACCCCGTGGAAACCGCGCATTTGAAATTCCGGAAATTTCTTTCTGCGGCATCTGAATTGCGACACTCCGAGGCGGTTTTGACGCATCCCGCATCTTCCGATCGGCATAGTGCTGCGACGGATGGCAAGGGCCATTGAGACGTCATCAACACCAGACTGAAAGGGCATTGCGATGCTTTACGTTTATAATTCTGCCAACCGCGTTCAGATCGCATGGAACAACGAAGTTCCCGGTCAGCAGCCCAGCAAGAAACGCCGCAACGGCATGCTGAAGAGCTTTATCCGCAGCCTTTCTGCCCGCTGAAGTCAAGATTGAATGTTTTTCGCCGGGCTGACCGCTCGGCAGGAGGCCGGGTGAGATGATCACCCGGCCTTTTTCCTGTCGTCATTTCCTCAGAGCATCATTTGACCAACACGACACTCGATGCTCCAAATGCGAAGGCCGCCTGGATCGATCGATCCAAGCGGCCTGCCAAATACTCTGACGCCCTCACAAAAACGCGCGAGGGTCGCGGCACTCCGGTACGCAATACCTGATCCGGAATGGTCGGCGGTTGTCCCCCGCCGTGGAAATACGTTTAACCCGGACATCGTTACCGGAGAGTTATTGAAACCCTAAACATTTATGAATCGCGCATTTTATTTGCTGCGCCCGCAAAACAATGATGCGTTGCACCACCGGCGCCTCGGACGATTTACGATTTCTCATTGCTGCTGTTGATTTCTTTGGCCAAGTCCTTACCCTTAAAGGTGGCTTTTTAAACGGCAAAAACCCTGCGACCACGTTCTGCAGGATTCATTTTCGCCGCTTGATGTCGCCTTTGCGCCGTAACGGGCGTATGGTTGGTCTTCGACGGCCGACACGGGCGATTGGCCTTCAATTCCATCGGCATCCGGCAAACAGCAGTGACCGGATCTGCCGAATGATGGATTTTTCACTGCAGCAACAAGACTGGGAGGTCTTACCTATGAAGAAGCTTCTCGCTTCCACCGTCCTCGCCGCTGGCCTCGTGGGCTTTGCCGGCGTCGCTCAGGCTGAATCGCATGGCGAGTGCGGCCGCGTCACCGTGGCCAACATGAACTGGGCATCCGCCGAGGTTCTGGCCAACATCGACAATGTCATCCTCGCCGAAGGCTATGGCTGCGACGTCGAACTCGTTCCGGGCGACACCATGCCGACGCTGACCTCGATGATGGAAAAGGGTGAGCCTGACGTCGCACCCGAGGCCTGGATCAACGCCGTGCGCGAGCCGCTCGACAAGGCTGTCGAAGAAGGCCGTCTGGTCTATGCGGCAGAATCGCTGTCGGATGGCGGCGTGGAAGGCTGGTGGATCCCCAAATACATCGCCGACGCCAACCCGGACATCAAGACCATCGACGACGCGCTGGCTCGCCCGGATCTGTTCCCTGCTCCGGAAGATCCGTCCAAGGGCGCAGTCTACAACTGCCCGTCGGGCTGGAACTGCCAGATTACAACCGCCAATTTCTTCCGCGCACACGATGCCGAGGAAAAGGGCTTTGTTCTGGTTGATTCCGGTTCTGCAGCAGGTCTCGACGGCTCGATCGCCAATGCCTATGGCAAGGAAGAAGGCTGGCTCGGCTACTACTGGGCGCCGACCGCCATTCTGGGCAACTATCCGATGACCCTGCTTGGCTTCAACGCCGAATTCGACAAGGCGGCATGGGACAGCTGCATGGTCGATGCCGAGTGTGCTGACCCGCAGAAAAACGCCTGGCCGAAGTCGGAGGTCTACACCGTGGTGACCGACTCCTTCGCCAAGCGCGCCGGTCCGGCGCTGGACTACCTCAAGAGCCGTGCCTGGTCCAACGAGACCGTCAACGCGCTTCTGGCCTGGAAAGACGCCAACCAGGCAACCGGTGAAGACACCGCCTATTACTTCCTTGAAAACAACGAGGATGTCTGGGGCGAGTGGGTTTCGCCGGAAATCGCAGAAAAGATCAAGGCAGCCCTTTGATCTGCTGAACATCCAAGGGGCGGTTTCAGACCGCCCCTTCCTTTTCCGGCAGCCCGTGCCGGCAAGACCAATGAAAAGAAATGACAGGGGGTGGGCCAATGGAATGGCTGACTGAGTTTCCCGACCTGGGAACAAGTACCTTGCGCAACATACGCCTGACGGTGGATGGCGCCTTTCGCGAGTTTACAAGAGCCTATGGTGAATCGATCGAACTGCTGTTCGAGCCGGTCAAGTGGTTCCTGATCAATTCCGAAAATTTCATGACCGACATGCCCTGGCCGCTGATCCTTGGCATCGTTGCTTTCCTCGTCTGGCTCGCAAGTCGCTCCTGGAAGATCACGCTGAGCTCAGTTGTCGTGCTGATCGTCATCGGCCTGTTCGGCATGTGGGAAGACACCATGAAGACGATCGCGATGACTTTTGTCGCAACCGTCCTGGCCATCATCTTTGGCATCCCCATCGGCATTGGCATGTCGCGCTCCAACCGCGTCCAGAGCGTGGTCAATCCCATCCTCGACATCATGCAGACGATGCCGAGCTTCGTTTATCTCATTCCAGTGATCATGCTCTTCGGCATCGGCAAGGTGCCCGGCCTCATCGCCGTCATCATCTACGCCATCCCCCCCATTATCCGCCTGACCAATCTGGGGATCCGCCTGGTCGACAAGGATGTGCTCGAAGCCGCGGATGCTTTCGGGTCCTCCAGCTGGCAGCGGCTCAAGAATGTTCAGATGCCGCTGGCCCTGCCGACCATCATGGCCGGCATCAACCAGACCATCATGATGGCGCTCGCCATGGTCGTCGTGGCCTCGATGGTCGGCGTTCAGGGTCTCGGTCAGCAGGTGCTCAGGGCCATCAACAACCAGTATTTCACTCTCGGCGTGCTCAACGGTCTCGCGATCGTCGGTGTCGCCATCATCTTCGACCGTGCCAGCCAGGCCTATGGCCAGCGGCTTCAGCGCCATACGGAGGTGGTCCATGGCTGAGCAACACACCGGGATCGGGATCTCGATCAAGAATCTCTACAAGATTTTCGGATCAAACCCGGAAGATTACATCGATGCCGTCAAGGGCGGCATGACGAAGTCCGAGCTCAACGAGAAGCACAACCACGTGCTCGGCCTCAAGGACATCAATATCGACATGCCCGGAGGCAGCATCCAGGTCGTCATGGGCCTGTCGGGCTCCGGCAAGTCCACGCTGATTCGCCACATCAACCGGCTGATCGATCCGACGGCCGGCGAGGTCATCGTCGGCGACGATGACGTGGTCAAGATGAACGAGACCGAACTCCGGGAATTCCGCCGACACAGGACCGCGATGGTGTTCCAGAAGTTCGCGCTTCTGCCCCACCGTACCGTTCTTGAAAACGCAGTCTACGGCCTCGAGATCCAGGGAATCCCGCGCAAGCAACAGGAAGAACATGCCCGGCGCTGGATTTCCCGCGTCGGCCTGGACGGGTTCGAGGACAATTATCCGAACCAGCTTTCGGGCGGAATGCAGCAGCGCGTCGGTCTCGCACGTGCCCTGACCAATGACGCACCGATCCTGCTGATGGACGAGGCCTTCTCTGCACTCGATCCGCTGATCCGCATGGACATGCAGAGTGTGCTTCTCGATCTGCAGAAGGAAATTCGCAAGACCGTGGTCTTCATCACCCACGATCTTGACGAGGCGCTAAGGCTCGGAGACCGCATCGCCATCCTGCGCGACGGCGAAGTGGTTCAGCAGGGCACCAAGCAGGAAATCGTGCTCAGGCCGGCCGACGAATACATCTCGAGCTTCGTGCGCGAGGTCAATCGCGGCCGGGTGATCTCGGTAGACATGGTGATGACACCCTTGTCCGGCGAACCCCAGGGCATGCCGATCAGGCAGGGAACCGTGCTCGAGGTTGCGGCCAAGAAGATGACCGACACCAACGTCTCGATGGCGCACGTCACCGACCGCGACGGCAAGCCTGTCGGCGCGCTGGACATCCATGACGTGATTTCGGCCATGGTGACCCCGGTCGATCACGAGACAGCCGATACCGAGGTTGCCGTCGCCTGATCCGGCCCTCATCCGGATCCCGGAACAAACGTCACAAGATACCCGCAGGCCAGGAATGGCTTGCGGGTTTTTCTTTTCCCGCACTCAGTTCTCTTGCAATCACATAAAGATATCCTTATACGATACGCAACCTTACAGGAGAACCGAATGTCCGTATCCAACCCGCTTGCCGACCTGCTGGCCGAAAAAGGCGTCCTGCTTGCAGATGGCGCCACCGGCACCAACCTGTTCGCCATGGGGCTGGAATCCGGCGAAGCGCCCGAACTGTGGCTCGAAACCGCACCGGAAAAGATCACCAAGCTGCATCAGGATTTTGTCGATGCAGGATCCGATATCATCCTGACCAACAGCTTCGGCGGCACCCGCAACCGTCTCAAGCTGCACCAGGCCGACGACCGGGTCTTTGCCCTCAACAAGAAGGCCGCAGAGATTGCCCGAGCCGTGGCTGACAAGGCGCCGCGCAAGGTCATCGTCGGCGGCTCCGTCGGCCCGACCGGCGATCTGCTGGTGCCATTGGGCGCCATGACCTACGAGGATGCGGTCGCCTCTTTCGTGGAACAGATCGAGGGACTCAAGGCCGGTGGCGTCGACGTCGCCTGGATCGAAACCATGTCGGCCCGTGACGAGATCCGCGCCGCCGCCGAAGCGGCCGTGCGCTGCGGCCTGCCCTATGTCTACACCGGCTCCTTCGACACTGCCGGCAAGACCATGATGGGCGTGCACCCGCGTGACATCCATTCGATTGCCAGCGATATCGGCGACGGCCCGTTTGCAGTCGGCGCCAATTGCGGTGTCGGCGCCTCCGATATCCTGTCCTCGCTGCTCGACATGACCGCCGCCGATCCCGAGGCGATCGTCGTGGTCAAGGGCAATTGCGGCATTCCCGAATTCAAGGGCGCCGAGATCCACTATTCCGGCACCCCGCCCTTGATGGCCGATTACGCCCGTCTCGCCATCGATGGCGGCGCCCGCATCATCGGCGGCTGCTGCGGCACCTCCTGCAATCACCTTGCCGCCATGCGCGAGGCCGTCGACAACCACATCAAGGCCCAGCGCCCGACGGTGGAAACCATTGTCGAGCGCATCGGCCCGATGCGCAACACGGTCGCCACCGACAGCCCTGCCCCGACGCGCGAACGCCGCGGTCGCCGCGGCTGACGCGGGACACCACCCACACATCAAGAGGCCCGCGCACATATACCGGCCTTTTTTGCGCCAGCCCGAAGCGCGCGCCGCGTCCACTGACGTCTACACGAATGCCGCCATGTGAAAGCGGATCTGGTCAGCCCCATAGCGATAGGGCCGCCCCACCGGGCAGGCATCCCGCGCCCGGCAGCCTGAAGCCATGCACCTGGTCGTGCCGGCCTCCGTCGTCACAAATGTGCGGCAGTCTTCGACTGCAAAACCGTCAGGGCTGAACGCACCGACCGGGCACGCCGAAAGACAAGGTTTTTCCCAGCACATATCGCAGGGATGAACAGCCTCTGGCCGTGGTCTCGCGACGCCGGGACCCACGGCGCTTGTGCCCGGTAGAGCAGAGACGCCATCATTTGGCGCTTCAGCGAACAGGATCGCTCCGCGGTAGCCGTGCCACAACCCGTAGTCAGGATGGATCAGCAATCCAAGTGGTGACGGTTTCAGCGCTTCCGCCTGCATCGCCCACTGCTGGAACGGCTGCCACGGCCGGTCGGATGGAAACACCGCCTCCCCGCCGAGCAAGGCCGCCACGGGTTCAATGACCGCCTTCGACCAGGCATCGAGCGGATCGGCGATGCCCGGATGCATGCTGTGCCAGGCCTGAAACACCGGCCAGAAGCCGCCGCCGCCATGCCCGACCAGGCAGATGGCTTTGGCAGCCATCCCGTTTCCCAGATGCGGCGCCGAAGCTTCATCCGGCACCAGCCAGCCCCGAGGCTGCAGCCCGAAGGGCTCCAGCGCCGCGAACACGTGAGCATCACGCGGCGGGCTATTCACCCGGGCTCCGATCGTTGCCCCGGTCATTGAACGCAGAGCGCCAGACCTCCTTGTGAATGAGGCCTGCCACCTTGTCCTGCCCGCCTGTCTCCCTGGCTTTATCGGGCTTTTTTCAGGTGAAAGCGTCGGGCATCGAATCCTTGCGCTCGGCGATAAAGGCCAGCAGCGCCTCGTCAATCGCCGGATCGAGCTCCGGGGCCACATAGCTGTCGAGCCACGACCGGCAAAGACTGCGGGCCCGTTCCTCGATGCGCTTTTCGCCTTCGGCCAGCCACTGCTCATAGGAATTGTTGTCGGCCAGAGCTGAGCGATAGAAGGCCTGCTGGAAATTCGCCTGGGTATGCGCGCAACCAAGATAGTGATTGCCCGGCCCGACCTCGGCGATGGCGTCCAGCGCCTGCCCGGTTTCCGACAGGTCAATGCCTTCGGCAAAACGCTGCTGCATGCCGAGCTGGTCGACGTCGATCATGAATTTCTCGTAGGAGCTGACCAGCCCGCCTTCGAGCCATCCGGCCGAATGCAGCGCGAAATTGGTGCCCGCCAGCAGCGTCATGTTGATTGTCGAGGCACTTTCGTGCGCGGCCTGCGAATCCGGCACCTTGGAGCCGCACAGCGATCCCCCGGTGCGAAACGGGATTTTCAGACGCCGCGCCAGCTGCGCAGCACCGTAGGACACCAGCGCCGGCTCCGGCGTACCGAATGTCGGCGCGCCCGACTGCATCGAGATCGAGGCGGCGAATGTGCCGAACAACACCGGCGCGCCTGGCCGGATCAGCTGGGTGAAGGCAGCACCGGCCAGAACTTCAGCCAGTATCTGGGTCAGCGTGCCGGCCACGGTCACCGGGCTCATCGCGCCGGCGAGAATGAATGGTGACACCACGCAGGCCTGGTTGTTGCGGGCATAGACTTTCAGCGCCCCGAGCATGGTCTCGTCAAACACCATTGGTGAGTTGGCGTTGATCAGGTTCAGCGTCACGCAGTTCTGATCGACGAATTCGGCGCCAAACAGGATCTTGCACATCTCGATCGTGTCTTCGGCCCGTTCCGGTGCCGTAACCGAGCCCATGAACGGCTTGTCGCTGTATTTCATGTGGCTGTAGACCATGTCGAAATGGCGCTTGTTGACCGGAACGTCGACCGGCTCGCAAACGGTGCCACCGGAGTGGTGCAGCGACGGCGCCATATAGGCGAGTTTCACGAAATTGCGGAAATCCTCAATCGTGGCATAACGCCGCTCGCCATCGAGATCGCGCACGAAGGGCGGACCATAGACCGGAGCGAACACGGTCGCATTGCCGCCGATCTGCACCGACCGGGCCGGGTTGCGCGCATGCTGGGTGAACACTTCCGGAGCGGTCTTCAGCAGTTCACGGCACAAGCCTTTGGGAAACCGGACCCGCTCGCCGGTCACATGCGCGCCGGCCTGACGCCAGAGTTCGAGCGCCTCCGCGTCATCGCGAAACTCGATGCCGATTTCCTCGAGAATCGTGTCGGCATTGCGTTCGATCAGGCTCAGGCCTTCCTCGTCCAGCACCTCGTAGACCCCGAGTTTTCGGGTGATATAGGGCATCGACACACCCGGACCGCCGCCGGAACGTTGCGCCCGCCGCGCCGCAGCACCTCTGCCGCGACGTCCAGCGCTCGCTTCGGGTGCAGCTTCTTGAGCCAATTCAGGGGTGGAAAGCGTGTCTGAATGCGCCATGAAATGCCTGCTGATTCTGGGTTGGCGCACCATCACGCCGATCAGACCATGCTAGCCAAAACACGTCCCTGCACATTCCTCTGAGCGCCAAGCCTTGGCGCAGCAGGAATATCGGATAAATCACCGCCCGTCGCTTTTCTGAATATGCGCGTCGCTTTCAAGGAACATTTTGCAATCATTCCCCTATATCGCTATGCACGATGGGTCTGGTGCATCAAGCCACCGGGCGGGTGCATTCAAGGGAGAAACCGATGTCTGACGAAGAAATCATCCTGTCCGAACTCTCCGATGATGAACTTGTCCAGCAGATGCATGACGATCTGTATGACGGGCTCAAGGAAGAAATCGAGGAAGGCACCAACATCCTTCTCGAGCGCGGCTGGACCCCCTACGACGTTCTCACCCAGGCCCTGGTCGAAGGCATGCGCATCGTCGGCGAAGACTTCCGCGACGGCATCCTGTTTGTCCCCGAAGTGCTGATGAGCGCCAACGCGATGAAAGCCGGCATGTTCATCCTGCGTCCGCTTCTGGTCGAAACCGGCGCTCCGAAACTCGGCAAGATGGTCATCGGCACCGTCAAGGGCGACATCCACGACATCGGCAAGAACCTTGTCGGCATGATGATGGAAGGCGCCGGCTTCGATGTCATCGACCTTGGCATCAACAATCCGGTCGAAAAATACATCGAGGCAATCGAGCGCGAGCAACCCGACATCCTCGGCATGTCGGCCTTGTTGACCACCACCATGCCCTATATGAAGGTCGTCATCGACACGATGAAGGAAAAGGGCATCCGCGACGATTTCATCGTTCTGGTGGGTGGCGCGCCTCTCAACGAGGAATTCGGCAAGGCCGTGGGTGCGGACGCCTATTGCCGCGACGCTGCGGTTGCGGTCGAGACCGCCAAGGAACTGATCAAGCGCCGTCATAACAGCCGCGCCGAAGCCTGATCCGAAACCGGCCTGCCCGGCAACCAGCCAAAGCGGACGTTATCGAGAGCGTCGTCACACTGACCGGATGGTTTTGGTGGCCCCGATACCGTCTCATGTCGTGTTGGCACCCTGTACCCGTGTCTCGTGAGCGCAGGTGCCTTGTCGAGCAACGCCGTGCTGCGCCGGATCGCATCAGGGTGCACGTTGAGCGAACATGACCCAGCTGAGAAGGCAACACCATGGTGGAGCAGTCATCAGACCAGACCCGGAAGACCGTGCGCGTGATCGCTTGCGGCATGATTGGCCGCGAGGTGCTGGCCATCAATCGCCAGCTTGGCCATGATCACGTCGATCTCAAATGTATCGACGCCAATTACCATCACTATCCGGATCGCATCGCACCCGCGGTCGACCGTGCCATCCGCAAGGCCCGCGACGAGGGCTTTGAGCATATCTTCATCGGCTATGCCGATTGCGGCACCGGTGGCGAACTCGACAAGGTCTGCGCCGCCCACGGCGTCGAGCGGATCGAAGGGCCGCATTGTTTTTCCTTCTATGTCGGCAACCAGGCTTTCGAAGCTTCCGGCGATGACATGATCACCACCTTCTTCATCACCGACTTTCTGGCCCGGCATTTCGAGGCCTTCCTGATCCGCCCGCTCGGGCTCGACCGCTTTCCCGAATTGCGCGAGACCTATTTCGCCCATTACGAGCGCGCGCTCTACCTCGCCCAGACCGATGATCCCGAGCTGGAAGCAAAGGCCCGGGCCGCGGCAGAGCGACTCGGTTTGCGCTATGAACGGCAATTCACCGGTTATGGCGACTTGGCAGATGCCCTGGCACCGCTTTAACGGCGTGCGAAATTTGCAAATGCAAATATTTTTGCTCCCGGTGCCCAATCGCGCTTTATTGCCATAATTTTTAAGCAATCCGTGCTTAGATGACAGGTAGTCGTCATTCAGGGTATTCGCAGTGAACCACCAATCCGCCGCTGTCACCGTTCCGGGCATCGCCGCCAGCACAAGGAAGCATCCCGAGAAGCTGTCGGAACTTCTCGAGCGTCTGGCGCGGGATGCTGGCGAACGCATCAGCATGCGCGAGATTGCCAATGCGCTCGACGACCGCTCCTTTGGCGCATTTTTGCTGGTGTTCGCGGTTCCAAACCTCATTCCGCTGCCGCCCGGCGCCACCATGGTGCTCGGCTTGCCTATGGTGTTCGTCGCCTGGCAGATGGTGATCGGCTACCAGAAGGTCTGGCTGCCGCGCGCCCTCGCCAACTACTCGATGGACCGCGCCACGTTTCAGCGCATGGTCACCCGCGTCTCGCCCTGGCTGCGCAGCGCCGAAAACTGGGTTCGCCCGCGCAACTGGCCCTTGGGTGGCCCGATTCGCGAGCGGCTGTTCGGCATCTTCGCCCTCCTCCTGGCCATCACCTGCGTTCTGCCGATCCCCTTCGGCAATTGGCTGCCGGCATTTGCCGTCGCCATTCTCGGCGTTGCCCATACCGAACGCGACGGCAACTGCCTGGCTCTGGGCGTGCTGGCCGGCGTGGTTTCCTTTGCCGTCGCCGGTTTCGTGGTCACGGCCACCGGTGCATTCCTGATGCACATTTTCTGATCATCGATCGAAGCCCTCGCCTACAGCCCCGCCTGCTCCGATCAGGCTCGCCGCTAGCCGGATCTTAACCCGACCGGTTTACCCTGTGATCTCATCTCGGTGGGATCATCATGGCCAGTCAGAACAAGATCATCGTAATCACGGCCGGCGGCGCCTATGCCTGGGTCATCGTCAACGCTCTGGCGAACCGCTTCGACAATCTTGAAGTGGTCCTTGAACAGGCTGAATCAAAAGCCCTGTTTCTCAGGCGCCGGGCCCGCAAGATCGGCTGGTTTCAGACCGCGGGCCAGCTCGGAACCATGCTGATTTCCCGTTTCGGCAAGCGTTTCGCGCAAAGGCGGAGTAACGAGATCATCACCAGCAGCGGCGCTCAGCCCGAACTGACGCCCGAAATACTGGTCACCCGCGCTTCCTCTGCAAACGCTAGCGATTGCCTTGACCTGATAGCAGCGAAAAAACCGGATGTTGTTTTCCTGGCCGGCTGCAGAATGCTGTCGAAACCGACCCTTGCCGCAATCCCCTGCCCGGTGATCAATTATCACTCCGGCATCAACCCGAAATACCGCGGGCTGGCCGGCGGCTGGTGGGCCCGCGCCACCGGCGATCATGAAAACTACGGCACCACCGTGCATCTGGTCGATGCCGGCGTCGACACCGGCGAGACACTCTATCAGGCTTTCCTGACACCCGATCCGCGCGAAACGCTGATGACCGACTCGCTCGCCATGGCGGCAGGATCCCGTGAGATCGCCGTGCGTGCGGTGGATGACGCCTTGAGCGGCAATCTGAAAACCAAACCCAGCGACTTACCCTCTGTACAGCGCTATCATCCGCCGATCTGGACCTATCTCATGACCGGGCTTTCCAGGCGCGTCTGGTAGTTATCCCCCGCCGCGGTTTGACCCGGGGCCCTATCCAAAATATCCCCCGCATCACGCAGGTCGTTTTTGACGCGCCGCGCGTCGTCGTGAGCGAAGCTGTCAAGAATTCCCATGCGCATTGTAACTGTCAAGGAGACCTCAAATGGCCAACCGAATCGTCGTCTACTGGCGCGACATTCCCGCCCAGGTGATCATCAAGAAGGGACGTGCGACCGCCAAGCGGGAGCTGTCGCTCAGATTCACCGAAGCGATCGACATGTGTGCCATGCGAACCGGTGCCGCCGAGACCGACGACTACCTGGCCGAATGGCGCCGCGCCGACCCGGTTGAAGTCTCCGATGATCTGGAAGCCGAAGCCGACAAGGCGACGGCAGAACTTGAAGCAGCCTACGACAAGGAGCGTCTGGTCGCCCTGGTCAAGGGCGGAGGCAGGGAGAGCCATGGCTGACCAACCGACGACACCGACCCAGGCAAGCCTTAACAAGAAGGCCGTCCAGAAAACGTCCTACAAACCGTCGGGCGTCTCGGCGACCGGCCGCAAGGCCCGAAGTTTTGCCATCAGATTGTGGTCGGTGCGTCACGCCAGGGCGCTCGAATGGTTCTACGCCCATTTTGCCGAACTTTTTCTCAAGCTGCACCCGGTGTGGAAGGCGGTCGGCTATGAACGGGCCGAGGGCCCGATCAAGTTCATCGAGAAGCACACCAAGGGGTTCCTGTTCGATTGCCGCATGTGCGGCCAGTGTGCCCTGTCCTCGACCGGCATGTCCTGCCCGATGAATTGCCCCAAGCAGCTGCGCAACGGCCCCTGTGGCGGGGTCCGCGTCAATGGTCACTGCGAGGTCGAGCCCGACATGCCCTGCGTCTGGGTCCAGGCCTGGTCCGGCGCCCAGAAGATGGATGGCCGCGACAACATCCTCGCGGTGCAGAAGCCGGTCGACCAGTCACTGCGCGAGACCTCGTCCTGGCTCCGGGTCACCGCCACCGCCGCAGCTGACCGCGAAGCGGCTCTTGGCCAGGGTGCTGCGCAATGAGCCGGACTGATTTCAACCCGTTCGATCCCAACGATCAGCTCGAGCCGCTGCCCGGCCATTCCTCGCTTGGCCGGCTGGAGCGCATCCTGCGGCGCGGCGAATTCGCCGTCACCGCCGAGCTCAACCCGCCCGACAGCGCCAACCCGCACGACGTCTACGAGCGCGCCGCAATCTTTGACGGCTGGGTTGACGGCATCAATGCCGTTGATGCCTCGGGCGCCAACGCGCACATGTCATCGGTCGGCATCTGCGCCCTGCTCACCCGCATGGGCTACGCCTCGATCCTGCAGATTTCCTGCCGCGACAAGAACCGCATTGCCATCCAGGGCGATGTTCTCGGTGCTTCCGCCATGGGTGTGCAAAACGTGCTCTGCCTGACCGGTGATGGCGTGCAGGCCGGTGACCAGCCCGGCGCCAAGCCGGTGTTCGATCTCGACAGCATGTCGCTCTTGGAAACCATCCGGATCATGCGCGACAATTCGAAATTCCTCTCTGGCCGCAAGCTCACCAGCCCGCCAACGGTATTCCTCGGCGCTGCCATCAACCCCTTCGCCCCACCGCATGACTTTCGCCCGCACCGGCTCGCCAAGAAGATTGCCGCGGGCGCGCAGTTCGTCCAGAGCCAGTATTGCTACGACGTGCCGATGTTCAAAAAATACATGCAGCAGGTCCGCGACTTGGGGCTCGACAAGGAGTGCTTCATCATGTGCGGCGTCGGCCCGCTGGCCTCGGCGCGGACCGCGAAATGGATGCGCTCCAATGTCCCCGGCGTGCACATCCCCGATGACATCATCAAGCGACTGGAAGGGGCCGAGGACCAGAAGCAGGAAGGCAAGCGGCTCTGCATCGACATCATCAACGAGGTCAAGGAAATCGAAGGCGTGTCGGGCATTCACGTCATGGCCTATCGCCAGGAAGAGTTTGTCGCCGAGATCGTGCATGATTCCGGCGTCCTCAAGGGCCGCAGGCCATGGCGCAAGGAACCCAACCCCGTTGACCAGATGGTGGCCGAGCGCCTTGAGGAAATCCTCGACGAGCCAAAGCACATGTTGCATGAAATGGCCGGGGCAGCAGGTGACAGCGACATACAGGAATGAGCCCTGAGACTTGCACTCGCCGCCAAATCGCTATAACGATATAAACAAATCTTTATGTCTTCACGCAAGGACCGAACATGACCCGTACCATCGTCGCCTCCGCCACAAAAGAAGTGATCATCGGTTTTGATCAGCCTTTCTGCGTGATCGGCGAACGCATCAATCCGACCGGACGCAAGAAGCTCGCCGCCGAGATGATCGAAGGCAATTTCGAGACCGTCATCAAGGACGCGCTGGAACAGGTCGCAGCCGGCGCCACCATGCTCGATGTCAATGCAGGCGTCACCTCCGTCAACCCCAACGAAACCGAACCGGGTCTGCTGGTCCAGACCATGGAAATCGTCCAGGGTCTGGTCGATGTGCCGCTGTCGATCGACAGTTCGGTGACCGCTGCCATCGAAGCCGCCCTGAAGATCGCCAAGGGCCGCCCTCTGGTCAATTCCGTCACCGGCGAACTGGAGAAGCTCGAAGCCATCCTGCCGCTGTGCAAGAAATACGACGTGCCCGTGGTAGCGATCTCCAACGACGAGACCGGCATCTCCGAAGACCCCGACGTCCGTTTTGCCGTCGCCAAGAAGATTGTCGAGCATGCCGCCGATTACGGCATCAAGCCGCACGACATCGTGGTCGATCCGCTGGTCATGCCGATCGGCGCCATGGGCACCGCCGGCCAGCAGGTGTTCGCGTTGCTGCACCGCCTGCGCAACGAACTCAAGGTCAACACGACCTGTGGCCTGTCCAACATCTCCTTTGGCCTGCCCCACCGCCACGGCATCAATGCCGGCTTCATCCCGATGGTCATCGGCGCCGGCATGACCAGCGCCATCATGAACCCCTGCCGTCCGCAGGAAATGGAAGCCGTTCGCGCCGCCAATGTGCTCAAGGGCAACGACGCCAACTGCATGAACTGGATCAAGACCTACAAGGACTACCAGCCCCATGCCGCCGGCTCCGCCCCGCAGTCCGCAGTCCCCTCCGGTGACGGCGGAAGCGGCGGTCGCCGCCGCGGCGGACGCGCCGGCCGCTCCGGCGGAGCGTGATAAACCACTGGAGCATGAATCTGGAAAACCGCTGCTTCCTACTTGCGATTGCACAGGGTTGCTCCCCACTCCCTCATCCTGAGGTGCGAGCTCCGCAGGGGCGAGCCTCGAAGGGCGAGGGTGTGGATATTGCAGAGCGCTACAATCGCAAAATGGTGACTCAATGACCGAACACCTCGTCCTCTTCATGCCGTCGGGAAAGCGCGGACGCTTTGCCACCGACACGCCTGTCCTCGAAGCCGCCCGGCAACTGGGCGTGCATGTGGAGAGCGTCTGCGGCGGCCGTGGCATCTGCGGACGCTGCCAGGTTGACGTGCAGGAAGGCGTCTTCGCCAAGCACGGCATCACCTCGTCCAACGAGCACATCTCGCCCTTCGGCGGCAACGAGGTACGCTACGCAGAAAAACGCGACCTGAAAGCCGGCCGCAGGCTGTCCTGCTCGGCGAAGATTCTCGGCGATCTCGTCATCGACATCCCGCAGGACGCCGTGGTCAACGCGCAAGTTGTGCGCAAGGATTCCGATGGTCGCCTGATCGAGCGAAACCCGGCGGTGCAGATGTGTTATGTCGAGGTCGAGGAGCCCGACATGCACAAGCCGCTCGGCGATCTAGACCGGCTGCTGGCAGCGGTTGAGGCCGACTGGGGCTTCAAGCACCTGGCAATCGACACCTACCTGCTCGGAGAGGTCCAGAAGATCCTGCGCGCGGGCGACTGGAAGGTCACCGCCGCGGTCCACGAGCCGGTCGAGGGCGGGCCCGCAACGCTGGTTGCGCTTTATCCCGGTCTCAAGAACGAAGCCTATGGCATAGCCTGCGATATCGGCTCCACCACCATCGCCATGCACCTGTCCTCGCTGCTCTCGGGTCGCACGCTGGCCTCGTCCGGTACCTCGAACCCGCAGATCCGCTTCGGCGAGGATCTGATGAGCCGCGTCTCCTATGTGATGATGAACCCCGAAGGCCGCGAGGGCATGACAAAGGCCGTGCGCGAAGCCATCAACGGGCTGATCGACAAGGTCTGCGCCCAGGGCGAGATCGAGCGCGGCGACATTCTCGACGCCGTCTTTGTCGGCAATCCGATCATGCACCACCTGTTCCTCGGCATCGACCCGACCGAACTCGGCGGCGCACCGTTTGCGCTGGCCGTTTCCGGCGCGGTCAACGTCAAGTCATCCGAAATCGATCTGCCGCTCAACCCCGGCGCCCGGGTCTACATGCTGCCCTGCATTGCCGGCCATGTCGGCGCCGATGCCGCGGCCGCCACGCTGACCGAAGGCCCGCACCGCCAGGACGAGATGATGCTGCTGGTCGATGTCGGCACCAACGCCGAAATCGTGCTCGGCAATGCCACCCGCACGGTGGCCGCCTCCTCGCCCACCGGCCCGGCCTTCGAGGGCGCTGAAATATCCTGCGGCCAGCGTGCAGCCCCCGGCGCCATCGAACGCATCCGCATCGACCCGGAAACGCTTGAGCCGCGCTACCGTGTTATCGGCATTGAGCAATGGTCCGATGAACCCGGCTTTGATGAAGCCGCGAAGAAAGTCGGCGTCACCGGCGTTTGTGGCTCCGGCATCATCGAGATCATCGCCGAGATGTATCTCGCCGGCATCATCACCGAGGACGGCGTCATCAATGGCGACCTGGCGGCCCGCAGTCCACGCATCACCACCAATGGCCGCACATTCTCCTATATGCTGCGCGACGGCGAACAGAAGCTGATGGTCACCCAGACCGATGTCCGCGCCATCCAGCTCGCCAAGGCCGCACTCTATGCCGGCGTCAAACTGTTGATGGACAAGCAGAACATCGACCATGTCGACCGCATCGGACTGGCCGGTGCCTTCGGCTCCTTCATCGATCCCAAATATGCGCTCGTGCTGGGCCTGGTTCCCGACTGTGATCTGGAAAAGGTCAAGGCCGTCGGCAACGCGGCCGGCACCGGCGCCCGCATGGCGCTGCTCAACCGCGCTCACCGTCGCGAGATCGAACAGACGGTGACCCGCATCGAGAAGATCGAAACCGCGCTGGAGCCGAAATTCCAGGAGCATTTCGTCAACGCCATGGCCTTCCCCAACAAGATCGACGCCTTCCCGAGGCTCACCGAAGTGGTCAAGCTGCCCGAACGCTCCAAGGACACCGATGCCGCCGACGGCATCGAACCCGGCGCCGGACGGCGGCGCGGCGGTCGACGCAACCGCGGCTGACAAACAGGCTTTACCCGAATCGGACTTGGGTCTACGCCCTTTGGAGTGTCTTCCTTGATCCGATCACCGCTGTTTCTGGTTCTTGCCTTGTGGGCCGCCGGCCTCGGGGCAGCGGCGCAATTCGCCAAGATCGTGGTCATCTTTCCCGAACTGCAGGCCCATTACGGCCAGACCGGCGCAGCATCCGGTTACCTGGTGTCGCTGATCTCGTTTGTCGGCATGGCGCTGGGGCTGGTTGCAGGCGTCATCGCCATACAGATCGGTTTGCGCAGGCTGCTGATCATCGGCCTGAGCCTTGGTGCGCTGATTTCCGCCTGGCAATCGACAATGCCCGGTTTCGAAATGATGATGCTGAGCCGTTTTTTCGAAGGGCTGTCTCATCTCGCGATCGTGGTCTCGGCGCCGACCCTGATTTCCCAGTTTGCCACCCAGCGTCACCAGGGCGCGGCTCTCACACTTTGGGGCACTTTTTTCGGCGTGGCGTTTGCGGTGGTCGCTATCGCAGCACCTCCGCTGGTTGACGCCCATGGGCTGGGTTCACTGGCGTTTCTTCACGCTGTCTACATGGCCGGCTTTGCGCTGCTGGTGAGCCTTGTTCTGCCAACTTACGACCGCGCTGCTGCGCCCGCATGGCCATCTCTGGGTGAGATCGCGCGGCGCCACCTCACCGTTTACGCGTCCCCCTTCATTGCGGCACCGGCGCTGGGCTGGTTGTTTTACACCCTCACATTCGTCTCGCTGCTGGCGATCCTGCCCGCGATGGTCGATCCATCGCAGCGCGCCATGGTCACGGCCGCAATGCCGCTTGCCAGCATTGCCTCGTCGCTGACGCTCGGAACCTGGCTGCTCCGCCGCCTGCAGGCCGTTCAGGTTATCCTCATCGGGTTCGCGCTCGCCATCTGCCTGGCCCTGGCCCTGATCGCGCTTGGCGTCAGCGCATGGCTCGCAATTGCCTTGTTTGCAAGCCTTGGGCTTGTCCAGGGCGCCAGCTTTGCAGCTGTCCCCCAGCTCAATCCCGGCCTGCCAGAGCGGGCGCTCGCCAATGGCGGGCTGGCGCAGATGGGCAATATCGGCAATGGCCTGGGCACCCCCATGGCCCTTGCAATCCTGACCCTGGGCAGCGGCCTCGGCCTTCCGCTGTTTCTGATCATCAGCTACGCTGCAGCCATTGCCACGCATCTGGCGCTCGGGCGCATGAGAAAGGCCAGCCCCGGGGTTTGAACCCCGCAGCGCGGCGACAGATTATGGGGTCTTATTCCGGCCAGATATACTTGCCGCGCGCCCAGCCAAGTTCGGCATCATTGGTCATCACCTGGCACCAGACATAAGCCTTCTTCATCTGCGCATATTTCCAGCCGGTGCTTTCATAGCCATCGATCCGGAACGAGACATTGGTGACGATGTTCTTGCAGCGCCCGGTCATGCTGATACTCTCATCAAGCTCATAGGCGTCGATGATCTTCGATTGCGCCGAAGGCCACTTGCGGATGTTGAGCGCGTCATCAGGTGCGATGGCGGTGATGGTGCCGGCGGTGAAGGCCGAAGACTGCGCTGGAGCCGCCGTGATGGCGAGAGTGGCTGCAGCAAGTGCTGCGATGATCTGGATGGATGCGTTCATGATCGTTTCTCCCCTTTGAGGCGCCCCTCAACTGCGCCGGTATCCGCAAGCTACCCGGTCGCATGTGGCCCGGTGCTGAACGCCATGTTCAGCCCACATTCATCTCCTCACGCCACGCACCAGGAAATCCGGACCTAGATGTCGAACTTCCCGGTCTCGCCAAAGCGCTCGAAACAGGCGCGGAAATGGTCGCTCAGCGCGCACACCTGGGGCGAAGGGTCAGCCGCGACCTTGAGCAGCAGCTGGTACTGCCCCGGCGCTGGCAATCCGCAATCCTCATCCAGGATCTGAACGTCGGGACCGACGAAGCTGCGCCCCAGCGGCGCGATCGCCAGATCAGCCAGGATCGCCGCCCGCTGCCCGGCCATATGCGAGGTCATGAACGCCACCCGGTAGGAACGACCAACGCGCTCAAGCGCTGACAACGCACTTTCGCGCCAGACACAGCCCTCGTCCCACATCGACACCGGCACCGGATCCATCAGGCATGCCTGCCCGCCCTTGGCGCCGGCCCAGACGATATCATCGGTCATCACCACCTCGCCCGGTTCGGGCGTATGGTTCTTCATGCAACTGACCAGCGCAATGTCGATATGGCCGGATGCAAACCGCTTCATCAGGTTGGAGGATTGGTCGACCACCACATCGACCACCACCGACGGGTGCGATTTCGCAAACAGCTTGAGCACACCCGGCAGAACCGCTTCGCCATAATCGGATGGGGACCCGATCCGCACCACGCCGGAAACTTCGGAGGTGACAAAGCGCGAGATCGCTTCCCGGTTCAGCGCGATCAGCCGCCGCGCATAGCCCAGCAGCACCTCTCCATCATGGGTCAGCGAGACATTGCGCGCATCCCGCAAGAACACCGACACGCCCAGTTGCTCTTCAAGTCGCTTGATCTGCATTGAGACCGCCGATGGCGTCCGATAGATCCGCGTTGCCGCAGCCGTGAAGCTGCCGGTCTCGGCGATGGCGACGAAACTGCGCAGGACATCCGGATCCAGCATCAGCAGCGGATGATTGAGTGGTGCGTTCATATCATTCAATTCCGTTGATCATAGCGGTAAATTCATTTCGTTTGATTGAATGATGCAGCGGAGAGATGCTGTTGTCAATCCAGCAGGACTGGTCAACGCCGAAACAGGAGACACCACGATGTTTGGAATTTATAGCCTTGTTCGCTACGCCCGCCGCTTGCATGCGAGCCGCGAGCGCGCCCGGATGGAAAGGATCTTTCTGGACCTTCCCATCGAGCTGCAAAGGGACATTGGCTGGCCTGAAATCAGGGAAAACGCGCCAACCGTCCTGGGCCAGCCGGCCCAATGCTGCAGCCCGGCCCAATGAAGCCTGTTGGCCCATGTCGCAGGGCGAAAAAATCCGCTGTCACGCCCGTGACAAAGCGCGATTTTTATGGCCTGATCGCGACATGGGCCTCTGCGAGGCGCGCACAGGATTTTGGGCATGGCCTCACAGAACAAACCGAAGCGGTCGATTGTCTTTTTCATGGTTCCGGATTTTTCCATGATCGCTTTTTCGATGGCCATCGAGCCCTTGCGGCTGGCCAACCGGATGCTGGGCTATGATTGCTACAAATGGCGGCTGACTTCGCATGATGGCGAACCGGTGACGGCGTCGAATCAGGTCGTGGTTTCGGTCAACACATCGCTGGCCGATGAGCGCCGCAGCCTGTCGGGCGAGCACCGGCCGACCATGGTCTTTGTCTGCTCCGGCGCCAATGTCGAGCGCTTCCAGAACAAGTCGGTGCTGGCCTGGCTGCGCGAGGAACACAATCGCGGCGTGGCTGTCGGCGGATTGTGCACCGGCGCCCATATTCTCGCCCAGGCGGGACTGCTTTCGGGGCGCCGTTGCGCCATTCACTGGGAAAACCTTCCCGGCTTTGCCGAAGCCTTCCCCAAGGCCAATGTCTATGCTGATCTCTATGAGATCGATGGCTCCATCCACACCTGCGCCGGCGGCACCGCAGCGCTCGACATGATGCTCAGCCTGATTGGCGAAGACCACGACGACACGCTGGTCAACCGGATCTGCGAAATGGCGCTGACCGACCGGGTCCGCAACGCCCATGACCGCCAGCGGCTGCCGTTGCGGGCGCGTCTCGGCGTGCAGAACGCCAAGGTACTCTCGATCATCGAACTGATGGAAGCCAATCTGTCCGAACCGCTGTCGCTGATCGAGATTGCCGATGATGCCGGCCTGTCACGACGCCAGATCGAGCGCCTGTTCCGCCAGGAAATGGGCCGTTCGCCGGCCCGCTATTATCTCGAAATCCGTCTCGACCGGGCGCGCCATCTGCTGATTCAGTCACCGATGCCGGTTGTCGAGGTGGCTGTTGCCTGCGGTTTCGTCTCGGCGTCGCATTTTTCAAAATGCTATCGCGAACTCTACAGCCGCTCACCGCAACAGGAACGCGCCGAGCGCAAGCAGTACCAGACCGCGGCCTGACCGCAGTTCGGCATGTCGGGCCGGCAGGAAACCTGGCTCAGGCAGGCATCGCCATTGGCGCAAGCGGTGTCGCCGCTTTCCGCAAGGCTTCCATCTTCGTCAGAATGCCGATGTTCTGCGCGATCCGGCATTGGAACTCTTCCTGCACGAACGGCCGGTACATGAAGTCGCTCGCTCCGGCTTTCAGGAAGCTGGCTGAGAGTTCGGGATCATTGGAATTCGAAATGCCGATGATCCGCAGCACATCGTCGGAATAGTCGCGGCGCAGTTTGCGGGTCAGCTGATAGCCGTCCATGTCGCCCATGTGGTAATCGGTCAGCACCAGCTTGATATCCGGATTTGCCGCGATCGCTTCCAGCGCCTCCTGCCCCGAGGCAGCTTCGACAATCTCGAATTTCTGCGCCAGCAGCATGGCCGAAAGGATGCTGCGCTGGGTCTTTGTGTCGTCGACCACCAGAATCCGGAAATCGCGGTTGCTGATGATCCGGCGGACCGCCGAGACAATCTCGTCAAACGCCCGGTCGGTATCCTTGATCACGTAATCCAGAACGTTCTTTTTGAGGATGCTCTCGCGCGTGTTGAAATCGAACTTGCCGGTGAAAACGATCGTCGGCAACTCGATGTCGAGCGCGTAGTCCAGCGCCTCGCAATGCGGTGAATCAGGCAGGTTGAGATCGGTCACGGCGACGAAAAAGCCATGTTCGGCATCGCTTGCCGCATGTTTCATTTCCGCAAGAGAGCTGCAGGTCACGACATCGACCCCCAGGTCGGTCTCGAACCTGAACTTGAGCGCCGAGGTGAACATCCGTGAATCTTCGACCAGCAGAACCCGCAGCCGCTCGCCCGTTGCGGTCAGGGCAGCTTTCCTTTCAATGTCATTCGAAGTCTTGGACATGTCAGCTACTCCATTGGTGCGCAGGCCAGCCACGGCTGCAAAAAGACGCTGCCCGCGTTACGCGACCTTCGCCCTGGCGACATTTCCCATCGACCGCCGTGCGGACTTGATCTGATCAAGCGTGTCGAGGTTCTGGTTCACACGGCAGTAAAATTCCTCGTCGATGTAGGGACGCAGCATGAAATCATTGCCGCCGGCCTTGAGAAAGCGAGCCGATAGAAGCCGGTTGTCGGATGAGGACACCCCGATGATCCGAAGCTCATGGCTGCCGCGAACCGACCGCAGCCGCCGGGTGAGCTCGAAACCGTCCATGTCGGGCATGTTGTAGTCGGTGATCACAAGGCCGATATCGGGTGTCTTTTTCAAAATCGTCAACGCTTCCGCACCGCTCTCTGCGGCACTGACATTGAAATTGAAACGCTCCAGACGGGTGCGCAGCAGCGCCCGCGCGGTCGGGCTGTCATCGACAATGAGCACATGGTGCCGGTGGTTGGTCAGGAAGCGGCAGACGGACTCCTCAAGCATGTCGATCGCCAGCACGCTGTCCTTGATCACGTAGTCGACGATATCCCGCGCCAAAATCCCCTCGCGGGTCTTTTCGTGGAATGTGCCGGTGAAGACGATGATCGGAATCGACAGGCCCGCAAGATAGCCCAGCGCCTCGCCGTTCTCTGCACCGGGCAGATTGACGTTCGAGATCGCCAGCGTGATCGGGCGGTCATTGTAATCGTAAGCCAGCTGCAATTCTTCGAATGTGCGGCATATCTCTATGTCGATATCGAAGCTCTCCTTCAGCTTCTGTCCAATCATCGAGGTGAAGACATTGGAGTCCTCCGCCACGATAATACGGTGGTCACCCAGTGATCCACCCGAATACTGCATCCCAGAAAGCCCGATAAACATACATGCACCCCTTTGTAGAGGCAGGCTAATCATGTCCGGATTGAATTTCGGTTAACACTTAAACCAATAAATTTAAGAGTTTCGAGCCATTTGCTCAGGCAATAGTCTCATTTTGACGCATTTCATACTATCGCGGCACACCAATGGCGCGCGACTTGCTGTTCAAACCCGCAACCAGACCCTGGCTTCGCAGTTCCAAGCGGTTGTCAAAGGCACACGCATGACCGGGGCTGTTTGCCCGCTACGGATCATCAAACATCCATTGCCTTTGCTGCCAGATTTTCTCACCGATCATGCAATCGGATGTCTTCGAAGAGGGCTGCAGGAATTGTGTCGGGGCCGCCTGTGCCGGCATCACTTTTCCCTCGATGTCCGGCAGACCGCCGATCTCGAGAATGAGCTTGCGCCGGATCGCTTCGGGAAACTGGTCCCAGCTCGTGACCGGCACCAGAAAACTGCCCGGCCCGCCGATCACGCAATCGCCGTAATAGACATCGAGATCGGGAATGTTGAACCCACCGTCAAAGCCATCGCTGGTCATCAGCGGCAGCCCGTTGATGACAACACGCCTCGCCAGCGCCACCTCGCGCGCCTCCTCAACCGGCTGGCCCTGATTGTTGGGGCCATCGCCGGAAATGTCGATCACCTTGCGAAAACCATCAAACGGTGCCGCGTCCAACAGCTTGAGCGCATGCAGTATAGCCCCGGAAATCGATGTTCTGCGCAGCCCGACCGGGCTGGAGTTGCGAACCGCTGCCGAAAGCGCGTCCGCATCTGCTGCGGTCTCCACCACTGTCCAGTCAAACACCGTCCGGATTGAACTGTTGCCCGCCCATTCGAACATCGTCACCGCGATGCGGCCATAGGCACCCTGGCCGATGGCGCGGATCACATCCGGATGGTTGAGTGCTGCTGCGTAGCCCTCGCGCTGGATCGAAAGTTCGCGTGGCGACATCGAGCGGGATACATCGACCGCCAGCACCAGCGTCACATCCACCGGCTCCTGCGCTTGCGCGGCAGGTGACGAAATCAGCAAGCCCGCAGCCACTAGGGCCACCTTGATCCATCCTGTCATGAACTGATTCTAGCACGACGGAATGGAAGGCAGAACAGGATTTTCCGTTTGCCATGACTCAGCTGACAACCGTCTATACCCCAGAGAGCTGAACCGGTGCCCTCAACAGCCCCCAGCATCCCATGCGGTGCAATCCCCGCAAGCGGCAGCGCAGCCGGGGAGAGCGACGCGGCCTCCGAGCAATACCGGGAAATCAGCTGCGCGGCTTGAGGTTCTCCGGATCATACAGCGGCGTGTAGCCGACGGCCGCCACTTCGACCGGATAGGCCTCGCTGAAATACTCGACATTGAGCTTGCGCCCCACCTGGCAATAATCCCAGGGCAGATAGGCCAGCGCGATGTTCTTGCCGATGGTCGGACCATAGGCAATCGACGTGGTGTAGGACCGGCGGCCGAGCGCGTCGACCAGCGTCTCGCCGGTTTCGGGATCCATCACCGGCAGGATGCCGACCGGATAACGCGCCACGCCCTCAGCATCGGCATTGTCGGTCATTACCAGCGTGCACAGCATCGCCGGCTGGTGTTCGCGCGCCTTGTATTCGAGATGCTTGTCCTTGCCGCGGAAATCGGCTTCCTTGACTTTCGGCCGGGCAAGGTCGGCTTCCAGCAGATTGTACTGGGTCAGCAGGTCGGCATTCTGCAGCCGCAGGCTCTTTTCCATGCGCCGCGAGTTGGCATAGGTCTCCACCCCTACCGGCGTCACCCCGGTGGAGCGCAGCGCATCCCAGACGGCCAGCCCGTCCTCGTATTTCATATGCAGCTCCCAGCCCTGCTCGCCGACATAGGAGAGCCGGAACGCCGACACTGTCTTGCCGGCAATCTCGATCGGCTTGATCGCGGCAAAGGCAAAGTTCTCCACATCGAGACCGGCCGGATCAGCCACCACCTTCTTCAAGGTTTCGCGCGCGTTCGGTCCCCAGATGCCGATAGTGGTGTAATCCTCGCTGACATCGGTGATGGTGACATCGTAACCCTTGTCCTCGGCCACACGGCGCATGTAGTGGAAATCACGCGGACCGGCATCGGCGCCGTTGATCAGCCGGCAGCGGTCAGCCATGCGGATCACGGTGAAATCGGCCCGCACCATGCCCTCGTCATCGAGGAAATGGGTGTAGATGCCCTTGCCGATCATATTGTCGCCGCCGATCTTGGCCGCGCACAGCCACTCCATCATCGCAACATGATCCGGCCCCTCGATGTCGACCATGTGGAAATGCGACAGGTTGATGATGCCGCAATCTTCGCTCAGTTGCAGATGCTCGGCATTCGAGACGCGCCAGAAATGGCGGTTGTCCCATTCGTTTTCACGAACAGGAACCCGGTCGCCGAATTTCTCGAGCAGATGCGCGTTGGAGGCATAGCCATGCGCCCGCTCCCAGCCGCCCAGTTCCATGAAATGACCGCCAAGCTCGACTTCGCGCTCATAAAACGGCGAGCGCTTGACGCCACGGCTCTTGGCATAGGGCTCGCGCGGATGGATCGCCGGGAAATAGATCTTCTGTGCCGCTTCATAGCAGCGGTTTTCGATGAATTCTTCCGTCATCTGATGCGGGTAGAAGCGCGCGTAGTCGATCGAGTTGTGGTCGATCTCGGTGCGGCCGTCGGTCATCCAGTCGGCAATCAGCTTGCCGTAGCCGGGGCCATCCTTGACCCAGATGGCAACGCAATACCACAGCCCGCGCACCTTCTGGCTTTCGCCGCACGACGCGCCACCGGCGGCAGACACCTGCAACAGCCCGTTGAAGGAATGGCTTTCATTGTAGCCCAACTCGCCCAGGATCGGCGTCAGCTCCATGGCGCGCTCCAGCGGCTCGATGATCTGCTCCATGTCGAGATCGCGCTGCGACGGCGACAGCCGGGCCTGGTTCTTTTCCAGAATGTCACGCGGATGGCACAGCCGCGGCTCGTCGGTCTCGTAGTAGCCCCACTCGATCTGGCCGCCTTCGGCGGTTGTCGGGTCGCCGGTGTCGCGCATATAGGCCGAATTGCCCTGGTCGCGCATCAGCGGCCAGCCGATGTCCTTGCCGGTGCCCTCGAACTCCTTGTACGGGCCGAAAAAGGTCAGCGGATGATCGACCGGCATCACCGGCAGGTCCTCGCCCACCATCTCGGCAATCTGGCGGCCCCAGATCCCGGCACAGACGACGACGTGATCCGCCATGATGGTGCCGCGATGGGTGACGACGCCCTTGATCCGCCCACCCTCGACGATCAGCGATTGCGCCGGCGTGTTGGCAAAAACCTTCAGCTTGCCAGTCTTCTCGGCCGCATCGACAAGCTTGCCGGCAACCGTTTGCGAACGCGGAATGACGAGGCCGGCATCCGGATCCCATAGGGCGCCTGCGACCATCTCTTGCTCGACCAGCGGAAACTTCTCTTTGACTTCTTCTGGGCCGATGAAGCTGGCGCGTGTGCCAAACGCCTTGCCGGAGGAAATCTTGCGCTTGACCTCTTCCATCCAGGCATCGTCGCCGGCGCGGACGATCTCGAGACCGCCAATGCGGGCGTAGTGGCCCATCTTCTCGAAGAAATCGATCGAGTATTGCGTTGTCCAGACCGAGAGATAATCGTGGGAAGTCGTGTAGCAGAAGTCGGACGCATGCGCCGTCGAGCCGATATCGGTAGGCACGCCCGACTTGTCGATGCCGACAATGTCGTCCCATCCGCGCTCGATCAGATGATGCGCGATGGAGGCGCCGACAATGCCTCCCACACCGATGATGACGACCTTTGCCTGCTTCGGGAACTCTGCCATTGTCTCAACCCTGATTGCGCTTTGAGCAGAATTTAGAATCTGCCGCGCCAAAACCAGAGCCTGTCTACGACATTATCTCCGTGCAGGACGACCAGCGACGATTGGTCCCGCACTGCCGACGGCCACTCATGGCTGGGGCGGAATTGCGCGCCAACCTGGCCGCTACAGGGCTCGGGAGCGTTTATCCAGAGCCTCGGCAAGCTCCCCGATCCGGCTTTCGGAAAACACCTCTATGCCGTTTTGCGACAGGATCTCCGCCACCACGCCGGAGCCCGCGCGGGCAACACCATCGAAGCGTCCGCTGTAGACGAACGACGTGCCGCAGGAGGGGCTGCCATCAGTCAGAAGCGCGAACCGGCATCCCTGCGACAGCGCTGTCTTGAGGGCAATCTCCGCCCCCAGCCGGAACGTCCCGGTGACGTCCTCCCCGGTATCCTCGAAGATCCGGGCCTTGCCGGCAAGCACGTCGTCGCCCAGCAACCCGGGTTCGATTTCCGCAGGCGGTCGGGGCGTCGGAAAACCGGCAGCAACTTCCGGGCAAAGCGGCACGATCCGCCCCTGCTCGCGCCAGAGCGCGATCAGCGAATGCTCGACCAGACGATCGGAGCCATTGTAGCGCACCGGGCTGCCGAGCAGGCATGCGGAGACGAGAATCTTGTCCATCGCGAACCAATGGCCGCTGACGGGGTTTCATGCAAACAAAAACCATGCGCCGGTCATCCCAAGGGACAACCGGCGCAGAATTGCAAACCAGGTCGATTACTTGATGACGGCAGCGCCGTTGATGATGGTGATGGTCTCGGTCCCGCCGAGCGTTTCACGGTCTCCCGACGGCATGGTGACAAAGCACCCGGCCGGGCAGAAACTGACGGTGGCGCCGGCATCGACAACCATTTCGATCTTGTCGCTGCCTTCGGTAACGATCAGAATCTGTGACTGCTGGTCCTGATTGGTCACGCTGGCAGCGGTTGCTCCGGCAACCATCAGGGAACTCATTGCGAATGCAAAAACTACTGTCTTCATCGCGTTTCGGCGCTTGGGTCGCCGCTCCATGTTGCAAGGGTCGGACCGCCATTGGCCCGATTTGGACCGAGGTATAGCGGTTGCAAACTGAATGCAGTCTGAACGGATCCGGATTACTTGTCACCATCTCCGCCGCCGCCATCATCATCCATCGTATCCTGCACCGCCTTGCCCGGTGTGGCGCGCCGTCTCGGTTTGCGCGGCGCGGGCTTTTCCGCTTCGCCAGCTTCGAGCGTGCTGGCTTTCGAGCCGGCAATCTTCTCGCGAACCGCAGCAACGACTTCATCGTCCTCGCCGAACTTGATGTTCAGGTCACGCTGCGGGAACGGAATTTCGATGCCCTCTTCCTTCAGCCGCTCGAAGATCTGCAAGCGCAGTTCGGTTCGCACCGACAGGCCGTTGAGCACGTCGGCGATGTGTGCCTTGACCTCGAAATCCAGCGAGGAATCGCCAAAGCCGACGAAGTGCACCGATGGCTCTGGATAGTTGAGAACAAGTTCGTGGCTGCGGGTTATTTCACTCAGGATCTCGATCACCCTGCGCGGATCAGCGTCGTAACTCACCCCCACCGGCACATCGACGCGGCCAAGCGAATTGCGATGGTTCCAGTTGCCCACAGGCGCATTGATCAGCTCCGAATTCGGCACGATGATCGACTGGCGGCTGAAGGTCTCGATCTCGGTCGCCCGCACCGAGATCTTCTTCACGAAGCCTTCGGTCGAGCCGGTCACCACCCAGTCACCCACCTTGAACGGTCGCTCCGCAAGCAGGATCAGGCCCGAGACGAAATTGCTGACGATGTTCTGAAGTCCGAAGCCGATGCCGAGCGACAGCGCACCGGCGACAAGGGCGAGACTCGAAAGATCGATGCCCGCCGCCGATATGCCGATCAGCCCGGCGATCGCGACGCCGAGATAGCCGACACCGGTCTTGATCGAGTTGCGCACCCCCGCATCCATCCGCCCGCGCGACATCACACTGCCGTCGAGCCAGCGCTGGAACCAGCGGGTCACCACCAGCCCGAGCAGGAACAACAGAATGCCGAAGAAGATGCCGACGATGGAAATGGTAATGCCGCCGATCCGGATCTCCGTCAGGAACCGGTAGAACCAGATCTCGATATCCTGGATCTGAAAGCCCCATGACAGCAGGATAAGGGGCACGCCAAACAGCAGCACCGCCAGGCTGATCAGCAGACCCGCCCCCAGGCCCGACCGGTCAAGCGCATCGGTCCCGAGTGCGAAACGGGTTTCGATGCGACGGCCGATGGCCGTCTGGGCAAAGGCGCCGGGTTCCGAAATGGCCCTGCCGGACAGGTAACCGATATACATCGTCGTCAGCACCGCGCCGGTCACCACGATCTGCGTCGCGGCAAAACGGGCAAATCCGACATATCCGAGCGCTACGGTCGCCAACAGGCCGACACCGGCAGCCACCAGTGTTGCAGAAATGAACCGCGGCCATGGCTGCCCCGGATCGGCAGGATCACCGGACGCCGCAACCATTGGCTTGCCCATTGCCATGCCGATCAGGATCAGCGCAATCAGCACCACCGCGATGATCCCCTTGAACACCGTCAGCACCACCGGAGATCCGAGCGACTGGCTGATCTGGTCTCCGACAAAATCCAGGCTGTTGACAATCACCATGGCCAGCACCAGCAGATAGAGCATGCGTGCGCCGTCATTGGAAATGTTGACCAGCCGCCAGGCAGCCATCCGCGGCGCCAGTATCGCGCGTGCCAGTTTGGCCACGAAGAAGATCGCGACCAGGGTCATCAGCACACTGGTGATGACCGGTTCGACATCCGCACGCAGGATCGAGAAGCTCTGCGCCAGCACGAAAACCGTTACCGCCAGCACGGTCATGGCTGCTGTCGGGATCACCGTAGACCAGAACGCCACCGACAAGCGGCTTGTGTAGAGAGGATCCTCAACCTCCGGATCGCGTTCGATGAGCCCGCCAAACAACCGGTAGGCGCCCGACATGAACACCAGCGCAGCCAACAGCGAGAAGAACAGCCAGCCAAGCAGGGCCTGCCATTTGAAGGCCCAGACGAAATTGATCCATGACCCGAAGGTACGGACCGCATCATCCGCTTCATCGCCCATGGTGCTGATCGCCTGCGACAGCATCGCCGGGCCGATTTCGGTTCTCTTGAACAGCGTCGTGGTGAACAGCTCGCGCCGCGCTTCGGTGATCCGGTCACCGAGCTGACTGGCTGCCACCGAGACCGATTCCGCCCTGCCCGTCATCGCGTTGATCTTGGCGCGCTCCGCGGTCAGGCGGCTGCGTTCGGCCGTAACCAGTTCCGGCTCTTCCGGCTCCCCTTCCGCCGGCACCGGCCCCAACTGGTCGATCCGCGCCTTGATCTCGGTCAGCCTCGGACGCAACGACACGCCGATGTCGAGCATGCTGCGCGCCAGTGCCTCGGCATCCAGCTTCAGATCGACCAGCGAGGTGTCATTGCCCGAATTGTCTTCGACCTTTTTGGCCAGATCCCCAATTCTGGCTTCCGCTTCCGACAGCTGCTCCTCGGCCTCCACGATCGCGGGGGAAACCACCGGCTCCGCAGGCGCCGCCGCGGGGGCATCTGACGCAGGAGCTGCTGCTGCAGGCTCGGGGCCAGGCTGTGTTTCACCGGCCATTGCCGGGCTTTCAGATTGTGGGGCACTGTCGGGAGCAACCGTCTGCGCGCTGCTGGAGGCGACGGGTGACGCCAGCATGAGCGCAGCAACAACCGCCGCTTTCAACCAATCAAAACGCATCAAAGCCTTGTCCAGTTAGATCTTCTGACATCATCCATAGCAGGATGGCGATGCTTCTCAAACGCTATCGGCCGCATCGGCTCACCTAGGTGATCTGCACCATGGCCTGTCAGCAGCTTGGAAGAAGTTCAGAACCCTGCGCCAGGCGTGGCGAGATAGGCCTTTTCTTCCGCCGTCGAGGCCCGCCCAAGGATCGGGTTGCGATGCGGAAACCGGCCATAACGCGCGATGATGTCATGGTGCTGATTGGCGTAATCGAGATAATTGGCGTTGCCCAGCGCTTCGAACAGCGCCACGCAGCGCTCCTGCTCGGCAATGTCCTCGGCATGCTCGAACGGCATGTAGAAGAAGATCCGCCGGTCTTCGGCAATCGCCTTGTCCGCCCCCATTGCCAAGGCGGCCTTGGCCTCTTTCAGCGCCAGCCCATCCGTGGCAAACGCCAGCGGAGAGCCACGATAGATGTTGCGCGGGAACTGGTCGAACACGATGATCAGCGCAAGACGCGCCTCAGGCGTCGCCCGCCATTCGTCGCTGACGCCGCGCGACAGCGCCAGATGCAGGCCGGAAAACCGATCGGTGATGCTGGCGTCGATGTCATCGCTCTTGACGAACCAGTCCTTCGGCGTGAGCTCGTTGAACCAGAAATTCAGAACTGTTTCGGGAGTCTCGGTCATGGAAATTCCTGTTCTGTGTGCTGCGTTCATATGTGGTGGGGAGAGTGGGCGTGCAAGGTCACCCAAACCGTACCGGATTACCACCCCGCAAATTTGAGGGCGCAGTGACAGCAGACATTCACGCGGCGTCCGCTTCAGCCGTCAGCCGCACCAGGCTGACGCCATCGGCCACCTGTGCGCCGGTGCTCACCAGCACCTCGGCCACCACGCCATCGCGCGGCGCCGCCAGTGTCATTTCCATTTTCATGGCTTCCATGATCACCATCGGCTCACCGGATTTCACCTCCTGGCCCTCGCTGACAAGCACCTGCTTGACGATGCCCGGCATCATCGAGACCACTTGGTCGCCGCCTGCCGCCAGATCGTCGGAACGCTTGCCCCTGGGCTTGACGAACCGGTAGGTCAGGCCTTCATGAAACACCGCCACTTCCGTGCCGTTCTGCACCAGCCGGCAGCGTTTGCTGACCCCGTCGGCACTGAAGCTCCAGTCGTCGCCGGTTCGCCGCACCGCCTTGAGACGCACGTCACCGGCAGCAAACCCCTCGCCCGCCACGCGCCAGTCCGAGGCGGCCTCCCGCTCTACCGTGAAGCCGCGGCTTTGTCCGTCGATCTCCAGCGACACCGTGCGCCGGGGCGCGCCCCAGATCTCGAACGGGCCGATGCTTGCCACCGACGCCGGCGGCTCCGTGCCCGACCCAACCATGCCTGACGCTGCAAGCACCGCCAATGCGGCAATTGCCTCCGGCGCCGTCACACGCTCGGTCAGGCTGGCAATGTTGCGGTCGATCAGCCCGGTATCGAGCCGGCCGGCAGCAAAATCGGCATCCCGGCACAACCGGGTCAGAAAGGCCGTGTTGGTCACGGTACCGGCAATCTCGGTGCGGCCCAGCGCGCCGGCCAGCCTGCCCAGCGCCTCCGCCCGCGTCGTGCCATGCGCAATCACCTTGGCAATCATCGGATCGTAGAAAGGCGTGATCTCGTCACCGGCCCTCACCCCGGCATCCACCCGGATGTCGCCTTCGGGAAACTGCAGATGCATCAGCCGTCCGACGGCAGGCAGGAACCCCTTTTCCGCATCCTCGGCATAGATCCGCGCTTCCACCGCATGGCCGTTGATCGAAAGCTGATCCTGGCTAAGCGGCAGGGTCTCCCCACCGGCCACGCGGATCTGCCATTCAACCAGATCAAGACCGGTGATCAACTCGGTCACCGGATGCTCGACCTGCAGCCGCGTGTTCATTTCCATGAACCAGAACTTGTCGGCCGAAAGCCCCTCGCTGGCGTCAACGATGAATTCCACCGTGCCCGCGCCGCAATAATTGATCGCCCGGGCCGCCTGCACCGCCGCAGCCCCCATCGCTTCGCGCATGTCCTCGGGCATATCAGGCGCCGGCGCTTCCTCGATCACCTTCTGGTGCCGCCGCTGCGCCGAGCAGTCGCGCTCGAACAGATGCACCACATTGCCGTGACTGTCGCCAAACACCTGGATTTCGATGTGCCGCGGCGTCGCGACATATTTCTCCACCAGCACCCGGTCATCGCCGAACGAGGCCTTGGCCTCGCGCCGGGCCGAAGACAGCGCAGCCGGGAAATCCTCCTGCCGCTCGACCTTGCGCATGCCCTTGCCGCCGCCTCCGGCGCGCGCCTTGATCAACACCGGAAAGCCGATCTCGTTGGCCTTGCCGGCCAGCACCACCAGTTCCTGCGCCTCACCGTGATAGCCCGGCACCACCGGCACATTGGCCTTTTCCATCAGCGCCTTGGCCGCATCCTTCAACCCCATGGCGCGGATCGCCGAAGCCGAAGGCCCGATGAAGATCAGCCCGGCCTTGTTCACCCGCTCGACAAAATCCGGGTTCTCCGACAGGAACCCGTAGCCGGGATGGATTGCATCCGCTCCGGTCCGCTTGGCCGCATCGAGAATGGCGTCGATCCTGAGATAGCTCTCCGACGCCTGCGCCGGCCCGATCAGCACCGCCTCATCGGCCATCTCGACATGCAGCGCTTGGCGATCAGCCTCGGAATAGACCGCCACCGTGGCAATCCCCATTTTCCGCGCCGTGCGAATGATCCGGCAAGCAATCTCGCCCCGGTTGGCGATGAGGATTTTGGTGATGGTGTTCATGTCTGTCCCAAATTCTGGCTTTTAGGAATTCCGTTTCGTTCGCAGGCGCTTTCCGCACCCGATCTCCCCCCTGGAGGGGGAGAAAGCAAAATCAACGCCTTGGCGAAGCCAAGTGTTAGATTTTGCAAGAGAGGGGGCAAGCTGCGCTCAAACACCCGTGGCCACCTTGATGATATGCAGCGCGACTGCGTCGCTGTCCCGTTCAATCTCGTCATTCCAGAACCTCAGCACCCGGTAGCCGTTCGACTTGAAGTAGCGATCGCGTTCAAGATCCAGCTGGCTCTCGCTGTGTTGCCCGCCATCGGCTTCAATGATCAATTTCTTCTCATGACAGACAAAATCGACAATATAGGGGCCATCGGCTCCTGACGCTTGATCTTGAGCCCCTCCAGCTTTCGTCCTCGTAGCATCTGCCAGAGCATGTTCTCCGCCTTGGTCGGCTCCTTGCGCATGGATCGGGCGAAGCTTCTCAATCGCTCGGACATCTCGTCTGCCATGCGATCCCCCTCTCTTGCGATTTCTGGCGCTTGGCCGGGCTTCGCACGTCCAAGACACCGAAATCGCTTTCTCCCCCTCCAAGGGGGAGATTGATCCATCACATCCTGAACACGCCAAACTTCGTCTCTTCCACCGGCGCATTCAGCGCCGTTGACAGGCTGAGAGCCAGGATCTCGCGCGATTTCAGCGGATTGATGATACCATCATCCCAGAGCCGCGCCGAGGCGTAGAGCGGGTCACTCTGGGTTTCGAACATCTCGATGGTCGGGCGCTTGAACTCGGCCTCGTCTTCGGCTGACCACTCACCGCCCTTGCGCTCAATGGCGTCGCGCTTGACCGTGGCCAGCACGCCCGCCGCCTGTTCGCCGCCCATCACCGAGATCCGGCTGTTGGGCCAGGTCCACAAAAACCGCGGGCTATAGGCCCGCCCGCACATGCCGTAATTGCCCGCGCCAAACGAGCCGCCAACGATCATCGTGATCTTCGGCACCCTGGTGGTGGCGACCGCAGTCACCATCTTGGCCCCGTCCTTGGCGATGCCGCCGGCCTCGTATTTCTGGCCGACCATGAAGCCGGTGATGTTCTGCAGGAACACCAGCGGGATCTTGCGTTGCGAGCAAAGCTCGATGAAATGCGCCGCCTTCACCGCACTTTCGGAAAACAGCACGCCATTGTTGGCGACGATACCGACCGGCATGCCCATCACATGGACGAAGCCGCACACAATCGTGGTGCCATAGCGCGCCTTGAACTCGTCGAACCGCGATCCGTCGACGATGCGGGCAATCACCTCGCGGATATCGTAGGGCTGACGGGTGTCGGCGGGAATGATGCCGGCAATCTCGGCCGGGTCGTAGAGCGGATCTTCCGGCGTCTGAAGATGCATGCCGGCAAGCCCTGCCTGTCCCCGGCCATTGAGATTGGCCACCGCCTGCCGCGCCAGTTCCAGCGCATGGGCATCATTGTCGGCCAGGTGGTCGGCCACGCCCGAAAGCCGCGTATGCACATCGCCGCCACCCAGATCCTCGGCGCTGACCACCTCGCCGGTGGCGGCCTTGACCAGCGGCGGCCCGGCCAGAAAGATCGTGCCCTGGTCGCGCACGATGATGGTCTCGTCGCTCATCGCCGGCACATAGGCGCCGCCCGCCGTGCACGAGCCCATCACCACGGCGATCTGCGAGATTCCCCTGGCGCTCATGTTTGCCTGGTTGAAGAAGATCCGGCCGAAATGGTCCCTGTCGGGAAACACCTCGTCCTGGTTGGGCAGGTTGGCGCCGCCGGAATCGACCAGATAAACGCAAGGCAGATTGTTCTCGAGCGCAATCTCCTGGGCGCGCAGATGCTTCTTCACCGTCAACGGATAATAGGTGCCGCCCTTCACCGTGGCGTCGTTGCACACCACCATCACGTCGCGGCCCTTGACCTTGCCGACACCAGCGATCAGCCCCGCCGAGGCAATATCCCCGCCATAGAGCCCGTGCGCCGCAAAGCGCCCAACCTCGAGAAACGGCGAATCTGCATCGAGCAACGTCGCCACCCGCTCACGCGGCAATAGTTTCCCCCGCCCGACATGGCGCTCGCGCGAAGCCTCCGGCCCGCCCTGCCCGTGCAGCGCAGCGGCTTCCGCGGCCTCATCGATCTGCGCCTGCATCCGTGCAGAATTGTCCCTGAACGACTGGGAGCCGGTGGAGATCTTGGATTGGATGATGGTCATGAATGCTGTCTTCCTGAGAAGGAGCCGATTACAGCGCCGACGCGGTTCTTGAGTTTCTCGCGCAGTTCCTCGGGCGTATTCCAAGTGATGTGATTGTATTGTCGCGTATCAAAATGGACCTGACCAATGAGGTCTTCTCGGCAGCACCAAATCACTGGAATTCCGAGACCCATCGCAAAACCAGCTTCAAAGTAAACGCCGCCGCGCGCGATAGCTATGCCTTTGCGGTCTGGTTCAGTCGTCCCGCATGTGAAATCTGCTACCAAAAAACGACATTGACGAATTTCTGCAATGATTTCATCGTCGATTTTGTTGTTGTGCTCTTTTTGATCGATACGGCGTGCATCAAATCCCAACTCTGCCAATGCCGGTCTAATTCCGTCATCGAAAGCGGATTGTGCTTCAGGAGAAAACCACATGGCAATGAAAGCTTGATTGGATTGTGATGGCGGCACCGGAGCAGAGACCTCTTCGGAGCCTTCAAGCGTAATCTTTACAACTTCAATTGTATCGCTTTTAGCATAGCTCGTACTGCAAAACCCCTTTCGCTCCAAATATTCAATAACAGCATCAAGCTCCTGATTATTCGTAAGACAGGAAGCCGCCAGAGCTTTATATCTCTCTGTTTCATCGCCCCCCAAAATGCTCCACTGAAGGCCGGCCTGATTGAGTGAAGGCGTATTTTTTTCTATCCATCGAAGAAGCCTGGCCGCTTTGTCGAACGGTCTCATATTCGGCCAATTCGCAATTCCTCTGAGAGTTTCCGGCGTTATGCAAAAAGGTTGATCCAAGCCCTGACTATCAGAGATACGAAGCGATAGTTTAGACTTAAGAGCGCTTGATTTAAGCCCCTCAATTATGGGCAAAGCCGATCCAACAATTTGATATCGCCCGCCAGCGCGCGCCGAAAATATGTCGCGCCCATCAAAGGCACGCGGATACTCTTCTGCGGGTGTGCCCCAGATAGGGCATGTCGTCGTGTTCATTGGTAGACTCCATTCCAATCAGACAAACTACTCACCACTCAGAAGTCGGCAGCATCGACTCTGCATATTCCCGTAATGCCTCCGCACGGCGTTCGTAGATGAGCTGATCGACAGCAGAATCTGTTCCCCAATCCTGCTCTCCGACCAGCCTCCGGACCTTTCGGATTGCAGCCTTTGGCGAGATCATCCGCAATTCGCCATCAACGACTTCAGCTATCAGCGGCTTTCCCGTTTCGACAAGCAGCGATGACAACAGTTCCCCAGGGATAGTGACGCGGCCTTCATCATCAACGGCAAGCTGGATGAACGGAGTATCAACGCGTTCAAACTCGCTTGAGCTTGCCAATTTCGGCGGATCGAAGATGCTCATCGGTGCTTATCTCCCAAATAGGACGGACAAGAACTTATAGTGAACAACAGAGTGAGATGCCAGCGTTGATTGCAGTAGAGAAGCCCTCACCCAGTCTCCGCCATCATCTCGCGCCCGATCAGCATGCGGCGCACTTCCGAGGTGCCTGCGCCAATTTCGTAGAGCTTGGCGTCGCGCAGCAGCCGGCCGGTCGGGTAGTCGTTGATATAACCATTGCCGCCCAGCGCCTGGATCGCTTCCAGCGCCACCTGCGTCGCCTTTTCGGCCGAGTAGAGAATGCACCCGGCCGCGTCCTTGCGGGTGGTCTCGCCCCGGTCGCAGGCCGCAGCCACCGCATAGACGTAAGCGCGGCAGGCGTTCATCGTGGTGTACATGTCGGCCAGCTTGCCCTGCATCAGCTGGAAATTGCCGATCTTCTCGCCGAATTGCGTGCGCTCGTGGCAATAGGGCACAACCACATCCATCGCCGCCGCCATGATGCCGAGCGGTCCGCCCGAGAGCACCACGCGTTCATAGTCAAGCCCGGACATCAGGATCTGCACCCCTTGGCCTTCTTCGCCCAGCACATTGTCGAACGGCACTTCGCAGTTCTCGAACACCAGCTCGCAGGTGTTGGAGCCGCGCATGCCGAGCTTGTCGAGCTTCTGCGCGGTCGAGAACCCGGCCATCTCCTTTTCGATCAGGAACGCGGTGATGCCGCGCGATTTCGCGTCCGGATCGGTCTTGGCATAGACCACCAGCGTGTTGGCGTCCGGCCCGTTGGTGATCCACATCTTGTTGCCATTGAGCACGTAGCGGTCATTGCGCTTTTCCGCCCGCAGCTTCATCGACACCACGTCGGATCCCGAGCCCGGCTCGCTCATTGCCAGCGCCCCGACATTCTCGCCCGAGCACAGTTTCGGCAGATATTTCTGCTTCTGCGCTTCCGTGCCCCAGCGGTTGATCTGGTTGACGCAGAGATTGGAATGGGCGCCGTAGGAAAGGCCAATCGAGGCCGAAGCCCGGCTGATTTCCTCCATCGCCACCACATGGGCGAGATAGCTCATGCCGGTACCGCCGAAATCCGGGTTGGCGGTCATGCCCAACAATCCCAGCGCCCCCATCTCCTGCCACAGATGCATCGGAAACTGGTTCTCCCGGTCGGTCTCCTCGGCCACCGGCGCAATCCGGTCGGCGGCAAAGCGGGAGACCATGTCCCTGAGCGCATCGATGTCTTCGCCCAGTCCGAAATTCATGCTTGCAGAGAACATCTCAGTCTTCCTTTTTCTGTCCCACCAGCCGCGCCACCAGGCGAACATAGATCGCCTCGATCTCATCGAGCGACAGGCGCCCGTTGTCGCGAAACCAGGTGGTCATGCCGTTGAGCATGGCGATGATCGCCATGGTGGTGACCTGCGGGTCGATGATGTCGAACGAGCCGTCGCTTGCGCCCCGCTCGAGGATGGCGCGCGGAAAGCTCTCATATTTGCGCCGCAGCGCCTCGATGGCGCTGAAATTCTCGCCCTCAAGGCTGCGCAGCTCCATGTAGGAGATAAACACCTCGCGCGATCGGGTCAGGTGATAGCGGATGTGGAACCGGACGAAATTTTCCAGCGCTGCAGGTGGTGCGAGCTCAAGGTCCTCGGCCCCTTCCCAGGAGCTCAGCAGCGTCTCCATGTGGACATGCAGCAGGTCGTTGAGCAGATCCTGCTTGGTCGGAAAATGATTGTAGATCGCCCCCGCCTGCACGCCGGTTTCCGCCGCGATTGCCCGCATCGAAACTGCTGCATAGCCCGAACGGGCAAACAGTTCGAGCGCCGCATTGCGCAGCTTCTCTGCCGTTTCAGCCCCGTTTGATCCCGCCCGTCGCGCCATGGCCCACACAATTAAATGAACGTTCGTTTAATTTATCGTCTTTCGCGTCGTCCTGCAAGTCCTCGATGGGCCTGCCGCGACAGGCCCTGAATTGGTATCTGCCTCCGGGGTCTTCGCCCTGCTCAGGCCAGCCAGCGCTTGCGCCGCTTGTAGTGCTTGACGTTCTTGAACGATCGCCGCCCCTCGCCGCCGACGCCGAGATAGAATTCCTTGACGTCCTCGTTCTCGCGCAGGTCCTTGGCCACGCCATCCATCACGATGCGGCCCGATTCCATGATGTAGCCATAGGTCGCGTATCTGAGCGCGATGTTGGTGTTCTGTTCGGCGAGCAGAAACGACACGCCTTCCTGGTCATTGAGCTTCTTGATGATCTCGAAGATTTCTTCCTGCAGCTGCGGCGCCAGTCCCATCGAAGGCTCGTCCAGCAGGATCATTTTCGGGCGGCTCATCAGCGCCCGACCGATCGCCGTCATCTGCTGTTCGCCGCCGGAGGTATAGCCCGCCAGGCTTGACCGGCGTTCCCGAAGCCGCGGGAAATAGTCATAGACCATCTCGATATCGCGCTTGATCGCCGCATTGCCGTCGCGCCGTGTGAATGCGCCGGTGAGAAGGTTTTCCTCAACCGTGAGATGGCCGAAGCAGTGCCGGCCCTCCATCACCTGGATGCAGCCGCGCCGCACCAGCTCATTGGCCGTCTGCGCCTCGATGCGGGCGCCTTCGAATTCGATCGATCCCTTGGTCACCTCGCCGCGCTCCGAGCGCAGCAGGTTTGAGATCGCTTTCAGGGTTGTCGATTTGCCTGCGCCATTGGCGCCCAGCAAGGCCACGATGCCGCCCTCCGGCACCACCAGAGACACCCCCTTGAGCACCAGGATCACGTGATCATAGATCACTTCGATATTGTTCACCGCCAGAATGTTCGGCTGCGTCGACGCATCGGTTGCTACGGACGTGGACATCGGATTGGACCCTCTCCGGTCAGGGATAAATGTCAGAGGCGGGGG